>PPFU01075678.1_pt1 | contig 25160 bp, 22 predicted proteins | sample 1535991 | NCBI WGS metagenome assembly PPFU01 (sample SAMN04901290, study PRJNA319586) | Hypolithon metagenome, whole genome shotgun sequencing project. | isolation source: Antarctic Hypolithon | place: Antarctica: Miers Valley | collected 2014
TATTTTTCACTTCTTCAGCAACCGAATGCTGGGAGATCATCGCCCAATCGCTGGTAGAGCGTCAAACGACGCATATCTACAATGGTGCTTTTGGTGAAAAGTGGTGGCAGTACACTCAAAAAATAAAACCTTTGGCATTAGGCATCTCTTTTGACGAAAACGAGGAGATTCCTTATGATCATATTTCACCCAATACAGAGATCATTTGCCTGACGCAGAACGAAACCAGCAATGGCACTCAGGTAAGCAATGCCAAAATCAAAGCGATAAAGGAAAAATACCCGCAAATGCTTTTGGCAGTGGATGCTACATCTTCTATGGCAGGCATCAACCTCGACATAAACCAGGCAGACCTGTGGTTTGCTTCAGTCCAAAAGTGTTTTGGGCTACCAGCAGGTTTAGGGGTGATGATTTGTTCCCCGCGTGCCGTAGAAAAAGGACTTGCTATTCAGGAAAACCTGCATTACAATAGTTTTCCTTTTATAATAGGCATGACGGCCAAAAATCAAACCGCCTATACACCCAATGTATTAGGCATTTATCTCCTGAACAGGGTGTTGCAAATGGTACCAGATATCAAGGAAGTTGACATTAAAATTAAAGATCGGTATCGCCGCTATATCCATTTCTTTGAAGAGTCAACGCAGCTTGATTTGCATATTCATGAGCCGGCAACCAGGTCGCATACCGTACTGGTGTTGGAAGGCGAGCAGGATCAAATAACAACATTGAAAAAGGAAGCTAAAAAAGTAGGCATACAACTGGGAAACGGCTATGGCAAATATGCCCATATTACGCTGCGCATAGCCAACTTCCCCGCCATCGGAGACCGTGATGTAGACAAGCTACTACAATTTTTCAGCGGTAAGCGATAATAGCATAGTTTGTGAGAAAATAACAATACTATTGGTACTTTTGCGGCTGATTTTAAAATATTATGTTCAATTTCAAAGAAATTATTTCTGTTTCCCTCATTTTATTCTCCGTTATTGATATTGTAGGATCGATTCCTATCATCATCGATTTACGAAAGAAGGCAGGCCATATCCAGTCGGAGAAAGCTACGTTAGTAGCAGGGTTGCTGATGATTGTGTTTCTCTTTTTGGGGGAATCTATCTTAAAATTATTCGGCATCGATGTACAGTCATTCGCTGTTGCAGGTGCCATTATTATGTTTTTGTTGGGGATGGAAATGGTTTTGGGCGTTATTATTTTTAAATCGGACCCTGAACACAGCAGTAGCTCCTCCATTGTGCCATTAGCTTTCCCGTTGATCGCTGGTGCCGGCACTATGACAACGCTTATTTCTTTAAGAGCAGAGTTTTCGCAGCCTAATGTCTTAGTAGGCATTGTACTGAACCTGGTGTTGGTTTATATAGTGCTTAAATCCTCTTCGTGGCTGGAGCGAAAGATTGGCAACGCTGGTTTCAATATATTGAGGAAGGTATTTGGCATCATCTTGTTGTCCATTGCCATCAAATTATTTAAAAATAATTTATTTATATGATTAGCATGTACACTGACGGTGCCTCCAGGGGAAATCCCGGACCGGGAGGCTTTGGAACCGTTCTGCTCTTCCAGGGCCACCGCCGGGAAATTTCAGAGGGCTATCGTAAAACGACCAATAACAGGATGGAGCTGTTGGCAGTGATTGCTGGGTTAGAGGCATTAAAACAGGACGGATTGGAAGTTACCATATATTCTGACTCTAAATATGTGGTAGATGCGGTAGAAAAAGGTTGGATTTGGGGATGGGTAAAGAAAAATTTCAAAGACAAAAAGAATGAAGATCTGTGGCGGCGATTCCTCTTGCAATTTAAAAAGCATAAAGTGAAGTTCGTCTGGGTGCGCGGCCATGCCGGCAATGTAGAAAACGAGCGCTGCGATGTTTTGGCCGTAGAAAGTGCGCTAAAGCCTAGCCTAAAAATAGACGTAGGCTACGAAAACCAGCAATTATAATCTGGGGAGATAATGAATTTCGATCGAGAACATACCAACTCCTTCAACCTTGGCTAAGGAATTTTTCCAATTTAAAAAGTTCATCATACGACAGACATCTTCTGCCATGAAGGTTTGCACGGACTCCTGTATTTTTGGGGCAAGTGTTTATGAGCCAGAAAGCCAAAAAATATTAGACATCGGTACAGGTACAGGATTGTTGGCTTTGATGGTTGCCCAAAGGAACCCAGGCACTATTGATGCCATCGAGATAGATAGTGATGCTGCCCAGGAAGCAAGAAACAATGTATCTGAGAGTCCCTGGTCAGAAAGAATCCATATCTACAATGTGCCAGTCCAGGAATTCGGCGGCCAGCCAGGCACATACGATTTAATCCTCACCAATCCGCCATTTTTTACAGGCCAGTTGCAAGCAAATAGTGTTAAAAAAAACACGGCATTGCATAGCTTGCAATTGGCCCCTGAGGAACTGGCTTCAGCGGTAAGTCGATTATTAGCTGCCGATGGTAAATTTTATATTATGTTGCCACCGGCAGAATCAGCAAAATTTGAAGTTTTACTTGAACAGGAAAGTATTTACCCCTACAAACGCCTACTGGTAAAAGAAAATGCGCAGAAAAATACGATCAGAGAAATTACAGCCTTTTCCCGCAAGAAACAAAAAATCAGCCTTACCGACTTACCGATCCGCTACCTGGATCGCCGGTACACGCCCCAATTTCAACAGCTGCTACAGGAATATTATACCATCTTCTAACCCTTGTACTATGGCTTACTTGTGACACCTTCCTGAAGAACCGTCTCCTTTTCGTGGCACGAAATGCCAAATGCTTTTAGCTCTTCCAATATCGGGGTATAAATCTTCCTGATGATTGGGATATGCACGCCTTCTTCCCGGATTTCCCCGGTGAGCACCATTTTTGCCGCGATGGCGAGCGGGAGACCAACAGTTTTTGCCATGGCAGTTTGCTGGGTATCGTCGCCCAATGTTACCAGAGAAGCGTCTTTCTGATACAGCTTACCCTCCAGCTGGTAAATGAATTGATGATGCATGACAATCATGTCCTTGTCATCGGCTGCAAGCTGCCATTTTTCTTCTAATTTTTTCTGCAGTACCTGTGCCGGAGTACCCTTGTGCAGGCCAACCCACGCTCTATCAAATAATCCCAGCCAGGCAATTTTCTTAAAATCTTCCGAATCGGTTTCTATGTCTACATATTTACACAGCTTCGATTCTACATCGTTGGTAGCGCTGTAAGGCAGGAAGGCATTGATGAAATCGCGCCAGGTCATATTTTCCATATTCTCCAAGACATAAGAATCATCCGTCATACCCAATTGTACAAAAATATTCCAGCCACTGCAGTAGCCTTCCTTTCGCAGGGTACCCCTGATCATCGTCGGTATCGCCTCCAGGCCATAGACTTTCCGATAACTGAGGGAGTCGCGATTTGGGTAACCTTCAAAATTACCGAAGCCTTCTACCGTAATGGGCTCTACCCTGGTAAATAATTTGTGATAGGGAATAAATTTATAGGAGCCGTTTCGGATGAAGCGTGCTGTGCCCTGCCCTGCCAACACCACATTGCGGGGGTTCCAGGTAAATTTATAATGCCACGGATTATTATCAGAGGCTGGTGCAATTAACCCGCCTGTATAGGACTTAAATGAAAGAAGTTCAGCACCCTTTTCCTTTAGATCGTCAATTACCTGCATGGCCGTCATGTGGTCAAGTCCTGGATCCAGGCCACATTCATTAAGAAAAAGCAGGTTTTTAGCCTTAATTTCTTTCTCCAGCGCCCGCATTTCATCAGAAATGTACGAAGCGGTAAGCAGGTGTTTACCGTACTGAAGACATGACATAGCGACATGGATATGGAAGGTAGCTGGAAGCATCGAAATGACCAGGTCCGCCTTCTTAACCTCTTCCCCCCTTTGCGCCTCATGAAAGACATCGAATTTTATCGCCTCAACACCAACATGTCCGGCTGCTTTTTCTTTAGCCAGGGTTTCGTCAGCGTCAGCAATGGTAATATGCCATTGGTAGGCTTGCCTGTTATTTAATAAATAGTGAATTAAGGAACTAGAAGATCTGCCGGCACCTAATATCAATATCCTTTTCATCGCATCTTGTTTTGCTAAATCAATAATAGAGTAACTGTTTCTTACAATATCATACCACTGCACAGCAGGGTTTAAAATCCGAATTTATACCTTTCGATTGTAGGGTGCAATGAAGCCATTATATATTTTGCTGCAAAGTGTAAACTTGGCACTGAAGGCAGACTCGAAGGAGATGCAAAGGACAAGCGCTGATAAGCCCCTTTTCTGCCGCCGCCTCGCATCTAGTCACTTCCAGTTCAATTTTCCTTTACGAACAGCTATAAAATCTCATTTATTTCAAGATATTTATCTATTATTACCTATAACTATAGATTACAGTGATGGCAAAGAGAATAAATGCTGAGGTGTATTTGGAAGTGTATGAAAGTGAGGCTGACCTGGATGAATCTTCAAAGCGCCTTCTTCAAAAGGCTAGAACTGCCTGCGACGCGGCCTATGCCCCATATTCAGGTTATCACGTAGGAGCTGCTGTATTATTGGGCAATGGGGAAATTGTTTCAGGTAATAATCAGGAGAACGCAGTTTATCCGGCAGGACTATGTGCAGAACGCGTTGCTATGTTTGCTGCTTCTTCGCAGTTTCCTCAAGTTGCCGTATTAAAAATCGCTATCAGCGCAAGAAAAGCTGAAGGAAACACGTTTCTGCCCGTAACGCCCTGCGGTGGCTGCCGACAAGTACTGAGCGAGTATGAAAGATTGTATCAACAGCCTCTGCAGGTGATTATGGAAGGACCAGCAGGAAAGGTGTATAGCGCCAAATCTATCGCAACGCTGCTTCCCTTCAGCTTTTCTGCCAATAATCTACAGGATTAGCACTTCTTTCTCCTTTTTTTACACTAGACCCATCTGATATTCAGCTAATAAAGACGCTATTTCCGAAAAAACTTACTTACACCACCTAGCTGGCAAAATTGCATTTTTATAAAAGTTAATCTCAGTAATTTTACAATCATCATAAAAATCCAAGGACAATTTGGATGTGTTAGAATTTGATTGTGAATGGTTTACCCCAGCGCTCAATGAAAACATCCTCCACCAAAGATACAAAGTGAGCAACTATTGATGACCGAATCGACCCACCAGGGAATGAAAGGCAATAGCGGGATATCAAGTATTTAACTTAATAAGGTGAGGCTGAAATAGCTGATTTATCATTACCTAATTCACATGCAGGATATAGAGATAGCAGATTTACGCAGATTGACTGAGGTTATCAAAGAACAATACGATTATGATTTTTCAAACTATGCAATGTCCTCTTTCAAAAGGAGGATCCAGCGGATACTAGAATTATACAAGATACATACAATTGACATGCTGATTAAAAAAATCAGAGAGGACAAATCCTTTTTCGGTGATTTTATCACCGAAATCACGGTGAACGTCACAGAAATGTTTCGCGACCCTTCATTTTGGCGCGAATTAAGAGAGCATGTTATTCCCAACATCCTCCTCAATCACCAAACGATCAGCATCTGGCATGCAGGCTGCTCCTCGGGTGAAGAAGTATTTTCCATGAATATCATGCTCAAAGAAATGGGCATTATGGACAAGGCAAAAATTATAGCGACTGATATCGATAAAGTGATTCTTGAAAAAGCGAAAGCAGGACAATACCCGATCAAGAATATGGAATTGAATGAGAAGAATTACATCAGGTTTCAAGGCAAAACCACCCTTTCAGACTATTATAAGGAGGTAAACGGAAAAGCCATGCTGGATAAATCCTTGCTACAAAATGTTTCATTTAGGGAGCATGACCTGGTCAATGGTAATATCTTCAACAAGTTTGACCTGGTACTTTGCAGGAATGTGATGATTTATTTCAACCAGACTTTACAAAATGTAGTATTGAAAAAGCTTCATGAAAGCTTATTTAAATATGGCTATCTCATCATCGGGTCAAAGGAATCCCTGATATGGTGCGAAATTGCCAATAAATTTATAGTTGTAAACAACGAGGAGAAATTTTACAAAAAGATAAAAGACTGAGGGCTTAGGCGCTTTTACTATCCATGGGGAGATTCAATTTAAGTAATCAATACAAGGCTATAGTAATAGGTGGCTCTGCAGGAAGCTTCCAGGGGATTGTAAAGATTCTTTCGGGGTTGCCTGAAAATTTTGAGCTACCGATTATCATGTGCCTGCACAGACTCAAGCATGTAAGAAATGGTTTTGTGGAAGCGCTTTCTATAAAAAGTATCAAACCGGTTGTAGAACCTTACGATAAAGAAAATATAAAAATGGGAAAAGTTTATTTGGCACCTGCCAACTATCACATGTCTTGCGAGTTAGGGAATTCCTTCTCCCTCTCTACCGAGGATATGATCAATAATTCCCGTCCTTCTATCGATGTTACTTTAGAGTCTGCCGCTTATGTGTATAAAAATAAGTTGATCGGCATACTACTTTCCGGCGCCAACCGCGATGGCGCCATGGGCATGAAGCGCATCAAAGACCGGGGTGGTTTAACGCTTATCCAGGATCCTGCGGAATGCATGATGGACACGATGCCCACCGCGGCAGCAAAACTTACGGAAATAGATTATTCGCTAAAGATTGACGAAATCATTGAGTTTTTACGCGAGGTAAATAAAGTATCCAAAGGATGAGATCGAAAAACAATACATCTGGAATGACAATTTCAAAGAACACCTTTTCCTTCTTATCCGGATTAAGGTGTATAACATCTAATTTTAAATAAGCTATGAAGTCCATTTATAAGAAATTAGGCATACTTACTACTATATTTTTTGCATTCGGCCTTATATTCGTCGCCTTTTTTCTATATACGCTACCACAGACACTACTGCAAAACGTGGTTGCGATAGATTACGATACGGTAGCGCAGTTGCAGCCTGTGATGACGAAACTTAATTGGGTTGTTGGTGCTGTATTGAGCCTTGGCCTGATCGCGCTGATCCTCACGATTTTCAATGACCGTACCGGCAATAACGATAACCTGGTCTATGTGGAAACCTTCAAGGAAAAGAAGCAAAATGAAGAAAAAATCGTCCAGGAAGATTCCGATAGCATCAATTATAAGGATGCACTTGATGAAATTGAAGCGATACTATCCCAGAAAGAGGGAGAAAAAGATGCTGTAGAAAAAGCCTTTTCTGTACTCTGCAAGAAGGTAGAAGCCTGCCAGGGAGCGCTTTTTTTAAAGCAGCAGGAAGATGAAGGCCAATACTTTGACCTTTTCACCTCCTTTGCCTACACTTTTGAAGAAAGCAAGAACACCCGATTTGAATTGGGAGAAGGTCTGCCCGGTCAGGTGGCCAAAGAAGGGAAGCTGGTGAACCTTTCGTCGGTTCCAGAGGGATATATAAAAATTCTCTCAGGCCTTGGAAATGCTACGCCACAACACCTGGTGCTGGCGCCCATTGTCGCGAACGGAAATACAAAAGGCGTGGCTGAATTTGCTGCTTTTGCAGCCTTTTCTCCCCACCAGGAGAAGTTTATAGCGCAAGTCTGCGATCTATTATTCAGCAAGCAAACAGGATTACAGGAAGAAGTAAAGAAACCCTCTAAAAGAAAAGTAAACATAGCGCAATAAATGCCCTTATCGGGGACCGGACACTATATCTTTTATAAGATGATTAAAAACTTAAAAATAGGAACCAAAATAACAGCTGTCATCCTTGCCGTCGTATTGATTACGCTGGCAGCGATCAGTTTTATAGCCTTTAACTTTGGTAAGCAATCGATAGATGATCAATCATTTGAAAATCTTCGAACGATTAACAGCTTAAAAGCGGATAAAATCAACAATTATTTAAGCCAGGTAAAAGCCAACACAGGCTATATCGCGCAAAGTGATATGTGGTCATCCCTGGCAGACTCTTCCGCGACGGGTGACGACATGAGCTCTTCTGTGGAAGCATTCCTGCAAGCCTACAGCTATGAAGCTGCTACAGTTTTGGAAGAAGATGGTGCCATCGTATTTTCCACAGGAGCAAATCCGCATGAAACCGGCACATTTTTCGACGATCCCACGGGTAAAATTAGAAATGAGAGCAAAAAAGGTGCACACCTCAGCTCGTTGTTCATGGAGGGTGAGAAAAGTTATATATATGCTGTTTCGCCGCTGGAAAGTATGAACAGGATCCTTCTTGTGAAAGTAAACCTGGCCCCCGTTTATGCGATATTGGCCGATACAATAGGGCTTGGCAATACAGGAGAAAGCTATATCGGAAGAAAATATAAGCATAAAGCGGTTTATCTGAACCCGTTGCGGCACACCAAAAAACTGAATTTAATTGATGGCCCTGAACTAGGCTCACCAAAAGAGTTTGCCATGCAGCAGGCAGTGCAAGGCAAAAGCGGCAGCACTATCAATGAGGACTATAGAAACAACAAAACACTTGCCGTTTGGCAAACCGTCAATGCTGGCCGATGGGGTTTGGTTACCAAAATGGATATGGATGAGCTTCATGCCGCTTCTAATCAGTTGATGCAAAAATTTATCATTGCCGGCCTCATCATTTTGTTGATTTCCCTGATGATCGCTTTGATTTTTTCGAGGTTCCTGATCAGGCCCCTGCTCGCATTAAAGTCTACCATTTCCCTATTGGGCAAGGGTATCCTGCCAGCACAAGTGGAGAGAGAAACAAGTGATGAAATAGGGGAAATGGCACTTACCATGAATAATCTGGTACAGGGGCTTAAGAGAACCGCACTGTTTGCCCATAAAATTGGTGAAGGAGATTTTGAATCTCAGTTTAAACCCTTGAGCAATAGCGATACGTTAGGCAATGCATTGCTAACCATGCGTAGCAGCATTCAGGAAGCTGAGATGAAGGATAAGGAGAGGAATTGGATTGTAACGGGCGTAGCTGAAATTGGCGAAATTCTTCGGTCACATACAAATTTGAACGAGCTGGGCGATGCTGTTGTTGCCTATGTCACCAAAAAGATCAACGGCATCCAGGGTGCGTTCTATGTTGTCGACGACGAGGATGAGCAAGATGCATACATCGAAATGAAAGCAAGCTATGCTTACAACAAAAAGAAGCATATCAACGCGCGCTTTCGATTCTCCGAAGGCCTGGTAGGGCAGTCGGCCATTGAGCAGGACACGCTGCTACGAACGGAAATCCCACGCGACTATGTCACGATCACCTCGGGGCTACTGGGGGAACAGCGACCAAAAAGTATACTTGTGGTACCTTTGATCACCAATGAGCAGGTCTTTGGTGTAATGGAATTTGCCGGCTTCGATAAGTTTACACCCAGCCAGGTAAAATTTGTCCAGGAAATCAGTTTAATCATCGCAAGAACGATCTTTAATATCAAGGTAAACACCAGGACGAGTGCCTTGCTGGAAGAATCTCAAAAAATGAGTAATGAACTGCAAATACAGCAGGAAGTATTACGGCAGAATGCCGAGGAGATGGAGGCTACTCAGGAAGAACTGAAGCGTTCTAACCACAGACTCGAAGACCAGGTGGAAGAGGTAAACAGAACACAGAAAAGAATGCAGTTGCTTCTGGAAAATGCCTCTGAAGTGATCACCATTTATGAAGAAGATGGTACTGTAAGGTATATCAGTCCTTCCGTAGAAAAGATTACGGGGTATATGCAAAGTGAGCTGATCGGCAAGAAAGACATTGTCAATATCATTGCAGAAGGTACTGATGCCTTCAAAGGGATGTTCCGGTCACTGATTGCTGACCCTGCTACACCAATCATCATCCAATTTGAATACAAGCGCAAGAATGGCGAGGCCATATGGCTGGAAGCAAAAGGAACAAACCTGTTAGCGGACACCGCGGTACAGGGAATTATTGTAAATTCAAGGGATATTACTGAAAGAAGGCGGGCAGAGCAGGAACAAAGAATGCGTAGCCAGATGCAAGCATTATCGGAGAATTCTCCAGATCTGATCACACGTATAGATCAGCAGGGCACCTTCTTCTATATCAACCCGGTCATTGAAACCTACACAGGTCACAACCAGGAGCATTTCCTAAGAAAGTCCATTCATGATGTTGCCTTAACACCGTCTATCACAGACTCGTGGCTTAAAATTCTACAGGATGTAAACGAACAGAATGCCAAGGTGAGCACCGAAATGGATTTTCCATCGGTGATGGGTGACAGGGTAATGCAGGTAAATGCAATACCAGAATACAACCAGGATCAGCAGATCGAATCTGTACTGGTTGTATCGCACGATATTACCGATAGGAAGCTCATAGAGCTGGAAGTTCAGACAAAAAACAAAAAAATTACCGAAAGTATTAACTACGCCAAGCGTATCCAGGGAGCCATACTACCCAACAATAAGGTAATCAATCAGGTAATGCCTGAATCATTTATCTTATACAAGGCAAAAGATGTGGTAAGTGGTGACTTTCCATGGTTTATGCAGATGGGCGATGACATCTATATCGCAGCTGTAGACTGTACCGGCCACGGTGTGCCAGGCGCCCTGATTTCGTTGATTGGCTATTTCCTACTCAATGATATTGTAAGAAGTCGCAAGATTTCAAATCCTGGTTTGATCCTCGACCAGCTCGACGAAGGGGTAACCCAAACGTTACGCCAGGACAGGGATGACAGCAAAACAAAGGATGGTATGGACATCGCGCTTTGCAAAATTAATTTGAAGAAAGGCGAAGTAGAGTACGCAGGAGCCCACCGTTCCTTATACTTTATGAAGGACGGTGTACTGGAAGAAATAAAGGGAAATAAATTCCCGATAGGTGGTGGTAAGTATCGAAATCAAACCAATTTCACCAATACTAAGATCAATGTCGGAGCCAAAGACAGCATCTATTTCTGTTCCGATGGATTCCCAGACCAGTTTGGCGGCGAAGACAACCGCAAGTTTGGACCAAAACGCTTGCGAGATCTCATAGAAGCACATCATCACAAGCCGATGAAGGAAGTGCATCAGGTATTCGATACCGAGTGGGAAAACTGGCGTGGTGAATTCAAGCAGACAGACGATGTACTGCTGATTGGTTTAAAATTTTAATCAATGAAAATGAAAGGAAATATATGTAAAAAATAGCCCAATACCGATGCAGGAATATGAAGCGATCGTCAGCCTTGACTATGGAATGATGATGGTGTTAGTGTTATCGCATAAAGAATCAATTTAACAATGTCAAAAATTAATAATTTAAGCGCATTACTCATTTTATTAAAAAATAAAAGGTACAAGTATGAAGTATATTTATGATTTGCATAAAACCATGCTCGCCGAAAACCTAATTCTGGTTTATGAAGGGGAATTTACCCAGGAAATAACCAAATCAGTATTAGCTATGGCCGAAAGAAACATGGATTCCATGGGCGAAGAGTCAGGAATTAAAAGAAAAGTGTTCAACGTAATGGTCGAATGCCTTCAAAATATCGTGAAGCACAGCGAAGATCCTGATCTAAAAGCAGAAAAGAGACATACGGCCATCTTTATGATTGGCAAGCACAAGGATGAGTATATCATCACTTCAGGCAACTCAATTAAAGCTGAAAATATTGAAGGTCTTTCCACTAAGTTAGATAAAATCAATAGCCTGGATAAAGAAGGTCTTAAAACCTTGTATAAAGATATCATCAAAAATACCGATTTATCTGAAAAAGGTGGTGCTGGATTAGGCTTTGTAGATATGGCTAGAAAATCAGGTCAAAAGCTGGAATATCATTTCCAGGACATCAACGACAAATTATCTTTCTTCTCATTAAAAACAACTATTTCTAGAATTAACTAATTCTTAGAATTTAACATTTAAATATATGGAAATTTTACATCTGGAAGGCGCAGAAGATACGCCAAAGATTATCCTGGATAAAAACAATGGTATTTTCGAAATATCAGGAAGGTCCTTACCTGAAGATTGCGCAGAATTTTATCAACCTATTCTGGACTGGATCGGTGAATATGCTGAGGATGCAAACGGTGATACCAACTTTGTGTTCAAATTAGAGTATTTCAATACCGCTTCTTCCAAATTAATATTAGACATTCTTTCAAAGCTTGAAGACATCCCCAACATTTCTATCTCATGGTATTTTCATGAAGATGACGAAGATATGGAAGAGGCGGGTGAAGAGTTTTCTGAATTGGTAGAGATACCTTTTGAATTCAAAACATACTAATAACTGCGCTGATTATATTCAGCTGAGTTCCATCATTTAACCATGTAGTTTTTTTACGAATGAGTGAAGAAATACTAAAAGCGTTAACCCAGCTTTTTGCCATCATTACCAAGCAAGATGGGGGCGTAACGGAAGTAGAGAGAAACTTTATTATTAGCTTTTTTCAGCAGGAGCTGGACCAGGATTCTGTAAAAGAATACCTGGAACTGTATGATTCTTTTGTTGGCTACAACAAAGAAGAAGCTGTGGAAGGGCCAGTAAAAGAAAAGAAGCTAACTTCTGTCAGGGATTCCGTTAAAACTTTAGCCATTTGTAAAAAGATAAATAAAACGCTCTCTCAAAAGCAGAAAGTCGTTGTATTGATAAAAATTCTGGAACTGGTAGGGTCCGATGGCAATTTTTCATCACAAAGGATGGAAATCATCGATACCATTTCCTCCTCTTTTAATATTGAAAAGGATGAATATAAGTTAATTGAAGGTTTTGTAGTGCAGCAAACGGCTCAGCAGATCGATGATGAAGGCATTTTATTTGTCTCGAGTCTTGCTCAACCGCCACAAGGAAAGGAAAAACACCTGCATGCCGACATCAATGGAGAGATTATCTTCATGAATGTCAAAAGCGTGGATATGTATTTCGTAAAGTATGTTGGCAATGACGAGGTTGTCTTAAATGGTTTTATCATGAAGCTCAGGAACGTCTACCTGTTCTCGCATGGAAGCACCATAAAAACGCAAAAGGGCGCAGCATTGTACTATAGTGACCTGATCAGGTATTTTATTGCCGATTTCAAGGAAAATAGAATTTCCTTCAATGCCAACGGCGTAGAATTCAAATTTCCTAATGGAGATATCGGGCTAAGAAACATCAATATTTCTGAAGGTCCGGGAAAACTTATTGGTATTATGGGTGCCAGTGGTGCTGGCAAAACCACCTTGCTGAACGTATTGGCAGGCATAGAAGTACCGTCACAAGGGGAAATTCTAATCAATGGGTTCAATATAAATACCCAGAAAGATAAGATTACCGGTGTGATCGGCTATATCTCCCAGGATGACCTGCTTATCGAGGAGCTAACCGTATACCAGAACCTTTATTACAATGCCAAGCTCTGTTTTTCGAACCTACAGGACGACGAACTTCACCAAAGGGTGATCGATGTGCTTGCCAGCCTGGGATTAGAGCAGCGCAAAGACCTAAAAGTAGGAAGTGCGCTGGATAAGACCATCAGCGGCGGGCAACGAAAGCGGCTAAATATCGCTTTGGAGTTGATCAGAGAGCCTGCTGTGATGTTTGTCGATGAACCGACGTCGGGCCTTTCTTCACGTGATTCAGAAAATGTGATCGATCTTTTGAAAGAGCTTTCCTTGAAGGGAAAGCTGATCTTTGTCGTTATCCACCAGCCGTCATCCGACATCTATAAGATGTTTGACAAGATGTACATGATGGACACCGGCGGATACCCCATTTTCTATGGCCACCCGGTAGAGGCCGTAACGTATTTTAAGAAAGCCACCAACCAGGTCGACAGCGAGCGAGGCCAATGCACCACCTGCGGCAATGTAAACCCTGAGCAGATCTTTAATATAGTAGAAGCAAAGGTTGTAGATGAATATGGTCAGTTTACCAATAAAAGAAAAGGAAATCCGCAACAGTGGCACGACCAGTACAAAGAGAAATTTAAACTCAACAAATTTGCAGATGTAAAAGAAGCGCCGCCACAGTCGCTACATATCCCGACGCGCCTGAAGCAAACGTATATCTTCACCCTGCGAGACCTGCTCTCCAAGTTAAGTAACAAACAATACCTGCTGATCAACTTGCTAGAAGCTCCCGTTCTGGCACTTATTCTGGCTTTCATCATAAGGTATAAAAGTGCCCCCGACAATGCCGCCTACGTATTTAGGTTCAACGAAAACATTCCTGCTTATATGCTTATGAGCATCATTGTGGCTCTTTTCATGGGGCTGTCGGTAAGTGCGGAAGAAATTATCCGCGACAGAAAAATATTAAAAAGAGAGTCTTTCCTGAATCTAAGCTGGAACAGTTACCTCAATTCAAAGCTGCTTATCCTCTTCCTGTTGTCTGCCTTGCAAACGTTAAGCTTTGTACTGGTGGGTAACCTGATCCTGGAGATCCATGAGATGACCTTTAGCTTTTGGCTGGTCTTGTTCTCTGTGTCCTGCTTTGCCAACGTACTCGGCCTGAATGTCTCATCGGCTTTCAATTCTGCCGTTACGGTATATATTATGATTCCACTGCTGCTGATCCCTCAAATGATACTCAGCGGCCTATTGTTTAACTTCGACAAGCTCAACAGCCTGGTGAGCAATAAAGGGAAGGTGCCGATTGTAGCGGATATGATGGCCTCCCGCTGGGCTTATGAAGCCATGGCGGTAGATCAGTTCAAAACCAACTCCTATGAGCGGCCATTCTACGAACTGGAAACGATTGAAAGACAGTCCGATTTTAAGACTGCTTACCTGATATTGAAATTGGAAGAAAAGCTCCAGTTTATCAAGAATAATATAGATTCGGATGACGCAGCGGTCAAAGCCGCCGTTCAAAAGGATTTATATATCATCAAGGATGAAATTAATAAGGAAGCCTATAAAGACGGGCTGGAGGGTCTATCGGTAAGCGATGACCTTACAATAGAAAGATACAATGCCAAAGTAGATGAAAAGCTACGGGCTTACCTTAAAAACCTAAACCAACATTACCTGGAGTCTTTTAATCTGGCCGTAAAGAAAAAAGAAATGATGGTAGGGATTCTCGAAAACACCGACGGGTATGCCTATAACCAGAACGAATTCAAAGATAAATACTATAGTGAAAGTGTTGCCGACCTGGTTCGGAATGTGAATGTGAAGGACAGGATCATTGAGCATGAGCAAAAACTAATTCAACAGATAGACCCGGTATTCCTGGTGCCTGATGCCCCGGCACATGCCCTGGATTACCGCGCGCAGTTTTTTGCACCAAAAAAACACCTATTTAATACATACTTTAATACCTTCAATTTTAATATCGCAGTCATCTGGTTGATGGCTATAGTATTATATTTTAGCCTCTATTTTGAGCTTTTTAAGAAAATACTGCATCGGTTCAGTAATTTTAAATGGCACAAAAGCATTAAAAATGCAAAATCCTGACATATAACAGATTATCGCATTTGATCAATTAAATGCTAAGGCATATATTTTAAATTTGTGAAGTAGAATTGTTTAAAAATACGGAGAATGCGCAGGAAGATCATCAGCTACAAGCCCAGGTATTTCTATAAGCATTCAACTTTAACAACAATCTTTTGAGGATGAAAAAAATACAATTTGGTTTCTTATTACTTTTGTTATACGCTTGTGACTCAAGTACAATACCCAACGAACAAGCACTTCTCCAGCAACTGGATACAGTGGGCATGAAGGGGCCAGAGATATCACAGGAGGTATTATCTGATATTATCCAACAGGTGCCCTCACCCCTGGAAATATCAATGTTATTGAAAGAGAGGGGCACTAAGTATGACAAAAGCCTGCTAAACTCTACAGACAATCTGTCGAAATATAATAGCAACTTTTACAAAGCGCTGAACCTGGGAATTTATGGTACCGATCTGGGCTATACCAATATATATGAGCAGAATCAGGACGCCTTATTTTATCTAAACGGCATCAAGGAACTCGCAGATGGATTGAGTATTGGACAGTTTTTTGATTTCAGTAAAATTAAAAGATTGGCGACCAACAGCAGGAACCTGGATTCTTTGCTTTTAATCACTACACAGAATTTCAACGAAATAAATAGCTACCTGCAAAAGCAGCAAAGAGCGAATTTAAGTATTCTTATCCTTACAGGCGGGTGGCTGGAAGCTTTGCACATCACTTGCCAGGTAGTGCAGAAAAATCCTGGTAGCGAAGCTTTGCGCGAGAGAATTGGCGAACAAAAAATTATCCTCGAGAACATCATGTTACTTCTTTCCTTCTATAACAATAGCGATCCGAGCATCGCCAAGTTAACAGAAAACCTACGAGGGCTACAGAATGCATTTGCGAAAATAGACATCGTGTATACCTACAAGGAATCAACTTTCGAAGAGGTAAATGGCATGCTGATGATTAAAGACAACAGCACAAGTACTATCAATATGTCGGATCAAAACCTGGCCGATATTACTAAAGCAACAACATTGGTACGCAATAAAATCATCAACAATTAATATCACTGAAGATGAAGCGAACTTTAACAGATAAAAAAACTATACGAAAAGCGGCCAGGCAGGCAGTGATCAATCCTGTTGTCCTATCCGGCTTTCTCAATAAAAATGCAAGCATGGGAAAATTCTTTATAATATTAATATGTGTTTTAGCTTGTAGCATGGTTTCTACCAAAGCTGCAGCTCAGTGCGATGCCAATGGCTTTACTGAAAATTGCATCTCCAAATTAGGCGATGGCTTTACCTTTTTGAAAAGCTTTAAAATTGATGGTGAAGGGGGAAGCAAAGGGAAAGTTGAGTATTCCTATGTGTTCAGCAAGGACACGCAATATTCTATAAATATTTGTGCCACAGGAGAAAGTACCGATGGTATTATTGTCACAATGTATGACTCGAACAGAAAAATGGTGGGTACAAATTTTGCCAATGGCAAATTCTACCCGGCGTTTATCTACCCTTGCAATGCCACCGGAATTTACTATATTACCTTCACCTTCAAGGATTCTAAAAAACATTGTGGCGGCAGTGTTTTAGGTTTCAAACGATAGAACTCGCATTTTTCTATAACTTTGCAAAGCAGGCTACCCATGTAGCCTGCTTTGTTTAATTATGGAAGAAGCAACAATAGATTTTAATTTTAAGGCCCGGTATTTTAAGCTCGGGCAAATACAGGAAAATACCGAACAGATATGGTTTGTCTGCCACGGCTATGGCCAGCTTGCCTACTATTTCATCCGAAATTTTAAACCACTCGACGATGGCCGGCATGTGGTCATTGCACCGGAAGGTTTGTCAAGGTTTTATCTGGAAGGATTTTCAGGGAGAGTGGGTGCCACCTGGATGACCAGGGATAACAGGCTCATGGATATTGACAATTATACAGCCTACCTCAATGAAATATATGCCAAAGAAATTCCTTCCACTATACCGGCTCATATCAAAATCAATGTTTTAGGATTTTCACAAGGTGCTGCTACTGTCTCACGATGGATTATGCAGGATCAGGTTCATTTCGACAGGTTAATCCTTTGGGCAGGCATATTCCCTTCGGACATCGACCTGGAGGCAGGCCACCAGAAATTAAAAAAACATCAGATTGCCGTTGTACATGGTACAAAAGATCCATTTATTGACCCTGAACAGGAGGCGATGCAGCAGAAACTCATTACGGCCTTACGCATTGACCCTAAAAGATATACCTTTAATGGCGCTCACGAGATAGAATCCACTACGCTGGCGCAGCTTGCCGCTGATTTATAAGCTACAACCTGCCTTTGAAAGAGGAAGAGCTTATTGTTACGACAAACTCCTTCTAACGGTAGTGGCGCTTGCCTGTGCTGTTGGGAGCACGGTGATGTCACTTAGATTGACATGGGCAGGCCGGGTGACGACAAAGTAGATGATATCAGCGATGTCTTCTGGTTTTAACGGCTGCATCCCCTCGTACACTTTTTTTGCCCTCTCAGCGTCGCCTTTAAACCTCACCATGGAAAATTCGGTTGCAACTAAACCGGGATTAATCGCCGTAACTTTTATGCCATAGGCATTTAAATCGAGCAACATGCCTTTGTTCAAAGCATCAACAGCAAATTTTGAGGCACAATAGACATTTCCTCCCTGATATACTTCTTTACCGGCAATAGAACCAATATTGACAATATGGCCAGCCTGACGTGTGACCATCCCCTGCACCACTTTTTTTGTCGTGTAAAGCAATCCTTTGATATTGATATCCAGCATAGCTTCCCAGTCTTCCTCATCTCCATCCTGGATCGGAGAAAGTCCATGTGCATTACCAGCGTTGTTGATCAGGATGTCGATGTGTTGCCATGCAGCAGGCAGGGAATCGATGGCCTGGTATACTGCCTGTTTATCCCTCACGTCGAACTGAAGCGTAATGACGTCGGTAAGTTGCTGGAATTCCTGCTGCAGGATTTCCAACCGGTCGCCCCTGCGGCCACAAATAATGATGCGATGGCCATGAGCGGCCAAGAGTCGGGCGGTAGCCTCACCGATTCCGGAAGTTGCTCCTGTAATCAGCGCCGTTCGTTTTTCCATGTTTTTTGCATAAATATTCCTTGCAAACATACAAGGTATCCGTTAGTAATCAAACGAGATCAAAAGCTACAGATATCATCCGGCCGATATCAATGGAAAAGAATTAATCGGAGAAGTGAAGGTATAGTGAAACTGAATGCATGGTGAGTCTGTCGATACCAGCGCCGTAACGGTTGGAATCGTTCTCTAGCATGTTCAGTAAGCCGTGAGAAAAGCGAATTTCGGGAGAAAACTTAAACAACGGATAATAAATATCAAATCCAAAACCATATTCAAGGGCAAGGTTTGCATTTGACGTAATCAGTCGGTTATCACCAGCTTCAGCATCTCTTTTACCTCCTGCTTTGAACGAAGGGTTTACCCCACCAACCATGTAAGCGCGTAGATTCTTCCTCCGTTCAGATTTATATTTGATAAGAATTGGGAACTCCACCATGGTTGATTCTATGAGTTGCTTTTCGCTACCGCCGCTAATATAATCATACTCAACTTCATGCTCATAAAAACCAACCTTCGGCAAAAGACGTAAATCGAAATGCCTCGCCAGCCGTAAATTTAACAAAAATCCTAAGGAGAAACCGGCCTGGTTGTTTGGATTAATAGATAGAACGGTGTCAAACTCAGTGGAAGTAAACTGAGGGCTGTACTTCATCTTATAAGTAGCATTATGAACCCCCAGCGTAAAACCATAATGCAGCCATTTATCATCGGAATTGGGAAGATTAATGGTACGTACATCCTGGCTAAAAGCAGGTATGGTGTACAGTAGCAGGATGAAAGAAAACAGACTTACTTTTTTCCAATGTAAATGGAACTGATGCCAAATGTTAGCGTTTTGCATTGTGTTGCTTTAAATCCTACTGATTTTAATATCGTCAAAAACCTTTCTCCATCGGGAAATTGCCTGACGGATTCAGGTAAATATGTATAAGCTGAATTGTCCTTGGAGACAACTTTTCCGATCAGCGGCAAGATGGATTTAAAATAAAAATTATATACCTGCTTAAAAGGGAAAGCTGTAGGCTTGGAAAATTCAACAATTACAGTAGTACCTCCAGGTTTTAATACCCGATACATATCCTGCAACCCCTTTTCAAGGTTTTCAAAATTCCTTACCCCAAATGAAACGATGACAGCATCAAAATTATTATCATTAAAGAGCAGCTTTTCAGAATCCCCCATCCTTAATTCTATCTTATCTTGCAGCTTTTTTCTAATGAGCTTCTTTTTACCTACCTCAAGCATCCCCTCTGAAATATCCACGCCTATTACTTTATCGGGATTCAAAGCCAGGGCCTCGATGGCAAAATCGCCTGTTCCGGTAGCAATGTCAAGAATCAACTTAGGCTTCTCGGCCTTTAAAAATCTGATAGCCCTTTTTCGCCAGTAAATATCGACGCCAAGGCTGAGGACATGGTTGAGTAAGTCATATCGCTTACTGATGTTATTGAACATGGTGGCAACCTGTTCTTTTTTGCCTATTTTTTCGCCTTTATAAGGTACTACAGTCATATTATTGTTAGAGCTTCAAGCTCATTCTTTTACAATTTTAAGCAATAAACCTGAGCTTTCCTGATTGTTGTTATTATTTTCACCGCCCGGAATGAGAACAATATTATTTCTAAAAACTTCTCTATTTTTGTATTAATAATTCCAAAGACCTAAATACCATATCATCAATAGCTAAAGACCTCACATTGAAAGAAAAACAAGCTGATCAGGTGAAGTCGGTAAGGTTACTTCGTAATTTTCGTGTCATCCACAGAAGAATTGCCGCCGTTTTATTTATTTTCTTCTTAATCACCGCGCTTTCTGGGTTACTTCTCGGATGGAAAAAGCATTCGGGAGGTATTTTATTGGCAGAAACACCGAAAGGCAGCACTACAGACCTAAAGCAATGGCTTCCTATAGATTCACTTCATGCTATTGCCATTGCAACACTTAAAGACTCAATCTCTGAAAATCTTAATGTTGAATTGGACCGCATCGATGGCAGGCCAGAAAAAGGCGTTCTAAAATTCACCTTTAAGGCGCACTATTGGGGCATACAACTTGATGCCAGCACAGGCAAAGTGCTTATGATTGAACGAAGATATGCTGATCTCATTGAAAACATCCATGATGGTAGCATTTTGGACAACTTTGCATCTACTGAAAGTGGTCAATTTAAATTGATTTATACCTCCATCATGGGCGTCTCATTACTTATGTTAACCATCTCCGGGGCATATCTTTACTTTAAGCCAAAAGACCTGCGAAGAAAAAAGAATCGATAAGGCTTTGAAGCCGGACTGGCCCTACCCTATACTCCCTTTTTTAGTGCATCTATTTCCTTTGCCACCGCTTCAGCCGCTGCATATTTTTCGTCAGCAGCCTTTCTGTTAGTCTGAGACAATTGATGCGACTCAGCCATCAGTGCTTTATATTGGGCCTGCAATTTTTCTATTGGAGATTTTTTGTTGAATAAATTAAACATAATGATATTTTTTTGCTTTAAATCTAAGGAGTAAATAGTTTAACACCATTTATGATAGAATATATATCTTTGAATATTGTTTAACTTATTTCCTAAATTGTTAAATATTTTTTCAAATTGTTTCTCGGTAGTACAACAGACTTAAGTTAAATAATCCCATATCAAAATCATACCCATGAAAGCATTTATAACAGGTGCAACAGGATACATTGGAGAACATGTCGCCCTGGCGTTGAAGGGACAGGGCCATGAGGTCGTTGCACTGGTTCGCTCTGAAGATAAAGCACACGGATTAAAATCGGCGGGCATAAGCTTATTATTTGGAGATCTTCAGCGTAAAGAGACTATTCATCAGGGAATGGCTGGCTGTGATGTAGTGTTCCATCTGGCGGCATATGCCAGTGTATGGCCTGAGCAAGAAGATATTTTTAGGGAAATCAATGTTGAGGGTACCCGTAACATTCTTGATGCTGCTGTAAAGCAGCATGTATCAAAGGTGATTGTTACATCTACAGCGGGTGTTTATGGCCCTTCTCCGGCACCAGCGCCTACCGTAGACGAAACTACCAGACGCAGTGTCCCATATTTTAATGCCTATGAGACTACCAAGGCTGCGGCGGAAGCATTGTGCAGAACCTATAGCAAAAACGGCCTGCATGTAGTCATGGTAAACCCACCCAGGGTATATGGTCCGGGCAGAAAAAGTGAAAGTAATGCAGTGACCAAACTCATAGAATTATACATCAAGGGGAAATGGCATTATATGCCCGGTGATGGCACTAAAATGGGCAGCTACAGCTATATAGACGATATAGTAGCGGGCCATTTGAAGGCCTGGGAAAAAGGTAGGAGTGGAGAAAACTACCTTTTAGGTGGCGAAAACGCATCCTATGAAGAATTTTTTGGCACCATTGCGCAATTGTCGGGGAAAAATGTGAAGCTATACAAGATACCTGTACCTGTCATGGTCTTCGCCGCCCGCCTGATGGTGATCTGGTCGAAGGTAACCAGATCAAAACCGCTGATCACCCCCCAATGGGTAAAAAAATACCTTTTTCATTGGAGCGTATCAAGTGAAAAGGCAATAGATGAATTGGGGTACACAATCACGCCACTTCGTAAAGGAATACAAGAGACCCTAAATTGGCTCAACGAAGATGCTATTTCTAAGAAATATACTTTAATTACTGGTGCCAGTGCAGGTATTGGAAAAGCTATGGCTGAAGAATGTGCCAGCAGAAAGCTGAACCTGCTATTGGTTGCACTTCCTGATACCGGGCTTTTGCAGGTGGCCAACCAGCTTCAGCAACAATATCATATCGATGCTAAAATACTGGAACTGAATTTGACAGACACTGCGGCGATGCAATATCTTTACGACTGGTGCGAGGAGCAGCAATTGAGTATCGATGTGCTGATCAACAACGCTGGCGTGGGAAATTGTAGCGCTTTTGAGTCTACATCGCTTTGCGATTATATGGAGATGATCCAACTTAACACGCAAACGGTTGTATCGTTGACCCGCTTGTTTATCCCGAAGCTCCGCCAACACCAACAGTCTTATATATTAAACGTCGGTAGCCTGGCTTCATTAATGCCTGTTCCCTATAAAAGCGTGTATTCCGCTACCAAAAGCTTTGTTTATACCTTTTCAAGGTCGCTTCAAATTGAATTGATGCAATTTGGCATCCATGTGAGCTGCCTATGCCCCGGGCCTACTGAAACAAAAAGTGCCACCAACCGATCGGCCCTGATGGGACAGAAATCCAAGATGCTGATGCTAAGCGCTGAGACCGTAGCAAAAATAGCGATTGAAGGGATGTATAACCAGAAAGGCCTGATTATCCCGGGCTGGAAAAGCCGGATGGTGCTAAAACTGAACTCATTGATACCGTTCAGTATCAAAGGGTACTGGATGGAAAAGATGTTTAAGGATGGCGTAGAAAAAAAAGGTGCACCCTTACCGCAATATGCCAGATCGTAGAGATGAATTTCTTTTCAGTACAGGCCTACTTACCACTTAAGATAATAAACTCTACCCTTCTGTTGATGGCACGCCCATCTTTTTCATCATCATTACTCGCTAAAGGTTTGGTTTCACCGTAACCTTTAGCAGTAATTCTTCTACTGTCGATTCCCTTGCCGGTAAGATAATTGACGACAGCATTGGCCCTTCTCTTCGACAGGAAAGTGTTGTATTGCAGCGTACCTATCTTGTCGGTGTGCCCTGCAATTTCGATCTTCATACCGGGGTTATCTGATAGTAATTTCTCCAGCTTATTCAGTTCAACGTATGAATTGGAAGTAAAAGTGGCATCATCAAAACCAAAATATATATTTCTTAGCACAGCGCTAAAGCCAACCATAAGGCGGTTCATCTCAATGCGTCTTTTCACCTCTTGTGGCTGCGACGTTGACGCCGGAATATTGAGCTGAAAGTTCTTAAACATATAGCCGTCTTTTTCTGCCGACAACATATAAGCTACATTTTGCGCATTTTTTACACTAAATTCATATACCCCTTTTTCCACCATACGGGCAGGTACTTCGAGGTTCCCTTCCGTAGTTTGAAGCTTCACTTTAGCGTCCATGGTATTTCCACTGGCCTCATCTTCTATTCGTACCAAAAGTGTTACAGGCGCAATGGTAGATTCTACTACTTTTACATCTTTCTCCTCTGTGGCATTTTTCTTAACGTTGCTATCTTTTGATGCAAGTTTTTCTTCTCCTCCCCCAAGATCAGGAATAGTCACCATATAAATATCAGTATATCCCATGCCATCTTCGCGTACAGAGGAATAATAGCCACGTTTTCCATCCTTTGTACTTACAAAATAAACGTCGTCATCAGGTGTGTTGATGGGATAGCCCAGGTTTACCGGCTCACTCCACTGCAACTCAACACTGTCATATTCAGATTTGAAAATATCAAATCCTCCCATCCCTTTTTTGCCCTTTGAACTGAAATATAGTGTTTTTCCGTCATAATCGATAAAGGGACCTTCCTCGTCGAATTCGGTATTGATCATAGGCCCAAGGTTGATCGACTTACCCCATTTTCCACGGCTATCCTTTGAACTCATGTAGATATCAAAGCCGCCTTGCCCGCCCGGTCTGTCACTGGCAAAAAACAATCTACTGTTATCGGGAGAAATTGATACAGATTTTTCAGAAAAGCCTTCAGAATTAATGGTGCTACCCAATGGCTGTGGCGGTGACCACTTCCCATCAGCTTTCATGTCCGAGAAATAAATATCGCCGTTATTCTCATCCTTATATATATACAATTGCTTACCATCGGCAGACAGCGCCAAATTTGAATCGTGAAATGGCGTGTTGACCGACTCGCCGATATTTTCTGCGGCTGACCACTTACCGTTTACCTTCCTTGAAATAAAAATATCTTCAAAAGGAAAGTTATCTTCATCCACATCTTCGTTTAGGTTACCATCTCGTCGTTTAGAAGTAAAAATCAACAAGGTTTCATCTTCATTTAAAACGGGGGCAAAATCATCCCATTCAGAATTGATCTGTGTACCTATATTTACAATCGAAAAATTGGCTGGATTTGCCCTGAATTCCTTGGCGTTTTCGGACTCATAGATTCTACGTTTTACATCTTTAATAGGCACCATATCGAGGCCCCGGTAATTCTGTTCCAGGTTTAGCTTGTCCAAATATTTATTATAATATAACAAAGCATTGTCGTAGTCATTGCCATATTGATAGCCTCTGCCAATAAGGTAGTTCATATCAAAGCGATAGTTGGGATCAAGCTCAAGAACCTTTATAAAGTATTTCGTAGATCTTTCTTTATTTACAGTTTCCAGGTAAAGTTTTCCAGCCATATAATTGGCCTTGATATTAGTAGGATCCAACTCGGCAGCCTGCGCATATTGATCACGAGCGTCGATAAAAGCCTTGGTGACATTATAAATTTCATCGGCAATCTCTACCAGATCTTTTGCAATTTCTTCATCCGTCTGAGCCTGGGCTTTTTCGGTAACGATTCCTATAAATGCTATGGAAACCAATAATAAACGTAGATATTTTTTAACCATTATCGCTAAATATATTCCTAATGATAGAAAGAATTATTCAATTATTAAACGAAGGGCAACTTAACCCCCATTTCTGACCTAATCAACACTGAATTAGATGTATGATTTACTGTTATATTTTAAATATTTTATCTATAAAACTTAACAAACTAGTTATC
>PPFU01014283.1_pt1 | contig 25118 bp, 25 predicted proteins | sample 1535991 | NCBI WGS metagenome assembly PPFU01 (sample SAMN04901290, study PRJNA319586) | Hypolithon metagenome, whole genome shotgun sequencing project. | isolation source: Antarctic Hypolithon | place: Antarctica: Miers Valley | collected 2014
AAAACGATCCAGGGCAGCTTTGAGCGCATCTATTTCTGCTTCGATATTGCCTTCATCTACGGCCCGAGTAATACATTGGCTGAGATGCTCATCTAAAATAATTCGAGCGACCCGATCTAAGCCACCGCGAATGGCCGCAATCTGAACGAGAACGTCCGGGCAGGCGCGGTCATCTTGCACCATCGTTTTAACGCCGCGAATGTGGCCCTCAATCCGAGAGAGGCGGTTAATAATTCGCTTGCGGGAGGCTTCACTGTGAACATGCTGAGCTGCTGAGCTGGGCGAATGGTCGTGCAGATAATCATTCGGAGACGCTACCGTATTAGGATCAGCATTGGCTGAGAGCGGAACTGAAGGGGGCTTCACTAAATAACTCACTGACTAACTTTGAGCAAATGGCACGGGCTTCTAGCTTAACGAATGTTGGTTGTTAAAGCACTGTTTGTTGAGGCCGACCTGTTGAGGCCGACGGTTTTATGGCTGAGTGGTTAGCGGCTTCTGAGTGCTCCGCTAGAATTAATATACGATCGCAAAGCCTCTGTAACAGCGGCTCGTCATGAGCGATCACCACCAACCCAACCTGCCGCTGCCTGACAAACGCCCGCATCACCTGCCAAATCAGCGCTTGAGTATTGGCATCGAGCATAGCGGTCATTTCGTCGGCAATTAGATAGTAGGTTGCCGGGTTGAGCAGGCGGGCGATCGCCACCCTTTGTAGTTCACCGCCACTCAGCTCATGCGGATATCGGCTCAGCCACCCCGGATGAATGCCCAGCGCCTCTAGCTGATGAGCATCAGGCGTACCACTCTCTTGCAAAATCTGCTGGATACGCCAGCGAGGATTCACCGACAGCTCAGGGTTTTGAAAAATGAGCTGCACCGGGCAGTAGCCTTTTTTGGGCAGAGATCGCCCTGCCACCGTTACTTGTCCCTTAAGCGGCGACAGATAGCCCGCCAGCAGCTTTCCCAATGTCGTTTTGCCATAGCCTGACGGGGCCATGATACCGAGAACTTCACCAGGAGCCACCGCTAAGCTTTGGTTGCAAACGACCCAAGGCAAGCGATCGCCATAGCGAAACCATAATCCGTCACCCTTCAGCATGAACACACCTCACCCATCCTTGTTTTATGCGTCTTAACGCCGGTCGCTGAGCGGTGCAAACTTCGCTCACCCAGCCACAGCGGTCGGCAAATAGGCATCCTGGCGGTAGCTGCTCGGGGCTAGGTTGGTTTCCGGGTACGGGCACAAATTCGTTTTGAGGGAGCGATCGCCAAAGCGCCTGAGTATAGGGATGCCGCAGGTTGCCGGTAGCAAAGTCGCTGGCCGACGCAATCTCAACAGTTGTGCCCGCATAAAACACCGCGACGCGATCCGCGATTTGCAGGGCCGCTTCAATATCATGCGTAATCATAATCACACCGCGTCCCTCGCGCGCTAGCTCTTTTAAATGATTGAGCGTTTCGATCACAACATCAGGATGTAGCCCTGGCGTAGGTTCATCGGCAATCACTAGCTGCGCCTCGGTCACGACCGCTGTAGAAACCAACACTCGTCGGGCCATGCCACCGGAGAGCTGAAAGGGATAACTATAACGGGTAGCCGCAGGCAAATCGTAGCGCACAAATGTTTTCACCATGCTGGCGCTGGCCTCGGCTGGAGATTTTCCGGCTCGTCGCGCCGCTTGCTGTACCTGCGCGCCTGCTCTCATTAGCGGATCTAGATACCCTACCGACTGGGGAATTAAAACAATGGTTTTACCCCGCAATGACCGGCAGCGTGCGGGGGTTAACGTCTTTCCTTGAAACTGCATGGTGCCACTGAGCGCTGCATTCTCTGGCAAAATGCCGAGCAGCGCATGGGCCAGCAGACTTTTACCCGAGCCGCTAGCACCCACAACTGCAACAACTTCTCCCGACTGTACGTCTAGATCTAAATCGGTGATGACGGTGAGCTGCTTGCGGCGTAGCCCCTGGTCATATTGGGTAAAGGTCACGCCTAAGTTAGAAATTGAGAGCATGATTATCCCTGGCTGGTTTTAGGATCGAGCAGCGATCGCACATTCTCACCTAACCAGTCGAAGACTTTTACCGACAGCAGCAGCAACACACCGGGCATCACCCCTAGCCACCAGTAGCCGGTAGAAAGATGGCGCATCGACTCTGCCAAAATAATCCCAATGGCAGGCAGGTGCGGCGATAGACCAATACCAATAAACGACAAAGCCGCCTCGTGCAAAATCGCGTGAGGAAACAACAGAATAAGCCCCACTATGAGCTGCGGCACGATATGCGGCACCATATGATGACGAGCAATCCACAGCGGCGGCTTGCCCAGTCGTCGGGCTAGGTGAATGTAGTCAGCGCTGTTGACTTGTAGCACTTCAGCGCGAATAATCCGCGCCAAGTTTGTCCAGTGGGTGAGTGCTACAGCAATGATGACGCCTCTAGTACCGCCGCCTACAGCAAATGCGATTAGGATCAACAAGACTAGATGGGGCAGGCTAAAGAAAACATCAACAGTCCAAATAATTACAGCATCTATCCAGCCGCCGAATGTTCCGGCGATTAACCCTAAGCCTGTGCCAATCAAGGCGCTGACGCTAGCAGCCAGTAGGCCGACCCGGAGGCTAAGAGAGAGTCCGTGGAGCGATCGCCTCAGCATATCGCGCCCTAGCCAATCGGTGCCAAACAGATGACTTAAAGAAGGGGGTTGATTGCGCTGAGTAAGCACGGGGTCTAGCCCTGAATCGCCTAAAAGCCAAGGACTTAGAATAATTCCCAACAGAAAAACCGTCCCTATTACAATTGCGATCAAGGTCTGTCGTCGTCTGTTTTTTTGTTGCCACTGTCTGAATGAGCGTCCGAGCGCGCTTTTGGGTGCGTTAGCAATCAGGGTCATAGCGTTGCTTGACCCCCCAAACGAATTCGTGGATCGATAATTGGGTAGGCCAAATCTGCTAGGGTATTGCCCGTATAAACAAACAGCGCACTGAAAAACACAATGCCTACCAGCAAAGGAATATCGCTGCGCAAAGCAGCTTGCACCGTGGCTTCGCCTAACCCAGGGTAAGCAAACACCTGCTCTACCAGCACCGACCCGCCAAACAGCTCGCTTAAAGAGGCAAACTGTAGCGTGATAGCTGGTAAAAGAACATTGCGAAAGCCGTGATAGCGAACCACATTCCACAGGCTCGCCCCCTGCGCTTGGGCGAACAGCACGTAGTCACTTTTGAGTACGTCAATCAGTTTTTGACGGGTGTGCAGGGTGATGTTGGCAATGCCGATAATGCTCAGGGCGATCGCAGGCAGCAGCAAATGATGCAAGTGCTGCCAAAATGTCACATTTTGCGATAACACACCCGGCGGAGCAGCGCAGCAAACAGGCGCAATTTGTAGCGAAACCGCAAAGACAATCAGCAGCAGCAGCGCCACCCAAAAAGTAGGAGAAGAGGCCAACGTGTAAGCATAAAAGCGAATCAATCGATCAATCCAGTGGCCTGCTAATGCGCCTGAGATAATGCCCAGCGCTAGCCCGAAAAAGCCAGATAGGAACCAGGCGATCGCCAGCATTTGCAAAGACGCCTGAAATCGCGAGGCAATCACCTCACTCACCGGCTGATTGAACACCAATGAAGTGCCTAAGTTTCCTTGCAAAAGCTGGCCTAGCCAGTCGAGAAAACGATCCCCTATGGGCTGATCTAGTCCCCAGCGCTCGGCAATTAGCGCCTGCTGATCAGCGCTAATTTGCATCATATCTGCGCCAATGTAAGCCTTCACCGGGTCAATCGGCGAGAAACTTAGCAGCACAAAGGTGAAAACCGCAACCGCCATCAGCAACAGCCCTAGCCGCAACAGCTTTCGCACCGCAAAGATGAAAAGCGCATTTACTTGCATGTCCACTTCCAATCAGCAATATTAGCCGTGATTGGCCAGCCATGACCGTGGGGCTCTATCTGAGACTGGCCAATGTCCAAGCAATCATCAACAAAATAGGTGTGGTCTAAATTCACTAGCCAAGCCCAAGCCGCATCCCCTTTAGTCGTGACGCCCTGCTTGCCGTCCCACTGAGTCGCCTTCCAATAGGTCACCGCCTCCGCCTCCGAAGGGGCCCCCATTGCTAAGTTCAGCGTGCTGTCAATGGCCGGCTCGGCGTAGTAGCCCGCATTGTTATAATCGCCTTGAGCGGCCTGAGAATGATACAGATTATACATTTCCGTTTGGTCATGGCTACCCCAGCCAAACACCACCACATTACTGTGCATCAAGGGCTCGATGTCGTCCCAGCTTTTGCCTTCTACATTTGCCTGAATGCCAATGGGCTTAAGCATTTCTGCGGCGGCAAGCGCGAGTGCCTGTCGAATACTGTCGTCTGCTTTGTACAAAATCGTGAATTCAGCTTTTAGCCCATTTTTTTCAACGATGCCATCGCGATCGCTGTCGGCCCAGCTGCCCTCAGCCAAAATCTGCTTGGCTTTTTCCGGCTGAGCGTCTTCGATATTGGCCTTAGTCTCTTCCCATGCCAAGCCACTCACCGGGCCATAGGCAGGCGAACCATACCCTTCTAAAATGCCATCGACCAGCGCCTGCCGATCAATCGCATAGTTTACGGCCTGCCTGATTGCTAAGTCGGCAGTAACATCATTGCCAATCGGGTCACCGTCCGCTGTTTTTTTGCTGTTAGCGGGCAAATAAGGAAACAGCAGTCCCCGGTTATCTATGCTCGTCACATCGTGTAGCTTCATGCCGTCAATCTTTTGCACTGCTAGCGACTGAGGTACCGCCGCCACCTGTGCCTGAGCCGATTTAGCCGCTGCAAAAGCACCGTCTTCTTCTACAAACAAAAACACCAGCCGCTGAATGCCCGGAGCTTCGCCATAATAATCAGGATTCGCTTCTACAATAAGCTGTTGGCCTTCGTCCCACTGCACCATTTTGTAAGGGCCAGAGCCAATCGGATTGCGGGCGTAGTCTTTACCATGAGCATGTTCGGGCACAATCCCCAGCGTAATCAGCCGGTTTACAAACGTGCTTTGAGGCTTTTTTAGCTTCAGTTCCACGGTGTTGTTGCTAGTGGCGGTTGCCTGCTCTAGCTGGGTGACATCTGTTAGCCCGCCGCTTTCTGCTGCTTTGTTGAAGGTATAGGCTACATCGGCAGCCGTCAGCGGTTCGCCATCTGAAAATACCGCCTCTTCTCGAATAGTAACCGTCCAGGTTTTGCCATCTTCGCTGACGGCGTAATCTGTTGCTAGGTCGTTGACAATGTTCAAATTTTCATCGCGCTTGAGCAATGTGCTTTGAAACAGCGGTGCTCCATATCGACCCCAGCCTAGAGTTGGGTCGTATCCCTCTTCGCTTTCGCCGCCAATGGCGAGCACAATTTGCTCAGCAGAGCCAGTTTCTGCGGATGAGCTTTCAGCCGTGTTGTTAGAGGTGTTGGTGGCGGTTGAGGAGGGGGTGCAGCTTGCGATCGCCCAGCTACTCAGCAAAACGCCCAGCATCCCAATCAGCCGACCTCGTTTAAGTACTTGCATATTGAAACAGTCAAATCCCTGACTTTAATGATTTAAATAGCACCATGCTAAAAACAACCGTATCGCTAACAACCGTTCAAAACAATCCGGGGGTAGGGGATATGGAAGCTGAAAGATTATGCTAAAAGACTAGAGGGCGAGATCTTTTGCACCCAAAACTGAAACTCTGTTTGCCAGTTATTGACCAATTGGAAGGTTCGTGAAAGGTAGACCCATTAACGAACGATCAAGTACCGCTACTCACCATGGACGTGTGGGAGCACGCCTACTATCTGGACTATCGAAATCAGCGACCCGCTTACATTTCTACCTTTTTAGGTAGCGTAGTGAACTGGGACTTTGCTGCCCAAAATTTAGCAGCGGCCTAATCTAGGCTTGTTTTAGAATTACTACCTTTATTTCAGTGTCTTTCTATATTTTGGCTCTGTCGGCGCAAGGCAGAGCCGCCTACAAACTCAGAAGGTTTTTATGCTAATTTCTGTGCCCGATTATCCTCATATTATTTTGTCTTTTATCTACCGGGGCTGGAAACTAGAGCTTGACCAAAGCAACTCAGAGGGAGAGATTACATACACCGTTTGGGCTAACGATGACCAAAGCAGTGTAGTAGCAGTGCCTTGCGCTTTGTCTCGTACGGCGGCTATCAGGCTTGCTAAGCAGTGGGTGGATTGTCGTGAAGCCTCTTAAGCAGCAGGCTTATTCAAAATGATTTAAATAAATCAAACGATTGCTTCAAAAGTTCAAGTAACTGCCAACAAGTAACTGCCAAAAAAAGAGGTAGCCAGAATTGGCACTAATAGAATTTAAAAGCAACGCTAAATCAGTAACGACTGCAACATAAAGGTCTGATAATATTCACTTTTATATTTCTAAGGAGCAAGGATTTAATAAGATGCGCAATTCCCGAGCCCTCATCCCCAACCCTTCTCCCAAGAGGAGAAGGAAGTAACTGGTCAAGTTATTTAATCCTCGTTCCTAAGAGGATGATAGCCAGAGGTGCAAAACTTGTTATTCATGTTTAATCTCTCTTTTGACAGACGTTAGATGTAAAAGCTTTTATTAACTTATAGCTGTAAACCTTTTGAGACAGTAAAATCATGCAAGAGCCAAAGACTACTCTAATCACTGACAACGTTTTGGAACAGCCCTATGTTGAGCCTGCTACAAGCTGGCGATCAGGCTTTGTTCCTAGTGCCGAAATTTGGAACGGTCGCCTAGCGATGTTCGGCTTTTTGGCAGCCGCCCTCACCGAAGTCTTGACAGGGCAAGGATTTCTCCACTTTTGGGGATTAGTGCATAACGTAGCTTCTACTTCTCTTCCTAACTAAGTCTGTTAAAGTAATGGTCGTTGAAGTCCTACTGCGGCGCTGACTGAGCGCCGCTTTATTTTGTTTAAAGAAAAACTAAAGGGCCGAAACTAAAGCACGAGGGGCGTGCTCAAGCTGGCAGTACGGGCGACTGTAGCAAAGGGGAGATTCTAGCGCGTGGTGATGCAAAAAATCAGGATTGCTTAATACCTGCTCTGTGGGGCCAGAAAAAACAACTTTGCCCTGGCTAAGAACAATTGTAGAATTGCATAAATCTAGCGCCATGTCTAAGTCGTGGGTGGCAATGAGCTGAGTTAAGGGCAGGCTGGCGAGCAGTTCGATTAGCTGGCGGCGAGAGGCGGGATCTAGCTGGGCTGAGGGTTCGTCTAGGACGAGTACCTGGGGCTGCATGGCAAGGACGCCGGCGATCGCCACCCTTTTTTGCTCACCCCCCGACAGGTTACTCGCCGTTCGCTCTGCATAGCGGTGAAAGTCTAACCCGACTGCTGCCATAGACTGCTTCACCAAATCGGTCAGGGCTGGTTCTGCTACGCCCTGATTCAAGGGGCCAAAGGCAATATCTTCCCAAACGGTTGGCATAAATAGCTGATCGTCTGGATTTTGAAACACCAAGCCGACAAAGTTACGAATGTCTTTTAAATTCTCAGGCGTCATTGCTCGCTCGCCGACGACAATGCTTCCCGTTTGAGGGAGTAAGATGCCGTTTAGGTGGAGCAGCAGAGTTGACTTACCTGAACCGTTTGCGCCAATTAAGGCGACTCGCTCTGTGGGCTTAATGTCAAGGTTAATTTCACGCAGCGCCTGAGTGCCATCTCCATACTCATAGCTCAGGCCGCTGATAGAGATTGGGTTGTGATGCATGAAAGTTTATCCTGTGTCGTAAAAGATCCTACCCTAAAGGAAAATGGGTAAATAAAGCGTCTGTCCGAGTAGGGTGATGAAGGCGATCGCACTCAAAGCCATCACATCACGCCTGCCGCCCGTAGGCAAATCTCGAATGTGCGGAATACCCGCATAGCCCCGCGCGAGCATTGCCTGATGAACGCGCTCTCCCCTTTCATAAGTCCGAATGAACAGCGCCCCAAACATATTGCCAACCACCGAGCGCTGACGCTGACCTGAAGACACCGCCAAATTGCGAGAGGCCGCTGCCTGCCGCATCGCGCCGAGTTCGTCAATGAGCAGGCCAATGTAGCGATACATTGAGGCCAAAATCGCCACTAGCAGGGGCGGCACTCGGAGCTGTACTAACGACTGAAGCAAGGCCGGGATGGAAGTGGTCAGGGTAAGAAAGTTGAGCATTAGCAGACAAAGCGCTGCCTTGAGCGTCACGCTGCCTAGCACTACCAGCCCTACCGTCGTAATTTGCACAGGGCCCCATTGCCAAACCACTTCGCCACCGCTGTGAAATAAAGTGCCCAGCAAAACCGTGCCGATGAAAGCAAATTCGATGGCGATTCTTTGGAGCAGCACGAGCCAAGTAATGCGGCCAATCGCGATTAGGCAGAACAGCGTCACGCCATAAACGGCCCAAGTCCACCAGTGGGCGTTGGGCGTGAAGGCGATCGCCAGCACCATCAGCAAAGCGCACAGCACCCGCGTCCGGGGCGCTAAAGTATGCCAAAACGTTGACTTTTCACTATCGATATCAAATCTAAAAGCGCCCATGTAACGGTAATCCCTTTAGTCGCGATCATTAGGATCGGCGGTTGACGAACCGGGAGACTTGCGAATTAACAGCTTTCCAGCGCCCCAGGCAATGCCAAAAGCAGCCAGCGCGCCGACAACTCCCGCTATCGGCGTGGCGACTGGCGCAGGCACACCCCGCACCGCATAGCCGTCAAACACCTCGGCAAAAGGAAGTTTGGTAGCGATTGGCTCGGGATGTTCCTGGTCTATAAAGCCTAAGTCTTCGGCAACTCGGTTGAGGCCATCGGGGCTAGAACTCGCAAAAGGAGAGAGCACAGCGGCAATGATTAGAGCAACCCCCAAGCCGATGAGAAAAAAAGTGCTATACCGCATTTGAGACTTACCATCGCTCATGGTTCTGTTGATCCTTAATTTTGTAATTATCTGGTAGGTCGATCCTAATATCCTAATATCCTGCTGTCTGCTGAAACATCCAACAGCTAGCGTAAGCTAGCATCAACAGCTACCCGCGTTTGCCGCTTGCGAGGTGGATCAAACAGCAAATCGGGGCGAGTGCGCCAAACATAGCCAACTGCCGCAACCGTAATCAGGGCCTCACCAATGCCAATTAAAATGTGCCAGATCACCATCGCAATCAGCGCGACACCTAATGGCACGGTGCCTGAGAGGGCGAGCATAAAAGCAACTACAACTGCCGCGACCACGACGCTTACCCAGGAGGCCACAGCCAAACCCACAGCGGCCCCCTTCCAAGTGTCGCGCCCAATGGCTAACCGAATCGCCTGGTATAGGTAATAGCCGCCGAATGTGCCAATCAACCCCATTACAAAAATGTTGGGGCCGAGCACCGTTAATCCACCGTCTTGAAACAGCACGGCCTGCACAATAAATACGGCGCTTACTACCAGAGAGCCAGCCCATGGGCCTAGCAATGCGCCTGCTAGCGTACCGCCGACTAAGTGCCCTGACGTACCGCCTGGAATCGGGAAGTTGATCATTTGAGCTGCGAAAATGAAAGCGGCACAGACGCCCATGAGGGAGACGGTGCGATCGCCATAAACCGACTCTACCCGCTTGAGCGAAACGGCCATTAATCCAATGGCGACTATCCAGCCGAAAAGACTCACCGGCAGGCTCAAAAAGCCATCGGGAATGTGCAGTCCTAAGCAGGGGCTAGGGGAAACTTGAAATGCATTGAGCAAGCCGAAATGACTTTGAAACAGCATATGCGATCGCTACGAACAAGGGGACTTAGGGCGGACTTAGAGGGAACTTAGAGCGGAACTACAGGTTTGCCAAAAGAGTGCTTTTTAAAGGTTTCATTCTAAGGGCTTGCGCTGAATGTATCGCCAACAGCCGCCTAATACAATCCGGGGGGAGGGGATAGATATTTCAGGCAAAAAGCCGTAGCCGCATAAATTTATGCGGCTACCGGGCTGTCATTCGATTGCCTATTCGCCCCTATTCGACGCTATGAAAGCGCGAATAATGTCTTCAAAGCTGTGGTCTTGAGTAAAGCCCAGGGCGATCGCCCGCTCCACCTCAAACTCACTGGGCCAGCTCGCCACAATCCGAGAAATCGCCGTATCCGGCTGATACCGAATGCGCTGCACGGTGGTTTGATCCGTGATGCTAGCCAGCGCGTCAATCATCGCTTGCACGGTAACGGTAAGACCCGGCAGGTTAATCGTACGGCTGCCCTCAAAGCGCTCAGCACTCAGGGTCAGGCTGTGAATAAGATTGTTAGTAACGACATCAGGGCTAGAAAGCCACAGGGCCAAACTAGGATCTACCGGACAGATAGCCGGCTGACCTTGTAAAGGCTCACGGATAATGCTGCTCGCGAAAGAGGAAGCTGCCGCGTTGGGCTTGCCGGGGCGGACGCAAACGGTTGGCAGACGCAGTACGTATCCGTCAATGAAACCTCTGCGGCTGTAGTCATTTATCCAAAGCTCAGCGATCGCCTTTTGGGTGCCATAGGAAGACTGCGGCGCTACGGCGGTTTTGTCGGTGATGACTTGGGGCAAGTCGCCGCCGAAAACGGCCAGCGAACTGGCAAAAATAAACTTTGCACCGGGTGCCTGATGACGCACCGCTTCTAGCAAATAACGAGTGCCGTCGCCATTGACGGCCATACCCAAGTCGAAATTAGCTTCGGCCTGCCCGCTAACGACAGCCGCTAAATGGTAAACCGCCGTTATTTCTGGTGTGATGAGATTTCTGACGATCTGCGGGTCGGTCAGGTCAGCCGGTATAAATGTGAGCCGAGTGTCTTCTGGTGCGATCGCTGGAGCGGCAACATCAGCCAGGATAAGACGCTGCAAGCCAGGGTCTGTGAGGAGCTGCTGGGCCAGCCGCTGCCCCAAAAATCCTGCGCCACCCGTGATCAGGATATGCATAAGCGCCCAAATACCGTACAGTTCATCACTATGCAGCGCCAAAGGTGCAAATCGGTGTTGACTTAACGAAAATTAGAACGTTTTAGATAAGGTAGTGCTACTTTAGAGGCAGATTGTAAAAGGCAGTTTCAACCGTTTGGCTATGTCTCATCCTCAGCAGCCGCTACCGCCAAAGGCGCGGTGGCTGCGCTGGCAAAATGCAGATGAAGGCTGGGTGCCAACAGATGACGAACGGGTAGAGCAGGCGCAGCAGCAGACAGAGCAAGCGCAGTAGCGAGCAAAAAGGCTGGCAGAGCGACTGCGCTCACTGGGCGTTGACCCGGAGACGCTGTGAGCGGTTTTGCTGCTGCCGAATTTTGACGCGTTATTAAGATCTGCATCTGTTGATAGTAGCGATCTTCATTTCTAGGTAAAATGACGGGATGAACTACGGTAGACAGGATAGTAAAGAAAATAATAATCGCCTGGTTGTCTCGTATCTGATGCTGCGAAAGGCAGTGGGCTGCTTAGGGATGGGCCTGCCTTTCATTTTAGCTTTAGGCGGCGGGCTGCTGTTTGACCTGCCAATTCAGCCTTCGATTAGCGACTACTACTACACCAGCACGAGGGACGTTTTCGTGGGCGTCCTGTTCGCCATGGGCGTTTTCCTATTCTCATACAGAGGCTACGGCAAAAAAGACAGCTTAGCCGCCAATATAGCGGCTGTGTGCGTCATCGGGACGGCGCTGTTTCCCACTACGCCGCAAAATCCTTCTGAGCTAGCCGCTACGATTGGCAAACTACACGTTGCGTTTGCCTCAGCCTATTTTATTACGCTGGCCTACTTCTCTCTCGTGCTCTTCACTAAAAGCGATCCAACGCAGCCCCCTACGCCGCGAAAGCTACAGCGCAATACGGTATATAGAGTCAGCGGCTACGTAATTCTCTTATCTATTGTTTTAATTTTGCTGCTGAAGCTTCTCCCCATAGGTTTCGACGACTCAGTTACAGCATTCGATCCCGTTTTTTGGCTGGAATCTGTGATGGTTATCGCCTTTGGGATTTCCTGGTATGTGAAGGGCGAAGGCATTCTGAAGGATGGCAGCTAGTCAGATTAAAAAAGCCTGCAGACCTTGCCAGCCGAAAAATGCGGCCATGCCCACAACGATGGTCAGCAGCAGGTTTTGGGTGAGCTTGCTGACGATGATGGCAGCGATCGCGCCCACCAGCCGAGCATTCAAATAGCTCATCTCAAGCGTGCCCTCGCTCAGTAACACTTCAGGCACCACAATCGCGGTGAGGATGACCGGCGGCAGATAGCGCAGGGCATTTAGCAGGGCAGTCGATCTCGTGATGCGGCTGCTTGCCCCAAACATCAGGTAGCGGCTAGAGAAGGTTGCGATCGCCATCCCACCAATCATTAAAACTTCATTCATGCCCGTGCTCCTAGCTTTTCGGTATACACCCCAGCGGTAATGCCGATTATCGCAGCGACTATCAGCCCTAGCTTATGGAGTAATGAATGAGCAACCACAGCCGCCAAACCAGCGGCAACAACAGCAACCAGCATAGGCCTGGTTTTGAGGTAGGGAATAATGATGCCAATAAACGTGACGGGCATGGCAAAATCTAGCCCCCATTCGGTGGCGTTAGGAATGAGTTGACCAGCCGTCACGCCCAGCAGAGTGCAAAGAAGCCAGTTGGCGTACATGGTGAGTGCAGCCCCCAGGTAATACCAGTGCTTAAAGGGCGAGCGGTTTTGAGATTCGTAGCGACGAATAGCAACGGCAAAAGCCTCGTCGGTGAGGAAAAAGGCCAAAGGTACTTTCCATCGCTGCGGCAGCGCCTTGATATGAGGCAGCAGGCTCACCGCGTATAGCAAATGTCGAAGATTGACGACAAACGCGGTGAGGACAATCAGCAGCCAGCCTGTACCCGGGGTGACCCTGCCGACTGCAATAAACTGTGAGGAGCCTGCAAATACCAGGGCAGACATTGCCATGGCTCCGCCGGCTGATAGCCCGCTACTGGTCGCTAAGGTGCCGAAGATATTGAATCTTGTATGTTTTGTCAGGTGGGCCTAATTTGGAGGATGTATCTCACAAATTGCCGCCGCCGCCGCCTCTCATTCTCTGTATAATCTAGGCTACTTCTGTTTTGTACTTGCCCTTTCACTGTCGTACTACTCTATGGAAAAGCTGACTCTATGGAAAAGCTGACTCTATGGAAAAGCTGAGAGTTGTTGTCGTCGGTGCAGGTATGGGTGGATTGACGACTGCACTCGCTATGCAGAAAGCTGGCTATGAGGTTGAAGTGTACGACCGAGTGAGTGAACTGCGGCCAGCCGGGGCGGGCATTTCCCTTTGGTCTAATGGGGTAAAGGTGCTGAACCGGCTGGGGCTAGGCGAGGAGATTGTGCGGATTGGCGGGCCGATGGAGCACATGGCCTACTACGATAAGGCGGGTGAGCTGCTGACGGGGTTTAGCCTGTCGCCACTGATTGAGCGGGTGGGGCAAGCGCCTTATCCAGTGACGCGCACCGACTTGCAACAGATGCTGCTAGATGCGGTGGGAACCGAGAATATTCAGCTCAATAAAAAGTGTGTGGCGGTCGAGCAGACTGATGAGAAGGCGATCGCTATTTTTGAAGACGGTCAGCGAGTAGCAGCAGATGTGGTGGTAGGCGCAGATGGTACGCATTCGGTGATTCGCACTCACCTGTTAGAGCAGCCCTCTGAGCGGCGCTATGTGGGCTATGTGAACTGGAATGGGCTGGTGCCGGTGAGTGATGATTTGGCCCCGCCCAATAGCTGGGATATTTATGTAGGGGACGGGCAGCGGGCTTCGTTGATGCCGGTGGGGGGCGATCGCTTCTATTTCTTTTTAGATGTGCCCCTGCCCAAAGGCACCGACAATAACTCAGACCACTACCGCGAGGAGCTATCCAAACACTTTGCAGGCTGGGCAAAACCCGTCCAAACCCTGATTGAACGCCTGGAGCCGGAAAAGACTAACCGGGTTGAAATTCACGACATCGAGCCACTGCCAGCTCTGGTAAAAGGCCGCATTGCTTTAATTGGAGACGCGGCCCACAGCACTGCGCCCGATTTGGGGCAGGGCGGCTGTCAGGCAATGGAAGATGCATGGATTTTAGCCAACTGCTTATCGACGACTAATATCAGCGTCGCGGATGCGCTTATTCGCTACGAAAACCACCGTAAAGAGAGAGTGGCAGATATTATTAGGAGAGCCCGTAAACGCTCCAATACAACTCACGCCAAAGAGCCTGAAAAGACTCAGCAGTGGTATCGCGAGCTAGCCGATGAAGATGGCGTAACAATTTTGAACGCGATTTCTGAGACTATTTTAGCTGGCCCAATGCAGTAGGAGGCTTGTAATGCGCGCTAACTTGCCCACCGGAAAGCTAACGACTCATGTTTTGGATACCGCTGGCGGCTGTCCGGCAGCAGGCATAGAAATTGAGTTTTGGAAAATTTCAGCAGAAGGCGAAAAGCTACTGTCCAAGCAAACAACCAACAGCGATGGACGCACAGACAGCCCCTTAATGGCTGACGGTGCCATGGTCACAGGTATATACGAACTGCGGTTTTCAGTCGGTGCGTACTTTCAGGCAAAGAACAAAGCTCAAAGTCAGGCTCTACTACCCGATCCTCCCTTTTTAGACGAGGTGCCCATCCGGTTTGGAATCGCTGATACAGCGGCACACTATCATGTGCCGCTACTAGTTTCGCCCTGGTCTTACAGTACCTATCGCGGTAGCTAGACTTGCCAACCTCTAGTTGTAGAAAAATTTTGCGGCTGACATCGCCAATAGCTGCTCGGTCGTCCAGCCGGTTTTGTGGGCCTTGCGCCTATAGTATAAAACTGTAGCGAATGATACCAAAACTTACTCGTATCCTTTGCATGAGGAGATTAAATGCAAAGGATGTGAACAGGCTTAAAAAGCGAACTGAGCCTGAAGGTTGAAGATGTAAATGTCGGGGTTATCGCCAAAGTTATTGACGTTGTTAATCCAGTAGATTGAAGGAATACAGATCCTCAGCGAACAGCGATCTATCTATAGGCATACATCGGCCTATAGATAGAGGGCAGTGCTATGTTTCGCCTTTACACTGCAAGCATTAAATAAACAAGCCTTTGAATTAAATCTTAGAAGTATTTTTTGAAAGTTAACAATAGTCGCCCTTAGGCGCAGACAAGGTCTTTGCGACTTGAGCCATTGCCTTAGAAAAAGTCAAGAGAACTTCTATGTATCCTATGCTTCCGCCCGGTGCTCAAGAATTTTTGTACATGTTGAAAAACGGCATTTGGTCGGTGGGAATTGTCTCCTGGCTATTTGGTATTTCAGATAGAACGTTAGCGGCCTTGATGGACGGCTATCTTTCCGCGTTAGATATTGTGCAGCTTTCTACCGCCGCTTTCTTCTTTGTGAGCTGGCTGTTCTTAAAACCTGAGGGCGACTCGAAAATCTCTGCCGAAGTCCCTCTAAAAATCCCCAAAGAGGTAGAAGTTAGACTCTCTGACAAGGTGTAGGCTGGTAAGCCGTTGAAAATCTTTTGACCGGTTTCTAGTTTTAGGAGAGAGCGATGGCCGAAGCAAGCCGCCAGCAAATTTTGATTGGGTTTGAAACAGAGCAGGCCCTGCGTCAGGCCTATCAGAGTTTGGAGGCAAAGGCGCTTTCTACCCTTGAAGCTGAGGTGCTGCCGCCCTTGGATAAAGATGTGCCTGAGGAGCGATCGCTGAACTCGGGGATCGCAAAAGCGGCAGGCTTAGGGGCGATTATGGGCGCAATGGCAGGCGGCCTGATTATCACCACAGCCCTGAATATTCCCGACAATATAGCGTCCATTTCAGCAAACGCCACCCCGCTCGCTGTGCTGGTAGTCCTCATCGGCGCTGCCTTTGGCGGATTAGGTGGAGGGGCTGCCTCATTTTTTTCGGGTGCCAATCCTGACGCCGAAACGCCTGCTAACTACAAGCTTAGAGTGGAAGCCTCATCTGAAGAGGTGAAAACGGCTACACAGGTACTGCTCAGTGAAGGTGGGCGTTTGCTGTAAGGCCTGTACTTTAAGGCTATTTCTAAGGTGCTACTCATATAGTTTGAATTCGTACTCACTATAATACTCAACACTTTCTATCTAGAGGCTGCTGAATCTATTGCCTGCTGCAACAGTGTTGAACTTAAGTCAGCTTGAAGGGGACTTGCGATCGCACCTCCAAGCCAATCACCTTTACACCGAAGGCGACACCCTATCGCTGCTCGCCCATGGTGAAGCTAACGTCATCTTTCGACTAAATTCAGACCGGCTAATACGGGTAGCCGTAAACACGCCCAACCAGCGCTTTGGTGGAGACTTCAGCCGAGTAACGGCTTTTGAAGGTAGCATTTTGCGCTATCTAGAGGGCACAGGGATCAGCCATCATTTGCTAGAGGCTCGGTTAGAGCCCAGCGAGGAGTTTCCTTATACCTACTTGGTCACTAACTATATTGTTGGAAAGCCGCTAGACTACGGGCGTCAACACTTAAAGCTGTGCGCAAACACGCTGGCACGGCTGCACCGACTGCCCTTACTCTCAGGCTACGAAAATCCTGCTGCTCGGCTGGTACCGCCGCTTCAGCGAGTGACTCGTCCCCTGACGCTGTTTTTTAAAGAAGCACAAGACTATGCTCAGCCGTATTTTGATTTTCCTGAGGCGGATGCTGAGATTGTTGACATGCTGAAGTCGGTTGTGTTGAAGGCGCGATCGCGTCTAAGCGCTGAAACGCTGCTTACAGACTATCCTCACGAGTGCCTGGTGCATAGCGATCACACCTACGACAACTGGGTTGTTGGTGACCAGCAGGCTTTTTTGATCGATTGGGAATGGGCGGAAATTGGCTCTCCGGCTGGAGACTTAGGGCACTTTCTTTCACCTATAACGATTTGTCGTCGCCAGGGTTATCAACTGCCTGCTGAAGATAAGCAGTTCTTCTTAAAGACTTACTACAGCGCTTTAGAAGATACGGACTTGGCTCAAACGATTAAGATGCACTTTGCCGCCTTTGGTGCTTTTCCGGCTTTGCGATCGCTCTGTTGGACAGCGGGCTACTGGATCACCGCCCGCCGCTGGTATGCTGATTCAACCGCTGAAAATGCCTCCGAAAGTGCGTCTGAAAAGAACAGTGCTGCCGAGCGCATGAACAGGCTCAAAGCCAGCCAGCAGGCTTTTCCAAAAATGTGTGCTGACGTAATGGCGCTGTTGGAGGAGCCCTTGCCATGACGATTGCTCAATCTTCTCGGCGTAGCTGGGTTGGAAAGGCGCGATCGCTTCTCTCTAACACTTCTTGGCAAGCCTATTTGCTAGTTTTACCCGCCATCAGCATCATCGGCTTGCTCTTTGGCGGTGGGCTAGTTTTGGCTTTTCTACAAAGTATCGGACTGATGGGATTAACCAGTGACGGCCTGTCGCTGACGGCTTACCAACAGGCATTTGACAGCAGTGCTTTTTGGCAGTCTTTAGGGCTGAGCTTGTACATTGCGATTACAGCCACAGTGCTCTCTAGCCTGCTCAGCATTGGGCTAGCGATGCTGTTGCAAAAGGCCGGGCGGTGGGCTAGCTTTGCCTGCCAGCTAACGCTGCCGATTCCTCACCTAGTGGGAATTGCTGGAATTTTGCTGCTGTTGTCACCTAGCGGGCTGCTCTCACGGCTGCTGTTTAGCCTGGGCTGGATTCAGTCCGATCAGGGCTTTCCGCTGCTGGTGAATGACGCGGCGAATGTGGGCGTTTTGGCCCATTTCCTGTGGAAAGAAATTCCGTTTATGACCTTGATTTTGCTGGCGGTGCTGCGAGGCATTCGCCCGGAGTATGGAATGCAGGCGAGAGCTTTGGGGGCCAGTCCCTGGCAGTGTTTTTGGCATGTGACGCTGCCGCTGCTGAAACCGGGTGTGGTATCGGCTAGTCTGCTGGTATTTGGCTTTGTATTTGGCTCTTTTGAGGTGCCGTTTTTACTGGGCTCAACTGTACCGAAAACGCTGCCGGTGTTGGTGTATCAGGCGTTTACGGATGTGAATTTGACGCAGAGGCCGGTAGCGATCGCCCTCGGTCTTATCCTATCTGTTGTTTCTATCGGCTTGATTGCGCTTTATCTGTGGGTGAGTGATAGCAAGCGCTTCTACCGGCCAATGGTCAGGAGTCAAAATTCATGACCCGTAAAATAGCTTTAATCTTGATTGTTGTCGTTCTGTTTCTGCCCTTTTTGCCTTTGCTAATTTGGTCTTTTGCGCAGGGCTGGTATTTCCCTCAGCTCGTGCCTGAGCAGTGGACATTGGCAAATTGGGAAGCGCTGCTTACCAGCGGTAGTCGGGTTGGTCAGGGATTTATCGAGAGTCTTTTGATAGCCGTTCTTTCGACGGGTTTAGCGCTGTTGGTGGGTTTGCCAGCGGGACGCGCCTTGGGATTGATGGAGTTTTCAGGCAAAGGCGCTATCAAGCTGTTTTTGCTGCTGCCGATTATTGTTTCTCCACTGGCGACTTTGATGGGTATTCAGTTTGTGTTAATTCGACTAGCGCTGAGCGGGACGCTGCTGGGCGTGGTGTTGGTTCACCTGCTGCCGACGGTTCCTTATATGACGCTGGTGATGAGCAGCGTGTATGCCAACTTTGATACCGACTATGAAATTCAGGCGCGATCGCTAGGCGCTTCACCCATGCAGGTATTCTGGAAAATAACCTTGCCGCTGATTTTTCCAGGGGTCGTCGTAGGCTCGCTGTTTGCTTTTTTGATCTCTTGGAATGAGTTTTTGCTGACGTTTTTCGTCGGCAGTGGCCGCGTTTTTACCTTGCCAATGGTGCTGTTTACGTCTTTGCAGAGCGGCAATACGGGGCTGACGGCTGCGATCGCTATTACCTCAATTATTCCAGCGCTGATTTTTCTGTTGTTTTCTAGCAGGGCACTCAGCGACGACGCAGCGATTGGAGGATTGGGTGATGTCTAAAGCGCCAAATAAAAAGCCAGACGAAAAACCAGATAAAAGACCAGATGAAACCGGATCGCCAGCCCCTTTCTTTTCTGTTCAGGCACTGACAAAATCGTTTCAGGGCATCCCGGCTGTTCAAGATGTATGGCTCGATATTCAAGCGGGTGAGCGGCTGTCGTTACTCGGCCCGTCTGGCTGCGGTAAGTCTACGACGCTTCAGCTCATAGCGGGCATCTTGCAGCCTGAGCGAGGCGATATTTTTTTGGCGGGGCGGCAGCTTAACCGGGTTCCTCCCGAGCGGCGGCAGATGGCTTTGGTGTTGCAAAAGGGTCTGTTGTTCCCACACTTAAGCGTGGGTGAGAATGTGGCGTTTGGGCTAAAGATGAGAGGGGTGAGTCGAGCTGAGCGGGTTGAGCAGGCGATTCGGATGCTCGATCAGGTGCAGCTAAGTGGCTTTGAGAATCGTCGGCCTGATGAGCTGTCGGGGGGGCAGGCGCAGCGGGTGGCTTTGGCCCGGTCGCTGGTCATTCAGCCTAAGGTGCTGCTGCTTGACGAGCCGCTTTCTGCGCTGGATGCTAACCTGCGTGGCGATATGCAAGACTTAATTTTGCGTCTGCAAAGTGAGACGGATGTCACGATGATAGTGGTTACTCACGATCAGGGTGAGGCGGTGGTTATGTCCGACCGCATTGCGCTGATGTTTGAGGGTTGCCTGCGTCAGGTGGCTACGCCTGAAGCGCTCTATCAAAGGCCGGGTGATGAAACGGTGGCTCGCTTTTTGGGGGGCGTTAATTTCTTTGCGGCTGTTGCCCAAGGTCGTCAGCTTATTCTTCCGGGGGGCAGTGTTCTATCCGCTGACTGTTCTCAGCAAGGGCCGGTGACGGTGACGATTCGACCCGAGCGCATTCATTTGGCTAGTGACCCCATCTCTGAGACAAACTGGGAGACAAACTGGGAGACAAATTTTCTGCCGGTTACGGTTACCCATGCCCAATTTACCGGCACTCAGCGCCGCTTTACCTTACAGGTGAATAACAACAACAATGCTAATAAATTAACCCTGCAAGCCTGGATTCCCCCCAGCCACAATTTCACCGTTGGTCAGTCTGCTTTCGCTCACTTGCCCGCCGATGATCTCTGGAGCTTCCCTCATCCCCTCTCCCTTTCCCCCCTCTCTGCTCCTCCGAACATCCCGGATGGTGGGCATGATAATGAATTTCTGTCCGCCCACTGAGTTTTCCATTTGCCCACCCTACGTTGTCTTGCTTTATGTCATCTCGTCGCCGATTTGTTTACCTTTCTGCCAGCGCTGCGCTTGCTACCGTGGCCGCTAGCTGCGCTAATAGCCAAAAATCTTCTTCTAACACGCGCTTTGATCCGACAGCTACTTCCTGGGATGAAGTCGTTAAGCTTGCCAAAGGTACCACTGTTAACTGGGCTATGTGGGGCGGTAGCGACCAAACCAATGACTATGCTGATAATTGGGTTGCCCCGCAGCTTAAAACAAAGTATGAGATTACGCTTAACCGGGTTCCTTTGACTGACACGGTTGAAGCGGTTAATAAAGTGGTGGGTGAAGTTCAAGCTGGCGTCAGCGAGAAGGGCAGTATTGACCTGATTTGGATCAACGGAGAGAACTTTCGTTCGATGAAGCAGGGCAACTTGTTGTTTGGCCCGTTTACCGACAAGCTGCCCGCGATCGCGTATTACGATACCAACAATTCGGCAGTTACCAGCGACTTTGGCCTGCCGACTGAAGGCTACGAAGCGCCCTACACAGGAGCGTTTTACATTATGGCGGCTGACCGGGAAAAAGTACCGACTCCACCGACTAAGTTTGAGGAGCTGCTGACCTGGGCCAAAGCCAATCCCGGTCGGTTTGCCTATGTTGCGCCGCCGCAGTTTGACGGTAGCCGGTTCTTATTGACGGTTCTCTATGGCGTTACTGGCGGCTACGAGCAGTATGCCGGGGCAGACTTTAATGAGAACTTATGGAACCAAAAGTCTCCTCAGGTAGTTGAGTATCTGCAAGCTATTGAGCCCTATCTCTGGCGTGAAGGTTCGACCTATCCGCCCACTCAAAGCCGTCTGCAAGAACTCTTCTCTAACGGTGAAATTGGGATGATGCCTGCTTTCATCGCTCCCATTTCCGAAGGCATTACGACTAAAAAGTTTCCTAGTACAACCGAAGCTTTTTCCATGCCTGGCATTTCCTTAAACGATCCGTCCTTCACGGCTATTCCGGTAAATGCTAGCAATCCCGCCGCCGCAATGGTGTTGGCAAACCTTCTTTCTAGCCCAGAGGGGCAGTTAGAGAAATTTAAGCCTGCTGTATGGGGCGATCCGCCGTTACTGACTCGTGCTAGTTTGCCGCCTGCGCTCAAAACTGAATTTGATCAGGTGGAAGCTGACTATGGCATTCCGCTGCAAACGATCTCGAAAGACACAGTGCCAGTCGCTAACGCGGAGTACACGACTCGGCTAGAAAAACTGTGGGCAGAACAGATTGCTACTTAGGAATGAAGGTTTAATAGTATGCACAATTCATCGTCGTCCTCAATACCAACACTTCCCGCTGGCTGAGCGCAGTCGAAGCCACAACCCAGCCGGCCTTCGACTACGCTCAGGCCTCGTTACTGCGCTCAGGCCTCGTTACTGCGCTCAGGTCTCGTTACTGCGCTCAGGCCCCGGTTCCCATACATGCTAGAAGTTCAGATACATCGTCGCTAACTATTACAAAGAAAACAACAATCATGGTTTTTACAGAAAGACAATCTCGGGCAAAAGGCGTCATTGAAGACAATCGCCTGATGGAGCTACACCTGTATCCTGGCAACCAGTGCAATCGTGAGTGCGATTTCTGCACGGTTTTTGGTGCGCCTAAGGGCTGGTACACGGAATATACGGCGGAACATTTAGAGGCTGCTTTGCAGAGTGTGATGACGAACGAGCAGGGCGCGATCAAGTTTTTTGGCGGTGAGCCAACGCTTAACCCTGAGAATGTGATTTGGGCGATCGCCTACCTCCGAAATCACAGTTTCAAAGGCGCGATCGTCATCTACTCTAACGGTATTCAGGCCGATCATCTGCTCAGCATTTTAGCCTCTGATCCCTTAGGCAAAACAACCGCTTCTTTGAATTACTCCATTGCTACGGGCGACGGTGCGCCGCAGATGCCGATGTCTTCATTGCGCAAGTTAGAGAGTCATGAGGAAGAGAATCCTGGGGCGATCGCCATCGGCCACCCCGACATTGTGGACTCTGGGCGCGGCATTGACCCCTTCACAGGCGAAGAGATCCGCCCACAAATTGCCCATCAGTGCCCCCACTGCTACCCTGTGCTCAAAACTGACGGCCAGTTTCACGCTTGCCCATTCGCCGTTGAAAACACCTCTCCCCACTTCCAAATAGGCTCCATCCACGACAGCCCCCAGGCCGTTTCTCAAAACTTCGAGACCTTCCTCAACTGGCTCGACACCGTTCACGAGCCCTATGCGATTGAGCATAATCTGCCAGCCTGCACGGTTTGCTGGAAGCATTTGCAGGCGCTGTCAGTTCCTGAATTTGCTAAAGATCGATAACTGACGCTGGCTGAAACTGACGCTGGCTGAAACTAACGCTGGCTGAAACTAACGCTGGCTGAGCGTAGCCGAAGCCACAACCCAGCCGGGCTTCGACTGCGCTCAGCCCTCGATATTGCGCTCAGGCTTCGGTACTGCATCAGCCCTAAGCATCTATAAACCCCTTAATAGTCGCAAGAACGGGCTTAGTAGCAGGATGTTCAACGGCAACTTCTATAGCCGCAGCGCCGCCTTCTTTGAGAGCGTTGACGACGCGCTTTTTGAAGGTGGGATTATCTTTAATAGCTTTAATGGCTTTGGCTTCGATCAGGTCTTGGCCGTCGGGGGTGCTTTTGTCGTAGCTTTGGTCGAGTTCGGCAAATAGGGTTTTAAGTTCGCGGACGGCCTCGGTGAGGTTTTGCTGGGCGGCAGGGTGGTTGTGCTGGTTGGCCTGCTGGCGGGCGTTGTCTTTCACTTCGTTGGCGAAGTTGCCGATGTTTGCGCCTTGCAGGTTGTTAGTGTTGCTCATGGGTTGATTGTCTCCTTGGGATTGTTGGTTGTAAATTTTGTTGACGATACTGAGGCCAGGGGGAAGGCCATCGCGAAAGCCTTCTTTGCCGAACTCTTCGCGGCGTTGTGGTTGGCGATCCTCTAGTCGCTCGTAGCCGTCTAGGAGCTTGCGGATGTTGAGGCGTATGCCCAGTTTACCAATGGAAAGTTCTCGGTCACCCATTTTTTCTAGGCCGAGCAGCTCTTGATAGTCGAGGGGTGGATGGTCGGGATGATCAGGAACGGGCACCCATTCGGTGACTTCGGGGTTGGCGAAGCTGCTGTGAATTTTGTTGAAGGTTTTGCGCAGCATGGCGAGAAAGGTGCGGCGAGTGTTTTCTTTGCCGCTGATGGAAATGAAGATCTTTTTGTCTTCGGGGTCGGCTTTGATGCGGGCGATGTTAGTGATTTCGTCGCCTTCGCTGTGGTGGAGCATGACGCCGCTGCGCCAGTAGGTTTGGGCGTGGATGTCTTCGTGGTTGAGGACGATAAAGCGGGAAAGGATGCTTTCGGGCAGGATGCGGTAGTGGTATTGGAATTCGAGGGTGTCGCCTTGTAGCTCGGTGTCTTCGGGTTCTTCTTTGGGTAGGAGGCCGGGGATGAGGATTTGGACGGGTTGGCTGTTGTTGATGGATGGGACGATCGCGGCTGCTAAGGAAGAAGTGAGCGGGAAGCTGAGCTGAAATTCTTGCATCAGCTCGGTGAGGTAGGGGTGGCGCTTAACAGGGTAGCGTTCGGCATCTAAGATGCGGGTGAGGTCGGCGCAGGTGAGGATGCCTTTGTTTTGGGTCTTAAGCGCTTCGTCGCTGAGAATGGCGTAAATGCCGGTGGTGACCCAGTCGGGGTTGAGTACGTTGGTGTCTTTAAGAATGGGGTGGTCGCGAAAGTTGAGGACGAGGCCGAGGTTGTGGAGCAGGTCTATGAGCTGTTCTTGGCTTTGTTCTTCGGTGACGTTTTGCTGGTAGCAAAGGCCGGTGTATTGGGGGTAGCTGATGAAGTCTTGATCCATGGCTTCGAGCTGTTCTTTTACCTGAAACCAAGTGAGGGGGAGAAGGTTGTAAACGTCGTGGAGTTGGGAGACTTCGTAGGTGATTTTTTCGCGGAGGTCGTCGATGCCTTGGCCGGTGGCGCAGGAGGTTTCGATGATGGCTTTGATGTTGGGGTATTTGTCTTTTAGGGCTTTGCGGTTGATGTCGAGCGGTTGTTCGTCGGATTTGTTGCCGACGATGATAACGGGCGATTCGCCGCCGAAGCTTTGGATGAGTTTGAGCCAGTATTCAATGCGGTTTTCGTCTTCGCTGGTGCGGCAGTTGCAGGTGAGGATGTAGAGGCTGCGTTTGGTGAGGAAGAACTGGTGGGTAGCGTGGTAGATTTCTTGGCCGCCGAAGTCCCATACGTTGATGCGAATTTCTTGTCCGTTGACTGCGAGGGGCCATTCGCTGACGTTGAGGCCCTCGGCTTGGGATTCGTTAGGATTGTAGTGGTTATGGATGAGGCGGTTGATGAGGGAGGTTTTACCGACGCTGCCCTGGCCGATGAGAAGAAGTTTAGCTTCTTTGAGCTGGCGTTTTTCACCGCTGTACATTTCGTGGAGATATCGGAAGATGTGCTCGGGAGAACCGGGACCTTTGCTGACATCCGAAGGGCCTAGAATTTCTGGGGAAATGGGTAATAGGTTATTTCGCAGATCGAGCTTTGTGAGCTTTGACAAGTTTTCCAACCAGGTGGGAATCTCGGTGAGCTGATTGTTATCAAGGAAAAGGCCGGTGAGGTTAGTGAGCTGGCCGATGACCACTGGAATCTCGGTGAGTTGATTGTTAGAGAGGAAAAGCGCGGTGAGGTTAGTGAGCTGGCCGATAACCGCTGGAATCTCGGTGAGTTGATTGTTAGAGAGGAAAAGCTCGGTGAGGTTGGTGAGCTGGCCGATGACCGCTGGAATCTCGGTGAGTTGATTGTTAGAGAGGAAAAGGTGGGTGAGGTTAGTGAGCTGGCCGATAACCGCTGGAATCTCTGTAAGTTGATTGTTATCGAGGAAAAGCTCGGTGAGGTTAATGAGCTGGCCGATGACCGCTGAAATCTCGGTGAGTTGATTGTTATCGAGGAAAAGGAGGGTGAGGTTAGTGAGCTGGCCGATGACCGCTGGA
>PPFU01001555.1_pt1 | contig 25115 bp, 18 predicted proteins | sample 1535991 | NCBI WGS metagenome assembly PPFU01 (sample SAMN04901290, study PRJNA319586) | Hypolithon metagenome, whole genome shotgun sequencing project. | isolation source: Antarctic Hypolithon | place: Antarctica: Miers Valley | collected 2014
GCCACCATCAGGATCTGCTTGAACAGCTGCGGCGACTGCGGCAGCGCGTAGAACTCGCCCGGATGCATCCGCGCAGGCACCAGAAAGTCGCGCGCGCCCTCGGGCGTGGCCTTGGTCAGGATCGGGGTCTCGATGTCCTGGAAGCCGCGGTCGTCCAGCCAGTGGCGCAGCGCGCTGACCAACCGCGTGCGGATGCGCAGGCGGCGCTGCATCTCCGGCGTGCGCAGGTCCAGGTAGCGGTACTTCAGGCGCACGTCCTCGCCCGGGTTCTCGTGCGCGTGGAACGGCAGCGGCTCGGCGCGGTTCAGCACCTCGATGCGCGTCGCCACCACCTCCAGCCGGCCGGTGGGGATCTTCGGGTTGATCGACTGCCGGTGGCGGACCACGCCGGTCACGCGCAGGCAGTCCTCATAGCCCACCTTGCCGGCCGCGGCGACCACCGCCGCGTTGGCCTCGCCCGCACCCAACGCGGCATCGTCGGTGGCCTCGGCGACGACCTGCACGATGCCCTCGTGGTCGCGCAGGTCGATGAAGCACAGGCCGCCCATGTCGCGGGCGACGTCGGCCCAGCCGCACAGGGTGACGGTGCTGCCGACCAGTGCCTCGTCGACCAGGCCGCAGAAATGGGTACGCATGGACACTCCGGAAGTTGGCATGCCGCCGCGCACGGACGGGCGGCGATCGGCCGGCAGCGATGCCGGCGGCGACGTATTTTAGTCCGCCGACCCGCCGACCCGCCGAGCGCCGGTGGCGGCGCGCCAGCCTCCGTGCGGGAATGGTCGCGGCCTCAGTCCTTCGGAGACGGCTTGCTGTCGGACTTCGGCGCGGGCGTGGGGGCCTTGGCAGGCGACGCGGCAGCGGGCACGGCACTGCCTGGCGGCGCCGATGCCTTGTCGCCCTTCTTCCCGCCATCGCCCGCGGACGACGGCTTGCCGTCACCGGCCCCCGACGCCGCGGCCGCCGGCGCGTCGCCCCCGCCACCGCCGTCCTTGCCCCCCGCATCGGCCAGGTTGCGCTTCTTGTCGCCGTCCTTCTTGAAGTCGGTCTCGTACCAGCCGCTGCCCGCCAGCCGGAACGACGGCGCCGTCAGCTGCCGCTTGACCCCGCCCACCGCCCCGCAGGCCGGGCAGGTGTCGGGGTCGGGGTCGGCGAGCCGCTGCAGGCGGTCGAAGTCGTGGCCGCAGACGGCGCACTGGTAGGCGTAGATGGGCATGTGGTACTCGGGGACGGTCACGAAGGAGAATCGAGGCTGCGACATGGGGCGGCCCCGGCGCCGATCAAGCGGCGGAGGCAATGTCCCGACGCGCGTGGGGAAGCTGCCGACGGCGCTGGCTGCGCGGACGGTAGCAGGCCTGCACCCGCCGTGCCGCGGCCAATGCCCATGGACATGCACTGCCATCGATCGGCGTAGGCTGGTCCTTTCCCCGCAGGCCGTCCCGCCATGCCCCCGACCGACCGTCCCGTCGTCACCGTCCTCGCCGCCATCGTCGTCGCGCTCGGCCTCGTCGCCGCCGGCTGGTTCGCCGGTCGCGGCATGGTGCAGCTGCGCACCGGCGACCGCTACGTCATCGTCAAGGGCTCGGCCGAACGGATCGTCGATGCCGATCTGGTGGTCTGGCCGCTGCCGCACGGCGTGGGCGGCAACGAGCTTGCCGATGTGCAGGCGCGGCTGGACGCCAATACCGATGCGATCCGGCGATTCTTTACCGACGCGGGCTTCGCCGAGGGCGACATCGTGGTGTCGCCGCCGCGGCTGGAGGACCGGTGGGCCTATGCCTACGGCGACAACCGGCCGCCGGAGCGCTACCGCTACTCGACGACTGTCAGCCTGCGAACCAGCGACGTGGCACGTGCACTGGCGGCGGTGCGGCGCAGCGGCGTGCTGGTCGCGCAGGGCGTGATGATCGGCGAAGGCAGCGCGCCGGAGTTCGACTACACCCGGCTCAACGACATCAAGCCCTCGCTGATCGCCGAGGCCACCGCGGCGGCGCGCGACTCGGCGCTGCAGTTCGCCAAGGATTCCAACTCGCGCCTGGGGGGCATCCGCAGCGCCAACCAGGGCACGGTCACCATCAGCGAGCGCGACCAGAGCAGTCCGCAGGTCAAGCGCGTGCGCGTAGTGACGACGGTGGAGTACTTCCTGCGCGGCTGAGGGTCGCGCGGCGATATACGCGGAGGCGATCCGCGCAATGAGGATTCAGGCAGCCATGCCCGCCGCCGGCGCAGTGACCGGCCGCTATTCGTCGCCCCACGGCGTCGGCGGCAGCGCCACCGGCGTAGTCAGGTCGAACTCCACCTGGAACAGGCGGCCACCCGGACGCGCGAGCTCGTACAGGAACCGCCGCCCGGGATCGACCTCCATCGCCCAGGTGTTGGTCACCGACGCGTCGGAGCCCTCGCGCTGGAACAGGTCGATCGAGTACGCGTCGACCGGGAACGCCTGGCGCATCGCGGTGCCTGCGGTGGCGGTATCGCCGCCGTACATCGTCAGCACGTCGTCGCTGCCGTCCTCGTGGCGATGGTCGTGCTTCAGCCGCAAGCCGCTGTCGGTGCGCGTCAGCACCCAGGTCCGAGAGTGGTCGTCGCCGACGTGGAACGGCACGCGCAACTCGCGCGCGGGGGCATCGCAGCCGCGCACGTGCATCACCAGCTGCTTGCCCTCGAACGCGTCGGGCTCGGTCGGCGTGGGTGTGTTGGCGACAATGCGGCCGGCGAAGGCCTGGCCGCAGTGGCTCGCCAGCGCGGCGAGGAAGGCATCGGCGGGCGCGGAGTCGGTGGCGGTGGGGTCCGCCGCGGACGGCGGCGCCGTCACGGCGCCGGTGGTCGCGACGGCACCGTCGGCAGCGGCCGTGGTGTCGGAGGAGCACGACGCGAAGGCGAGCGTCGCGAGCGAAAGCAAGGTCCACGTGGTCTTGTTCATGCCCGCACCGTAGCCGGAAGCCGCGCGCCGGGCAAACCACGGACAGCGACTGCGCAGCTGCGAGGCATCTTCCCCGCCACCGCGATCAGGCCGCGTCCACCGCGTACAGCGCCAGCAGCTCGGCTTCCGCGACCGTGAGTTCGGCGCGCAGCCGTTGCTGGGCGCTGCCGCGCTCGCGCAGCGCGTTGCCGTCGGCATAGACCTTCGGATCGGCCAGCTCGCGCTCGATCTTTTCCAGCGCCGACTCGAGTTCGCCGACACGCGCCTCGGCCTTCGCAAGCTTGTGCGGGTTGACCTTGCCGCGCGCCGGCTTCGCAGGGGCTGCCGGTGGCGGCGCCGCGACCGCGGCCGGCTTGAACGCCGGCGCCTTGCCGTCGCCGGCGTTGGGACGCGAGCGCAGCCAGGCCGCGTACTCGTCGAGGTCGCCGTCGAACGGCATCACCTCTCCCTCGGCTACGCGCCAGTAGGTCTCGCTGACCAGGCCGATCAGGTGCCGGTCGTGCGAGACCAGCACGATGGCGCCGGTGAACTCGCTCAGCGCCTCGGCCAGCGCCTCGCGCATCTCGAGGTCCAGGTGGTTGGTGGGCTCGTCGAGCAGCAGCACGTTGGGCTGCAGCCACGCGATCAGCGCCAGCGCCAGCCGCGCGCGCTCGCCGCCGGAGAAGCCGTCGATGCTCTCGAATGCGCGGTCGCCGGGGAAGCTCCACTTGCCGAGGAAGTTGCGGAAGTCCTGCACCGATGCATTCGGCGACAGCTCGCGCAGGTGGTCGATCGGCGATGTACCCGCCACCAGCGACTCCACCGTGTGCTGCGCGAAGTAGCCGATGCGCAGGTCGGGGTGCGCGTAGCGCTCGCCGTCGAGCAGCGCCAGGTCGCCGACCAGCGACTTCACCAGCGTCGACTTGCCGGCGCCGTTGGGGCCAAGCAGGCCGATGCGGTCGCCGGCCTCCAGCCCGAAGCCCACGTTGTGCAGGATCAGCAGCTTGCCCCCATCCGCCCTGCGGGCACCTTCCCCCGCAAGCAGCGGAAAGGCATCTGACGCGGTGACGTCGCCGATGCCGTCGTTGCCCTGTCCCGCGGCGGCGCGCGACGCGTCGTGGCCGCGCCCGGCGTAGCCAAGGTCGGCGTGGTTCAGGCGCATCAGCGCATGCGGCAGCCGGACCGGCTGCGGGAAGTCGATCCGCACCTCGCGCTCGGCGCGCACGGCCTCGGTGCCGGCCATCTTCGCCAGCCGCTTGACCCGCGACTGTGCCTGCTTGGCCTTGGCGGCACTGGCGCTGAAGCGGTCGATGAAGCTCTGCAGGTGCGCGCGCTCGGCCTGCGCCTTCTCGTGGGTGATCTGCTGCAGCCGCAGCTGCTCGGAGCGCTGGCGCTCAAACGCGGTGTAGTCGCCGGTGTACAGCCTGGCCTTGCCGCCGTGCAGGTGCAGGGTGTGGGTGGTGACGTTGTCGAGGAACTCGCGGTCGTGCGAGATCAGCAGCAGCGTGCCCGGGTACTTCAGCAGCCACTGCTCCAGCCACAGCACGGCGTCGAGGTCGAGGTGGTTGGTGGGCTCATCGAGCAGCAGCATGTCCGACGGCGCCATCAGCGCGCGTGCCAGGTTGAGGCGCACGCGCCAGCCGCCGGAAAAGGTCGACACCGCGCGCTGGTGGGTATCGGCCGGGAACCCGAGGCCGTGCAGCAGGCGCCCGGCACGCGCGGCGCCGTCGTAACCGCCCACCTCCTCCAGCCGGTGGTGGGCCTCGGCCACCGCCTCCCAGTCCTCGGCGGCCAGCGCATCGGACTCGGCCTTCAGCGCCGCCGCCACCACCGCATCGCCGCCGAGCACGAACTCGATCGCCGGGTCCGGCAGCGACGGCATCTCCTGCGCGATGCTGGCCACGCGCACGCGATGCCCGACGTCGAGGTCGCCCTTGTCGGCCTCGACCTCGCCGCGCACGGCCGCGAACAGGCTGGACTTGCCAGTGCCGTTGCGGCCGACCACGCCCACGCGCCAGCCGGCGTGCAGGGTCAGGTCGACGTCGGACAGCAGCAGGCGCTCTCCGCGGCGCAGCGCGAAATTCTTGAAGGCGATCATGCGGGGGACAGCGAGGGATACCGGCGTGGGGTCGCACATTCTACAGAGTGGGATACTGCTTCCGGTCAGCGTTCCATGCCTGGAACTATCGCTGTATCCCGATGCAGCGATTGACCGGCAGCTGAACGCATGCAACGCTCCGGGCGCACCCCAGGTCACAGGAGACCGCCATGCGCACCGCCTCGCACTGCACCCCGCGCTCCCCGTCCCGCCACCGCCTGTGCCTGGCGCTGGTCGCCGCCATCGGCACCGTCGCCCCCGCCGCCGCGCAGGAGGCCCCCCAGGACCGCGCCGCGCGCGACGCGACCACGCTGGATACATTGATTGTGACGGGAACGCGGGTCAGCGACCGTACCGTGGCCGAGTCGACGTCCCCGATCGACATCATCACGCCGGAACTGCTGCAGGCCACCGGCACCACCGACCTCGCCACTGCGCTGTCACGCGCGCTGCCGTCGCTGAACTTCCCGCGCTTGGCGATTTCCGACGGCTCAGACGCGGTACGCCCGGCGCAGCTGCGTGGCCTCTCCCCCGACCACACCCTGGTGCTGGTCAACGGCAAGCGCTACCACACCGGCGCCCTGGTCAACGTCAACGGCACGCAGGGGCGTAGTTCGTCTCCGGTCGACCTGAACACCATCCCGATCGCGGCGATTGCGCGGATCGAGGTGCTGCGCGACGGCGCATCAGCGCAGTACGGCTCCGACGCGATCGCCGGCGTCATCAATATCGTGCTGAAGGGCGCCGACCACGGCGGCAGCATCAGCGGACGCTACGGCCAGTCGAGCGCAGGTGACGGTCGGCAGTACGACCTGCTTGCCGACGGCGGCTTCAAGCTCGGCGGCGATGGCTTCGTGCACCTTGCTGCGCAGGCCGGCCACCAGGACCAGACCAACCGCGCGCGCCCGTTCATAGGCACGCCTACGGCGACTTCGGCACCCCTGGGTCAGGTGGTGCAGCGTCAAGGTGATCCAGAGGTGGACAACGGCTCGGTCTCGTTCAACGCCGAGTATCCGATAGAGGATTACCTCAGCTTCTACGGCACCGGCATCTACACCAAGCGTGACGTGCTTTCCAACGGCTTCTTCCGCCCCGCGGGCGACGCACGCAACATTCGGTCGATCTATCCGGACGGCTTCCTGCCACAGATCAATAACGTCTCGAGCGACTACCACTTCAGCAGCGGCCTGAGGACTTTCACCGCCGGCGGAACCAACATAGACTTCAGCTATACCTACGGCTCCAACGAGCTGACCTTCGATATCAAGAACACGCTCAACCGCAGCCTTGGCCCCACCTCGCCAACACAGTTCTATGCCGGCGCGCTCGAGGTCAACCAGCACGTCCTCAACCTGGACTTCAACAAGCTGCTTGACTGGGGCATGAGCTATCCACTCACCCTGTCCTATGGCGTTGAATGGCGTGGCGATGTCTTCGAGCAATCGGAAGGCGAACCACTGTCGTACGCGTTGGGCCCGTTCGCCAACATTCCCGGTTCGCAGGTGTTCACCGGGTTCAGACCAAGCGACGGGGGCGAATTCGACCGCCACAGCTTCTCGTTCTACGCCGGCCTGGAGGGTGACCTTACCGACAAGCTGTCGGCGGGCATCGCGGCACGCTATGAGGACTACAGTGACTTCGGCGATACCGCCACCGGCAAGGTGACCGCGCGCTATGCCTTCACGGACAAGGTCGCCCTGCGCGGCACTGTGTCGACGGGCTTCCACGCGCCGTCCCTGCAGCAGCAGTTCTTCCAGTCCACTGCGACCAACTTCGTCGTGCTGCCGCCGCCCCAGGGCAACACGCCGTTCGACATCGTCACTTTCCGGGTGACAAATCCAGCGGGCATCGCATTGGGCGCCGAGCCGCTGCGGCCGGAGGAGTCGACCAACTACAGTCTCGGCCTGGTGCTGCAGCCGGTAGACCGGCTGTACATCACCATCGACGCCTACCGGATCGAGCTGGAGGATCGAATCACCCTGTCCGAAAACCTCATCAGTGCTCCAGTCCGTAACTTCCTCAACAGCAACGGCTTCCCCGGCGTCGGCGGCGGCCGCTATTTCACCAATGCCATCGACACCACCACTGACGGCATCGATGTGGTGGGCACCTATGGCTGGGAGCTGGGCTCGGGCAAGCTCGACCTCACCACCGGCTACAACTACAACAAGACCAAGATCGACCGGATCGCATCGAACCCCGCAGTGCTCGCCGCTATCGATCCGAATGCGGTGCGCTTCGGGCGGGTCGAGGTCGGTCGCTTTGAAGTCGGTGCGCCGCGTGACAAGTTCCTGCTCGGGGGCCTGTGGACGTCGGGCAACTTCGAGTTGTCAGCCAACGGCACCCGCTTCGGCGAAATCACCATCCGCAACGCCAACGCGGCACAGGACCAGACCTTCGATCCGAAGTGGACACTGGACCTCGCCGCGACTTATCGCGTCAACGGCTGGCACTTCACTTTGGGTGGCGACAACGTGCTCAATGAATACCCCGATGAAAACGTGTTCGCGAATTCGACCGGCGGTCAGTTCCCTTATGCCACCAGCGCGGCACCGTTTGGCATCCACGGCGCGTTCGTGTATGGCAAGGCCGGCTATCGCTGGTAGGGTCGTTCGCGCGGCAAGATCGCCCCCAAGACCCTCCCCCGACAGGCGGGGGAGGGTGGGATGGAGGCGGTTTCGACGCCAATGCCACGGCTGTCAACCCTGCGCCCCGGGTCCGGCGCCAGCGCCGCCGTATCATGCACGGCGTAGCCCGCTGGACGCCGCATGCCGCACAACACCTCACTGATCGCACTGCTGACCGTCGGCTTCGTGCTGGCGCTCGCGCTGGGCCTGCTGGCCCAGCGGCTCCGGATGTCGCCGCTGGTCGGCTACCTGCTTGCCGGGGTCATCGCGGGGCCGTTCACGCCAGGCTTCGTCGGCGACATGACGCTGGCGCCGCAGCTGGCGGAGATCGGCGTGATCCTGCTGATGTTCGGCGTCGGCCTGCACTTCTCGCTCAAGGACCTGATGGCGGTCAAGGCGATCGCGGTGCCCGGCGCAGTGGCGCAGATCACGGTGGCGACCGCGCTGGGCTGGGCGCTTGCGCGCGCACTGGGCTGGAGCAACGGCGAGGGCCTGGTGTTCGGGCTGGCGCTGTCTGTCGCCAGCACCGTGGTGCTGCTACGGGCGCTGGACGACCGGCGGCTGATCGAGACCCAGCGCGGACGGATCGCGGTCGGCTGGCTGATCGTCGAGGACGTGGCGATGGTGCTGGCGCTGGTGCTGCTGCCAGCCTTCGCCGACGCCCTGGGGGGCGATGACGGCGTCCCGGGCGGCAACCTGTGGACGACGCTCGGCACCACGCTGGCCAAGGTCGCCGCGTTCGTTGCGCTCATGCTGCTGGTCGGCCGCCGGGTGATCCCGTGGGTCCTCGAACGCGTCGCCGGGACCGGCTCGCGCGAGTTGTTCACGCTGTGCGTACTGGCGCTGGCGATGGGCGTGGCCTTCGGCGCCGCGGAGCTGTTCGGGGTCTCGTTCGCGCTGGGCGCGTTCTTCGCCGGCATGCTGCTCAACGAGTCCGAATTCGGGCACAAGGCCGCCAACGACTCGCTGCCGATGCGCGACGCGTTCGCAGTGCTGTTCTTCGTCTCGGTCGGCATGCTGTTCGACCCGATGATCCTGGTCGAGCACCCGCTGGAGGTGCTGGCCACGTTCCTGATCATCGTGGTCGGCAAGTCGTTCGCGGCGTGGGCCATCGTGCGCGCGTTCGGCAAGCCCAACTCCACCGCGCTCACCATTTCCGCAAGCCTCGCGCAGATCGGCGAGTTCTCCTTCATCCTCGCCGGGCTCGGGCTGTCGCTGCAAATGCTGCCGCAGGAAGGCAGTGACCTGATCCTCGCCGGCTCGCTGCTCTCGATCATCGTCAACCCACTGATCTTCTCGATGCTCGACCGCCGCGATGCGCGCGAGTCCGCGCGCGTGGACCGGGTAGCAGCGGACGACGCCGAGCGCCTCGCGCGCGACAACGCGCTCCCTGCCGACGTCCATGGCCACGCCATCGTCGTGGGCTACGGCCGCGTCGGCAGCCACCTCGCCGGGCTGCTGCACGACCGTGGCGTACCGCTGGTGGTGATCGAGGACGACGCGGACCACGTGGCCGACGCGCGTGCCGCCGGCCTCTACGCGATCCGCGGCAATGCGGCATCGGTCGCGGTGCTGCGCGAGGCCGCGCCGGAGCGCGCGGCGCTCGCGGTGTTCGCGATCCCCAATGCGCTGGAGAGCGGCGAGACGATCACCCGTCTCAAGCAGGCCAACCCTGCGATCACCGTGCTGGCGCGCGCGCACAGCGACGGCGAGGTCCGGCACCTGCTCGACCACGGCGCCGACGGCGCGGTGCTGGCCGAGCGCGAACTCGCGTTCTCGCTGGCGGAGATGGTGATGTCGACGCCGCCGTACCGGGCGCTGCGGCAGCACGGCGGCTAATCACGGTGGCCTGCGCCGGGGACCTGGACCCCCGACCCGGACCCTCGCTGCCGGGTCAGGTACTGAGTTCCTTGCGGCATGGGCCGCTGCTTACGCCGCAGACCTCCGCGGGTCATTCGGTGCAGCAGGCGGATTCGACGGCACGGCCCCACACCAGCACGTTCATCGGGGACTCCTGGGCATTGGGTTGGTTTGGTACCCTACCTCCTAGCGATGCCCTAAATGAATAGCCTAGTGAGGGACAACAGCTGGGCGCTCTCAGCCCTCAGAGCCAGATGCTCCTAGTTCACGCGATCTGCACCTTCTCGAGCACCACTTGGAGTGGCGTGCGGCAATCGAAGCGCGAGAGCAACGGCCATTGCTTTGCCGTCAGTACAAAATCGATCTGTGTGGAGACTTTGCTGATGCTGATACGAGCTGGCTTGGCATTCAGGACGCTCTGGCGAGCGAAGTCCCCAGAAAAGGCAGCGGTGCTGCATCAGAGTTCTCCCGCTAGCAGCTTTTAGCCGAAGCAGGGCATAGAGTGAAGACACCCGTGCTGACGGGTCCTCTTACAATCACGATAAAGGATTTGTCATGAAGCTAGTCCTACCCTGCAAGATGCTGCCTCTTGGCTTGACTTTCTTGCTGTGCATCCTCGTTGCGCCTCCCGATCTACGGAGCCAGGTCCGCCACGCCAGCGGCACACTGATCGAAGACCTGAGCAGAAAAGATCGAACCCGCATCGAGAAGATGCTCGACCAAGTGCTCACCGAGGCGGCCGCGCGACTCCCGCTCATCGAAGGGCAGAGCGGCTTTGACATCAGCACACGGCTTGTTCCGCGAACCCGCACCCTCATCATAGACCTCGGCTCGCGCGCCATCCCCGCGTACACTGGCTCGGAACTTGAGGACCAGCAGCATCAGCTCTATCTGATTGCAGTTGATCTATTGCGCGATGTGGTCGCTGTAGACGGGGCCGAATTCCGGTACTTGGGCAGGGATATATTCGAGATCCTGCCCGATTCACCTCCGCGCGAAAGACTTCCGCTGCAGGGGAACACGACTTCTAACTCTGCCACGCCCAAAGTTGCTTTAGCCGGTGGCCACGGGCTGTACTTTACTACGCCTACAACGACTGGCGCACCCAACGCGACCCGTCCAACGGGATGATAGAAGACTTCGTTACGCCCTATTTCGCACGTGATCTCGCGACGCAACTAGCGAGCCAAGGCAGTACGGTATACAAGGCGCGTACGAACGCCACCTCCCTGCATCCGCCCAGCGGAGCGCAGTGGTGGAAAGTCGCTGCACGCTACTACCTAGCATCGACTCTGCCGAACGAGACCGGCATCTGGAACTCTTTGCCCTCCGCCACGCATTCAATGCGAGAATATGATGAGGACATACGAAGCCGCCCCCTGTACGCCAACCATGTCGGGGCTGACTATGCAGTTCACTTGCACACCGATGCTGCAGGTTCCGATGTGCGAGGTACTCGCGGCTACTACCACACTGGGCGCGCGACCGATGCCAAGTTCGTTTCGAGCATCTTGTGCAGCATGAAGCAGACCATCCACAGCGTTCCTGGTTATGAAACGTGGCGCATCGCGGAAGAGCCCTACTCCGCGAGCAACAAAGGTGAAAACCGGTTGGCTGCCATGCCGTCTGCGATCATCGAGCTGGGCTTCCACACCAACCCATTAGACGCTCAAGCGATGCAAACCGCCTCATTTCGGAATGCCGCGGTGAAAGGGATCGAACGCGGGATAAGCGACTACCACGCTGGAAATGCGTGCTCCGAGTTCCTGATCACTGAGATACCGAGCTTTAGCGCGGTTGCAGGCACGCCGATGGACATGATGATTCACTTCACCGGAACGCCGCGGTTTCCAGTCACGTTGCGCACCCGGAACGTGAGCTGCTCACAAGGGTGGACCTGCGGACCCGCGACGGCCATCTTCCGCACGCGGGACGACTCACCCATCAAACGCACGTTCGCTTGCGGTACTTCTGCCTCCCAAACCGGCAACTTCACCTATGTGGCCTGGTTAACCGACGCGAGTGGCATCAAGACGCCGGAGGCTGAATACAATTACAGCTGCTTAGTCAACGGCTGATGTCCTGTAGAACGTTTCGAAGACCGCATCGAAGGCGAGCATGCTCTGTACCGTAGGCTGCGTCAGGGTTGCCATCCACTAGCTAACGGCCCCAGCACTGCCTGTCTTACGATCGGCCGTTAATGTGTTAAGAAGCTGGACAACCACTGCAGTCCGGGTACCCGGCTGCCACCCGGCCTTCCAGGCCTCTTGGCCGCGCTTAATACCTGGAGAACACCAGGTGCCCGCCATCCGCATCAACGCGGATGGTGTCCCCGCTGATGAAGCCGCCGGACAGGATCCGCGTCGCCAGCGGGTTCTCCAGCTGCTGCTGGATCGCGCGCTTCAGCGGGCGCGCGCCATACACCGGGTCGAAGCCCGTGCTGCCAAGCAGCGCCAGCGCCGCGTCGGAGACCTCGATCCGCAGGCCGCGTTCTGCCAGCCGCTTCTCGAGACCGCGCAGCTGGATGCGTGCGATCGCCGCGATCTGGGCACGGTCCAGCGGGTGGAACACGACGATGTCGTCGAGCCGGTTGATGAACTCGGGGCGGAAGTGGCCCTGCACCACCGCCATCACCGCGGCCTTCATCTGGGTATAGCCCTCCGCGGTGTCGGCCGCGGTGCCGTGTTCTGCCATCTCCTGGATCTGGTGCGAGCCGAGGTTGGACGTCATCACGATCACCGCGTTGCGGAAGTCGACGGTACGGCCCTGGCCGTCGGTCAGGCGGCCGTCGTCCAGCACCTGCAGCAGGATGTTGAAGACGTCCGGATGCGCCTTCTCGACCTCGTCGAGCAGGATCACGCTGTACGGCCGGCGGCGCACGGCCTCGGTAAGGTAGCCACCCTCCTCGTAGCCGACATAGCCCGGTGGCGCGCCGATCAGGCGCGCGACCGAGTGCTTCTCCATGAACTCGCTCATGTCGATGCGCACCATCGCATCAGCGCTGTCGAACAGGAACTCGGCCAGCGCCTTGCACAGCTCGGTCTTGCCGACGCCGGTGGGACCGAGGAACAGGAACGACCCCGTCGGACGCCCCGGGTCAGACAGCCCGGCGCGCGAGCGCCGGATCGCGTCCGACACCACGCGGATCGCCTCCTCCTGGCCGACCACGCGCGTGTGCAGCTGCGACTCCATCGCCAGCAGCTTCTCGCGCTCGCCCTCCAGCATCTTGCTGACCGGGATGCCGGTCCAACGCGCCACCACCTGCGCGATCTCCTCGGCGGTCACCTTGTCCTGCAGCAGCGTGAACCCGGCGGTCTCGACCTCCAGCGCGGCGTGCAGCTGCTTGTCCAGCTCCGGCAGCGTGCCGTACTGCAGCTCGCTCATGCGCGCATAGTCCTGCTGCCGCTGCGCGGCGTCGAACTCCAGTCGCGCGGCCTCGATCTGCTCCTTGATCCGGGTCGCGCCCTGCAGCGTCGCCTTCTCGGCCTTCCAGACCTCCTCGAGGTCGTTGTAGGCGCGCTCCAGCATGGCGATCTCGCCCTCGAGGTCGGCGAGACGCTGCTTCGACTCGGCGTCCTTCTCCTTCTTCAGCGCCTCGCGCTGCATCTTGAGCTGGATCAGCCGACGCTCCTTGCGGTCGAGCTCTTCAGGTTTGGAGTCGATCTCCATGCGGATCCGGCTGGCCGCCTCGTCCATCAGGTCGATGGCCTTGTCGGGCAGCTGGCGGTCGGCGATGTAGCGGTGCGACAGCGTGGCCGCGGCGACAATCGCGGGATCGGTGATCTCCACGCCGTGGTGCACCGCGTAGCGCTCCTTCAGGCCACGCAGGATGGCGATGGTGTCCTCCACCGACGGCTCGCCGACGAACACCTTCTGGAAGCGACGCTCCAGCGCGGCGTCCTTCTCGACGTACTTGCGGTATTCGTCCAGCGTGGTAGCGCCGATGCAGTGCAGCTCGCCGCGCGCGAGCGCGGGTTTCAGCATGTTGCCGGCGTCCATCGAGCCTTCGGCCTTGCCGGCGCCGACCATGGTGTGCAACTCGTCGATGAACAGGATGACGTTGCCTTCCTGCTTCGCGAGGTCGCTGAGCACCGCTTTCAGCCGCTCCTCGAATTCGCCGCGGAACTTGGCGCCGGCAATCAGCGCGCCCATGTCCAGCGACAGCACGCGCCGGCCACGCAAGCCTTCTGGCACCTCGCCGTTGACGATGCGCTGGGCCAGGCCCTCGACGATCGCGGTCTTGCCGACGCCAGGCTCGCCGATCAGCACCGGGTTGTTCTTGGTGCGCCGCTGCAGCACCTGGATCGTGCGCCGGATCTCCTCGTCGCGGCCGACCACCGGATCGAGCTTGCCGCGCTCGGCACGCGCGGTGAGGTCGATGGTGTACTTCTCGAGCGCTTGGCGCGCCTCTTCCGCGTTGCCGTCCTTCACCGTTTCGCCGCCGCGCATCGCATCGATCGCGGTCGACAGCCGCGCTCGGTCGGCGCCGGCGGCCTTGAGCACGCGGCCGATGCCGCCGCCGTCCTCCACCGCGGCGAGCACCAGCAGCTCCGAGGCGATGAAGTCATCGCCACGCTGCTGCGCCAGCTTGTCGCAGACATTGAACAGCCGGCCCAGATCGTTGCCCAGCGAGACCTGCCCCGCCTGCCCGGACACCTTGGGCAGCGCGTCCAGGGCCTCGACCAGGCGCTCGCGCAGCACCGGCACGTTGACGCCGGCCTGTGCCAGCAGCGGTCGTGTGCCGCCACCTGACTGGTCCAGCAGCGCCAGCAGCAGGTGCGCGGGTTCGATCAGGTTGTGGTCGCGGCCGACGGCCAACGACTGCGCGTCCGCCAGCGCCTGCTGGAAACGCGACGTGAGTTTTTCCATGCGCATGGCGGGAGCTCCGGTAGGCGGGGCCGGCCGCGTGGCCGGAGAAGCGGCAGAGATGCGGCCACCAGCGCGGCGATGCAAGCACAGCGCAGGCGGCGTCGACCAGTGCCTAACGTGACGATCACCATACTGGCCCCTCATGTCAGGTCCGCCGCCCTCCCTGCCGCCTCCGCCGCCGCCCGATGCGCGCTGGGCGCTATTCCTCGACGTCGACGGGTGCCTGCTGGACTTCGCCGCCACGCCTGACGGCGTATCGGTCCCGCCTGCGCTGCGCGACACGCTGACAGCGTGCGCCGATGCGCTGGGGGGCGCACTTGCCCTGGTCTCGGGCCGCACGCTCGAGACCCTGGACGCCTTGTTCGCGCCGCTGGTCCTGCCTGCCGGAGGCCTGCACGGGCTGGAGCGCCGACATGGCGACACCTCCGCCGTTGGTCCGCGCCGCCCGCCCGCGCTCGCGGCGGTCAGCCGCGCCGCCGATGCGCTGGCCGAGTGCCATCCCGGCAGCATCGTCGAGGACAAGGGCGCGACGCTGGCGCTGCACTGGCGCAGCGCCGCCGCGGGCGCGGAGGATGCGCTGCAGGCATTCGCGCTGGAGGCGTTGCGACAGCTCCCTGGCTATCGCATGCAGCACGGCAAGCACGTTGTCGAACTGCGCCCTGGCGGCGACGGCCACGGTGGCGCCCACGCCGACAAGGGCAGCGCCATCGCCGCCTTCCTCGACGAACCCCCGTTCTCCGGCCGCGTCCCGGTGTTCGCCGGCGACGACCTGACCGACGAGCACGGCTTCGCGGTCGTCAATGCCCGCGGCGGCATCAGCATCCTCGTCGGCGAGCGCCCCGGCAGCGCGGCACGCCATGGGCTGCGCGACCCGTCCGACGTCCGCGCCTGGCTGGCGCAATTGCCTGGAGACATCGCTTGACCCCCCCCGCCACCCCCGTCAACCCCGATGCGCGCGACGCCTGCGTCCGCACCGCCGCAGCGTCCCACGCGCACGCGCACGCGCCGGCGTCACTCGACCTCGGCATGGTCGGCAACGGCAGCTTTGCCGCGCTGGTCGATGCCCGCGGATGCGTCGTCTGGGGCTGCGTGCCGGCGTTCGACGGCGACCCCACCTTCTGTGCACTGCTGTCGCCCAGGGTCGACGGCGGCGACTTCGCGATCGACCTCGAGGACTTCAGCCACGCCAGCCAGCACTACCTGTCGAACACCGCGGTGCTGCGCACGGTCCTGCACGACGTCCACGGCAACGCCGTGGAGATCACCGACACCGTGCCGCGCTGGCATCAGCACGACCGCTTCTACCGCCCGGTGATGCTGCTGCGCCGGATCCGTCCGCTGTCGGGAACGCCGCGCATCCGCGTACGCCTGCGGCCGCTGGCCGACTACGGCGCGCACGTGCCGGACACCACCTGGGGCAGCAACCACATCCGCTACCTCGTGACTGGTTTCACGCTGCGGCTGACCAGCAACGTGCCGGTGCGGTTGGTGCGCGACGCGCTGCCGTTCGTGCTCGACCGCGAGCTGCACTGCGTGCTCGGCCCTGACGAGACCTTGGCCGAGCCGGTTGCGGGATTCGTCCGCCACGCGGAGGAGCGCACCATCGCGTACTGGCGCGAGTGGGTGCGCTACCTGTCGATCCCGCTGGAGTGGCAGGACGCGGTGATCCGCAGTGCGATCACGCTCAAGCTGTGCCAGTACGAGGAAACCGGTGCGATCGTTGCAGCGATGACGACCTCGATACCGGAGGCACCGCACACCGTGCGCAACTGGGACTACCGCTATTGCTGGCTGCGCGACTCGGCGTTCGTGGTCCGTGCGCTCAACCGGCTCGGCGCCACGCGCACCATGGAGGGGTATCTGGCGTACGTGGCCAACATCACCAGCGCCGACGGTGCACTGCAGCCGCTGTACGGCATCGGTTTCGAGTCGCGCCTGGCCGAGGACGAAGTCGACAGCCTCGCCGGATACCGTGGCATGGGCCCGGTGCGACGGGGCAACCTGGCCTGGGTGCAGCGCCAGCACGACGTCTACGGCAGCGTGGTGCTGGCCGCTGCGCAGCTGTACTTCGACCAGCGGCTGGAGCACCCCGGCGACGCTGGTACGTTCGCGCGGCTCGAGACCATCGGCGAGCGCGCGCATGCACTGCACGACCAGCCGGACGCCGGCCTGTGGGAGTTCCGCGGCCGCGAGGAGGTGCACACCTATTCCAGCGTGATGTGCTGGGCGGCCTGCGACCGGCTGGCGAAGATCGCCGCGCACCTCGGCCTCGCCGACCGCCACGACTACTGGCGCACACGCTCCGACGCGATGCATGCGCGCATCGTCGCCCACGCGTGGGACGCGGAGCTCGGCCACTTCGTCGAGTCGCTGGATGGCCGGCGCCTCGACGCCAGCCTGCTGCTGCTTGCCGATCTCGGCTTCGTGCCCGCCGATGATCCGCGCTTCGTCGCCACGGTCGAGGCGATCGGCCGCCAGCTGCACCACCGTGACGGCATGTTCCGCTACGTCGCGCCCGACGACTTCGGCGCGCCGGAGACCAGCTTCACCATCTGCACGTTCTGGTACATCGACGCGCTGGCGTCGATCGGCCGCGCCGACGAGGCGCGCGCCCTGTTCGAGGGCGTGCTGGCGCGGCGCAACCCGCTGGGACTGCTGTCGGAGGACCTCGCCTTCGACGGCGGCGAGGCCTGGGGCAATTTCCCGCAGACGTATTCGCACGTGGGCCTGATCATGGCCGCAATGCGGCTGTCCCGACCGTGGACGGACACCGTGTGAGCCGTCTGGTCGTCGTGTCCAACCGCGTCGCGATGCCGCATGAGGCGCGCGCCGGCGGCCTGGCGGTCGCACTGCGCGCCGCGCTGGGCGAGCACGGCGGGATGTGGTTCGGCTGGAGTGGCAAACGCGTACGGGAGCCGTCGGGCACGCTGCACGAGCTGCAGGACGGCGACATCCGCTACGCCACCATCGACCTGTCGTACGGGGATTTCGACGCCTACTACAACGGTTTCGCCAACCGCACGCTGTGGCCGCTGCTGCATTTCCGGATGGACCTTGTCGACTACACGCGGGAAACCTACGACGGCTACCGCCGCGTCAACGCGCTGTTCGCCGACCGGCTGGCCGCGCTGCTCGCGGAAGACGACATCGTCTGGGTGCACGATTACCACCTGATCCCGCTGGCACAGAGGCTGCGCGAGCGCGGCGTCGGCAACCGCATCGGGTTCTTCCTGCACGTGCCGATGCCGTCATCGGACCTGCTGGCGGCTCTGCCGGCGCACCACGAGCTGTTCGCGGCGCTGTCGGCGTACGACCTCGTCGGGTTCCAGACCCAGCGCGACCTCGAGCGCTTCCAGGACTACGTGCGGCTGTTCGGCGGCGGGCGCGTCATCGAGAGCGGTCTGATGGAGACCGCCGAGGGCGGGCGGTTCCGTGCCGGTGCGTTCCCGATCGGCATCGACACCGCCGCCATCGCCGCGCAGGCACCGGCGGCAATGAAGCGCAGTGCGGTGCGCCGGCTGCGCGACAGCCTGCCTGGTCGGTCGCTGGTCATTGGCGTCGATCGGCTGGACTACTCCAAGGGCCTGCCGGATCGCATGCGCGCATTCGAACGCCACCTCGAGCGTCATCCGGACCAGGGCGGCCTGCTGACCTTCCTGCAGATCGCGCCGCCTTCGCGCAGCGACGTGCCGGAGTACCAGGCGCTGCGTCGCGAGCTCGAGGGCCTGTCGGGCCGCATCAACAGCCGTCACTCGGTGCCCGACTGGACGCCCGTGCGCTACGTCAACCGCAATTTCCCGCATGACGTGCTCACCGGGTTCTACCGTCTTGCCGACATGGCGCTGGTGACGCCGCTGCGCGACGGCATGAACCTGGTGGCGAAGGAGTTCGTCGCCGCGCAGGATCCGGACAATCCCGGCGTCCTGGTGCTGTCGCGTTTCGCGGGGGCGGCGGCGGAGCTCGTCGAAGCGCTGCAGGTCAACCCCTACGACCTCGACGGCGTGGCAGACGCAATCGCGACCGCCGCGGCGATGCCGATGGCCGAGCGCCGCGAGCGCTGGCGCGCGCTGATGGACCGCATCGAGGGCTACGACATCCACGCGTGGCGCCGGGATTTCCTGGAGGTGCTGGACGCCCCGACGCCGGCGCAGGCGGGCTGAGTCAGTGGAGCGGCGTGGGCTGGATGAGTTCGATCCAATAGCCGTCGGGATCCTTGACGAAGGCGATCGAGCGCATCGATCCCTGCTCCAGGGTCTTCTGGAAAATGACGCCCATCGCCGCGAGGCGGATGCACGCGGCGCGCACATCGGGGACGCTGACGCACAGGTGGCCGAAGCCGCGCGGGTCGCTGTTGCCGTCGTGGTAGACAGCGCCGTCGTCCGTCTCGGTGCCGTGGTTGTGGGTGAGCTCCAGCACGCCAGCCTGCCGCGCCAGCCACGCCTTGCGCTCGGCCGCGTCGTCAGGCACCACGTCCGTGTCGTCGACCAGCACCAGGAAGAACAGCGAGAAGCCGGCATCGGCAAAATCGGCCTTGCGCACCAGGGTGAAGCCCAGCGCGCGCGTGTAGAAGTCGAGCGAAGCCTCTGCATCCTTCACTCTCAGCATGGTGTGGTTGAACACGAAGCCCCGGGTCGCGGCATCACGCAGCGGGGCCACGCCGGGAACGTCGGCGAATTCAGCGTGCAGGCGTGGGGACATGGTCTGCTCCTCGTGGCGGGCCGGCGAGTATCGGTGCCCGACGATGACGGACGCGTGGCACCGCGGCGCGCCACCGTTTCCGCGCCACATCAAGCCAACGTGGCTTGGGCGAGGTTCGTGGGAAAGGCCGTGACGGGGTGCCGCTCCGCCGCTCCGTCGGGCCATCCATGGCCCCAGTCGCGGCCGTGGGCCATCCATGGCCCACTCTCCGCAGCACCCCATCACCCGCCTCCTCGACGAGTGGTGCGGCTTCGGTGAGTCGAGCAGGTCTCGCGTCCTCACCGGTCGAGTCGACTCACTTGCCAGACAGAAGTGCAAACCATGCACCCACCGCGCCGCGCCGGGGTGCGGGGGTGTCGCGTAAAGGGCACATGGATGTGCCCGCCGGCGAGTTGGGCAGGGATGCCCAACCGGGCCGGTAGCGATACCCCCGGACCACGGCGAGATAGCCCGGAGCCCGGGCATTGGGCTCCACGGACCGGCAAACAGGACGAACGACCCGTGCGTTCCACCGCCGCGCGACACCCCGGCATTGCGGCGTCGGCTTCCAGGCACCCTGGCCGGCAGCGCAGCAAGCGCCACCGCGTCCCGGGTCAGTCGCGCGATGCTCCAAGCCAGGCCAAGGTCGCCATGCGCCCCGTGCGTGCATCGCGACGGTGGGAGTAGAAGCGTCGTGGATCCGCCAGCGTGCAAAGGTCGCCTCCGTGTACCGATTCCACGCCCGACGCGGCAAGCCGCCTGCGTGCCAGGGCGTAGAGGTCAACGCGCCAGTGGCCGGGGCGGGTCGCAATGAAGGCCGACACCGCGCCTGCGTCACACGCGGTGAATGCATCGCGCACCTCGTCGCCGACTTCGTAGCGATCGGGGCCCGCCGCAGGCCCCAGCCACGCCACCAGCGCGTCGCCGGGCGTCGCCATCGCGGCGACCGTGGTTTCGAGCACGCCGGCCGCCAGCCCGCGCCAGCCCGCGTGCGCCACCGCAACTTCGCCGCCATCGCGCGCGGCCAGCACCACCGGCAGGCAGTCCGCGTGCAGCACCGCCAGCACCACGCCCGGCGTGGCGGTGACCGCGGCGTCGGCGTCCGCTGGCGTGGCGTCAACGTCAACGTCAACGTCAACGTCAACGGGAGCGTCCACACGCACCACCGCGGTGCCGTGCACCTGGCGCAGCCAGTGCGGCGGTGACGGCAGGCCGAAGGCGTCGACCAGACCCGTCCGATTCTGCGCGACCACGTGCGGGTCATCGCCGCGCCCACCCACGTTGCCCAGGTTGCAGCGGTCGAACGGGGGCGATGATCCACCCGGGGCATCGCGGCAGGTGGTGAACGCCACCACCCCGGGCGGCGCCGGCCAGTCGGCGACGACGCGACCACTCACCGCCGGCGCGTCGCCTGTGCGTGCAGCGCCCCGTCCGCGCGCAGCGCCGCCATCAGCGCCAGCATGTCGGCCGGCACCGGTGCGGAGCAGCGCACCGGCTCACCCGTCGTTGGGTGCGCGAACTCCAGCGTCTCCGCGTGCAGCGCCTGGCGCCGGAATCCGCGCAGCGTCGCGACGAGCTCCTCCGACGCGGCCTTGGGCAGCTTCAGCGGCCCCCCGTACAGCGGGTCGCCGAGGATCGCGTGGCGCAGGTGCGCCATGTGCACGCGGATCTGGTGCGTGCGCCCCGTCTCCAGCCGGCACTCCAGCGCGGTGTGCGCGCGGAAGCGCTCGCGCAGGCGGTAGTGGGTCACCGCCTCGCGGCCGTCGTCGCGCACGCCCATCTTCAGGCGGTCGCGCGGGTGGCGGTCGATCGGCGCGTTGGCGGTGCCGCCCGACACCAGCGCGCCGACCACGACCGCCAGGTACTGCCGGTGGACGTCGCGCGCCGACAGCTGCGCCACCAGCGAGGTGTGCGCCTGCAGCGTGCGCGCAACCACCATGGCGCCGGAGGTGTCCTTGTCCAGCCGGTGGACGATGCCCGCGCGCGGCAGCAGCGCCAGCGTGGGGTCGCGGAACAGCAGCGCGTTGACCAGGGTGCCGCTGTGGTTGCCGGCGCCTGGATGGACCACCAGCCCGGCGGGCTTGTCGACCACCAGCACCTCGGCGTCCTCGTACAGCACCGACAGCGGGATGTCCTCGGGCTCGGCTCGGGTCTCGATCTCGCGCGCCACCGCCACCGTCACCGTCTCGCCGCCGCGCACCGGGTCGCGCGGGCGCACCTGCGCGCCATCGAGCAGCGCATCGCCTGACTTGATCCACGCTGACAGCCGCGAGCGCGAGAACTCCGGCAGCATCTCAGCCAGCACCGCGTCGAAGCGGCCGCCCGACAGGGACTCCGGCACCTGCAGGCGGCGGTGGTCGACCGGCCTGGCGTCGATCGCGGGCGCGGTGTCGTCGACGGCCTCGCCGGCATCGTCGATGGCGGCCTGGTCGACCGGGTCCTGCGGTGTCTGCGGCATGGGCATCGGTTCAGGCGCCGGCCGCGGGCGGCCGGCATGGGCTGGTATTATCCGCCGTTCGTGCCTTCTACGCCCAGCTGCCGCCCATGAGCCCACGTTTCCCGTCCTTTCGCCGCGCCGTGCTGGTGCTCCTGGTGGCAATGCTCGTGACCTCGGGCTGCGCACGCCTGAAGGGCGTGTTCCGCGACGACAACGTCGACGAGGGGGTGCCGGCCGCGGAGCTGTTCGACAAGGGCCACCGGTCGATGGAGCGCGGCAACTGGAACGCCGCGGTGCTCACCTACCGCCGACTCGTCGCGCAGTATCCGTTCGGCGACTACACCGAGCAGGCGCTGATCGAGACCGCGTATGCGCAGTACAAGCAGGGCAACAACGAGGAAGCCGTCTCCAGCATCGACCGCTTCATCCGCACGTACCCGACGCACCGCAATATCGCCTACATGTACTACCTGCGCGGGCTGGTCAACTCCAACCGCGACACCGTGTTCCTGCAGCGCGTGTGGTCGCTGGACGCCAGCCGCCGCGACCTGGCGACGCCGCTGCAGGGCTACAACGACTTCACCATCGTCACCCAGCGCTATCCCAACAGCCGCTACGCCGCCGATGCGCGCCAGCGCATGGTCGCGCTGCGCAATCTGTTCGCGCGGCACGAGATCGAGACGGCGCTGTACTACATGCGCCGCGAGGCTTACGTGGCCGCGGCCGAGCGCTCGAAGTACCTGCTTGAGACCTACCCGCAGAGCGAGTACCAGAACGATGCCGTCGCGGTGATGGCCGAGGCCTATACGCGGCTGGGCAACGAGACCCTCGCCGCGGACGCGCGCCGCGTGCTGGTCGCCAACGACCCGTCGCACCCGTACCTGACGGGCAAGTTCCCGGACTACCCGTGGAACATCCGCAAGCTCAACCCGTTTGCCGGCGAGCGCTCGGCGATCGACACCTCGCGCGACTGACCGCATGGCCGGGCGCGCGCGCGCCTGGCGGGACCGACGCCGCCTGCGGGCGGCGTCGTGGCAACCGGGATTCCTGGATTTGCCCGTCAACCCGCCGGACGATCAGGCCTCGTAGCCGTTGGTGATCGGGTAGCGCCGCTCGCGCCCGAACGCGCGCCGCGACACTTTCGGCCCCGGTGCGGCCTGGTGGCGCTTCCACTCGCTGATCCGCACCAGCTTCAGCACCCGGTCGACGGTGTCGGCGTCAAAGCCCGCGGCGGCGATCTCCGCGCGCGACTGCTCCTGGTCGACGTGCCGGTACAGGATCGCGTCGAGCACGTCGTAGGGCGGCAGCGAGTCGGAGTCCTTCTGGTTGTCGCGCAGCTCCGCCGACGGCGGACGCGCGATCACCGCCTCCGGGATGACGGCGGCGCCCGACACCGTGTTGCGCCAGCGCGCAAGCGCGAACACCTCGGTCTTGTACAGGTCCTTGATCGGCGCGTAGCCGCCGCACATGTCGCCGTAGATGGTGGCGTAGCCCACCGCGTACTCGCTCTTGTTGCCGGTGGTCAGCAGCAGGCCGCCACGCTTGTTGGCCAGCGCCATCATCAGCGCGCCGCGCGTGCGCGACTGCAGGTTCTCCTCGGTGACATCGGGCTCGCAGCCTTCGAAGGCCCCGGCCAGCGCGTCCAGGAAGCCCTGGAACGGCTTCTCGATCGGCAGGTCCAGGAAGGCGACGCCCAGCGCCGCGCACTGCTCCGCGGCCAGGTCGTTCGACAGCCCGGCGGTGTAGCGCGACGGCATCCGCACCGCGGTGACGTTGTCGGCGCCCAGCGCGTCGACCGCCATCGCCAGCACCACCGCCGAATCGATGCCGCCCGACAGCCCCACCCACGCCTTCGCGAAGCCGTTCTTGAAGCAGTAGTCGCGGGTGCCTCGCACCACCGCGCGCCAGGCCAGCGCATCGCGACCCTCGTCACCCTCGTCGATCCACAGCACTGGCGTGAACGCGCGCGCATCCGGCGCGTAGTCGACCACCAGCCACTGCTCGGTGAACGCGGCCGCCGCAGGGTGGACCTCGCCGCTGCCGTCCGCGACCACCGATGCGCCATCGAACACCAGCGCGTCCTGCCCGCCGACCACGTTGAGGTAGGCCAACGCGACTCCGGTCTCGCGCACCCGGCGCTCGATGAGGTAATCGCGCTGCGCGTGCTTGTCGTGCTCGAACGGCGACGCGTTGGGTACCAGCACCAGCTCCGCGCCAAGCGCCACGGTGTCGGCCAGCGGCTCGGTGAACCAGAGGTCCTCGCAGATCACCAGCCCCACCGGCACGCCCTTGACTTCGAACATGCATGCATCGCGGTCGGGATCGACCTCGAAGTAGCGGCGCTCGTCGAAGACGTTGTAGTTGGGCAGCTCGCGCTTGCGGTAGGTCTGCGCGATGGCGCCGTCACGCAGCACGCTGGCGGCGTTGTACAGCACGCTGCCGGCGGACTGCGGCCAGCCGACCACGGCGACGATGCCGCGCGTGGTCTGCGCGATGCGCGCCATCGCCGCGTCGCAGTCTGCCAAAAACGAGGGCCGCATCAGCAGGTCCTCCGGCGGGTAACCGCTCAGCGCCAGCTCCGGGAACAGCACGATGTCGGCGCTGTACTCGTCGCGCGCCTCCGCGATCATGGTCACCATGCGGTCGGCGTTGAACGCCACCGATCCGACCGGGAAGTCGAACTGGGCCATCGCGATGCGCAGGGGGGGGCGTGCCATGCAGGGGTATCCTCGACCGGCTGCGGGACGCCCGCGCCATGCACGCCAGCTTGCCCTGTCCTGCCGTCGGATGGCGAACGCACCGGCGCGGCTGCAGGTATAGCGCCATGAGCGCCCCCACCCCAGCCCTCCCCCGCTGCACAGAGGGAAGGAAGCGGCGATGCGCGTCGTGCTCCCGACCGCTGGACGGCGCATGCGCCTGACCGGCTGGCGGCGTCGACCCAACAACCCCAACCCGGCCCTCCTCCACTGTGCAGGGGAGGGAGCGGCTAGCCGGGCGCCGCCGATCTCACGCGGCGGGTGGCCGGCGCGGCCTGTCTCCTTCCCCCGCCTGCGGGGGAAGGCCGGGATGGGGGCGCCGTTTGCGCAGCCTGAGCAGAACGGCTTCGGCCACCGCCACAGGCTGTTGCAGCACGTCGTGGTTCCAGAACCGCATCACATCCCAACCGTGCCTCCTCAGCCACGCGTCCCGAACGCGATCGGTAGCCGCGTCCGCGTGCTGTCCGCCGTCGAGCTCGACCACCAGCGTCAATTCCAGGCATGCGAAATCCGCGATGTAGGGTCCGATCGGATGCTGGCGCCGGAAGCGGCAGCCATCCACTTGGCGATAGCGCAACCGCCACCACAGGGCGCGCTCGGCGTCGGTCATGTCGCGCCGCAGCCGCCGCCCGAACCCGGTGTTCTCCCCTTTTCGCATGCAATTCCCCATCGACGGCGACAGGCTGCAAGCAGGCGGTCGCGACCGCTATCAGGAACCTGGGCGACGTGCGCCGGAAGAAAGCGCCCCCATCCCGGCCTTCCCCCGCCATGCGGGGGAAGGAGACAGGCAGGGCCACCCTGTCACGGCCTTCCCCCGCACAGTGGGGAGGCGCTCTGCTCCCTCCCCCGCGCAGCGGGGGAGGGCTGGGGTGGGGGCGCCGTTCGCGCGCAC
>PPFU01001483.1_pt1 | contig 25102 bp, 20 predicted proteins | sample 1535991 | NCBI WGS metagenome assembly PPFU01 (sample SAMN04901290, study PRJNA319586) | Hypolithon metagenome, whole genome shotgun sequencing project. | isolation source: Antarctic Hypolithon | place: Antarctica: Miers Valley | collected 2014
CCCCCCTCGCCAACGCCCCCCCCCCCACCCAAGTTGTCAACGACGCCTCCCTCGAAGACCTCTACCTCAACCAAGACGACGGCCGACAGATCCTCCACGTCACCTTCGGCAGCGTGCTCACCCACGACTTTCTGGGGCCGCAGGTGAAATCCTGCGTTACCCACCACCCCGACACCCACCGCGACGTCCTCGCCCACCACTTCGCCAAACATCTCCGCGCCCTCCGCGGCGAACCCGTCGACCCCGCACGCGGTGGACGGCGCAGCCCCATCACACAAGAAATGTAGAGCCGCTCGCGGCTGAGCGCGTCACCTCTCCTCCCCCCCGTCCACCGCCCCGCGATACCACCCCATCAACGGCGTCACCGAAATTCCATGCGCGATCGCACTCGCCGCGATCGTCGCCAGCGTCAACGCCAAAATCGGCTCCGCCACCCCGTCGGGCAGCCCGTGCGACTCGGCATACATCAGGTAGAACACGCTCCCGATCCCCCGCACCCCAAACCAGGATGTCAGCCCACGCTGCGTCCACGTCATCCCGCTGAACACCAGCCCCCCCATCACCGCCACCGGCCGAATCACCAGGAACAGCAGCGGCACGAAGACCCACGCCCGCCACGTAAAGTCCGCCATGCTCAAGAGCGCCCCCACCAGCACCACCATGGCCACGCTGCCGATCCGCTCGAACAGTTCTGAGAACCCCAGCATCGCCGACGCCATATAGGCCGGCGCGTTCTCCGGGTGCGTCGCCATCTCCTCCTTCTCGCCCTGCTCCGCTGCCGCGGTCACGTCCTCCGGGGACTGCGACTCATCCGTGTGTCGCCGCTCCACCGCCCGCAGCGCCACCCCCGCCGAGAACGCCGCCAGAAACGCCCACGACCCGATCCACAGCGCCACCCCGTACGAAAGCGACACCAGCCCCAGCGCCAGAAAATCATCAAGCCCCACCGCCTCCTCGTGCTTCTGCCTCAGGTACACCACCAGATAACCCACCGCCGCACCCAGCACCGCCCCCACCGCCAGCCCCGCCGGAACCGCCCAAACCAGGTCGTACACCACCCACCCCCACAGCGTGAACGGCTCGGACGCCTCCTCGGGCAGCCCCAGCAGCCCCAGCCCCAGCATCACGAACGGGAACGCCATCCCGTCGTTGAACCCCGCCTCACCCGTCAGCGTAAATCGCAGCCGATCCTCATCCTGAGGCTTGTCCAACTGCACATCCGACGCCAGCACCGGGTCCGTCGGCGCCAACACCCCCCCCAGCAAAATCGCCCCGCCCCAGGGCATCCCGAAGAGGTACCGCGCCACCAACGCCACCAACGCCACCGTCACCACCATCGAGATCGACGCCAGCCGCACCGGCAGCCACCACTTGCGATCCGTGATCGGCGTCCGCATCTTCAAACCCGCGGCAAACAACGAAATCACCACCACAATCTCCGACAGCCGCTCCACCACCGGCGTCTCCATCGCCCCCAGCGGGTCCACCACCAGCAGCCCCAGCCCCAACGGCCCCACCAGCAGCCCCGTCCCCAAATACAGCAGCGTCGCCGACAACGGCAACCGCTTCAACACCGACCCCACCAGCGCCATCACCGTCAGCAACCCCCCGATGATGAGAAACCAGTAAGTAAAATACATGAGAAGCCCACGGCAGCATAGACCCATCGTCCCAATTTCTCTTCACGAAGCACATCCGCAAGCCGCTCGCGGCTTAGCAACAAGCGGCAAACCCATCACGCGGAAGGTGACGCATTCAGAGCCGATCACATGTTGTTCTGCCACTTCGACCGTCTTGTGGTCGCACAGCCTAACGAGGTTCGATCCCCTCTACATCGACACATGCTCCGATGTGAAGCAGATTCGGTTCAGCCGCCCCCATCCGTCGCCCAAACACGCGGCGGCTGCACCGCTGAAGGTAAACACGAGGATTCGATGAAGTCCGCGGGCGTGTTAAGATCCGAGCCGCCTCACCATGAACTGCTCCAGGTCGCTCCACACCTCGATAGGCCACCCCCCGGCAACTGTCCACACTGCCTAGCTCCAGATCTCTTGAGGCGGCGGGATGTATCGACCGCCGCGGGCTTGTTGAAGGTGGCGAAGCGCGTGGACCTGGCCGGTCATTTCGAGCTCTTTGCGGTAGATCGGATCGTGCCAGCACTCGATGTCGATGGTGCCGGTGTAGCGGTGGGAGCGGAGGATGGAGAGGATGTCGGTCCAGTTGCAGTCGCCCAGGCCGGGGTGGCGATCTTGGTGATAGCCGCCCCTGGCGAAGACGCCTTGGGTGCACAGGAGGTGCGGGTCGAGGGTGGCGTCCTTGCCGTGCACGTGGAGCACTTTGGGTGCCCATTGGCGGAGTTGACGGACGTAGCCGGGGATCTCCTTCCCCCTGCCGCAGAGCGTGCCGATGCGGATGTCGTGCGGGGGTGGATAGTCGGCGGGGGAGGGCGCGTCGAGCATGGCGGGGATATAGAGCGATTCCGCAACGGCTTGCGAGTCCTCAAACGCCGCGGACGCAGTAAGCGGGGGGGTACGTAAGCGCCGCGGACGCAGTAAGCGTTTGGCTCATGTCTTGCAGGTGATGCACCACCGCTCGAAGCACCAGCACGGGACATGATCCAAGCCTCTTCACCTCGTCCGCCCTGCATGAAGCAGGACCGCTTTCCACGTCCGCCGCTCATATTTGCCCATGAAAACAACGTTTACTGCGTGCGGAAGTCATACATAAATCGGTACTCCGGTGTAGGTCAGGATTCATCCTGCCGGCGGCCGCGGAAGACGTCAGGATGAATGCTGACCTACCGGGCACTACCGATAAATCATAGAACAAGACCGCTTCAAGCACCCACCTCAAATCGACACACCAGGTCGAACAACTCCGCGCCCAGCGTGTCCGCGACCCCTTCATCCTTGACCATCGCGATCTTCAGCGTGTCCACGCTCAGCCTCGCCTCCCAATTGCTCTCGATCCCGCGGCCCATCCCCTCGATCACCACCAGGCCCACCGGCTCACGCGTCACCGCGGTCGCCAGCTCGGGAGAGACCCGTGACAGGTCGATCAGCGGGGCGACGTTCCCGCTGGGCACCAGCGTCAGCCGCCCCTCCCGCATCGCCTCCCGCAGCGTGGCATCCCCCCCCACAATCCCTTCCAACAGCGGCCCCAGCTCATCGTGGGTGATGTCGTTCAGGCTCGGCTCGCTGTTGGCGGCCATCAGCACGCGGCTGCCCCGTCTCAACAAATCCCGCGCCAGCGGGATCATCCCCAGCACGATATCGGGGCCGGCGTTGTCCACGAAGAGGCACGCCGCGTCGAACGGCGTCGACCCGTCGTCGGCGACCACGCGCGCCGTCCAAGCCTCCACATCATCCACAAACCATGGGCGGGGTTTGAGGTCCCGCCGGGTCTTCGCAAAATCCATATCGCCCCGGTCGAACATGTCCACTGTTTTAGTCGCCCCAAGGTCGAAGATGTTCCCCGCAAGCACCCCACGGATCAATGCCTCCTGCCGCTCCCGCGGGGGCATTGCATCAAGCTCCGCGAGCAGCCCCGGCAGGTGGGGCAGGGCCTCCTCGTTGGCCCGGCGTTTGGCGAGGCGGTAGGGGTCGGCGTAGCCATGCTCCCGCAGCACCCGCTCCCGCTCGAGGCACAGGTCCATGATCGTCAGCCGACCCCCCGCCCCCACCGCCGCCGGGTCACGGCGGGCGTGGCTCAAATAGCTGCGAAAGCCCCGCCGCACCGCCTCCTCCCGCCGATCCAGGTCCGCCTCTTCGTTACCGCGGTCCAGCTCATCCTCCCTTGCCGTCGCGAGCAGCTTGTCGAAGTGGCGGTCGAACAGGTCCACCCAGTACGCCCGCTTGTCATCGCTCTGCACCAGGTCCCAGCGGCAGGCGACATATCCCGCAGGGTCGGCCAGGAGCGGGAAGGGCACGCTTTGTCGGGATGGAGGTGGGGGTGCGGTCATGACGCGGCACCCTACAAAGTCTCGACCCCCCGGCTGTCGCAGTGGATCGCGAACCCAATCCTCTGGTGGATGATCCAGCTTCAAATGTCCGTTCCCGGGTGCCACACTGCATCCGCGAGCCCAAGGCGAGCGGTGCGGTGTGCCGTCGATGCAACGCAGAACCGGCACACACCGCCCTCCGCTTCGCTGCGGGTCGGTGTGTGGCACCCAACCTTCTAGGGTGGGTAGTGCCCCGTAGGTCAGGATTCATCCTGACGTCTTCCCCGGCCGCCAGCAGGATGAAGCCTGACCTACACCGGAGTAGCCAGGGTGGTCCGTCCAGGAGCGGTCATACCACTGTATGCATGTCGCGAAGAGCGGGCTGCAAGCGGCTCCGCTTTATGACAGCCCGCTTCATGATTCTCATTAACTCTCTCTGTGATAATGGTTTACATGCCGAACTTTGACGTCCGCCGCAGATGTGACTAAACTAAGGGTCTATGCCCACAACCCGATCGTCGCCCCGGACGCCCGCGTCCGGCTCACGCCGCAAGGCGACCCCCAGGCGTCCCGCCCCCCGCCGCCCCGAGCGTTCCGCCGTCGCAGCGGACATCACCAACTACACCACCGCCTGCAAATGGCTCTTTGAACACGTGGATTACGAGCGGCAGCGGGTGGTCAAGTACAACAAAAAGTCGTTCAGCCTCGACCGCATGAAGCGGCTGCTCGAGGAGCTCGATTCGCCGCACAACCTCGTGCCGTGCGTCCAGATCGCGGGCACCAAGGGCAAGGGGTCGACGTCGACCATGCTGGCGTCGATGCTCCAGGCGACGGGCTGCGCCGTCGGTCTCTACACCAGCCCGCACCTGTCGGACCTGCGGGAGCGGATCGCGGTCAACGGCTCGATGATCAGCTACAACGACATGGCGGAGCTCATCCGCCGCATCGCCATGATCGAGGAGCAGCACCTCGCTGACGACCCGCCGACGTTCTTCGAGATCCTCACCGCCGCGGCTCTAAGGCACTACGCGGACCAGGCGGTCGACATCGCCGTGCTCGAGACCGGACTGGGCGGTCGGCTGGACTCGACCACCGCCGTCACCCCCCTGGCAATCGGGATCACCCAGATCAGCCTCGACCACACCCACCTGCTGGGCAAGACCCTCCCCGAAATCGCCCGCGAAAAGGCGGGGACGTTCAAGCCCGGCGTGCCGGTCTTCAGTGCGGAACAGGAGAAGGAGGTCGTCAAAACGCTCAAAGAGGTCGCGGCCGAGGTCGATTGCCCGATCAAGTTCGTGGGCAAGGACATCGAGTTTTCGTTGCGTTTTGAGAGCAATAAGGAGCTGGGCCCCCATACCCGCGTCTGCCTTTCGACCCCGACCAGCCGCTTCGAGCACCTGCCCGTGCCGCTGCAGGGCGAGCACCAGGCGGTGAACTGCGGCTTGGCGCTGGCGTTGCTGGACCACCTAAAATCCCGCGGCTTCACCCTGCCCGACGCCAAGGTCATCAAGGGCCTCGCCGCCACCGAGCTGCCCGGTCGCATGGAAGAGGTCTGGGCGCAGCCCCGCGTGATTGTGGACGGGGCGCACAACCCCGCGTCCATCCAAGCGCTCATCAAGGCGTTGGGCGCCCATGTCGCCTACGACTCGCTCGTGATGATCTTCGGCTGCGGCCAGGACAAGGAGGTCGACGCGATGCTGCAGCAGGTGGCGCTGGGGGCGGACAAGGTGATCTTCACCAAGGCGGATAAAAATCCAAGGTCCATGGAGCCCACCGAACTGATGCACCGCATCCTCGAGGAGCACGGCAAGATGGCGCAGTCGGGCAAAAACCTCGAGGAGGCGATCCGCCTTGCCGCCAAGGCGGTGACCCGAGACGACCTGATCGTGATCACCGGCAGCTTCTATCTCGTCGGCGAGGCCCGCAAGCACTTCGCCGACCTGACCGCCAAACGCAAGAAGAACGGGCACAACGGCACCAGCAGCGGGCACAACAGCGGGTGAGAGGGGCAGCTGGGTAAAGCGGTGAGTAGGGGATCCAATCCCGCATCGCTTGCGGCTGTCCTTGGTATGGGTGGCACAGGCGTCCCGCCTGTGTTGCTGTGGAGCAGCTATTGCGCGGGGGACGTATTTAAGGTCGGCCTGCGGCTGATCACCGGCGAGACGCCTGTGCCACCTCGCCTGTGCCACCGTGACTGTTGCAACGCGGCTGTTGCACGAGGAGGATCAAAATATGTTGTCTAGGTGGGTCTACGAACGGGGCCTGTGAAAAACCGGTACTCCGGTGTAGGTCAGGATTCAACCTGCTGGCGTCCGCGGAAGACGTCAGGATGAATCCTGACCTAGGGGGCACTACCGAAAAACCTACCGCCGACGTTGCGGGCGTGCCGTCCCGGCCGCTCAAGCGGCCTCAGCCGGACTTTTTCAGAACCCTCTTACGCATAAAGCACCTGACTCTTCCACTTGATTACTCGATCCCTTGTTCACTGGATTACTTGAACATTCGCTCCCGGATTCAAGTGTGTTCCCGGTACGCGAGCACGACCTTGTCGAGATAGGCCTCCTGGTCCTCCGCCCAGTGTTCCTCGCTGAAGATTTCCACCTCGTTGAAACCCTTGAACCCCGTCGCCTCGACCATGCCGCGGATCGAGCGGATGTCGATGCACCCCTCGCCCATCAGCCCGCGGTCGGTCAGCAGGTCCCGCGTCGGCACACGCCAGTCGCACACGTGGAGGGCGAACAGCGTGCCTTGTTCCCCCGACAGCCGAATCTCCGTCTCGAGGTCCGGGTCCCACCAGACGTGATACACATCGACTGCGATTCCAACCAGCGGGTCGCCCAGCTCTTGGCACACCCCGCGAGCCTCAGCCATGCGGTTGATGCAGCTCTTGTCCCCCGCGTACATCGGGTGCAGAGGCTCGATCGCCAGCTTCACCCCGACACCCCTGGCGTGCTCCAGCAGCCCCGCGACGCCATCGCTCACCTGCCGCCTCGCCTCCGCCAGGGGCATGCCCGGCACCGCGCCCACCACCAGCACCACCATTTGAGCCCCCAGCGCCGCTGCCTCGTCGAGGCACACCCGATTCTCATCCATCGCCCGTTGCCTGGTCGCGGCGTCCACGCCGGGGAAGAACCCGCCCCTCACCAGCGCCGGCACCGCGAGCCCGCTGTCCCGCACGATGCGGGCCGCCTCGTCGATGCCGATAGGCTCGATCACGTTCCGCCACACACTGACTCCCCCCACCCCAGCCTCCCGATACCGCTGGCAACATTCCGCCAGCGTCCAAGGCTTGTTCGTCATCGTGTGGATCGCGCAACGGGACAGGTCGGGGAGGGGGCTTGCGGGCATGGCTGCGACGGGTGGTGGTGGAACGGGCTTAGGTACGCGGATGATAGAAAACCCCGCTACCCCGCGGCGGTTCTCGAACCTCCGCCGACCGCGGTGTCTGGACTTGGTCATTCACTTTTCAAAGTTCGAATCTGGGACGTCCAATTTCGATTGGGCTACACTCCCGGCCATGAAAACCGCCACCATTGACACCGACAAGGGCACGATCGCCATCGAGCTCTTCGACGACAAGGCCCCCCGCACCGTCGCCAACTTTGAAAAACTCGCGGCCGAAGGATTCTACGACGGCCTCAAGTTCCACCGCGTCATCCCCAACTTCATGGTCCAGGGCGGCGACCCCAAAGGCGACGGCACCGGCGGCCCGGGCTACACCTTCGACGATGAGTTCCACAAGGACCTCAAGCACGACAAGCCCGGCATCCTGTCCATGGCCAACTCCGGCAAAAACACCAACGGCTCCCAATTCTTCATCACCCACGTCCCCACCCCCTGGCTGGACAACAAACACTCCATCTTCGGCCACGTCACCTCCGGGCAGGACGTGATCGACGCCATTGAACAGGGGGACAAGATCACCAAGGTCACCGTGAGCTGAGCGGCTTTTGGACCGGATGACCGGATCGACCGGATCGACCGGATCAAGAGAAGGGGCGAAGTTCATTCCACGCACACCCCTAAATTTTGGTCTTCATCGGGTCCATCCGGCGGATCCCGTTATCCGGTCAAAGGCGAATACCAGGTTCAATCGAGGTCGATCGTCACATCCCCCGCCGACTGGAGCTGGGCGAGCAGGAGCGTCCAGTCGTCTTCGGGCGCATGGCCCTGCAGCCCGTCGTGGAGGGTGTTGAGCACGTGGTGGACGGCCTCGCGCAGGTCCCGGCCGTAGTGCTCCACGAGGCGTTGGCAGAGCCCTGCGATGCCGACCATGTCGCCGCCGGCACCGCGGGCTTCGATCAGGCCGTCGGTATAGAATGCCAACCAATCCCCCGGCCGCCAGTGGACCTCGTCGGCGGTGTAGGTGTGGTCGGTGACGCCCAGCGGGAGGTGGCAGCCCGACGGCAGCCTTTCCACGCCGTCCCGCCCGACCATCAGCGGCGGGGGGTGCCCCGCGTTGATGCAACGGAGCAACCCCGAAGCGGTGTCCACCAGCACCGCGGCGAGGGTGACGAACGACGCCTGGGGCAGCGTCTTGAGCAAGTGGCGGTTGAGCCGGGTGACCATGTCTTCGATGTCGCCGCTGCCCGAGACGGCATGGATGAACGTCCGCACCGCCGCGGCGATCAGTGCCGCCTGCATCCCCTTGCCGCACACGTCGGCCACGACCAGCAGCACGCGGTCCTCGCCCAGCTCGATCACATCCACATAGTCACCCGCGACGCCCCGGCAGGGCTCGAAGCCCACCGCCAAATCCATCCCCGTCGCCCGCGGCTTCGTGGGCACCAGCCCCATCTGCACGCTCCGGGCCCGCTCGAGCTCCCTCTGCAGCGCGACATGCTCCGCCTCACGCAGCCGCGCCTCCCACGCCAGTTCCGCCTGTCCCAGCTCCTCGCTCACCAGCATCGCCATCGCCAGCCACCCCTCTGCGTCCAGCTCCAGCCCCCCCACCGCGTGGAGCACCTCGATGAACTGGCTGGTCTCTCGCAGCGGGCAGGCGATTGAAATCAGCCCCCCCGCCCCCCCGCCCGGGGTGGGTCGGGAAAGGCCCGGCATGCTGCGATCTCGGACCGCCTCGAGCAGCGCGGGCGAGGGGCGGAACCGCTCCACCGCCTCCCCCGCCCCCGCCGCCACCACCGGCCCGACCACGGGGATCAGCACCGCGCGGTCCAGGGGCCCCTTGGCGGGCAGCCGATAAATCCCCGCCCGCTGCCCGCCGAACACATCCCCGATCATCAGCGTACACAGCGCCAGCCGCCGATCCGCCTCATCCTCGATCTCCAGCAGACGCCGACCAAATTGCATGTGCGCCATCAACTGCGGCGTCTGCACGCATGGCGACTGGATCGCCTCCAGCAGCGTCACCCGGCGCGGAGCCGCTTCGCCCTCCTCGGGCTCCGCCGCCAGCGGAGCCGTCTCCACCGCCACCGTGTACCCCCCCAGCTCCACCGCCTCCCCCTCATCGAGCACCTGCACCTCCACGCGATGCCCCGTGTACCACACGCCGTTGCGGCTCTCCAGATCCCGCACCCGCCACCGCCCCGACTCATCACGCCAAAGCTCCGCGTGCCGACGCGACACCCGCGGGTCACGCAGCAGCACATCCGCCGTCCGCGACCGCCCCACCACCACCGGCCCGCCGTCGAGCGGATACAGCGTCACCCGGCCGGCCGGATCGCAAACTTTAAGACGGTGATCCACGAACGCCTCCGAAACATGATGAAGCCAAACCATATGACATGTCCCACCAAAAGAGCACGCCTTGGCTGAAAGGCCCCCCTTCAGACGTGCGAACCCCCAGTGAGTTCCCCTGTAGTTTACACACGATCACCCCCGAGCGTTACAGGGAATAGTCACACGAACGATCCTGGAAAACCGTTCATCCTGTATTCGATGGTGGCAAGCCGGGGCAGAGCGGCGACCGCCAGCGGACCCCGCCCCCCCCAGGGTTCGACTGCGCATGGCTGCACCCGGACTCGGGCCCGAGATCGAAGATTTGCTTTGCCCCGGCTTGTCCCGTACACGTTGATGGTGGGTCGATCAGTCAGATAGACCAGATCAATCGATTTTCTACCACGTCGAACTCCTTATGGTCGCACAGGCCCCGACAGTGGCGGCAGCAGGCCACTCCGCGGCCCACAGGCGGGATGCCTGTGCCACCCAAGCCTCGGATTTAGCCGCGAAGACGATGCGGAGAAATTTGTTGAACCGCTCTAACCCTAATAAGCCACATAGCCACCGATGAACACCGGTAGACACGGATCAAGCGTTATCATACATAGAACTAAATGATAGGGAACGATCTGACCCGCAATGGGCGATGTCAATGACTGCTTGATTGCACGACAACCGATTGACGTGAAAGATCGACTATAACGTAAGAAATTTCAATGGTTGATCTGCGTTCATCGTTGTTTATCGGTGGCTGATTCCTCTGCCGTCGAGGGTTCGTTGAAGAATCCAGGCTCAATCAAGCCGCACGCTCACTCGTGACGGCTTGGTGATCAGCTTGATGCGGGTCCCGCTTTACCCGCCGCCCATGCTCATCACCGCCTCCGCCTCCTCCACGGCCGCGGGCAGCGATGTCGCCAGCTCATCCAGGTCCGCCTCGGTCAAGCCCAGCTCGTCCAGCACATCCACCCGTGGCTGCATCGGCTCGGTGCCCATTGTGATCGAGTGGCCGCACCGGCTCGACAGGCACTGGGCGACATAGACGATGCTCGCGAGTTGCCTTGACTCCGAGGGGAGGTTCCATGGGTGGTGGTGCTGCCCCGTGACGTTCACGAACGCGGTCGGAAACTTCCACAGCCGACACACTCCCATCCCAAATTGCTCGTGGTCCGCACCCAGCCACGCCGCCTCTGCCTCCCGCAGCGACAGCGACGGGTCCGCCCGCATCGCCTCGATCGCCTCGACAAACCCCTCCCGCACCGCCTGCACCTCCACCATGATGCCGATGTCGTGGATCAACCCCGCCAGGAACGCCTCGTCCCGCAGCGGCAGCTTCAGCCGCTGCACCAGCATCCGCGAGGCGGTCGCGGTGGCGACGCAGTGGGTCCACAGGTCGCGGGCATCAAATCCGTTGCACACCTGCCCGCCCTTGAACAGCTTTGCGAGGCTTGCGGCGATGGCGATGTTCTTCACCGCGTTGAGCCCCAGCAGCACGATCGCGCGGTTCAGCGACCCGATCTGCCCGGGCAGGCCGTAAAACGCGGAATTCACCACCTTGAGGATGCGGGCCCCCAGGGCGGGGTCGTGGCTGATTACCTTGTTGAGGTCCTCCGCCGTGGCGTTGGGGTCCTCGACGAGCTCGATGATCCGCATCGTCACCTCGGGCAGCGTGGCGATGTGGCTGATGTCCGCGATGGCGTCGCGAACCACCTGATCGCTGGGCGGGTGGTGCCGCGGCGGGGTGCGGGGTGGGGTGGGGGGCGGGGTGGCGGCGGAGGTCCTGATCGGGGGCGGTGCGGCGAGGGCGGGCATGGGTCGGCTCCAATGAAGCAGCGGGATGGCCGCCCCTCCGACGGGCGGTCCACCTGTCTCATCGGCGAATCTGTCACCCAAATTCATCCCCGCCTCTATCTTCTCACCGCATTTGAGAAGGGGAATCCATCTTCCGCGGCGGGCAAAGGCGGACCTGAATCTGCGACGGTCCAGGAGGCTGCAAAGAGTGAAATGCTCCTCACGACAACCCGGATCTTCGCGACTAGCTGTCGCTCGCGGCTCAGGTCCGGCTTCGGGGAGTTGTCAGAGAGCAGCGAGGCGTCTCAGCGATCGCTGGCGAGCGGGTCGGCGCGGGTGGGCGAGATCACTTGGAGCTTGAGGCCCGGGTCATATGAGGCGGCTCCGACGACGCCCACGAGCTGGCCTTCAAGCGCATCGAGGTCACCGCCGGGCATCGGGGCGATGTAGGCGACCGTCCGGTTCAGCGACGGGTCGACGAGGCGGTAGAGCTTGGGTCGGCTTCGGCCGTTGTAGACCCCACTGGCCAAGAGCCTGCCGACCGCGTTGTAGCGAATGGGGCCGGCTTCCGCCGCCTGCGTTTCATCATCAGTCGGTTGCGTCGCGGGCACATCAACACGGTCCGACCCCTCCTTCTCCCGAGCCGACTCGACCCGCCCCCGCACCTCATCCAGATCGGTCAACGCCGCCCGCAGGCGAAGGTTCCGCTCAATGGCGGCGAGGCGAGCGGCGATCAGATTTGCACTCTCCTCATCCCAACTTGGAATTTTCTCGAGTCTTTCATAAGCGGCCAGCATCTCCTCCAGCGGCTGCTCCTCCAGCGGCTGCTCGAAGCTGGGTCCGTACTTCGCTTCCGCCTCGGCGAGATCGGTCGGCAAGGTGGCATCGGTGGCCGCTGCGACCTCGGCGGGCTTCGGGTCGGCTTTCACGGCAAACGCCGGCTCGGCCGTCGTCGGCTCATCGGGATTTATCCTGATCGAGTTGCTCCCGACCGGGGGTACGCTCGTGCCGCCCCCGCTGTCGGGCTGAAACTCGGTGGCGACGCCATCGCCCCGCTCGATTCCCATCACGCCCTCGTCCTCCCTCGCCTCCTCATCCCCCGACTCGACCCCCGCTTCCGCGGCCCCCGATTCCTCGATCACCACCAGGTTGACCGGGTCGGGCTCGACCTCAGCCGTCGCGGGGGTGGGCGTGACCGCCTCATGCGTCGGTGTAACCCGGACGATCGCGGGTGGAGCGGGTTCAATCGTCTCCACCATCGGCGTCGCCTCCGCGACCGCCTCCTCCGCCTCGACTCGTGCGATGGCGGTCTGGTCACCCGCCCTGCGGATCAGCGACGGAGAGATGTAGACATGGGCACTGGCCGGGGGCTCGATGCGGTAGGAGTCGCCCCAGTCGCCCACGATGGTCACCTTGTCTCCATCGTTGAGCGTCAACTGCACCCGCCAACTGTCGCCGGGGTCGCTGAGGTTTTCCGTTCGAACCTGGGCGGGCTCGTCGATGACCATCGCCTGCCCGGCACCTTCCATCCGCTGGACCTTGTCCTTGGCGATCTGGCTGTGGATGGAGGTGGGGGCGACGATGCGGTACCAGCCGAAGTGGTTATCCACGACCTGCACCCGCGTGCCGCGGTCGAGGTGGCCCACGACGTAGTACGCGCTGCCCCCACCGGCGCGGAGTTCGGCGTTGTCCTGCACCACGACGCCGACGAAGGGCTGAAACTCCCGCGATTCGGACCCGTTGAGCGAGGAGCCGGGGGTCTGAGCCGTCGCGACTCCGGGTGCCAGGCACAGCAGCAACGACAGGGCGGGGAGCGTCAGGGTCTTGAATTTTTGAGCGAATCGCATGAGAGGGCTCGGCGGTGAGGGGGGTTCAACCAGGGATCACGGTACCCGGTCAAAGGGGAGCCGTCAATCATTTTCCGGCTGAAGCGGGTGGCGGGGGCGAGTCTTGCCGCTGGTGCTTTACACTCCCGGCATGAGGCGTCGCATCGTCATCACGGGCATGGGCTGGGTCACGCCGCTGGGCCACGACCTCGAGACCGTCTGGGGTCGGCTTCTCGCGGGGGAGTCGGGCGTGAGGCCGATCAGCCGGTTTGATGCGTCCACGTTTCCGACCACGTTCGCGGCCGAGGTGCGTGGGTACGACCCCACGCCGTTCCTGAAGCACCCCGACCTGCATCGATCCGTCGGGCTCAACACCGGCTTCGCGCTCGGGGCCGCGGCTCAGGCTTGGCGGCACGCCGGGCTGGACGCGTTCGCGGGTTCGCGGGCGTTTGACCCCGAGCGGCTGGGGATCTACCTGGGCTCGGGGGAGGGGTCGCTTGATTTTGAGAATTACGTCGCGTGCAGCATCGAGGCTTGGGACGCCGCCGCGGGTTCGTTGAACGCCGCAAGGTGGGCGGGGCTGGCGCGGCAGCGGATGGACGGGCTCCGCGAGCGGGAGCAGGAGCCGAACATGCCCCTGGCGCACCTCGCGCTGGAGTTCGAGGCCCGAGGCCCCGCGCACAACTGCCTCACCGCCTGTGCCGCCTCGACCCAGGCGATGGGCGAGGCGGTGTGCCTGCTTCAGGCGGGGGATGCGGATGTGATGATCACCGGCGGGGCGCACACCATGATCCATCCCTTCGGCGTGACGGGGTTCAACCGTTTGACCGCGCTCTCCGACCGCAACCCGCCGCAGGATATTACCACCGCCAGTCGGCCCTTCTCCGCGGATCGCGACGGCTTCGTGATGGGTGAGGGCGCGGGGATGCTGATCCTCGAGACCCTCGAACACGCTCAAGGCCGGGCCGCGACGCCGCTGGCTGAGGTTACCGGCTACGGCTCGACGGCGGACGCGTATCGCATCACCGACATCCACCCCGACGGCCGCGGAGCTGCCGGTGCCATGCTGATGGCCCTGGACGCCGCGGGCGTCCAGCCGGGCGACGTGGACTACATCTCCGCCCACGGCACGGGCACCAAGGAGAACGACTCAATCGAAACCAAAGCCATCAAAGCCGCCTTCGGCCACGGTACCGCGGAGGGGGTCCCCCCCGTCAGCAGCATCAAGTCCATGCTCGGCCATCTCATCGCCGCCGCCGGCGCGGTCGAGGCGATCGCCTGCGTCCTAGCGATCCGCGACAACAAGCTCCCCCCCACCATCAACCTCCACACCCCCGACCCCGAGTGCGACCTCGACTACGTGCCCAATGCATCGCGGGACGCGGAGGTCAACATCTGTCTGTCCAACAGCTTCGGCTTCGGCGGGCAGAACGACACGCTGGTCATCCGGCGGGCGACCCCCGGGTAACCGCAGAGACACAGAGGCACAGGAGGTACACAGAGAAGAGCAGAAAACTGAGTAGGATTCCCGTCGGTTGAGCGGGACACGACCGAGTACTACTCGCTAATTTTCTCTGCGCCCCTCCTTCTCCTCTGCGTCTCCGCGGTTACCTCTGCACGCGGCGGCGAGGTGAACACCCGCCACAGGCACCACCCCAGCAGCCCCGTCACGAAGCCCACCGACAGCAGCATCACGATCCAGCCGCCCAAGGTCAGTGATTCTGTCATGGCGTCACCTCACTCGCTGCACCAACCGCGGCACCGAGCGCTTCTCTCTCACGCCACCGCTTCACCGCCCGCGAGATCAGCAGGGCGAACAACGCCGCCACCAGAAGGATGAACCCGATGGAGGCCGCGACAATCGGCTGATCGAGCACCTGGGCAAAGCGGTTGTCCACCCGGTCCTTGCGGACATTTTGCACGATGAACGCCACGAACACCACGAGAAGGTAGAACGGCGCGACATACTTGAGCATCCACCCCACCGCCCGCGGCACACGCATCTGGGAACCGCGGTCGATCTCCTCCATCCCCCTGCGGGGGCCGAGCACCCAGCCGAACAACACGGTTTGAAACAGCGCGAGCACGAAGATGCAGAACGTTCCGACCCAGAAGTCGAGCGTGTCCAGCGCCACCGTCCCCGCGGAGAAAAAGAGCACGAACAGCGTGCCGCATAGCGTAATCAAACCCAGGATCGCGACCGATACCCTGCGTTGGAGCCCCAGCCCCTCCTCGAGCAGCGCGATCGCCGGTTGGAGCATCGAGAGCGAACTGGTCACCGCCGCCAGGAACAGCAGAAAGAAGAAGAGAAATCCCGCGACATATCCCAGCGGCATCAGCTCGAAGACCATCGGCAGGGTGACGAAGCCCAAGTTGAACGACGAGCCCTTGGTCGCGAGGATGCCCGCGACGCCCAGGAAGATGAACGCGGCCGGGATCGTGATCAGCCCGCCCAGCGCGACCTCGCAGAACTGGTTGCCCGCGGCCGAGGTGAGCGAGCTCAGGGCGATGTCATCATCGCGGCGGAGGTAGCTCGAGTAGGTGATGATGATGCCAAAGCCCACCGAGAGGGTGAAGAAGATCTGCCCGGTCGCCTGCAGCCACATGTCGCCGTCGAGGAGCAACGTCCAGAACCCGACCTGCTCGCCGTTGATGACCCTGCCCCGCGGGTTCCACATGTACCCCAGCCCACCGAGCGCTCCGGGAAGGGTCAGCACCCGCAGCAGTACCAGCAGCGCGCACAGCACGAGCGCGGGCATGGCGATGAGGCAAAACCGCTCGATCCCCCGCCTGAGCCCGGCGTAGATCAGGGCGAAGTTGAGCACGAAGCAGATCAGCAGGAACACCAACGCCGATCCCGAGAACGCGGTGCCGTTCGCCCCCGCCCCGACGTAGTTCTCGAACAATGTGCCATACGCCGCCTTGCCTGCAAGCTCGTCGCCCCCGCTCGCCAGCGCCGCCGCCGCCTCGCCGGTGCGGGCCATCGTGCCGCTCAAGTAAAACCAGGCGTAGGCGAGGCACCAGCTCTCGATGAGCACGTAGTACATATAGATGATCACCGGCACGATCATCCCGAGCACGCCGAAGTAAGGAGCGGCCCGGTTCCGCCAGATCGAGCGGTAAATGCCCGGCGTCGAGTTGTACCCGTGCCGCCCGCCAAACCGCCCCATCGCCCACTCCGCCCAAGCCAGGGGCAGCCCCAGCACCAGCAGCGCGAGGAAGTAAGGCACCATGAACGCCCCGCCCTCGTACTGCGCCGCCAAGCCGGGGAAGCGGAGAAAATTGCCCAGCCCGACCGCCGACCCCATCACCGCGAGAATCACCCCGATCCGCGTCCCCCACCGCTCGGGCGGGCTGCTGGGCGGCGTCGGCGGGGTGTAGGGAACCGGATCGGCCATGGCGGGAATCTAGCAAACCCCACGCGGGGCTGCATCATGAGCCGCGAGTGACGCCGCGATCCCATCGACCCGATGGTGATACCGTGCCCACCATGCCGACCCAAGCGATGGATCCCATGCCCCCCGTGGTGAGCGACCCAGACCGTGATGCGGCCGACGGAACGGTCGGCCCGGTGTCGAGGTGGGCGGTGCATCGGCGGATGTACGACTGGGTGATCGCGCTGGCGGATCGGCCGGGGGCGACGTGGGCGCTGGCGGGGATCAGCTTCGCGGAGTCGTCGTTCTTCCCGATCCCGCCGGATGTGCTGCTCTGGCCGCTGTGCCTGGGGAAGCGGAGCAAGGCCTGGTGGTTTGCGTTGGTGTGTACCGTGGCGAGCGTGGCGGGAGGGGTACTTGGTTATTGGATCGGGGCGGCGGCGTGGGGGGTGATGGAGGAGCCGCTGTACCGCTGGGTGCCGATGTTCACGCGGGAAAAGTTCGCCCGAGTTGAGGCGTGGTACGCGTCGTCGGGCATCTGGATCCTTTTCGCCGCGGCGTTCACGCCGATCCCGTTCAAGGTGTTCACCATCGCTGGAGGCGTGCTGGGACAGCCGCTGCTCCCGTTCATCCTCGTGTCGGCGATCGGCCGGGCGATGCGGTTCTTCCTGGGCGCGGGGCTCGTCTGGTGGGTCGGCCCGCGGGCGTTGCCGTTCATCGACAAGTACTTCAACTGGCTCTGCATCGCCTTCGTCGTGCTGCTGGCGGGCGGCTTCCTGGTGGTCCGCTGGCTCTGACGACGCACCCCCCACCCCCGACGCACGGGTACCTTGGTCCCCGGGTCGGGCGTCGTACGACAGCCGCGGCCTTCAGGCGGTCAGCTCCAGCCCGGCGAGCAGCTCGCCCCTCCACCCCCGCTTGATTCTCTGACACGCCTCCGGGCCCGCGTCATCCTCAGCCGCATCGAGGTCCCGCGTGTCCCGCTGGGCGAGGCAGCGGGTGAGGTCCTTCTTGCTGGTGACGATGGCGGGGTCGATGTCCCGCTCCGCAGCGCGGGCGGCGATGGTGTCCCAGAGGTCGTTGATGCGGTCGCGGCGGGCGTCGTGGTCGATCTTGCCGCGGCTGGGCAGGGGCTGCTCGGGGGTCACACGAGCGTGGGCGATCAGGTCAATGAGCGTGTGCCCGTATTCTTTTTGAGCGGGGCGGGGGAAGCCCTTGATGTTCGCCACGCCCCCCAAATCCTCGGGCATCTGCCACGCCAGGTCGCCCAGCAGGCTGTCCTGAATCAGGGCTCGGGGGGGCACATCGCGTTCCCGCGCCTCCTCCTCCCGCCAGAGGACCAGGGCTCGCAGCACCGCCCGACGCGTGCCGTTCATCTTGTGCGACCCGCTGGCCTTGATGCGGGAGAGGTCGACCTCGAAGGTGTGCAGCGTCGGGTCGCACAACGATTCGCTCTCCTCGATCGCCCAGCCCAGCGTCCCCCGCTCGCGGCAACGCCCCTCGATCAGCTCCTGCAGCACATGCAGGTAACGAACATCCTTGGCGGCATAGGCGAGCTGCACCGGCGAAAGCGGGCGGCTGTCCCACTGGCTGAACTTCAGCCCGTGCCCCGAGTCGATGCCCGCGACATCCGCGAGCATCCCATCCAGCGACATTGGATACCGCAGCCCCGCAAACGCCGCGGCGATCTGCGTGTCAAACACATTCGCGGCCGCCTCGTTCAGCACCCGGACCGGGGGCTCAAGGTCCTGCCGCCCCGCATGCACCAGCTTCTGCACCGAGGGATCGATCAACAGATCCCAAAACCCCGCGATCGCATCACCCCCCAGCCCGTCCCCAATCGTCAGCGGGTCGATCAAGAACACGCGATCCACGGTGGCGGCCTGGATCACGCAGATGCGGGGGAAGTAACTCGTCTCTCCAATAAACTCCGTGTCGTAAGCAAAACGCCCCGCACCGCGAAGCGCTGCGACGGCCTCCTCCAGCACGTCGGCCGTCTCGACCATCTCCGGCTCACCGCCGGGGATCAGCGGATGGTCCGGGATCTCCGGCCCGGGCTGACCCTGGGCGTCCGCGTGCGCCTCCTGATGGCTCCGCCTCCGCTGCCGCTGGCGATCCCCCGCCCACGAGGGCATGTGGTCGGTCGAATCGGGCTGACGAGGCGGCGTGGGCATGGGCATGGGCATTTGCGAGGCGAGGCGCGGGACGTAGTGGAGTGATTTCGATTGCATCGCACACAATACCTTGCGGTGCGTCCGCGGCGACGGCTTAAGCGAAGAGGCGGCAGCGGCGATCCCCCGGCCCGTGTCACGCGGCCCGCGTCCCCCGACCCGCGGCCCGCGTCCCCCGACCCGCGTCACGCCGCGAACATCGCCTCGACGAACTGGCCGGGCTCGAACGCCTCCACATCCGCGGGCGTCTCTCCCACGCCGATGAACTTCACGGGGAGGTTGAGCTCCTCGCGGATCGCGATCACGATCCCTCCCCTGGCCGTGCCGTCGAGCTTGCTTAAGAAAATCCCCGTCACCTGCGTTGCCTCCGCGAACACCTTCGCCTGCTGGATCCCGTTCTGCCCGGTCGTCGCGTCGATAACGAGGATGGTTTCGTGGGGCGATCCGGGAATATGTTTCTGCACGACGTTGCTGATCTTGGTCAGCTGCCGCATCAGCGGCTCCTGAGTATGAAGCCGACCGGCGGTGTCGAGGATGAGCACATCCACGCCCCGGGCAACCGCCGCCTGGGCCGCATCGAACGCAACGGCCGCGGGGTCGCCCCCCTGCTTGCCCTTGACTACCTGCACCCCCAGCCTGCGGGCCCACTCCTCGAGCTGCTCCACCGCCGCGGCACGGAACGTATCACACGCCCCCAGCAGCACCGTCTGCCCCCTATCGGTAAGGCTCTTGGCAATCTTGGCGATGCTCGTGGTCTTGCCCCCGCCGTTGATCCCGCACACCAAAATCACCGTCGGCCCCTGCCCATCGGGGGCCATGTTCAGCGACCGGTCCGCCTCGGGGTAGTACGCCCGGAGCTGGTCCTTGAGATACTCCAACGCCTGGTCCCCCGTCTGCATCTCCCCCCGCTCCCACGCCGCCTCGAGGTCCTTGCGGATCTCCACCGCGGTCCGCACGCCGATGTCGGCCGCGATCATCGCCCGCTCGAGCTCGACGAGCAGACCCCGCGACAGCGTCTGCCCCGTCAAAATCGTGCGGATGGACCGAGCGGACCCCTCCCGCGTCTTGGCCAACCCCTTCTTGACCTTGTCCAACGCGGCGCGAAACAGTCCCATAGCCGCTATGATAACCAGTGGGCCCCGCGGCAGGATGAGCAGGCGATGAACATGGTAGGGTCCCAGCAAACCCCCACCACACCCATCATTAAATGGTGGAGCCGATCCGAACGTAGGATGTCTCAATACCCACAACGGGAGCTTCCTATGTCATGGTTTAAGGGCACCGGCGGCGCGCGACCGACCAAGGCGATGTCGTGGTTCAGCGCCGCCACCGCCGTCGGCATGGTGGTGAGTCTCGTGCTGTTTTTCCTCGCTCCGGCCGTGGGAGCGGTCTTCTTTGTCTCGCTCTGCGTGATGATGTTGCTGGGGATCACCGGCTATCACCTGTCGAACGCGACGAGGCCGGGCGGCGTGCATCACACGACCTTCTCCTTCGACGCGGAGGCCGGAGGGGACGATCCACCTTTCGATTTCTCCTCGCGGCTCCGCGACCTGGAGCGACTCCGCGCCGAAGGCCTGATCAGCGACGAGGAGCACCGCCGCAAGCGGAGCGAAATCTTGGAGAAGCGGTGGTGAGCGAGTCAGGTGATTTGACTTCGCCCGGTGCCACCGACGGCGGATGGCTGGGGTGGAGGCTCTGGTAAGCCCCGGCACCGGCGCCATCGCGGCGAGAAACCGGCTGGGGCATCCAAGACTCTGCCCCAGCCATCCGCCCTCCGTCCTCCGTCGCCCGCCGTAGGGTGAGGTTCGAAGACTCACTCCACCCCAGTTAGTTGCTTGATGTCTTAGAGTTGATTTGGGTCGCCGTGTCCGTTCCAGTAGCCGTTGTCGGGGGTGGCGTCGTCGTTGAAGTCGTCGAGTCGGGCGGGGTCGAGCTGTTCGCCGTGGCCGTCGGCGAAGGTGAATTCACCGGTGTTGCCACCGCGGGCGGTGGGGGTGGCGCGGTTGGGGCCGTCGTAGAACCCGCCGGGCTTGCCGCTGCCGTTGGCGGAGGTCAGGGGCGGGTCGATGGCGTACTGGCCCTCGGTGCCGCCCGAGGCGCCGGCGGTGTCGCCGACGACGAGGGTGGAGGAGGGGCGGGTGATGGAGGCATCGATCCTGCGGAACTCAGCAGCGGGCCTGGCGTTGCCGAGGTACTGGTAGTTGTAGCCGTAGCCCCCCCACTTGGACCATCCATCGGCTGGCATGGCGAGGCCGGGGCCGTAGTTCTGTGTCGGGTTCTGGGCCGCATAGAGGGCGTCGACGTCGCTGCCTTCGTGCCACCAGGTCTTGGCGAGCAGAGAGTCGTTCGGGTCGATGTGGGGGTTGAGGAACACATCGGTGTTCTGCAGGTTGGGGTAGAGGTAGTCGGACCAGCGGGGCTTGGCCCCGTTGGAGGGGCGGTTGGCGGAGGGGATGTCGGACGAGTGCCAGGGATACAGGCCATCGTGCTCCGCAAGAAAGCTGAACATCGCGACGCTGCCGATCTGGCGGACGTTGCTGAGGCTGACCGAGTCGCGGGCGGCGGCGCGGGCGGCACCGAGTGCGGGGAGGAGGATGCCGATGAGCAAGGCGATGATGCCGATCACCACGAGCAGCTCGATCAGCGTGAAGCCCGGGCGGGATGGGACGCGGGTACGGGAGAAGGCGTGCATAGGGTGCTCCTTTGAGTAGCGGATGTTATTGCGACTCGTTCGCAATGTTGGCGGGGAGGGTAACGATTCTGAGAATCCGTCGCAAGTCAATCATTGGCCGAGGCGATTCATGTGGAATTTGTGTGGAAAAGTCGCCTCGGGATGAGCCGCGACTCCCGGTCGATTCGTGCAATGGCTGAGCTCGCGGCAATGGCGGCCGAGGTGTTGCGGGGGCTGGACGTACCGGATGAGGTGGCTGTCCCGCTGGGGCCGCTGACGTGGGAGGGGGTGGGGGGCGGGGCTTCGACGCCCCGGCTCTTGCGGCAACGAGGGATCGATCCAGCGGCACCCGTCGGTGGGGCTGCCGGGGGCGTCGGTATTCATGACGGGGCGGAGGTCGGGGACGCCCCCGATGCTGCTGCACCACCTGAAATACAACGGGGTGCTGAGCGAGCGGGTGATCCTGCTCACGGTGTTGACCGAGCAGGTGCCGCACGTGCCGCTGTCGCGTCGGCTCGAGATCGAGAAGCTCGACGCGGGGTTCAGCAGGGTGGTGATCCGGTATGGGTTCATGGACAGCCCGGACGTGCCGGTGGCGCTGCGGCTGGCGACGCGGGTGGGGCTGGACATCGAGCCGGACACAGCGACGTACGACGTGGGTCATCAGACGCTGGTGCCGACGAAGGAGGTGGAGGCGATGGCGCTGTGGAGGGAAAATATGTTCGCGTTCGCGAATCGCAACGCCCAGCAGCCGATCTTTCACTTTGGGGTCCCCCCCGAGCGGGTGGTGAAGTTGGGGGTGCAGGTGAGGATGTAGGGGGAGAAGCGGTGTCGATGCGGCTAGACTGACGCACCATGCCCCCCGACCCCGCGCTCCAACCGATTGCCGACAAGGTCCACGCCGGGGAGCGGCTGTCCGCGGGGGACGGGCTGACGCTGCTGCGGTCGCGGGACATCGCGACGATTGGGGAGTTGGCGAATGGCGTGCGGCGGCGGCTGCACGGGGATGCGGCCTACTACAACATCAACCGTCACCTCAACTATTCCAACGTGTGCGCGCTGTCGTGCAAGTTCTGCGCGTTCCACCGCAAGAAGGGGGACGCGGGGGCATACGAGCATTCCATTGAACATATTTATGAAGAGGCGGGGCGGGCGGCCGAGGCGGGTGCGACGGAAATTCATATTGTGGGGGGGCTGCACCCGTGGCTTGCGTTTGAGTACTACACCGATATGATGCGGGCGGTGCATGAGGCGTCGCCGAGGCTTCATATCAAGGCGTTCACCGCGGTGGAGATCGTACACCTTGCGCGGATCAGCAAGCGGCCCAAGGACCTCCGGGGCGTGTTGACGGACCTGCGGGACGCGGGGCTGGGTTCGCTGCCGGGGGGTGGGGCGGAGGTGTTTGACGACCGGGTGCACGATGAGGCGTTTCGGGGCAAAATCCGCAGCGACAAGTGGCTCGATGTCCACCGCACCGCTCACGAGCTGGGGCTGATGAGCAACGCGACGATGCTGTATGGGCACATCGAATCACTGGAGGACCGTGTGCACCATTTTGAGTTGTTGCGCCAGGCGCAGGACGAGGCGATCGAGGGGGGGCACGCGGGGCGGTTCCAGACGGTGATTCCGCTGCCGTTCATCCCCGATGACAGCGAACTGGGGCACCTTCCCGGGCCGACGGGTCTGGAAAATTTGAAGATGCTCGCGGTGAGTCGGCTGATGTTGGACAATTTCCCGCACATCAAGGCGTTCTGGATCATGCAGACGCTGGGTGTGTCGCAGGTGGCGCTGGATTATGGGGTGGACGATGTGGATGGCACGGTGGTGTGGTATGACATCACGAAGGTGGGCGGTGCCTCGACGCATCAGGAGGTGACGGTGGCGGACCTGCGTCGGGCGATTGTGGAGGCGGGGTATCGGCCGATCGAGCGGGACACGCTGTACCGCCACGTCGAGCGGGAGGGGGCGGCGTGGCGGGTGGCGGCATGAGGGGTGTCAACGATCGTTGGTATCGTGTAGTTCTTCACCACCCATGATCATGCGGATCAGCCATGGACAAGAAGCAACGCAAACTCAAGAAGCGGCGGCGGGATCGGGAGCGAGCCCAAGGGGTAGGCGACGCCGTGAAGGAGCCGACCCAAGGGGAGTTGATCTACTTTACGATCACCCCAGAGCCGATGGACGACCCGGACATGGAGGCGTTGCCGCTGAAGGAGCAGGAGCGGTTGCATGACCTGCTCGATCGGTCGACGATCGGAGCCGCAAAATTCCGTAAGGAGCTGGAGCGTGCGGTGGAACGGTATCCGCAGGTGCGGCCGCTTTGGAATCGGGTCACCGCCGCGGCGTCCGAAGCGGGTGATGAGAAGGGCTTTGAGGACTGGTCCCGCCGCACGTATGAGCGGTTCCCGGACTACATCTTTGGGCTCACGAGCTACCTTATGTACCACCTCAACGAGGGGAATCTCGACGCCGCCGCCGACCTGGTCGCGGGGCGGCTGGTGATCACGCAGGTCGTCCCGGGGCGACAGGAGTTTCACCTCACCGAGTACCTCGCATTCGAGCGGGCCATCATCCACTATCTGATCGCCACGGGCAAGGCCAAGCTGGCGGTGGCGCGGCTGGATGGGCTGATAGAACTGATGAAGGATCATCCTTTTGTCAAGCACCTTCACGATCAGGTTTGGTCCGGCTGGGATGGGCTGCTGCTGGCGCTGCGGCTGGGCGAGGTGGAGTCCCACACTACGGAGCAAGCCGAGGAGCGGGATGAGCGCGAGCAATCGCTCACCCTGCCGCCCGAAGCCCTGCGAGATTGTGTGCCGCCCCCGCTGCATGAGCGGTTTGACGAAATGGTCGGAGTCATCGATCAGGTGTGCGATGAGTTTCTCGATGAGGCGTATCGCGGATTGGCTCGGGTGATGGCGGTGGAGCTTTGTCAAGAGGGCACGCCCGCGACGCGGGGCAAGCCCGAGAGCTGGGCGGCGGGCGTGCTGCACGTGCTGGGGTCGATCAACTTCCTCAGCGACTCGACCTTCGAGCCGGTCATGAGCCTGAGCGACCTAGCGGACCACTGCGGCGTCTCACCCGCGACCGGCAGCAATAAGGCCAAAGCCGTCCGCGACCTGCTGGGGATTGAGCCATTCACCAGCGATTCGCGGTGGATGCTGCCGGAATTGGTCGACGGCAACCCGCTGGTCTGGCTCGTCGAGAGGCCCGACGGTCTGCTCGTCGACCTCCGCGACGCGCCGCGAGCGGTGCAGGAGGCGGCGTTCAAAGCGGGCGTGATCCCCTTCCTGCCCGAGGATTCGTCGTTTCGTTGAGGCTCAAGAGCCGCGCACGAAGCAAGCCATCGTGGTGGGCAAGACCCGCGCACGGAGTAAGCGGAAAGCCCCGATCAAAACCGCCTACTTCGTGCGGGGCACTTTGAAGGCAAACTCGCTTGCTTCGCTCGCCACTCTTTTTGCAACTGCACCCCCAGCCCCTTTCGCTACCATCGTGCCCCCCCGCTCGCCACACCACCGACCTCCAACGCCCCACAACCCATGGCCACCCCCGTCTCACTCCCCGACGCCATCGACGCCGCCCTTCGCGACTCGGACCCGCCGGTCGCCCGCCTGATCCAGCGGGAGCGGCAGCGGCAGGGGGGGACGCTGGGAAAG
>PPFU01021178.1_pt1 | contig 24973 bp, 16 predicted proteins | sample 1535991 | NCBI WGS metagenome assembly PPFU01 (sample SAMN04901290, study PRJNA319586) | Hypolithon metagenome, whole genome shotgun sequencing project. | isolation source: Antarctic Hypolithon | place: Antarctica: Miers Valley | collected 2014
GGGCGTTACACGCCGCCGGTTACGCGGTGTTCGCCTCTGATTATCCCGGCTATGGTGACAGCACCGGCGTTCCCTCGGAGTCTTCGCTTTATGAATCGGCCCGGGCCGCGCGAATGTATCTTCGAGAGGAACTGAAGGTGCCGGCGGAACAAACGTTGCTTTACGGACGATCCCTCGGTGCAGGGCCGGCCGTTCAAATGGCAACAGAAGAACGGGTCGGCGGATTGATCCTGCAGCGTGCCTTTGTGAGCGTGTATCGGGTGGTTACGCGTTGGCGGATTCTGCCGTTCGACCTGTTTGAAAACGAACGCAAGCTGGCGCAGGTGACGAGTCCGGTCCTGATCATGCATGGCCAGGCCGACGAGGTGATCCCGTTTCGTCATGGCGAGGCATTGTTCGATGCCGCACCTGAACCGAAGCGGCACCTCTGGGTGCCCGAAGCGCGGCACAACGATTTCATCCCCGTCGCCGGCCCCGGTTACTGGAACGCCTTGCGCGCGTTCAACGACGTTTGCTGCGCCGCACGGCCGGAGCATCCTTGACGAGGTCGGCGGGACCAAACGCGTCTGGCAGCAGCTGCGGCAGCGTGCTTTCCTTTCGTTCCGCCGAGTCGCACACGCTGATAATGAGCGCCTGCGGGCCAAATTCATTGATCACCTGCCGGCACGCTCCGCACGGCATGGTCGGCGTTGTCGTCGGAGTATAAACGGCCACGGCCCGCACCTGGCGTTCGCCGGCGGCGGCCGCCGTGAAAATCGCGGTGCGCTCCGCACAATTACACAAGCCGTAGGATGCATTCTCGATGTTGGCGCCCGTGTAAATCCGCCCGGAACCGGTGAGGATGGCGGCGCCGACCTTGAAATGTGAATACGGCGAATACGAGCCTTGCGCCGCGGTCCGGGCCGCACGTTCCAAGCGACGCAGAGTGGTGGGGGAAATCGCGGGCATGTTTATAACGATAGTTCCTTTTTCACATCGGCGAACGCACGAATGGCAAACTCCAAATCCTCCCGACTATGCGCCGCGCTCACTTGAGTTCGAATTCGGGCCGCGCCCTGCGGCACGACGGGATGGAAAAAGCCGATGACGTACACGCCCTTTTCCAGCATCAGCGCGGCGAAGCGTTGGGAGAGCGGGGCGTCACCGAGCATGACCGGCACGATGGGATGCGTGCCCGGCTTCACGGTCAGGCCGACTTCGTTCAGCCCCTGCCGGAAAAACCGAGTGTTTTCCTCGAGCTGATCCCGCAAGCCGGTCGATTGCGTGATCAGCTCCAGCGCGGCAATCGACGTGGCGGTGATGACCGGCGCGAGGGTATTTGAAAACAGATACGGCCGCGAACGCTGGCGGAGCAGATCGACGATCGGCTTCCGACCGGCAATATAGCCGCCACTCGCGCCGCCCAAGGCCTTGCCCAGCGTGCCGCTGATGAGGTCAACGCGCCCGATCACGTCCCAGTGTTCATGCGTGCCGCGTCCGGTTTTGCCCATAAAGCCGACCGCGTGGCTGTCGTCGATCATCACGAGCGCGCCGAATTTTTCCGCCAGATCGCATATTTCCCGCAGGGGCGCGAGGGTGCCGTCCATGGAAAAAACTCCATCCGTCACCACGAGTTTGAAACGTGTCTTCTTGGCGTCGGCTTCGCTGAGCTTGGCCGCCAGGTCGGTCATGTCGCAGTTGCGGTAGCGAAAACGCTGCGCCTTGGAAAGTCGGATGCCGTCGATGATCGAGGCATGATTCAGCTCGTCACTGATCACCGCGTCGTCCGTCGTCAGCAGGGTTTCAAAGACGCCGCCGTTCGCATCGAAACACGAGCCGTAGAGAAGCGTGTCGTCGGTCCCGAGGAACGCACTCAGGCGCGCCTCGAGTTCCTTGTGAATTTCCTGCGTGCCGCAAATAAAACGCACCGAGGAAAGGCCATAGCCCCAGCGATCGAGGGCCGCGTGCGCGGCTTGGAGCAAGGCAGGGTGATCCGCGAGCCCCAGATAATTATTGGCGCAAAAATTAAGGACCTGGCGACCGCCGCTGACTGCGATATGAGGACCTTGCGGCGTCGCGATCACGCGCTCCTGTTTATACAGCCCCGCCGCTTTGAGGTCAGCGAGTGTTTTCTCAAGATGAGACTGGAAGGCGGGCATCATCATAGGACGGAGTCTGAATGATTGTTTTCGGTTCCGTCCTCATTCCCAGCTCAGTACAATTTTTCCGCTTTTTCCGGAGCGCATCAGATCGAATGCGCTCTGAAATTCCGTGAACGGCAGACGATGCGTGATGACCGGTGAAATATCCAGCCCGCTTTGAATCAGAGCGGTCATCTTGTACCACGTTTCATACATCTCACGGCCGTAGACTCCGCGGATGGTGAGCATATTAAAGACGACCTTGTTCCAATCGATCGCGGCTTTCTCCGGCATGATCCCGAGCAAGGCGATGCGCCCGCCGTGAAACATGTTATCAATCATGTCGGCCAGGGCGCGCGGATTTCCCGACATTTCCAGACCCACGTCGAAACCTTCCTTCATCCCGAGTTCACGCTGCACGTCAGGAAGTGTTTCCCGGGAAACGTCGACCACGCGAGTTGCGCCCATGCGCTTGGCGAGTGCCAGTCGGTCGGGATTCACATCGGTGACCACCACCTTGCGGGCGCCCGCCTGCCTGGCGATCGCGGCTGCCATGCAGCCGATTGGGCCGGCGCCGGTGATCAAAACGTCCTCGCCGACCAAGTCGTACTGGAGCGCGGTGTGCACCGCATTGCCGAGCGGATCGAAACACGAGAGCACGTCGAGCGGAATGGCGGGATCGACGAGTACCGCGTTGCTCGCCGGTAGACAGAGATACTCCGCAAACGCGCCGTCGCGATTCACGCCCACGCCCTTTGTATCCTTACAGAGGTGACGGCGGCCCGCGAGGCAGTTGCGACATTTTCCACAGACGATGTGGCCCTCGCCGTCGACGAGGTCACCGGGACGGAAGCCTTGTACGTTGGCGCCGACGGCTTCGATGACGCCCACGAACTCATGCCCGATTACCATCGGCGGACGGATGGTTTTTTCCGCCCACGCGTCCCAATTGTAGATATGAAGGTCCGTGCCGCAAATGGAGGTCTTCTTCACCTTGATGAGCACATCGTTGATGCCTGGCTCCGGCACCGGAACCTCGACCAGATCGAGCCCTTCACCGGCGCGCAGCTTCGCGATGGCACGCATTTTTTTCATCGGCTGACCGTAGCCAGTCCGAGGCCCCTGTCGAGCGACTCACCCGGCTTACTGGGAAACCAGCTGGGAGCCTTCGAGCGCAAGGAGTTTGACCTTGGTCGCGACGCCACCGGGCGCCGAGAATCCCGTCATCTTACCACTCGCGGCTACGATGCGGTGACACGGAATCAACAGCGGCCAAGGATTGCTGCCCAAGGCAGCTCCAATGGCGCGAGATGCGCCGACCGGCTGGCCGATGGAAGCGGCAACGTCACTATAGCTCACGGTGCAGCCGGCTTTGACGTTAAGGGTGGCGCGCAATACTGCCCACACGAACTCGGGCAGTCGCCGGCAATCAAACGGTACATCCGCGAAGTCCTGCATCTCGCCTGCAAGGTGACGTTGCACCCGCGCGATGATTTCTGTCACCCAAGCCGGCGGAGCAAACTCGGTATTGACACTGGACGGCCGTTCGGGGTCGGGCAGCAGAAAGCGCGTGAGGCCGACGTCGTTCCAAGCGATGGCACAGGTGCCAAAAGGAGTGTTGAAAGTGGAGTGGGGCATGGGGCGAATGCGACCTTTTGAATTCAGAATAGAACCGGGGCTTCAAGGCAATCTTCCTGATCGTTTTGTCAGAAAAAATCTCAGCGTTGCCACGTGCGTCTTCAGCGTGTGCGCTTGGCGGTTCGCCTACCATGACCAACAGCTTTTATACTGCGTTTGATAGTGAGACGCACGGCGGGGTGCGGAAGCAGGATTACCGGACCGCGTTTCAGATGGATCGCGACCGGATCATCCACGCGCAGGGTTTTCGGAAGCTGCAGTCGAAGACGCAGGTTTTCCTTTCCGGGGAATACGATTTCTACCGCACGCGTCTGACGCACTCGATGGAGGTGGCGCAGATTGGTCGCTCCATTTGCACCTACCTGCAGTCCCGTGGAGATCCGCTCGGGGCTGATTTCCACATCGACAGTGATCTCGTGGAGGCGGTCTGTCTCGCGCACGACCTGGGGCATCCTCCGTTTGGGCATTCCGGGGAGCGGACCTTGCAAGAGTTGATGACGCCTTGGGGAGGATTCGAGGGCAACGCGCAGACGCTGCACCTCCTCACTGAAACCCTCTATCAGAATGAGACGGGCGTACGTGGAATGGGCGCAACGCGGGCGCTGCTCGATGGGGTGCTGAAATATAAAAAGCTTTTCCGCGAATTCCCCGCGCCGCCCACCAATCACTTCCTGTACGATACCCAGGAACGTCATCGGGCGTTCGTCATGGGCGACGTCGCGATTCCTGCCCCACTGCATGAGGCGGAGAAACTCAACGGGTTTAAAAGTATCGAATGTCAGATTATGGATTGGGCGGATGACGCGGCGTATTCGCTCAATGATATTGTCGATGGTGTTGGAGCCGGCTTTTTATCGGTGGAGCGGATCGAGCAATGGGCGGCGGGCGAGGCCCTCGATGCTGAGCAGCAGCAATGGCTCGACCACCTTGCGGCCGCGATTCGCAGCGACCGGCTCGAAAGCGTGTTCGCGCAGAAGGTGGGAACGTTCATCACCGCGTGCCGGCTGCGCGCACGAGTGAACTTCATGTCGACGCGGACGAACCGCTATCGTTTCGAACTCGCCATCAGCTTGAGTGCGGAACGCGAGGCGGCGTTCTACAAGAAAATCGCGAACGATATCATTTTCGACAGCCCTCAGCTCCAGCAGATGGAGCACAAGGCGCGGCGCGTCCTGTTCGATTTGTGGGAGTCCTGCTGGCGCAACTATGTTGAACCCGGTTCCCGCGTCATCCGGATCCTGCCTCCGCGCGTCGGCCGCTTGATCGACGCGGCACCGACTCCCGCGGCCAAGGCGCGCCAGATCTGCGATTGGCTCGCGGGACTGACGGACGGCATGATTGTTCGCACCTACCAGCGGCTCTTCGATCCGCAGTTCGGATCCATCCGCGATCTCAGTTGACTTGGGGAGAGTGCCACCGCGGGGCCACGGGTTTCCCCTGAATTCCGTCTGGAAACGATCGGTGGCGCTGGACGGCCGGGAGTTTTTCCTCCACCTTCTATCCAAGCGGTGTTCGCAGTCAGGAGTTTGTTGATTTTTTCGCCCGTCTGCGCGCCGTCACTTAACCCCTCTTCACTCGTCTTCCTCGCGTGCCCCCAGCTCAAGTGCCTCACATTCTCAGATCGTATTTTCCGGTTCCGCGGTGTCCCGGCTCGTGGTGGGGCTCCGTTGTTGCTGGATGCATGGCCGTATTGCCGTTCGCATCGGGGGCTTCAACCTCGGGGAGCGCTCCGGCTGCCGCGGTAAATTTCCATCAGAAGGTTGCCCCGCTCCTGGAGAAATACTGTTACGATTGCCACGGCAACGGTATCGGGAAAGGGAGTGTTTCCTTCGATGAGTTTGAGGACGATGCGGACATCCTGGCCAAGAAGAGTCTTTGGCTGGCCGCTCTGAAGAACGTGCGCGGTGGGCTGATGCCACCTCGGGAAGAGGGTGATGAAGGTTTCCGGCCCACGGCGGAGGAGATCTCCACCCTCAGCAACTGGATCAAGTTTGACGCGTTCGGCACCGACCCCGCCCGGCCGGATCCAGGTCGCGTGACCACGCGGCGGCTCAATCGCATCGAGTATCGCAACACGATTCGCGATCTCACGGGCTATGACTTCAACAGCGAAGCCGAGTTTCCGCCCGACGACAGCGGCAATGGGTTTGATAACAACGGCGACGTCCTGACCTTGTCGCCCCTGCTGTTGGAGAAATATTTGGCTGCGGCCGAAGTGATCGTCGATCAGGCGGTGCCGAAGGTCGCCAAAGTGATTCGCGAGCGGAAAGCGGTGGGGCGTGACTTTCGCGCACCCGGGGGCCGAACCGGCGAACAGATGAACGCACGTAACCCGATTACCGTTTCGCGTTCGTTCAAGGTGGATGAGGCGGACACTTACCGGGTCAGCATCGAATTGGAGCTTCGCGGCTCGTTCGACTTTGATTCGAGCCGAGCCCAAGTCATATGTCGGATCGACGGTGAAGAACGCTTTGTTGAAGAGGTGGTCTGGCAGGAGCGCAAAACCCTGCGGCACGAGTATGAAATCGCGTGGCAGCCGGGGGATCATGTGGTCAGTTTTGAGGTGGTCCCGCTGCCGCCGGTCGATGCGACCCCGGACGAGGTGGCAAGTTTTCAGGCGAGTAAGGAGGCAGAGACGGTGCCGACTAGCGGCAGTGCCGGCACGCCAGCGCGAGCGCGAGCGCCGGCAACGCATGTTAGCGTGCGGATCGCCTCGGTCCAAGTGCGTGGCCCTTTGAGCCCCGAGCTTTGGATTGCGCCGGAGAATCACGCGCAGTTTTTCCCAAAGGGCCCGGCTCCGGCGGATCCGGTCGCCCGCGACGCTTATGCGCGGGATGTTTTGGGCCAGTTTGCCACGCGCGCCTTCCGTCGGCCGGTGGCCCCGGCGCAGTTGGACGAACTCGTGGGCCTGGCCCGCGGGGTCTATTCTCAAGCGGACACGACCTTTGAAGTTGGGGTAGCGCGGGCGATGATGGCGATCCTCGCGTCGCCACGTTTCCTGTTTCGGTTGGAGGAGCCCGAGGCGCGCTATGCAAAGGAGGCAATCGCCCCCATCGACGAGTACTCCCTGGCCTCGCGCCTTTCGTATTTCCTGTGGTCAACCATGCCGGATGAGGAGCTCATGCAACTCGCCGGGCGCGGCGGGCTCCGGCGCGAACTCCGTACTCAGGTAGCGCGGATGCTGAAGGATGAGCGTTCCCAGGCGTTCGTCCGCAATTTCACCGGCCAATGGCTTCAGGCGCGCGACATCGAGAGTGTTCCCATCAATGCCCGGATCGTGATGGGGCCGAGTATGCCGAGGAACCGCGATGGACGACAGGACTTCGATGGAGCGTTTCGTCGGTTGATGCGGAGCGAGACGGAAATGTACTTCGACTACATTCTCCGCGAGGACCGCAGCGTATTGGAGTTGATCGAGAGCGATTACACCTTTCTCAATGACAAGTTGGCGGCGTTTTATGGCCTGCCTGAGGTCGTAGGCGAGGAGATGCAACGGGTGACGCTTCCGCCGGATAGTGTTCGCGGCGGTATCCTTACTCATGGTACCGTGCTTGCGGTGACATCGAACCCCACGCGCACGTCCCCGGTGAAACGTGGGCTGTTTATCTTGGAAAACATTTTAGGCACTCCGCCTCCGCCTGCGCCGCCTGACGTACCCGACCTGGAGGAAGCGAAGAAAGAGTTTGGGGGCCGTGAGCCCAAGTTGAGTGAGATGTTGGCCGTGCACCGCGCCAATCCGCTTTGCAGCTCGTGTCACGAGCGGATGGACCCGTTGGGTCTGGCGCTGGAAAATTTCAACGCGCTGGGCGCTTGGCGTGACACGGAAGCGGGCCAGCCGATTGAGCCTGCCGGGCGTTTGGCCACCGGGGAGCCCTTCGCGGATGTGCGCGAGTTGAAGCGAGTGATCGTTCGCGACCGTAAAGCCGACGTTTATCACTGCCTCACGGAAAAATTACTCACCTATGCGCTTGGCCGCGGGCTGGAGTACTACGATACTTACGCTCTCGACGAGATCACGGCGAAGCTGGAACAAGCGGATGGCAAAATGTCCGCCCTGTTGTTCGGAGTGATCGAGTCCGCTCCTTTTCAATCGCAACGCACGCAGACGGCGCCGGTTCAAGTCTCCCACCTTGGTCCTGCCCAACCTTCAAAACTGGAATCCCACCCATGAAACCTCGCCCCGCCCCCGACCGCGAGCAGCTCGCGGCTCAACGTCACCTTGCTCTCAATCGTCGGCAGTTCCTGCGTGGCCTTGGCGCGTGCGTCGCGTTGCCCATGTTCGAGTCCGCGCTCCGGCCGGTCGCAAGTGCGGCCACGGGCCCGCTCGCAGGCGGTATGGGTCTCACCCCTTCGGGTGCGCCGCTGCGCATGGCATTCGTCTACTTTCCGAATGGAGCGCATCAAAACTATTGGTGGCCCACCGGCGAGGGTGCCGACTTCAAACTGGGGCGCACCATGCAGCCCTTGGCGCCCTTGCAGAAGTCTATCCAGGTTTTGGGCGGTCTGGATCACAAGAATGCCACCGCTGGGAACGACGGCGCGGGTGATCACGCCCGGGCCAACGCCACGTTCCTCACGGGTGCTCGCGCTCGGAAGACCGATAGCACCGACATTGAAGTGGGAATCTCCGTCGATCAGGTTGCGGCCCAAAAGATGGGACATCTGACGCGGTTCTCATCCTTGGAACTGTCGTGCGACTCCGTGCGCAAAGCCGGACGGTGTGACTCGGGTTATTCGTGTGCGTATCAATATAATCTTTCCTGGGCCTCGCCTTCCGTACCGATGGCGCCGGAGCCCAATCCGCGGCTTGTGTTTGAGCGGCTCTTCGGAGCGGGTCGGCACGGTGAACGTACCGAAAATTTCCTTCAGCGTCAGGCAACCCAGAAATCCCTGCTCGATTTCGTGATGGAAGACGCCCGTTCCTTGCAGGCCAAACTGGGTCGCACGGACCGTGAGAAACTCGACGAGTATCTCACTGGCATCCGTGGCATCGAAGAGCGGATTCAGCGCGCCGAGAGTTTTGGCAAGCTGCCGGATCCGGCGGTCGATACGCCCGCGGGTACCCCGGCCAATTATGGCGAACACATGGACATCATGTATGATCTGCTCGCGATGGCTTTCGAGACCGACTCGACCCGGGTCGCAACGCTATTGCTCGCCGGTGACGGTACGAACCGCGCCTATCCGCAGATCGGAATCCCGGAAGGCCATCACTACTGCTCGCACCATCGGAACGATCATGAGTTGATGGAGAAGATCGGTGCAATTGATCTCTACTATATGAAGCACTTCGCGCGCTTCCTTCAGAAGCTCGAGGAGAAGAAAGATCTCGATGGCCGGTCAGTGCTGCATAATTCGATGATCGTGTACGGGTGCGGTAACTCCGATGGGAACCGCCATACGCACACCAATCTCCCCATCGTGATGGCCGGGGCGGCTGGCGGTACCATGAATCCCGGGCGTTACTCTAATCTCGGCGGGCAACCCATGAGCAATGTGTTCCTCAGCATGACGGATCGCATGGGCGTTAAGGGCGTCGAACGCATCGGCGATTCGTCCGGTCGGGTGACCGCGGTCTGAGCCGAGTCTTGTAATGCCTTCGTCCCTTCGGGACGAAGGCCCGGGTTGGACAGATCCTCTGGTTCCTCGCCGTTTCGTTTTCTTCGTTACCTTCTGTTTATTTCCGATGCGGGCCGGCCTCGCGTTTATCCACTGAAACCAGCGAAGATCAGATTTCAGGGTTCGAAAAATTAGCGTTCATTAGCGAAGATTAGCGTTCCCTCCTGCCTTGGTCTTTCCGTCTCGGCCGCAGATTCTGTGAGTGGAGCCGCCGCGTTTTCCCAGTGCGGGATCGTGACGGAAAAGACAGGGAGGAACGCTAATCTCCGCTGATCTCCGCTAATCTATCCCGCCCGGAATGAACCTCTGAGATCAGATTTCAGGGAAAGCGCTGCCGAGGATCCTTTTTGGACAACGCGTGGCCTTCCGGGCGCGCAGGACTTTACGATTACGGCTGCGGCTGGAGGTTGAACCAGTCCATTCCCAACTTCTCCTGCAAACGGATCCGTGTCTCGGTCGAGCCCTGAAACACGTCGTAAGGGAAACTTCGATACGCGAGCATTTCATCGTACGTGCCGGCGCCGGTCACCGACTCGAGTTCGAGGCCGGCAAGGTATTGCAGGCGCAGGCTGTGATCGCGGTTGATCTCAGCCGCCGCCAACCACGCTTTCAGCTCCGCCGCGCGGCCGGTGTAGGTCGCAAGCAGATCCAGGGCGGATTCGAACCCGAGGACATCCAGCGCGGTGCGAATACGGTCGTGCGCGGGGTGGTCGAGCCGCGTTTGCAGCGTCTCCAGATCGATTGTCAGGGGCTCCGCGTAACCCAGGACGACCGTGTCGTAGCCAAACCCTTTATCATCGTTTGCCCAGATGCTCGCTTGGGGGAAGACCGAGAAGAGCGTTGCCAGTTCGCTTTGCACCACCGCCCGGTTGGATTCGTAGAGCGGAACCCATTGAGTGAAGAGTCCACCCGGTTGGAGGCGTTCGCGACAGAGCTGAAAATATTCCTCTGAATACAGGACCGCAGAACCTTTGACCCATGGATGGATGGGATCGGAAGTGATCACATCGAACTTTTCCTGCGTCGTCGCGATATAGTGACGCGCATCATCATGGATGATCTCCACTCGGGGATCACGCAGCACATCATGATTTTCGTCCCGGAAGTAGTGTGCGACCACCCGCGGGATCAGGGGCTCGATATCACAAATGACAATACGTTCGATCGAGGGATATAAAGTGAACGTGCCGGCGGTTACGCCGGCGCCACAACCGACAATCAGCACCGATTTTGGATTCGGATGGAGCAGCGCGGGAAGGTGTCCGAGCATGCGTTGCAGTCGCATGTCCTGGTCGAGACTGGAGGCTTCCGTTTTTCCGCTGACGTGAAAAAATCGCGCCCCGCCCGCTTCGGAGACTGCGACGGTCGCGTTCATGCCTTCGCCGACATAAAGTGCGGTCGCACCGAAATTGGTGCTGGCGACGAACCGGCCATAGGCGACGAGCTGCCAGGGGATGGACGGCAGTTGGGCGGCGAGCAACAGCGCCGCAACGGCCCCGCCCACGAGCAGCGCATACTCCGTCGACCGCCGGGGAAAAAGAGCGAGTCCGGCGCTTATCACCGAGAGGCCCATCAATATCACCTGGGTGCGTTGCGTGCCGACCGTAGGAATAAGGATCAGGGTAGCGAGGATGGCCCCCAGAATGGCGCCGAGGGTGTTGGCGGCATAGGCGCAACCGACGAGACGGGCGCTGTCCTGACCGGGCCGAGCCATGCTGGCGAGGGCGAGTGGAAAGCTCGCACCCCAGAGAATTGCCGACGGTAACATGGTCCAACCGCAGCGCAGCAGATCGACGGCAAACTTTCCCAGGTGACCGATGCTGTCGGAGGTGGGGTTGGACCAGGACGGCAGAGCGACGGCGATCGCATGCGCCGCCCACGCGAGGGCTGCGACCTGGCCGAGTTGGCAGCACGCGAGGAGAAACCTCGGCCGCGACGCGGAGCGTGCCAGCAGGGATCCGGCGCTGCTGCCGATCCCGAGGCCGACCAGGAACACGGCCAGAATGATCGAAAACGTATAAACCGTCGCGCCGAGGAAGAGCGAGAGGACACGTGCCCACACGACTTCCGCCGCCAAGGCGCACAGTCCGGAAAGTCCGATTGCGGTTAACACGAGGCGGGAACCCGGCACGGCTGGCTCGACTGCCTGCGAGTTTACGTGCATCCGCGAATCATCATACGGTGCGCGTCGTGCTATATATAAGGCAACGAACGCGACCACGCTGTTGAGACCAACCGCGCAGTAGGTGGCGATGGTGCTGTCGTAAACGCGGAGAAGATAAAACCCGGCGAGCAGACATCCGATCACCGCCCCGGCGGTGTTGGCGCCATAAAACAATCCGAGCCACGAGACGCCCTTGGGCGTCGCTTCCACCCAGCGGGCCACGGCTGGGAGAGTTGCGCCCATGAGGATCGTGGGTGGTAACAGGCAGATCACACAGATCAGCGCCCGGAGGAAAATCCCGGGCGCGCCATGGCCCACCAGCGTAAGGTAAAGTTGGCCGACGGCAGGCATGCCCAGCAGTACGAGGAGGCCGAAAATGCCGATTCCGATCTCCAACACCGCATAGGTGCGAAGCGGATGCCGAGTACGTGCGACAAAGCGCGGGAACGCGAGGCTCCCGATGCACATGCCGCCCATAAAAGTGCCGAGCAATACCGCCAATGAAACGGCGGAGGAACCGATCACAAGCTGGAGCACCTGAAACCAGACGATCTCGTAAATCAGCGCCGCGCATCCGCTCCCGACAAAGAGGAGCAGGAGCCACGCGTGAAAGCGCGGCCCCACTTCCTCGGGGGAAGTGCGGGCGCGCTCGGGCGAAAGCAGATGGGGCATGGGCTGAACTGACGCTCGCCGTCGCCGAGAGTTGCTGGCAACATGAATCCCGCGCACCCCTTGTTAAGCGATTTCCTCAGGCTCGGTGTCAGTCGCGGCATAAGATCGAGCCGGAGAGCGGGGTGAAACGGAGTTCCGGTCTGCGTGTTAACGCAGAACGGTTAGAATCAAGTCGTAAGCAAGTGACAGAAAAAACGGCGTGCTTAGCTTAGATGGTTCAAGTGACCAACCGGAATCCGGTTCAGTGCGCCTCCGGCCTTCTTGACTCAATCGCGCAAACAGGCTTGCTCCAATCCTCCATGGGTTTACGTCGTGGGTGTGAAAACGCAGCGCTGGTTGGGGGCATGGGTGGCGGTGATGGTGGGGACTGCTCTTGCGGCCCAAGCCCCGACGTTCACGAGACCCGGGGCGTTTACCGTGGTCGATCTCGATGGCCAGGTCACCCTTGTCGCCGATGGAGAAGAGCGGGCGTTGAAACTCGATGAGCGGCTGCGGGCGGAGGTGACGTTCAAAACCGCTCGCCTTTCCAACGCCACCATTGAGTTTTCCAACGGTGTGGTGTTGCGGGTGGGCTCGGGTTCAGAAGTGGAAGTGGATGAGTATTGGCAGCAGCCTCACCTCCAATCGACCAACCTTGCGGCCATGAAGGAAGAGCCGAGCCCTTCGCGGGCGCTCATCCGCTTGGTATCCGGCGATGTGGGCCTCGCCGTCAAGCCACTGCTGGTCGCGCGTGGCTCGACGTTTCATCTCGAGTTGGTGGCGGGCACGCTACGAATAGCCGAAGGAAACGTCCGTGCTCGCGTGCAGATGACGGAGATTGGAATCGGGTATTGTTCAGTTGAGTTGCAGAGTGGGTCCGCAGAATTCGAACCCATTGGCGGGACGTATGCGCCGGTCCCGGTCGGTCGACCTTTGGCGTTTGCCGTGGAAGTGAATCGGGTGACCGGCGCCGTCAAAATCGGCGAAATGCCGAAGTGACGACGCGACGGGGCGACGCGGCCTGAGAGCCGGGCGTCCCGGTTCAAGGAACGTCGTAGACCTCGATGAGAGCGACCCCGGTCGAGTTGCCGACGCCGGAGACTTGTGCCGTATAGCTGCCAGGAGGAAGTGTGATCAGTAAAGCGGCATCATGGCTGCCGGTTGGCAGCCCGAATGCGCCGACCCGTTCGAACACGGGGGTGATGGCCGAGTCCCAATTATCGTTTTCGGCGATCAATCGCTGATCGTTTCCGTAGAGTTGCAGGCGGGGATTGGCGAGAATGCCGGGCACGTTGAACGGCGAAAGTCCCGGTCCAATGGCGCGAATGAGGAGTGTCCGCAGCCCTTCGCCGGCGACGTTGAATCCGGCGATCAGCACGTCGTTGCCGGACGCAATGGTTGAGCGGGCGGAAACATTGGAAAGCCGCGCGCCATCGGATCCACCGCCCATGTCGTAGAGTTCCACGAGCGCGAGGCCAGGGCTACTGTTCGCGGTACTCAGTTGGACGGTGTAACTGTCGGGGCTCAGATCGGTGATGAGGGCCGCGTCCCGGCTATTCGAGGAAAGTTCAAACGCCCCGAGCGCCTGGAACGTCGGCCGGTCTTCGTCGCGCCAATTATCGTTCTCCGCGATTCGGTTCGAGCCGCGGAAGAGATCAAGCTTGGGATCGGCGAGCGTGCCTGTAACCCCGAACGGGATGAGGGCGGGGCCGAGCCCGCGGACGAGCAGCGATTTATTGCCGCCGGTCACATTAAAGCCTACGATCAGAGTCTGGGAGTCGGTGCCGGCGGTGGTGCGAACGGATAAGTTCGAAAGGTAACTGGTCCGTCGGGCGCTGCCATCCCTCGTGGGGTTGATAGCCATCACCGGGCCCCACTCGAGCGGGTAGCCGAATATCAATCCGCGGGCTTGGAGGGTGACGGAGCCTCCGGGTTGAGCGGTATACGTAAACGCGTTTCCACTCTGCACCGGAGTGGCGGCGGAGGTCGTGACGCGTTGAACGTTCTTGACCGATAAATTATCGATGAACCAGCCCACATTGTTCGTGGCATCTGGTACGAAGGCGGTTCCGGACTGCTCGATGGAAAAAACCAGCCGGAGAGCAAGGGTCCGGCCAGCGAATGCGCCGAGTGAGACGTTGCGCGCCACGAACCCGGTTTCGCTCGGGAGCGGAAATCCGTTGGCCGTTGCCGAAGTTCCCGACTGGCGGAAAAGGTCGACCCACGAGATGCCCCCATCGGTGGAAACCTGCACCCGCGCCGTCTCGATGGCAGTCGCAATCCCGAGGCGGCTTTGGAACGTGATCGCGGAGTCAGCTTCGGCAAGATACGTGCCGGGAAGCTGGAGGAACTCGTCGGCCCGCGGCGTCAAATGAGCCAGTCGGTAGACGAAGGATCCACTGCCGGCCGTGGTGGCGTGGACGACGCCGTAGCCCGGGGTTGTCCGCGCCAGCAGGCCACCCAATCCACTTTCCGCTGTATAGATCGGCGCGGCCGGCTCGGTGCGCGCGGTGCGCCATTCGGCGCCTGATCCGAACGGAGGCATGATCACAGCATAGAGGCTGGGCGCGCCAACGGCGGGGTTTGCCGGACCGATGATTCGGGCGGGCGAGGTATCAGGACTGGGTTGGTCCGGGTCGAAGACCGTGACGTTATATATAAAATTCTGCACCTGACCGCCGATTCGCACGGTTGATATTGTGACGGTATAAACCGTATCGCTCGCGGGCCGAGGATGGGCAGCTTCGCTCTCGGGATTCTGGCCGTCGTATATCCAAACCAGCGTCGGTTCGCCGATGTCGGTTTTGACCGGTTCCTGAACGACGCGGATCGCGACCCCGTTGCGCTTCATCGTGACCGTGGCGATGGAAAAATCCGCGCCCGGATAACTGAACGACCAACGCGGCCAGACCAAGGTGTGGGGAATGTAACCAGCGGGTGGATACGCAACGTGAGTAGTTCGGGTGGTGGGGCGGGGGGTATTGTAGCGTCCGTCGATCACCCAGATGGCGTTGGCGGGCGCGAGCGTGTCATCCCCCGGTACGTCGCCAGCACCCATGATGAGCGTCTGAGGATAATACAGCCAACGGCGGTGGCCAACGGCGCTGTTGGTGCTTCCCGCGTCCGCCATGTAGCTGTCAATGGCATCCGGTCCCGCCGACCCGAGGGCAAGGTTCGACTTGCCCGCGGCGAGTGCTCCTTCGAGCGTGTATCCTTTCCACGTGGTGTCGGGCGAATGACTCAACGCGCCGTTCAGGCTCATCATCAGCGCTGCGCGTTGCGCCATGATGCTATAGGTGGGGTCGAACGTGATGTCGGCGGGAACGCCGACGAGGGCCCGGTAGAAATTGATCCTCAAGCGCGTGGCTCCTTTGAAGAGCGAGGAGGTGGCGCCCGGCGTGCCGGTTTCATAGTTTCCGGTCCATCCCATCGGTGTCGCGTCTGAGGCGTGGTAGAGGGCGCGGTAAAACTGGCGGACCTCTTCCCGGATGCCGGTGTTGACCGAAAGCGCTGCCGGCTGACCAAAACTATTCCCAACCGCGAGAAAAAGCGCGGCGAGATATAGGGTGATAAGGCGGGGCATCGGCTGCGGGAAGATGCCGCTTTCCCGCGTTTCTGCAAGCGTACTGCGCGAACGAGATCAGGGTGACGGTACGTAGGCGCCAAAGTGGCCCATTGGGCCCAAGTCGCCTATTCCCGATACCGTTCGGCGGCGCGAAAGCGCTTGGGTCGGTTCCGGCGCTGCAATCGTTGGTGTTAATGGCTGCGTCGACGAAGCAGAACGAGCTGAGCTTTCTTCGCCGTCAGCCGGCGGACTGATCAGTCCGGCAGATCGGAAACGTCCGGCCCTTGAAATTTTGCTCTTGAGAACCCCAGCTCAGCCGAAGTTTCACATCCCGCGTTGCTGCAACGTCCGACTCAGCTCCTGCATAAAGGCCTGAGCATCACCCGCCGAGGGGCGGTAACCGGGTTGGCTGACCTCGGTGAAGCCGGGTCGGCCGTATTGATCGACCACCCATTTGCCCGTGACGCCATCGCTGAACGTCACGGTCCCGCTCGCGAGGGCGCCGGGAATGAGCGTCACCTTGTCGACGGAAAGGGAGACGTTGTCGCCGCCGGCCGGTGCATCCAAGCCGTCCTCGGGCAACTCTTCGAGATCTTCCTCCGTGCCTTCGGGTCCCGGCGCCGGTGCGTCAGCGGAGCTGGCTGCGGTCTGTGCCTGTGCCCTCGGTTGCGTTTTCGTCACGTCGCTTGCGTCGACTTTGGGCGCGGCGTCCTTCAATGCGAGATCGAGGTCGTCCACCAGAAACCGGACATCGCGGTAGGTGAGCGAAATTTTGAAGTGCTCAGAAAGTTTCTTCTGAACGGCGGACAAGTTGTCACCGCCAGCTACCCAGGAAGCGACGGTTTGTTTCTGTTCAGGCGTGAGGGACATGGAGGGAAGTTGGAGGGTGAAAGTTAAAAGAGCCAAACAACTAATGCCGCGGCTCTTGGTTTCAACTTTCGCTTTCCATCATTCCAAGTTCCCGCGGAGGCTGAATCGAGGCTTACTTCGACAACTGCGACTTGAGAAACTCCACGCTGCCACGGGTCGAGGCATCCTGTTCCATCATGTTATCAACGGACTTACAGGCGTGAATGACAGTGCCGTGATCGCGCCCACCGAAGGCATCGCCGATTTCCTGCAGGGAATGCTTGGTCAGCGTGCGGGTGATGAACATGGCGATCTGCCGCGGAATCGCGATGTTGTTGGGCCGGCGCTTGCTGGTCATGTCACTGTGCCGGATCTGGAAATGATCGGCGACGCGCTTCTGAATCGTCTCGATCGTGAGAATATTCTGCGCCTGCTCCATCAGCACGTCCTGCAAAAGTCGCTCTGCGGTGGCGAGATCGAGCGGCTTGCTCGTGAGGGCCGAGTAGCTGGAAACCTTCAGCAACGCGCCCTCAAGGCGACGAATGTTGCGGGTGATATTCTGCGCGATAAAATTGAGGATCGGTTCGGGCAGGTTGCAGTTCAGGGTCTGCGCCTTGGTGCGCAGAATCGCCAGACGCGTTTCGAGATCGGGCGCCTGGATGTCTGCGGGCAGTCCCCATTCGAACCGCGACACCAGCCGCGCTTCGAGTTTTTGAATCTCACTCGCCCGCCGATCACTGGTGAGCACGATCTGTTTTCCCGACTCAAAGAGGTCGTTGAAGGTGTGAAAGAACTCTTCCTGGATGCGTTCTTTGCCGGTCAGAAACTGGACATCGTCCAGCAACAGCACATCCGCGTTGCGGTAACGCTGGCGGAAGCGCGTCAGGCTGTTCTCCTGGAGGGCCTGAATGAACTCGTTGGTGAACTTCTCGGTCGAGAGATAGGCGATGCGCGCGTCTGCGTTATGACGAATGATGGCGTGCCCGATGGCGTGCATCAGGTGGGTCTTCCCCAACCCGGTTTCGCCGTAAAGGAAAAGGGGGTTGTAAGCTTGCGCCGGAGCTTGGGCGACCGCCATGGAAGCGGCATGGGCCATCTGGTTATTGGAGCCCACCACGTAGGTCTCGAACGTGTTGCGGGGATTGAGCGTGCCCGGAGTGGGGCCACGTTCGTCGTAGCGCAGCGTGCGACGTGGGGCCGCGGGCTTGATCCGGGAGGCCGGTGACGCGGCTTCCACGTGCGCCCGGCCGTTGCCGCTCGAGGCCGGTAAACCGGTCCGGGCCGCCGAATCCGTCTTACGCAAGGTGACATTCACCATGCGCCCGGCCGTGAGCCGCAACCGCTGCGTTATCAGGTCGAGATAGTTGTCGTGAATCCAAATCGCGGCGAAATCGTTCGGGACGCCCAAGGTCATCGAGTCTTCCGTGCTTTCCACGCACACCACCGGCTCGAACCACATCTGGAATACATCTTCCGGGAACAGCGACTTGAAGTCACATTTCACGGTTTCCCAGAGGCTGGGGGTGAGCGTCGAAGAGGGCATGGAAGTGGAGAATTGGCGGATTTATTCACATTTCGCACTCGGTGCATTCTCCATCACGTCAATTGGACTCCGAAAGCGACATCTGACCGTAACGAAAATTGGGAGCTGCCAACAGGGGGATCGCGCCCCGAAGGGAGCAATCGTAAGTAATTGGCGGGTAATAAGAACTAATCGATGTTACGACGTGCGGCGCTGAGCGGAACTCAAACGACATGGGAAAGAACAATCCGAGAACGATAAAGGCGTAGACGAGAGGGGAGTAACTGGGATCGAAAAAATCATTTCAAGGCCAACTTACCGACAACTTGTTCACACCTCAACTGGGCATAAGTTTTTCCCTTTTTTCGTTGCTTCGACAACGTAAAGTTAGACGGAAAAAAGCCCGGCAAATTCACCGGGATTTTGCGGTGGTTACGATCGTTTCGGGCCGGCTTCAGAAGCCAGTTTCCGGGCTACGGACTTGGTTACGATTCCGTGACGAGCATGGTTTTTTGAATACAGGAGCCACCCCAATTACAGGGTTTCGGGCTCGGGATCAGTCCATTTTCCGTGTGCCTTGATCAAGGCAATCAGGCGCGCGTCCGCTTCGACTTGGGGAATGTTGTACTGCACGCAGTTTTTGCCCACATAGAGATTGATCTTGCCTGGGGCGCCGCCGACGTATCCGAAATCGGCATCCGCCATTTCGCCCGGGCCGTTCACGATGCAGCCCATGATCGCGAGCTTCACTCCTTTGAGATGACCGGTTTGGGCGCGAATGCGTTGAGTGGTGGTCTGCAGGTCGAACAAGGTCCGGCCGCAGCTGGGACACGCCACAAACTCAGTTTTCGAGATTCGAGCGCCTGCGCCTTGGAGGACATTGTAAGTGAGCTGGGTGGCGCGGGCTGGGTCGGCCTCGGTCTCGATGCTGACCAGGTCTCCGATGCCATCGCACAGGAGCCCGCCAGTCAGGAACGAGGCTTCCAGCAATTTGGAAAGAAAGCTGGTCTCTGTGCGGATCGCCGACGCCGTCGTGTTCCGTATCCAAATCGGCGCGTTGGAGCCCAGATTGCGCAGCGCCTGAGCCAGCTGCCGGTAGCCGCCCGTCGCGTGGCCGGACGTCGACACCGCACGGGAGATCGTGAACAGAAGCGGTGTATCCAGAATCGCCGCGATCGTTGCCCGCAACGCGAGGATCGCCGCCGGTTCCGCATCGATGGCGAGCACGAGTTGGTGAGCGCGCGCCACGGCAGCATAGGCCTCCAGGGATTCGGCGTCCGCGGCGGAGAAGCGCTGCAAGAGGACGGTGCCGGGAGTGAGCGAAGCCACCTTGTTTCCGAGCTCGGCCGCAGAGATCTCCGGCGCGAGTTCCAAGACGAGAAACCCTGCGCTCAAAACGGGTAACACGCCGAGTTCGTCGGGCGTGGCAATGCTGACGATCAGGCCTTCCGCCGGCGTGTCCTTGAGTTTTGGAGACAGTAGAACCGGCAGCAGCGCGGCTAGATTTCCGGGCTGGCCGGCGCGCACGAGCACGCGAGGCGGCTGCTTCGGGCCGACAGTGCACTGCCCGCCCAGCTTGATTTCGACCGTCGGGCGGCGGGTAAACTGATACGGATCGATGTCATCACTCTCCGGCGCCACCGGCAGTGAATCTGAAGCAGACCAGCGGCTCATCGCCTTGTCGGCGATCGCCCGGGCGACCGGGATTTCGTAGACGCTGTCTTCGGTCAATGAGACGCGAATCGTATCGCCGAGGCCATCCAACAGGAGCGAGCCGATGCCGATCGCGCTTTTGATCCGGCCGTCTTCACCGTCGCCCGCCTCGGTTACGCCCAGGTGTAGCGGGTAATGCATATCTTCCTGCGCCATCCGCTCCACCAGGAGACGATACGCTTGAATCATCACCTTCGGGTTCGACGACTTCATCGAGAGAATCATCTGGTGATAACTGTGCGCGGCGCCGATGCGCAGAAACTCCAAGGCGCTCTCGACCATCCCGAGCGGCGTGTCGCCGTAACGGTTCATGATGCGATCGCTGAGCGATCCGTGATTGGTGCCGATGCGCAACACCCGGCCGAGCTCCCGGCTGCGTTTTACCAAGGGCGAGAACGCGTCGTGCAGCCGCTCCAACTCTGCGTCGTAATCAGCGTCGGAGTATTCCCTGACGGCGAATTTTTTCTTGTCCGCGTAGTTGCCCGGATTGACGCGGACCTTCTCGACATGCTCGACCGCTTCCATGGCCGCGCTGGGAAGGAAATGGATGTCCGCCACGAGCGGGATGTGACCGAACCCGGCCGCGTTGAACTGCGTGCGGATTTGCTGGAGACACTTGGCTGCGGCGACATTTGGAGCCGTGATGCGGATGATTTCACAACCCACCTCGGCCAGTGCGATGGACTGCTTGAGCGTCGCGGCGACATCCTGCGTGTCGCTCGTCGTCATGGATTGGATCCGGATCGGGTGGTTGCCACCGACCCCAACGGAGCCAATGTTAACGGCAAGGGTGGGACGGCGGACAGTGCGGAAGCGGGATGCGCAGTAGGACATGCTCGAAGCCCACTGAAGTGGAGAAACTCACGTTTGGCGAGTGGGGAGGAGGCGCCGCATGAGTGATCCTCCTCCACCCGACTTTCAGACCTTTCCCCTCCAGCAGAACCGGTCTGAGACCCGCTGGAACGACGACATCAACGACCGGCACGCCGTCAACGTCTCGCTCCGCCTGCATTTACCGGGGCATCCGATTCCGAGCGTTCGGCGGGCGGCGTGGCCGGCGGCGGAGTCGCGGCCGCTTCGGCCGCGCGGTCGGCTTTTACGTCCCGCACGATGCGCCGGACATCAAATACGCTCACGTAGAGCACCATCGAAAACAATAGCACGATGAAGATGCTTTGAGCCGTCATGATGAAGCTCACGGGAAGCGGCCGGCCACGGAGGCGGCCAATCGTCGCGAACAACATTTGGCCACCATCCAACACGGGAATCGGCAGCAAGTTGAAGATCGCCAGGTTTACGTTGACGAGGATGGTGAACCACAGCGCCAACGGCAGACCGGCGCGGGAGACAGCGACGAAACTGTCGATGATCCCGATCGGTCCGCTCAAATGCGAAAGACCGATGTCCGAGCGCGGATTCAGGAGGGCGCCCAGGGTGCGAAATGTCTTCACTACGCTCTCGCCGACTTGTTGGAAAGGATTCGGGTGGATGTACGTGACGTCGGATTTGATCGCAATTCCGAGATCCACGCCTTTGTCGGCTTGCAGCGTGAGTACCCGCTCGGCGCCGGCACGCACTACGGTGACCGGCATGGGCTGACCCGCGTTGCTGCGCAGCGCGTCCGCGAGTTGTGGATACGTGAGCGTGCGCTTGCCGTTCACGGCAAGAACTTGGTCCTCCAACTGGAGCCCTGCCTTTTCCGCCGGCGAATCGGGTGCAACCCGACCCACCAGAAGTTTGGCGACGGTGGTGATCCCGATCTTCCGAATCCGCTCGTCGCCGGACAAGACAGGCTCGATCGGAACTTGGAGGGTCTGGCCGCCTCGCTCCAGCGTGAGCATCGTCTGGCGTGCACCTTCGCTCCAGCCACTGCTCAATGCCAGAAGCTCAACGATATCGGCGAAGGTCGTGACCGGACGTCCGTCCACCGCCGTGATCCGATCGCCGGATTGAAGTCCGGCCTTGGCCGCCGGGCTCACGACGTCCTGACCGTCGGCTGTCTGCAGGGTGGGGGCGATTTCCGCGACGGTCGTGGAAAAGAACCCGGTCGGCGTGGGCTGACCGATCACCCACACGATACACGCCAGGAGGAAGGCGAACAGAATGTTAAACGTTGCCCCCGCTGCAAAGACGATCATGCGGGTCGCGTAGCTCACGGGCGGCAGTCGCGTGACATCCGCCTGGCTCTCGCCTTCGACCGCGCCCAAATCGGCGAGCTGGGGCAAGAGCACATAGCCGCCCAACGGGAACCAGGAAAGGCGATATTCCACGCCATCCTTGCCGCGCCAGGAAAAGATGGGTGGGCCGAACCCGATCGAGAAGCGCTCCACGTGCGCCCCACGACGGCGTGCGGCGAGGAAGTGGCCCAACTCGTGGACGAAGATCGAGCCGCCGAAGAGGAGGACGACCAGAAAGACGACCCAAAGATTCGACAGCAGCGTATTAAGGAGATCGGAGGGCACGAGTCAGGCGGAGGTTATGATGAAACCGTGGATACAAAGAGGGAGGCAAGGCGGCGAGCTTCGGCGTCGAGGGCGATGATACTTGGTAAATCCGCTGGTTCGAAGTTTTTGATGCTGGCCAGAGCGTGTTCAACTACCTGCGGAATCGCAAGGAACGGAATCTTTTCGTGAAGGAACGCCGCCACCGCCACTTCGTTGGCGGCGTTGTAGATCGCCGGCGCCACCCCGCCGGCGGACATCGTTTCCTTCGCCAGTCGCAGCATCGGAAAACGCGACTCGTCCACCGGACGAAATTCCAGATTCAGTATCTTGCTGAAATCCAGCGGTGCATCGACTCCAGCCGCCCGCTGAGGATGAAGCAAGGCATGCTGAATGGGAAACGTCATCGAGGGCGGGCACATCTGCGCCAGCATCGCTCCATCCGTGAATTCCACGAGGCAATGCACGATGCTTTGCGGATGGAGAACCGCGGTGCATTGGGACGGTTTTAACTCGAACAGGCACTGCGCCTCGATCAGCTCCAAGCCTTTGTTGGCGAGCGTGGCCGAATCGACCGTAATCTTGGGCCCCATTGACCAGTTCGGATGCTTCAGCGCCTCGGCCGGCGTGACGTCCGCGAGTCGTTCGACTGGCCAATCTCGAAATGCGCCGCCGCTGGCCGTGAGCACGACCTGGCGAATGCCCGCGTGCGGGTGACCTTCCAGACACTGAAAGACGGCGTTATGCTCGCTGTCGACCGGCAGCAATTTGACCCCGTGTCGCCGGGCTGAAGCCATCACGAACTTGCCGGCGAGGACGAGGATTTCCTTCGACGCGAGCGCGAGATCCTTCCCCGCAGCGATGGCCGCGAGCGCCGGCTCCAAACCGGTCGTGCCGACTACTGCGACCAATACGATATCAGCTGCCGGTAAACCCGCCAATTCAGTCAGCCCGCTCAGGCCGCCCACGAGCCGGGTGTCGGGGGGGAACGCTTGGGGATTTTCGCGCGCCGCCGTATACGCCCCGTGATCAAAAATGCCGACGTGCCGCACATTGAACTGACGCGCCACGGCCGCGAGTTTCTCCCAGTTGGAGCGCGCGGCGATGCCCACGAGTTCGAGCTTGTCGGGATGCGCGGCCAACACGCGGAGCGTGCTCTCGCCAATCGAGCCCGTCGCGCCGAGCAGGACGACGCGTTTTCTGGATGCGGTGGGATGGGCGGGAGCGGGTGCGGACACGAAAGAAACGGCAGTTATGCGCCAAGGGACGTCCCGGGAGCAAGCCTCGGGTCGGCAGCCCGCCTCCGCCGGGGCCGGGCGGATCACCGCTCTTCAGAGAAGCGGGAGATCGGCGGGTCAGCGGGCGAGTCCAAAAAGGAAATACGCCACGGGGGCCGTGAGGAGCAGGCTGTCGCTCAGGTCGAACATGCCGCCGATCCCAGGAATGGTTCCCCCGGAGTCCTTCATGTTGGCGCGCCGCTTCAAGACGGACTCGATCAGGTCCGCCACGATGCCCAAAACCGCGATCGGGGCGGCCATCAGCGCCGCGACCAAGGGCGTCATATGCGGGGGAAACCAGTCGCGCGACAACCACGCCATGCCGGCACCGACGCCCATCGATACGAACACGCCTCCGATGGCGCCTTCCCAAGTTTTCTTGGGACTGATTTGGGGAGACATTTTGTGCCGTCCAAACGTCATGCCGGAGAGCAGCGCGCCGATGTCGCAGAACTTCACCGTGGCCACCAGCCACAGGCACAGGAGCAAGCGGCCGGTCGGCGACACGGTGTCGCCAGGCAGCGGGGTGATAATCGCCACCAGGTAGCTCATCATCAGGGAAACGTAGATGAGCCCGAACAGGGTGGAGGCGAGGGATTCGACCCGGGTTTCCGGGGTGCGCTCCGCCAGCAAGCGGATCGCAAAAACAATGGCGGCCAAGGGAACGAGCAGATGGACGGGCCCGCCCCATTGGGCGTGGATCCAGGGCGCGAGGGTAATGACGCCGCCAAAGACGAGGCCGAACTTATGAAAAGGTGCGTAGCCCGAGCCGCGCATCAAGAGGTAGAATTCGCGGAGCGTGAGCACCGAGATCGCGGTGATCAGTACGAGCGCGCCGGTGGAGCGGAAGAACCACAGGACGCTTCCGAGGATGCTCCATAACAGGACGGTGCTGAAGATGCGTTTACCCATGGAAAGTCGACCGATTCCGAGCTCGGATGTTCACGTTCGCCTCGTCAGCTGCGCCGCAAGAGAGTGCGATTGCTCATGCCGCGACTATTTGGAAGCGGCTGGTTTCAGCTGCTCGCTCGTCAGGCCAAACCGCCGCTCGCGCCGGTTGTACTCCGCGATGGCACCGGCCAGATCCTCTTTCGTGAAGTCGGGCCAGAGGACGGGCAGAAACATGAATTCCGAATAAGCGGCCTGGGGCAGCAGGAAATTGCTGAGACGAGTCTCGCCCGACGTGCGGATCACCAGATCCGGATCCGGCATCTCCGGGCAATAAAGATAACGGCTGAACGTCGCCCACGAGCTATCGTTCAGCTTTTCCTTGCCGGTCGCCACGGCGGCCGCATAGGCCCGGGCGGCATCCACGATCTCGGTACGCGAACCGTAATTCAGCGCCAAAACCAAAGTGTAATCTGTGAAATGCCGTGTCTCTTCGACCGTGGTACGCAAATGCTTTTGCACGCCG
>PPFU01001720.1_pt1 | contig 24970 bp, 16 predicted proteins | sample 1535991 | NCBI WGS metagenome assembly PPFU01 (sample SAMN04901290, study PRJNA319586) | Hypolithon metagenome, whole genome shotgun sequencing project. | isolation source: Antarctic Hypolithon | place: Antarctica: Miers Valley | collected 2014
AAGGGCGGGCGAACCATAACCGAGGCGCAATAGCGAACTGTGAGGGGACGCCATTTCCGCTTTGCACCCGCCTGCGCTACTCCGCCGCCTCGCGCTGCGACTGCTCGAATTCGAGGGCCGCGAGGTAACGCTCCGCATCCAGCGCGGCCATGCAACCGGTGCCCGCGGCGGTGACGGCCTGGCGATAGACATGGTCCATCACGTCCCCGCAGGCGAATACGCCCGGCACCTTGGTCTTGGGCGTGCCGGTCTCGACCACGAGGTAGCCGCTGTCGTCAATGGGCAGCTTGCCGCGGAACAGCTCGGTCGCAGGCGCGTGGCCGATGGCGACGAAGGCGCCCTCGCAGGCGAACTCGCTCAGCTCGCCCGTGAGCGTATCGGCCAGCTGCAAGCCCGTCAGTCCGCCCGCTGCCGGATCGCCCAGGAACTGCTCGACCCGCTTGTTCCAGAGCGTGGAAATCTTGGGGTGAGCGAACAGCCGATCCTGCAGGATCCTCTCCGCGCGCAACTCGTCGCGGCGATGGATCAGCGTCACCTCGACGCAGTGATTGGTGAGGTAGAGCGCCTCCTCGACCGCGGTGTTGCCGCCGCCGATCACCGCCACCTTCTTGCCGCGGAAGAAGAACCCGTCGCAGGTGGCGCAGGCCGAGACGCCCTTGCCCGACAGCGCCTCCTCGCCCGGCGCGCCCAGCCACTTGGCCTGCGCGCCGGTGGCGATCACCAGCGTTTCGCCCAGATAAACGTCGCCCGAATCGCCCACCGCGCGGAACGGCGAGCCGGAAGCGATGTCGATCTCCAGGATCGTATCCCACAGCATCCGCGTGCCGACATGTTCGGCCTGCGCCTTCATCTCCTCCATCAGCCACGGGCCCTGGACGACGTCGCGGAAACCGGGATAATTCTCGACATCGGTGGTGATGGTCAGCTGGCCGCCCGGTTGCAGCCCCTGGACCACGATCGGCGCGAGCCCCGCGCGCGCGCCATAGATCGCGGCGGAGAGCCCGGCCGGGCCCGAGCCGATGATGAGCATGCGGGTGTTATGCGTGGCCATGGTTGCGTGCGCCCATCCTTTGTCGCGTGCCGCTGAGGCGCCCGAGGTAAGGGCGGCGCTGCGCTCAGGCAATATCCGCCGGTTGATTGCACCCTGCGCCCAGCGGGATAGCACCACCTCGCCCATCGTCCCAATGGAGGGACCGGGAGGGTTTCTCTCGGATTTCCCATCTGATAGAGGAACAAGAGGATGCGCAATGGAGAGCCTTGAAGCCGCTGGAGGCAAAGCGCCGGGCTGCTGCGCGCCGACCGGTCGTGGGCCGCAACGAGGGAGGCCGCGATGAGGATTTCGGTCTGCACCTACGGGCAGGACCATGGCGCCACGCTTGCCGATCTTGTCGTCGCGCTGCGCCATTCGCACAGGCCGCCCGCCGATCTCGTCGTCGCCGCGATCGGCGCGCGGCCGTTCGAGCTTCCTTTCGCCTCCTTCCCGGTGCGCCAGGTGGTGCTCGAGGAACACGGCCTGCCGCTCGCCCGCGCCCGCAATGCCGCCGCCGCTCGCGCGCGGGGCGACCTGCTGGTCTTCCTCGATCCCGACATGATCCCGCACCCCGCCATGCTCGGCCATTATGCCGAGGCCGCCCGGCGGGGCGGCGCGCTGATCGGCGAGGTCGCCTACCTTCCCGAAGGCGCTGCCAACGGGGGGCTCGATGTCGCCAGGCTGGACAAGCTCGCCGAGGCCAATCCCGAGCGGCCCTGCGCGGGGGAGATCATTGACGGGAGCGTAGCCGCCCCGGGGGGCGCGGCTATCCCATGCCGCGACTATCGCGCGCTGTGGGGCGACAACTTCGCCGTGCCCGCACGCGAATTCGCCAGGATCGGCGGGTTCGACGAGCGCTACGAGGGCCCGGGCGGGGAGGATACCGATTTCGCCCGGGCGGCCATGTCGGCCGGGCTGCCGCTCGCCTTCGCCCAAGGCGCGAAGGCCTACCGGCAGCACCGGGCCGAGGCGGTGCCGCCGCTCGAGCATCTCGACACGATCCTCGCCAATGCCGCGCTGTTCGAGGGCAAGTGGAACCGCAAGGCGCTCGAGGAACAGCTGCGCGCCTTCGCGATGATGGGTCTGATCGCGCAGACCCCCGAGGGCTGGCGCAAGCTGCGCGAGCCCGGGCCCGCCGAGTTCGCTCTCGCGCGCGAAGCGGGGAGCCTGCCCTACCCCAGCATGGCCGAGGCGGTCGCGCGGATCGAGCGGCAAGCCGATCCGAAGCGTCCCAAGGGACCGCTGCGCCCCGCGGCCTGAACGAGGCCGGCCGAACGGGCCATTCGATGAGCGCTTGGCCAAGGATGTGAACGGTGCCCGGGAACCACGGGGGGGTCTGGCGCAATATCCTCTCATCCCCACCGCCAGATCATGACAGCCCTGTCCCACCCGTGCCCAACGAAACCTCGACCTATCCGCTGACCGGCCGCTTCCTCGCCGGAAGACTGCGCCACGCGCTGCGCGAGCCGGAAAAGGAGTATCTCGAGAGCCTCGTTTCCGCCGAAGAGCGCAGCGCGGAAGACCGGATGATCCTGCGGCGGGGGGAGAGCTCGGGCAACAGCACCATGCTGGTCGATGGCTTCGTGCTGCGCGTCATCCGGCGAGGCGGGAACGAAAGCATCGTCGGCTTGCACGTGCCGGGCGATTTCGTCGACCTGCACAGTTTCGCGTTGAAGCGGCTCGATCATGACCTTGTCGCGGTCGGCCGGACGCATTGCGCCTATTTCCCGCACAAGGCACTCGCGCGCGCGATCGTCGAGCAGCCGCGGCTGGCGCGCATCCTGTGGATGGCGAGCCTGCTCGATGCCGCACTGCACCGCGCCTGGATCCTCAAGCTCGAGCGGCTGCGCGCCAGCGAGCGGCTGGCGCACCTGTTCTGCGAAATGTGGTGCCGGCTGCAGATGGTCGATGCGGATCGGCCGGACGGCTTCGCCTCGCCGTTCACGCAGGCGCACCTCGCCTCGATGTGCGGCATCTCGGTGATCCACGCCAACCGCGCTCTGGCGAGCTTGCGCGATGCGGGGCTCGCGCAGTTCCGCCGCGGTCGCCTGTTCGCCGACGACCGTGAGGCGCTGGCTGCGCATGGGCGGTTCAGCGCGGATTACCTCTATGGCGAGGGGACGCTCCACATCTCCCCCGGAGGCTTTGAAGGAGGCTAGGGCCTTGCCATCTGCGCGCATCGGTGGAGATGGGCGGAATGGCAGGCCGAAGGCGCGGCTGACCCTCGCCGCGGTGGCGCGGTAGTTCACCAGCACGCCGGCCCCGCGATGCGGTGACCGGGCTTGACCCGTGCGCGCCGCGCTGGAAGTTGCACCAATGATCGAACCGCAGCGCATCCTCGCGTTCACCTTGCTGCTCGTCACCGGCTGCACCACCATGCCGCGGGGGGCGGGCTCCGATCCGGCCGCAGCCGAGCTGTGCCGCAGCGCCGGCATCACCATCCGCGCGGATTTCCCGGCCGCGCGCGCGGGCGATTGCATCATCCGCGCCGACGGCGGCTTCGCGCTGACCATCGCCCCCGAACATGCCCCGCCGATCAACCCGAGCGCGTGGTACGCCTTCCGCCTCGAAGGCGCGCAAAGGCCGGTCACAATCGAGCTCTCCTATCTTCACGCCCGCCACCGCTACCGCCCCAAGCTCAGCGCCGACGGCGAGACCTGGATCGAGCTCCCCGACGACGCACTCGAAACCACAGAGGAGCGCACCACCGCGCGCTTCACGGTGCCCGCCAGCACCCGTTTCGTCGCCGCCCAGCCGCTGGTGGATAGCGCCGCCCGATCCGCCTGGCTGGCGCGCATTGCCGCAGCAGCGGAGCTCCGGGTCGAGCGGATCGGCCTGTCGCATGAAGGGCGGCCGATCGAGCTCATCGATACCGGCGAGGCGGATCGCCCGGTGCTGCTGCTGCTGGGCGGCCAGCATCCACCCGAATATACCGGCCACGTGGCGATGCGCGCTTTCCTGGCGACGCTCCTGGCCGAGACGCCCGAAGCGCGCCGCTTCCGCGACCGGGTGCGCATCGCCGCGGTGCCCAATCTCAACCCCGATGGCGTCGACCGAGGCCACTGGCGCGCCAATCTGGGCGGGGTGGACCTCAATCGCGACTGGGGGCCGTTCACCCAGCCCGAAACGCGGGCCGTGCGCGACTGGCTGGCGCGGGAGGGGATCGAGCCGGCGATCGTGCTCGATTTTCATTCGACCAGCCGCAACCTGTTCTACATCCAGAACGGGTCCGAGCCGACCGACCCGCCCGAGTTTGCCCGAAAATGGCTCTTGCGCACACCCCAGACGACGCACGGCTTCAGCTTCACGCTCGAGCCGACCAACGCCAACCCCGAGCGTGCCACCTCGAAGAATTATTTCTACCGCGCGTTAAGCATCCCGGCGATCACTTACGAGGTCGGGGATACGACCGGCGAGGTTGCCGTGCGAGCCGGCGCCCGCGTTCTCGCGCGGGATCTTATGCGAGAAATGCTCGGGGAATAGGGCCAAATCCGCCTAGCGGCCTTGCCGGGCAAGTGAACGATGCGCCTCTGGAACCTGTATTCGCGGGCTCGAGAGTTGCCGGGTGCAACGCACAACGGTAGACGGTGCGAGTGAGGGGCTGGACGGCCGCATTAAGGATTTTGTTACTTTCGTTCTGCATAAAGAGACGCGGGCACGATTCGTCTAGGCCCGTATTGTTCTGCGATCGACGGTCGCTCCCTAGTTGTTCGGGCGGGGCGCCGTGGCTTTCCGTGTGTCTGCGGGAAGCCCAGCCGGTCATGTCGAAATGTTCATCTGGGGGTTACATGAGAGGCATCGAAGCGAGCGAATCCGCGAGGCTGAGCGATTACCTGAGGCTGGCCCGGTTCGACCATGCCACCAAACACGTCTTCATCCTGCCCGGCATCCTGCTGGCGATCGTCCTGCGCGGGGTGGAGAACTCAAATCTCATCTATCACATCGCGCTGGGCTTCGTCTGCGCGGTGTCGGTCGCGTCAGCCAATTACGTGATCAACGAGTGGCTGGACCGCGATTTCGACCGGCATCACCCGACCAAGTCGGCGCGGGTGTCCGTCAACGTGCCGCTCAACCCGACCTATGTCTATGCGTTGTGGCTGGCCTTCCTCGTCGTCGGCCTAGTTGCTGCCTACCTCTCGAGCTGGCTGATGTTCGGTGTGGGGGTCGTGTTCGGGCTGCAGGGGATCGTCTACAATGTCCCGCCGATCCGCTCGAAGGACCGGGCCTTTCTCGACGTCATCTCTGAATCGATCAACAATCCGCTGCGGCTGCTGATCGGGTGGGCGATGATCGACGCCTGGTCGCTGCCGCCCTCCTCGATCGTGGTCGCCTACTGGCTCGGCGGGGCCTTCCTGATGGCGGCCAAGCGGTTCTCCGAGTACCGCGAGATTGTCGCCTCGCACGGGCTCGACCTGCTGGTACGCTACCGCAAGTCCTTCGCCGGCTATACCGAGGCCAGCCTGTTCGCCTCGACCTTCTTCTATGCGCTGGTGTGCGTCGGTCTGTTCTCGGTCTTCCTCACCAAATACCGGATCGAGTATATTCTCTCGCTGCCGTTCCTGTGCGCCCTGTTCGCGGTGTACATGGCGCTGTCGCTGGCCAAGCACTCGGTCGCGCAGGCGCCCGAGAAGCTCTTCACGTCCAAGCTGCTGATGCTCGCGACCGGCAGCTTCGCGATTTCGATGCTGGTGCTGACCGTCGTCGACCTGCCGGTGGTCGAGGTCCTCTCGGTCCAGCGCTACATCTCGCTCCCCGGCACCACGTAGTGGCGGACAGGTGATGGCACGGGCACCCGGCGGGGCGAGGACGACGTGCCGCCAGATTGATTGCAGCGCAGGTCCAAGATCCTCGCCGGAGTTTTCCGGATGTTGAGCGGCAAGCGCTTCATCGGCTATTTTTTGACCGGCGGCATGGCTGCGGTGATCGATCTGGGGCTGTTCCTCGTCTTCGAAGGGGCGGGGATGGCGGTGCCGCTCGCGGCCACGGCGAGCTTCCTCGTCGCCGCCTTGTTCAATTTCGGCAGCTCGTCGCTGCTCGTTTTCCGCACGCCATTGACGCTGCGCCGCTTCGGGCGCTTCATGTCGGTCGCTTCGGTGGGTCTGGCGATCAATGTCGGCGTGACCTGGCTGCTGTTTTCGCTCATTGCGTCGCCCGCATTGTCCAAGCTGATCGGCATCGGCACCGCCTTCGCCTTCAACTATGTCGCGCACAGCTTAATCGTCTTCCGCCCCGCCACCGACGATCGGCGCTGAACTCAGGCTCGCCGCCCCTTAGTTGATCGTGCTCGCCGCGATCTCTGCGTGATCTGCCGCGCAGCGGCTGAGGGTAATCTCAGCTTATCCGCCAGGCCTGCCCCGCAGCGGTGGCGGTAGTCCAAGGTTACCGGCCCGCACCGGTCAGGCGGAAAGGCGCCAGATCTCGCGAGCGTATTCGCCGATGGTGCGATCCGAGGAGAACCAGCCCATGCGTGCGACGGTGCGGATCGTGCTCGCGGTCCAGGCGTCATGGTCGCTCCAGCGATGATCGATCGCGCGCTGCGCGGCCCAGTAGGCGGCGAAGTCGGCGGTGATCATGTAGCGATCCTGCTCGACCAGTTCCGCCATCAGGCCGGCATACAGACCGGGCTGACCCGGCGACCAGACGCCGCTCTGCACGGCGGCGATCGCGTCGCTCAGGTCGGGCTGGTCCGCCAGCGCGGAGAGCGGGTTGTACCCGGCCCCGCGCGCCGCCGCGACCTCGCTCGCGGTCAGGCCGAAGATCGCCATGTTCTCCTCGCCGACACAATCGCGGATTTCGATATTCGCCCCGTCGAGCGTGCCGATGGTCAGCGCGCCGTTGAGGGCCAGCTTCATGTTGCCCGTGCCCGAGGCTTCCATTCCGGCAGTCGAGATCTGCTCGGACAGGTCGGCTGCGGGCACGATCCGTTCGGCGAGCGAGACATTGTAATTGGGAAGGAACGCGACCTTCAGCAGGTCACCCACCGCGGGATCGGCGTTGATCCGCCGGGCGACGTCGTTGGCCAGCCGGATGATGAGCTTGGCGGCGACATAGCTCGATGCCGCCTTGCCCGCGAAGATCTTGACGCGCGGGACCCAGCCTTGCATCGGATGCGCGCGGATCTGGTCGTACAGAACGATTGTCTCGAGGATGTTGAGCAGCTGGCGTTTGTACTCGTGGATCCGCTTGATCTGGACGTCGAACATCGCCGCGGGATCGACCGCGAGGCCCAAAGTCTCCCCGATATACCGGGCGAGCGCCTCCTTGTTGGCGCGCTTGACCGCGGCGAAACGCTGGCGGAATGCCTCGTCCTCGGCGAGCGGCTCAAGGGAACGAAGCTCTTCCAGATCGCCCAGGAACCCGTCGCCGATCGCCTCGCGGATCAGCCCGGCCAACCCGGGATTGCAACCGCCGAGCCAACGCCGCGGGGTGATGCCGTTGGTCTTGTTGTTGATCCGTGCCGGATACAGACGATGGAGATCGGCGAACACCGTCTCCTTCATCAGCTGGGTGTGAAGCGCGGCGACGCCGTTGACGCTGTGCGAGCCGACGAAGGCGAGATTGGCCATCTTCACGCGCCGCTCACCGTTCTCGTCGATGAGGCTGATCGCCCGCGATGATCCCTCGCCGAGACCACCAGCCTCGGCCAGCACATGGGCGTTGACCCGGTAGATCAGCTGCATGTTGCGCGGCAGCAGGCGCTCGATGAGCGGCAGCGGCCAGCTCTCGAGCGCTTCGGGCAGCAGCGTATGACAGGTGTAGGCCATCGTGCGGCAGGTGATGTCCCATGCCTCGTCGAAGCCGAGCGAGTGCTCGTCCATCAGCAGGCGCAACAGCTCAGCGACCGCGATCGCGGGGTGCGTGTCGTTGAGCTGGATCGCGACCTTCTCCGGTAGCGAGCGCACGTCGCCGAAATATTGCAGGTGCCGCCGGACGATGTCCTGCACCGAGGCGGAAGAGAAGAAAATCTCCTGACGCAGCCGCAATTCCTGCCCCGCGGGGGTCGAATCGTTCGGGTAGAGAACGCGCGACAGCGTTTCGGCGCGGGTCTGGTCGGCCAGCGCGCCGGCGTGATCGCCCTCATTGAACGTGTCGAGCTGCAACGGGTCGAGCGCGCGGGCGGTCCACAGGCGCAGCGTATTGACGCGGCTGCCGCCCCAGCCGACGACCGGCGTATCGACCGCGCTCGCCTCGACCCACTCGACCGGCTCCCAATGCGATCTGCCCTCGGGGTCGAGCGTCACCGCGCCGCCGAAGCCCACGCGATAGGCACTCTCGCGCCGCTCGAACTCCCAGCTGTTGCCGTTCGCTAGCCAGGTCTCGGGCAGCTCGACCTGGACGCCGTCCTCGATCCGCTGGCTGAACATGCCGTTCACGTAGCGGATGCCGTAGCCGAAGGCGGGCAGCGACAGGCTGGCGAGGCTCTCCATGAAGCAGGCGGCGAGCCGGCCGAGGCCGCCATTGCCGAGCGCCGCGTCAGGCTCGAGCGCCTCGAGTTCGGCAAGGTCGACGCCCAGTTCGCCCAGCGCGGCGGCCACCTCCTGCTCGCGCCCAAGGTTGGCGATCGTGTCGCGCAGCAGCCGGCCGATGAGGAACTCGAGGCTCAGATAGTAGACCCGTTTGGCGCCCTTGGCATGCGCTTCGCGCGTCGAGGCGACCCACCGCTCGATCACGTCGTCGCGCACCGCGAAGATCGTCGCGTTGAGCCAGTCGAGCGGACGTGCGGCATGGACGTCCTTGCCGATCCGGTGCAGCAGCGCATCGACGATGTCAGAGGCGAGCGCGCTGCGCTGCCGGGGTGCGGGCACTTCGGCGAGCATCCTCGATTCGGCCATGACGATCCTTGCAGCGGGCCCGCCGCGGATGCGGCGGACGGGGCACACTGTCACCCCTCCATACGTATGCAAGCTATGCCATAATTGGAGGTTAACGCCCCGCCTGCCGACCACCTTCATCCGATCCGCTCGCCAGCAGCCGGAAGCCCCAGGCGGGAAGTGTGACGCTATCCCCGGCGGCGATCGTCTCCGCTTCGCCACTGCGGAACTCGCTGTACGTGCCCGCGGGCAGCGCATCGGCGAAGGTGGCGGTGACGGGCTCGCCTGTAAGGTTGAACAGGCCGAGCACCTTGTTGCCCTCCTCCTCGCGCACCCAGGCCAACATCTGCTCGGGCCGGTCGGTCACCACCTGCTGCATCCGCGCGCCCCATGCGCCGTTGTCGAGCGCGGGATTGGCATCGCGGAATGCGATCAGGTCGGCCAGCAGCTCGCCATAGGAGCATTCATCGCCCTGGCTCCAATCGACCGGGTCCTTCTCGAAGAATTCGAGCCGCTTGGCATTGCAGGCCTCCATCCCGTTGTGGATCAGGGGGATGCCCTCGCCGGTGAAGGAGAGCGCGGTCATCGCCTCCAGCCCGGGCCCGTAGTTCTCCTGCATCGTGCCTTCCCAGGCATTCGAATCATGGTTCTCGATATAGGTCATGCGCATGGCCTCGCGCGGCCACAGGCTCTCGTTCTCGGCATAATAGCCGAAGAAGCTGGCGGCATTGCCCTCGCCCTGCGCCACCCGCTTGGAGGTATGGTGCCAGTCCCAGGCGTAGGTCGCATCGAAGGCGGCGCGGTGCCAGGCGGTCTGCTGCACCTCGCCGAGCATGAACACCGGGCGGATCGCGTCGAGCCGCGCGCGCACCGTCTCCCAGAAATCGACCGGGACATAGCCCGCGACATCGGCGCGGAAGCCGTCGATGCCGAAATCGCGGACCCAATATTCCAGCGCCCCGCCGATATGCTCGCGCACGCCGGGCCTGGACCAGTCGAGATCGATGATGTCGGACCAGTCCCACCACGGCGTCGGGCGGAAATCGCCGTCCCAGGTCTTTTCGTACCAATCGGGGTGTTCGCTCGCCAGGGGGTGATCCCAGGCGGTGTGGTTGGCGACGAAATCGAGGATCACCTTGAAGCCTTGCGCGTGCGCCGCCTCGACGAAGCTGCGGAACTCGGCCTCGGTGCCGAACTCGGGGTTGACCGCGTAATAGTCGCGCACCGCATAGGGGCTGCCGAGCGTGCCCTTCCGGTTGACCTCGCCGATCGGGTGGATCGGCATCAGCCACAGGATGTCGACGCCAAGCTCCTTCAAGCGCGGCAGCTCGCGCTGCGCGGCGGCGAAGGTGCCTTCGGGGGTGAACTGGCGGGTGTTGATCTGGTAGATCACCGCGTCCTTGGACCATTCGGGCGCCTCGATCTCGACGAAGGGCTTTGGCTCCCAAGGCGAGTTCGAGGGCGACTGGGCACCTGCCACGCTCGCGCCGAACGCGAAGGTAAGGGCCGCAAGGGCGGTGGCGAGACGGATCATCGGGAAACTCCTGCTTGGGGTAGCGCCGCCTTGACGCGCAGCATGGCGACAGCGGCAATCAGCCAGACGAAGGCGGCGAACAGCATCGTCCAGATCGGCTCTCCGGGAAAGAATGCCTTCATGATGGAGCCCATCACCGTCGCTACCAGCAATTGCGGCACGACGATGAAGATGTTGAACAGCCCCATATAGATACCGAGCTTGGCCTGCGGCAAGTTCGAGGCGAGGATCGCGTAGGGCATGGCGAGGATGCTGGCCCAGGCGATGCCGATGCCGATCTCCGCCAGCAGCAGGGTCTCGGCATCTCGCACAAAGAAGAACATCAGGAACCCGAGCGCGCCGATGGTCAGGTTGAGCGAGTGGGTCGTCACCGGGCCGAAGCGGCGGCTCATCCACGGCAGCAGCGCGAGCGCGGCGATGGCGGCGACGCCGTTATAGACGGTGAACAGCACGTTCACCCAGTTTGCGCCCTCATTGTAGGCGGCGCTCGTCGTATCGGTGCTGCCGAACACGTACTGGGTGACGACGGGGGTGGTGTTGATCCACATGATGAACAGCGCCGACCAGCTGAAGAACTGGACCACGGCGAGGCGCTTCATCACCTCGGGCATGCCGGAGAAATCGCCGACGATGGAGGAGAGCATGTTGGTCGTCGCCCCGCGCCGGGCGAGCGCGATGGCGAGCGCGCTGAGCGCCCCATAGACAATCAGGAGCGCGCCGAGGAGCAGCACCTCCTTCTCGAGCTCCAGTGCGTCGACCGCAAGGATGACCACGCCGCCCTGAAGCGCCCAGGCGATGCTCGAGACGTAGCTCTTGTGGGCCAGCAGCGCCGCGGGCTGGCCGACGGGTTCGGCGGGCCCCGCAAAGGCGGCCTGCTCGGCGGGTGAGTATTCGCGCGTGGTCAGAACGGTCCACAGCACCGCCAGGAACAGCGCCGCGCCGCCCGCCCAGAAGCTCCAGCGCACGGTATCGGGGATGCCGCCGCCGGGCGCCACGTTGGCGACGCCCCATTGCTCGAGCAGGTACGGGAAGATCGAGCCGACCACCGCGCCGGTGCCGATGAAGGCGGTCTGCACCGCATAGCCCGCGGCATGCTGGTCGGTGTGCAGCATGTCGCCGACGAAGGCGCGGAACGGCTCCATCGCCACGTTGAGGCTGGCATCGAGCACCCACAGCATGGCCGCGGCGAACAGCAGCGGCGCGCCGATCAGCGGCGAGAGCGGCATCACCGCGAGCGCCAGCGCGGCGAAGATGGCGCCGGTGAGGAAATAAGGGCGGCGGCGGCCGAGCCGGTTCCAGGTGCGGTCCGACAGGTGGCCGATGATCGGCTGGATGATCAGCCCGGTGAGCGGAGCGGCAACCCACAAGGCGGGCAGGTCGTCCATGCTCGCGCCCAGGGTCTGGAAGACCCGGCTCATGTTGGCGTTCTGCAGCGCGAAGCCGATCTGGATGCCGAAGAAGCCGAAGCTGATGTTGAACAGGCCGCTGAGGGACTGGCGCGGCTTGCGCGGGGTCAATGGGTCGTGGACAGATCCGTGCCCGCCCGCTTCATCCTGGGCCGATCCGTGCCGGGCCGCCGGGTGCGGGGCGGGTTCGTGCGGGGCCGCTCGCTGCATGGTGTGATCGAAATCCTTCCCGGGGCACGGGCGGCTTCAACCCACCTTCGCGCTATCACGCGAGGCTGGCACGGTTGCGCGGCGGCGACAATATGCTTTCGCGCCTCAGGGGCAGCGCGATGCTCCCGGCCGGGGCGCGAGGTTTCCGCTCATCCGGCCACCGTGCTCGCCCGCACCACGAGCCGCGTCGGCAGGCACCGCTTGGGCGGATCGCGGTCCTCGATTCCGGCCAGGAGCGTCCCGACCAGTCGCTCGCCCGCGCCCTTCATGTCCTGCATGATCGTCGTCAGCGGCGGACTGGCGAGGCTGGCCGCGGGAATGTCGTCGAACCCGATCACCGCCACATCGGCGGGCACCGAGAGGCCCGCCTGCTCGAGCGCGCGCATCGCGCCGATGGCGATGAGGTCGCTGGCGGCGAATATCCCATCGAAGCGGGCGCCTGCATCGATCAGCCGCATCGCCGCCCGGTAGCCCGCCTCCTCGGTGATCGCCGCGTCCTGCCGCAGCGCCGGCTCGACCGGCAGCCCCGCCTCGCCCAGCGCCTCGCACAGGCCGCGATAGCGCTCGGCGAATTCGGGCGAACCCTCGCCGACATTGCCCAGGAAAGCGATCCGCTGTCGCCCCAATTCGATCAGGTGCGCGCCCGCCTGGCGCCCCGCGCCGATATTGTCCGAGCCGATCGTCGGCCCGCGCTGTTCGTCGTCGATCGAACCCCAGCAGACATAGTGCGTGCCCTGCCGGTCCAGCTCGCGCAGCCGGTCACGATAGACGAGATAGTCCCCGTAGCCGAGCAGGATCAGCCCATCCGCCCGCCCGTCGCGGTACTGGGCGGGCCAGTTGTCGTGGAGGTTCTGGAACGAGATCAGCAGGTCGAGTCCACCCGTTACGCAGGCGCGTGTGATCGAGCCGAGCATCGCGAGGAAGAACGGGTTGATCATGCTGTCATCGGACGTCGGGTCCTCGAAGAACAGCAGGGCGATGGTGTTCGAGCGGTGCGAGCGCAGCGAGGAGGCGTTGCGGTCGACCGTGTAATTGAGTTCCTCGGCGATCTTGCGGATTCGCTCGCGGGTTGCGGCACTGACGCTCTTGTCGCCGCGCAGCGCCCGGCTGACGGTCGGTTGCGAGACGCCCGCCAGATAGGCGATGTCGATGCTCGTCGGCCTGCCGGCCGGTGCGCGGCCCATGCTCTTCTCTCCGGCGGCGCGTTCGATGCGCTCGCTCGTTATGGGAGAGGCTAGACGAGGGCGGGGCCGAAGGGAACAGCGGCCGGGGGCGGTATCGCCGGGCGCGGACCGGAGCTAGACCGGCCGGCCATGACCTCGCCGCTCGCCCTCGCCCCCGCCGCGCGGATCACGACCACCGCCTTCGGCCATGAAGCGAACGCGCTGCTGACGATCGAGGAGGCGCTGGCCGATGTCGAACTCGTCCGCACGATCGCCGCGCGCCACGCCTTCCACCCGATCGGCCCGCATTACCCGGGCATCCGCGCGCCCGTTTCCGAGCGGATCGCGCAGCCGCTGTTCGCACCGCTCGGCGGCGCGATCGAGGAGAGCTTCGGATTGCCGCGGCCGCTCCGCTATATCGAGGGCTTCCTCAGCATCGTGACGCGGAGCCCCGCCGATCTGCGCCCGATCCAGCGCCTGCCGCATTTCGACGGAACCGAGCCGGCGCGCATCGCCATGCTGCTCTATCTCGACCCTGGCGAACGGGGCGGCACCGCCTTCTTTCGCCAGCGCGCGACAAGGTTCGAGAGCGTTTCGCCGGAGCGTCTCGCCGCCTACGAGGCAGCGCTCGAAGCCGGTGTCGCCCGGCATGGCCTCCCGCAGGCCCGTTACGTCGGGGCGGACGACCCGCTGTTCGAGCGCATCCACCAGGTCGAGGGAGAGCTCAATCGGCTGATCGTTTATCGCGGCAACACGCTCCACTGCGCCGATCTGACCGATGAATTCCTGCCTCTGGCCGATCCGCTCGCGGGCCGGCTGTCGCTCAACCTGTTCTTTTCGTGAAACCTGTTGCAGATTAGCCACTGCTGTAGACCGCTCGTCAATGCATACGTATACTTCCTTCCGCGAGCGGGCGGCTGTCGCCTAGGAAAAGGGACCACGATCCGGTCGATCCGAGGCGAGCATCCGTTCGTCCGCTCAGGCCGGCGGGAGGGGGATAGGATCATGAGACTTCGCACGCTGCTTCGCGCAGGCGCCGGCACCAGCATCATCGCGCTTTCGGCCATCGTGCTCGGCGGTGCGGTCGAGGCGCAGGAAGCGATCCTCGAACCCGGCGAGACCGAGGCGGCCCAGCCCGTGGACGAGCCCAGCGACACCATCGTTGTCACCGGCTTCCGCCAGGCGATCGAGACCGCAATCGACCTGAAGCGCGATTCCCCCGTCATCGCCGAGGCGTTCTCGGCCGAGGACATCGGCAAGCTGCCCGACGTCTCGATCGCCGAAACGCTCGGCCGCCTCCCCGGCCTCGCGGTCCAGCGCATCGACGGGCGCGCGCAGAGCCTCTCGATCCGCGGCCTCGGCCCTGATTATTCGACTTCGCTCCTCAATGGCCGCCAGCTCGTCTCCTCGGGCGACAACCGCGGCGTCGAATACGATCAATATCCTAGCGAGCTCATCAACAGCGGCGTCATCTACAAGGTGCCATTCGCCGGCCTGATCGGCCAGGGCCTTGCCGGCACCGTGGACCTCAGAACCATCCGCCCGCTCGATGCGCGCGAGCGGATCATCTCGGTCGCCGGCCGGGTGGAATTCAACGAGGACGGCTCGCTCAACCCCGATATCGAGGGCTGGGGCTACCGCGCGACGGGCACCTATGTCGACCAGTTCGCCGACGACACGCTGGGCGTCGCACTGGGCGTCGCCTATCAGTCTTCCCCAAGCCAGGTGAAGCGCTTCAATTCCTGGGGCTATCCCGAAATCGGCCAGGGCGATATCGACAGCGGCGTTGCCCCCGCGGGCACTGCCGGCACCGCGATCCTGGGCGGGATGAAGCCCTACGCCCGCTCGGTCGATCTCGACCGGCTCGGCGTGTTCGGCACGGTCGAATACGAGCCCAGCGCCGAGATCAGCACCTCGATCGACGTGTTCTACGCCGATTACCAGGAGAACATCCCCCAGCGCGGCATCGAATTCCCGCTCAATCCCGGCTGGGGCGCGGGCACCCAGATCACCGCGGCGAGCCCGGTGGGCACGCTCGCCGACACCGCCACCTATACCGGCGTCCAGCCGGTGGTGCGCAATGACTTCGACCGCAAGGAAACCGAAACCTGGGCCGTCGGCTGGAACACGCAGTACGAGGCGGACGACGTCCTGCTGCTGGTCGACATCGCCTATTCGCGCGCGGACCGGCGTCTCCAGCAGATCGAGAGCTATTCGGGTCTCAGCTACGCCGCCAACCCGGCCGCGCCTTCTGATACCGTCACCTACAACCGCAATTCGAGCGGCTTCCCGTTCACCTTCACCAATCAGATCGACTACTCGAACACCAACCTCATCCAGCTGACCGATCCGCGCGGCTGGGGCGCGAACGGCATCGTCCAGGCCGGTTTCATCAACGATACCGAGACCGAGGACGAGCTGTGGTCGGTCCGCGCCGAGGCCGCCTTCCCGGTCGAGAACAACTGGCTGCAGCAGGTCGTGGTGGGTGCGGCCTATGACAATCGCACCAAGAGCCGCGACATCACCCAGAACTTCCTCAGCCTCGCGGGCGGCCCCTCGGTGTTCGCCTCGCAAGGTGCGGTGACCCGGCTGCCGATCCCCCAGGACGCGCTGCTCGAGAGCACCGCCTCGCTCGCCTTCCTCGGGCTGGGGCCGCAGGTGATCTACGATCCCTTCGTTCTGCTCGAGAACGGCACCTACGTGCTCACCGACGTGCAGAGCTCGGACCTGCCCTTCCCCGGCGACTGGACCGTCAACGAGCGCGTCCATATCGGCTATGCCCGGCTCGACCTTGAGGTCGACGGCGCGGTGCCGCTGACCGGCAATATCGGCGTGCAATTCGTCTACACCGACCAGAGCTCGAGCGGGTTTAGCTCGCCAGGCGGAGTGGGCGCGCAGCTGATCCCCGTCACCGGCGGCGATGAATATCTGAACGTGCTGCCTTCGGCGACGCTCAACTTCGAGTTCTCGGACGAGTTCGTGGTTCGCCTCGGCGCCGCGCGCACGCTGGCCCGCCCGCGGATGGACCAGCTCAACGCCTCCTCCAACGCCTCCATCGCCAACCAGCCGCAGCAGCCGCTCGGCTCGATCTTCAGCGGCGGGGGCGGCAATCCCGAATTGCGGCCCTATCTGGCGGATGGCATCGATCTCTCGGCCGAATGGTACTTCGCCGATGCCGGCTATCTGGCGGTGGCGACCTACTACAAATGGCTCGAGCAGTTCGTAAATCCGGGCGCCTCGGTGATCCGGGACTTCTCCTACCTGGTGCCGTCGCTGAACGGCCAGCAGCTTGCGCTGTTCAACGCCACCGGCCAGCAGACGCTGGGCATCGTCAGCGGTCCGGACAACCAGGCGGAAGGCCACATCTTCGGCGTTGAGGCCACGCTGGCCGTGCCGCTCGACGTATTTAGCAGCGCGCTCGACGGCTTCGGCTTCCAGACCAGCGTCGCCTATACCGACAGCCTGCTGACCATCACCCCGCAGCAGGGCGACCCGTTCGATTCCGTCGTGCCGGGTCTCTCTGAATGGGTGGTCAATTCGACCGCATACTTCGAGAAATTCGGCTTCGAGGCGCGCGTCAGCCACCGCTACCGCACCTCGTTCCTGGCCGAGTTCATCGGCATTTCGGCAAGCCGCACCTTCCGCGAGACCCAGGATGAATCGATTTTCGACGCGCAGGTCGGCTATCGGTTCGAGACCGGCTCGCTCGAGGGGCTGGCGATTACCCTCCAGGCGCTGAACCTCACCGACGAGCCGTTCATCAGTTTCCAGAACGGCGACGAGGAGCAGATCATCGATTACGAGGAATACGGCCGCACCTACCTGATCGGCGCGTCCTATCGGTTCTAGAACCCTCTGAGCGCGGAGGGCCGGTGACCCGCACCCTCTGCATCGCCGGCGGCGGCACCGCGGGGTGGATGAGCGCCGCCGCGCTCGCCCGCTTCGCCCCGCCCGGCACGCGCATCGAGCTGGTCGAGAGCGAGGCGATCGGCACCGTCGGCGTGGGCGAGGCGACGATCCCGCAGATCCACCTGTTCAACGCCGCGCTCGGGCTCGACGAGGCGGAGTTCCTGCGCGACACCAAGGCCAGCTTCAAGCTCGGCATCGAATTCGACGGGTGGCTCGCCGAGGGCCACAGCTACATGCACGCCTTCGGCACGATCGGCCGCAGCGCCGGGCTGCTGCCGTTCCAGCACCATTGGCTGCGCGCCAGGGCGCTCGGCTTCGCCAAGCCGCTGCAACGCTATTCACTGAACGAACTCGCCGCGCGCACCTTGCGAATGCAGCGCGGTCGCCCTTCGGCCGACGCGGTCGAGATGCCCTATGCCTATCATTTCGACGCCGCGCTCTATGCCGCCTATCTGCGCCGCTATGCGGAAAGCCGCGGCGTGGTGCGGCACGAGGGGCGGATCGAACAGGTCGAGCGCCATGGCGAAACGGGCGACATCGCGGCCCTCCGACTCGACGGCGATCGCCGGATCGAGGGCGATTTCTTCCTCGATTGCACCGGCTTTCGCGCGCTCCTCATCGAAGGCGCGCTCGAGGCGGGCTTCGAGGACTGGTCGCGCTACCTTCCCTGCGACCGCGCGCTCGCCGTGCCGTGCGAGGGCGGCGGCGACTTCACGCCCTATACCCGCGCCAGTGCCCGAAAAGCGGGCTGGCAATGGCGCATCCCGCTCCAGCACCGGATCGGCAACGGGCTCGTCTACCAGGGCGCGCATCTGTCCGACGACGAGGCGGCCTCGATCCTGCTCGCCAATCTCGACGGCACGCCGCAGGGCAACCCGCGGCCGATCCGCTTCACAACCGGCATGCGCCGCAACCAGTGGACTCGCAACTGCCTCGCTATCGGCCTCGCGGCGGGCTTCATGGAACCGCTGGAATCGACCAGCATCCATCTCGTCCAGAGCGCGCTCAGCCGCTTCCTCGCAGTGCTGCCGCAAGGCCGCCCCGAGCCTGCGATCGTTAGCTGGTTCAACGCCCAGGCGCGCTTTGAATGGGAGCGAATTCGCGACTTTCTCGTGCTCCACTACTGGGCCAACCAGCGCCACGGCGAGCCCTTCTGGGACGCGATGCGGGCGATGGAGCTGCCCGCAACACTCGCCGCCAAGCTCGAGCAATGGCGCGCTTCGGGCTTCATTCACCGCGAGCACGAGGAGCTGTTCACCGAACAGGGCTGGTTCCAGGTGCTCGCCGGCCAGGGCATCGAGGCGGCGGGCTACAATCCGATGGCCGATGCCATGCCCGAGGCGCAGCTGCGGGCGCTGCTCGAGGAGATCGAGGTCGCGCTGGTCGAGCAGGTCAGGCCGATGCCCCGCCATCTCGAATTCCTGCGATCCTTCGTCGCCGGGCAGCAGCGCGAAGCGGTCAGCGCATGATCCGGGCCGCCGCGCTTCTCGCTCTTGCGCTGGCGGCGCTCCCGGCTGCGGCAAGCGCGCAGGACTACCGCAACCGCCTCCCGTCCGAAGAGATCGTCTATTTCCTCCTTCCCGACCGGTTCGAGGACGGCGAGCAAGCGAATGATTCCGGCGGGCTTGCCGGCGACCGCCTCGCCACCGGCTTCGACCCTGCCGACAAGGGCTTCTTCCACGGCGGCGATTTCGCCGGGCTGACCCGCCGGCTCGATTACCTCGAGCGGCTCGGCATCACCGCGATCTGGCTGGCGCCGGTGTTTGCGAACAAGGTCGTCCAGGGCCCGCCCGGGCAGGAGAGCGCGGGCTATCACGGCTATTGGGTGACCGATTTCACGCGCGTCGACCCTCATTTGGGGACCAATGACGACTTCCAGACCTTCGTCGATGCCGCCCATGCGCGCGGGATGAAGGTGTACATGGACATCATCACCAACCACACCGCCGACGTCATCCGCTATGCCGACGGCGTGGCGACCAATCACGAGTATCGCAGCCTGGGCGATTATCCCTATTCGACCCGCGGCGGGGTCGACGGGCCTGGGATCAACCCCGGCTTCATGGGCGATGAGACCTCCACCCAAGCCAATTTCGCCGCCCTCACCGATCCGGCCTGGGCCTACATCCCGGTTGTGCCCGAGGCCGAGCGCGACGTGAAGGTGCCCGCCTGGCTCAACGACCCGATCCATTACCACAATCGCGGCAATTCCAGCTTCACCGGCGAGGACAGCCGCTACGGTGATTTTTCGGGCCTCGACGACCTGTTCACCGAGCATCCACGCGTGCGCGAGGGGATGATCGAGATCTATGGCGACTGGATCGAGCGGACCGGCATCGACGGCTTCCGCATCGACACCGCGCGCCATGTCGATCCCGGCTTCTGGCAAGCCTTCGTGCCCGCAATGGAGGCCCGCGCGGGTGCAGCCGGCATCGCCAATTTCCACATGTTCGGGGAGATCTTCCGCGAAAGCCCGGAGAGCGGCTACCTCGCCGAATACACCCGCCGGGATCGGCTGCCCGCAGTGCTCGATTTCGCTTTCCAGGCAGCGGTGCGCGAGCTTCTCGGCCGCGACGAGGGCACCGTGGTGCTGGCGCACATGTTCGACGGCGACGTGCTCTACGAGGGCGGCGAGGAGGCCGCGCTCGCGCTCCCGACCTTCCTCGGCAATCACGACATGGGCCGGTTTTCCACCCTCATCCGCCAGGATCGCCCCGGCATCGCGCAGGACGAGCTGCTCGCCCGCGTGATGCTTGGCCATGCGATGCTGCTGAGCCTGCGCGGTTCGCCCGTCATCTATTACGGCGACGAGCAGGGCTTCGTCGGCGACGGTGACGACAAGACCGCGCGCGAGGACATGTTCGCCTCGCAGACCGCGGACTACAACGATAATGATCTCATCGGCACCGAGGCGACCACCGCAATCGCCAATTTCGACGAGGCACATCCGCTCTACCGGCTGATCGCGGACCTGTCGGCGATCCGCCGCGCCCACCCGGCACTGACTCAAGGCCGCCAGCTCGTCCGTCATTACGAGCAGGAGGCCGGCATCTTCGCCGCCAGCCGCTTCGATCCGGCGGACGGGCGGGAATACCTCCTCGTGTTCAACTCCGCCGCCGAGACGCGCAGCGCCAATATCCGCCTCGATTACGCCGCCCGCAGCCTCACCGCGCTCGAGGGTCCCTGCCCCGCCGCCGTCACCGCGCCGGGCAGCGCCGCGTTTACCCTGCCGCCATTGGGCTGGGCCATATGCCTTGCCGAAGATTCCGAGATGGAGAGACCATGAAAGCCCTCGCCGCCACCCCCAAGCTCGCCTTGGCCCTCGCGCTCCTCGCTGCCCCCGCCGCCGCGCTCGCGGGCACCGTCGCCTCGCCCGACGGCCGGATCGTCGCCACACTCGATGTCGATAACGAGGGCAAGCCGTTTTATCAGGTCTCGCGCGATGGCGAGGAGCTGATCGCCCCCTCGAGCCTCGGCTTCATTTTCACCGACGCCGCGCCGCTTCGCCGCGCGATGCAGATTGCCGAGGAGTCCACCGCCAGCGTCGACACGCGGTGGGAGCAGCCCTGGGGCGAACGCCGCTTCGTTGTTGACCAGCACAACGAGCTCGCGGTCACCTTCGCCCAGCGGGACACGGCGATTATCGGCACGGGGGATTTGGCGACGGGGGGCGCCGCAGCGGCAGCGCGCGGCTTCACCGTGCGCCTGCGCGTATTCGACGATGGCATCGGCCTGCGCTATGAGTTCCCCGGCGATCCCGAGAAGCCCGAAACGCGCATTGCCGAGGAGCTGACCGAGTTCGTCATCGCCCCCGATCGCGTGGACGGGAGCACCGCATGGTGGATCCAGGCGGGCGACTGGAACCGCTACGAATACCTCTACCACGAGACTCCGCTCAACGCGGTGGCGATGGCCCACACCCCGGTCACCTTCCGCCTCGAGGACGGGACCCACCTGGCGATCCACGAGGCGGCGCTGGTCGACTACTCGGGCATGTGGCTCCAGCACCTGGGCAACGGCCGCTTCCGCTCGACGCTCGCCCCCTCCTCGCGCGGGGCCAAGGTGGTGCGCGAGGGTGCCTTCCACACCCCCTGGCGCACGATCCGCATGGCCGATGATCCCGCCGGATTGGTGAAGAGCGATCTGGAGCTCAACCTCAACGAGCCCAACAAGCTCGGCGATGTGTCCTGGTTCGAGCCGAGCAAGTATATCGGCATCTGGTGGGGGATGATCAGCGGCCGCTGGACCTGGTCGCAGGGGCCCGAACACGGCGCCACCACCGAGCGCGCCAAGCAGTATATCGATTTCGCCGCCGAGCACGGCTTTCGCGGCGTCCTGATCGAAGGCTGGAACCTGGGCTGGGAAGAGTGGAAGGACTACAGCTTCACCGAGGCCTTCCCCGATTTCGACCTCGAGGAAGTTGCCCGCTACGCCACCGATCGGGGCGTCCACCTCATCGGCCATCATGAGACCGGCGGCAACATCATCGATTACGAGCGCCAGCTCGAGGACGCGATGGCGCTCTACGAGCGGCTCGGGATTGACGTCGTCAAGACCGGCTACGTGGCGGATGCAGGCGGGATCATCGCCTGCAACGCCGATATCGCCGATCCGTGCGAGGGCATGTTCATGGAATGGCACGACGGCCAGCGCCAGGTGCAGCATCACCTGCGGGTGATCGAGGAGGCGGCCGAGCACCGCATCGCGATCAATCCGCACGAGCCGGTCAAGGCCACGGGTCTCAGGCGCACCTATCCCAACTGGGTTTCGCGCGAAGGGGCGCGGGGGCAGGAATACAATGCCTGGGGCGCCTTCGCCAACAACCCGGACCACGAGCCGACGCTGGTCTATACCCGCATGCTCGGCGGGCCGATGGATTACACGCCGGGCGTACTGTCGCTGATGGGCAGCGATGGCGTGCCGATGGCCTCCACGCGGGCCAAGCAGCTCGGTCTCTATCTGGCGATCTATTCGCCGATCCAGATGGCGGCCGATTTCGTCGAGAGCCTCGCCGAACATCCGCGCGAGCTCGAGTTCATCAAGGCGGTGCCGACGGACTGGGCGGAAAGCCACCTCGTTGCGGGCGAAGTGGGCGATTACGCGATCTTCGCCAGGAAGGATCGCAACAGCCAGGACTGGTATGCCGGCGGCGTCAACGATGCGACCGAGCGGATGGTGACGCTCGACTTCTCCTTCCTCGATCCCGGCCGCAGCTACCGCGCCACCGTCTGGAAGGACGGCGAGAACGCCACCTACCTGACCGATGCGCGCCACGAGATCGCCTATGACAGCTTCGAGGTCCGCGCCGGCGAGGAGCACACCTTCCGCCTCGCGCCCGGCGGCGGGCTGGCGATCCGCCTGCAGCCGGTGGGGTAAGGAAGCACACGATCCTCGATTCTCGTATGCCGACGCAACCACGGCGCGGGTCCCGCCTCCTGTCCGTCTCCGGCTCCGCCGCGGGTGACGATCGAAGGTGAGCGACGGCAAACCCCCTCACGTCGTCATCCTCGGCGGCGGCAGCGCGGGCTGGATCACCGCGTGCCTGCTGCATCACGAATGGGGCGGGCGCGGCGGCCGGGTGACGCTGGTCGAGAGCCCGGACATCGGCATCATCGGCGTTGGCGAAGGCTCGACGCCGCAGCTAAAGGCGATGTTCGATCACCTGGGCATCGCCGAGGCCGAGTGGATGGCCAAGTGCGATGCCACCTACAAGCTCGGCATCCGCTTCTCCGGCTGGAGCGAGCGGCCGGGTTTCGAGAGCTATTTCCACCCCTTCCCCGGCCCGACAGACCTCCACACCGAGCCCGCCTTCGTCCGCCATTGCGCGCTTCGCCGGCGCGGCTTCGACGTTCCCGCGCTGCCCGACGCCTTCTTCCTCGCCGCCCGCCTCGCGCGCCAGGGCAAGGTGCCGCCCGCCGCCCGCTCCTTTCCCTTTGCGCCCAGCTACGGCTACCATTTCGATGCCTACAAGCTCGGCGCCGCCTTGCGCGATTGGGGCGTGCCGCGCGGGATCGAGCACCTCCAGCGCAAGGTGCTCGGCGTCGAGCTGGCCGATGATGGCGATGTCGCCGCGCTCGTCTGCGAAGGCGATGAGCGGATCACCGGCAATTTCTTCGTCGATTGCTCGGGCTTTCGCGCGGTCATCGCGGGCGAGGCGCTCGGCGGGCGCTTCCTCCCCTTCGCCGACAACCTGTTCAACGACCGCGCCGTCGTCATGCCGACCCCGCACCAGGCGCCATTCCGCCCGCAGACCGAGAGCATCGCCATGCGCGCCGGCTGGCGCTGGCGCATCCCGCTGACGACGCGAGTGGGCAACGGCTACGTCTATTCCTCGCAGCACATCGCGGACGAGGAAGCGGAGGCAGAGCTGCGCGCGGCGCTCGGCGTCGACGCGAGCGAGCCGCCCGCGCGCTTCCTCAAGATGAAGGTCGGGCGGATGGAAGCGAGCTGGCAGCGCAACTGCCTCGCCGCAGGGCTCGCCCAGGGTTTCATCGAGCCGCTCGAGGCGACCGCGCTGCACATCGTCATCGCCACCGCGCTGGAATTCGCCGAAGCCTATGAAGACGCGGGCTTCACCCCGCAGCACCGCGACCGGTTCAACGCCGATGCCGCAGCGCGCTACGACGGCATCCGCGACTATATCGTTGCACATTACCGGCTCAACCAACGCAGCGACACCGCCTACTGGCGCGAGAACGCCGCCAACCAGCACTTGTCCGATAGGCTGAAGGCCATGATCTCCGCCTGGTTCACCCAGGCCGACATAGCCGCCGCCAACCGCGCGACCTACCAGCGGCCGGCCTATCCGGCGATGAGCTGGCACGCTCTGCTCGCAGGCTATGGAACCTTCCCGCCGACCGAAAAGATGCATCCGCTACCGGACGGGACGGAGGCCGCTCCGATGGCTCAGATCGAAGCCATGCTCGATGCCTGCGCGATGAATTTCGAGCGGGCTGGCCTCGCGCCTGCCAATGGGGTGCAAGGATAATCCTCACACCCCGAACGGCCTACTCCCCCTCGTCCGGCCCGTCCGCCGGCGCGGTGCCCGCCTTGGTCTGCTTCTTGGGCTTGGTCTTGGGCTTGGCCTTGGGCGGCGCAGCGGTCAGCTCGAAGACGACGCCATTGTCCTTGACGCTCACATGCACCTCGCCGCCGCTCGCCAGCTTGCCAAACAGCAGCTCCTCGGCAAGCGGCTGCTTGACCTTCTCCTGGATCAGCCGCGCCATCGGCCGAGCGCCCATGAGCTTGTCATAGCCGCGCTTGCCCAGCCATTCGCGCGCATCGGTATCGAACTGGATGTGCACGTTCTGCTCGGCGAGCTGGAGCTCCAGCTGGAGGATGAACTTGTCCACCACCCGGCTGATCGTGTCCGGTCCGAGATAGGCGAACGGCACGATCGCATCCAACCGATTGCGGAACTCGGGCGCAAACATCTTCTTGACCGCCTCCTCGCTCGCCTCGGCCTTGGTCCCGGCACCGAAGCCGATCCCCTGCTTGGCGGCGTCCGCAGCGCCCGCATTGGTGGTCATGATCAGCACCACGTTGCGGAAATCGACCGTCTTGCCGTGGTGATCGGTCAACCGGCCGTTGTCCATCACCTGTAGCAGGATGTTGAACAGGTCCGGGTGCGCCTTCTCGATCTCGTCGAGCAAGAGCACGCAATGCGGGTGCTGGTCGATCGCATCGGTGAGCAACCCGCCCTGGTCGAAGCCGACATAGCCCGGAGGCGCGCCGATCAGCCGCGAGACCGAGTGGCGCTCCATGTATTCGCTCATGTCGAAACGCTTGAGCTCAATGCCCATGATCGAGGCGAGCTGGCGCGCGACCTCGGTCTTGCCGACGCCGGTTGGGCCAGAAAACAGGAACGAGCCGATCGGCTTGTCGGGCTCGCGCAGGCCCGCGCGGCT
>PPFU01006536.1_pt1 | contig 24938 bp, 18 predicted proteins | sample 1535991 | NCBI WGS metagenome assembly PPFU01 (sample SAMN04901290, study PRJNA319586) | Hypolithon metagenome, whole genome shotgun sequencing project. | isolation source: Antarctic Hypolithon | place: Antarctica: Miers Valley | collected 2014
TTGTACGGCTTGCCGCCGCCGGCACCGGGACGACCCGCGCTGCCTCCCGGCTTCTTGCCATAGGGCTTGCGCGGCGCGCTGGGGTCGACGTTGCGGTGGCCAGTGGGACCGGTCTCGACGCCGTCGGGAACGTACCAGGTGCGGAACGCGGCGGGGTTGCCCTCGGGCAGCGCGCGGCTGCCCTTGTCGGCGCGCTGCTTGAACGGCTTCTGCGACTGCTTGGCCGCCGCTTCGCCGCTGACCGTCAGCCCGCCATGCGGCTTGCCGCCGAAACGGTTGCCGCGGCCGCGGTCCTCGCGCACGTTGTCGAAGCGGCGCAGCTCGCGACCCTCGTCGGCGGTGCTGTGGCCGCCGACATAGCCGTTGGAGCGCGGCCGGTCGCCGACGTGGACGGTCGACTTGGCGGCCTTGCGCTGACCGATCACCGGCTGCAGCGTCAGCGCCGGCGGCGGGCCTTCCTCGAGCTTCAGCTCCCGGCGCAGCACTTCCACGCGCTCATCGGACAGCTCCTGCGACTGCCCGCGCAGCAGCGGCTGCGGCAGCTCGACCGCGCCGTAGCGGATGCGCTTCAGGCGCGACACCTGGCAGCCCTGGGACTCCCACAGCCGCCGCACCTCGCGGTTGCGGCCCTCCTTCAGCAGCACCTGGAACCACTCATTGGAGTCGGTGCCGCCGATGCGCTTGATCTCGTCGAACCTCGCAGGGCCATCGTCGAGGGCGACGCCGCGGCGCAGGCGGTCGACGATCTTCTCAGACACCGACTCCTCGCCTTCCGGCGCGCGCACGCGGCAGACGTATTCGCGGGCAACTTCATGCGACGGATGCATCATCGCGTTGGCGAGTTCCCCGTCGGTGGTCAGCAGCAGCAGGCCGGTGGTGTTGATGTCGAGGCGGCCGATCGCGATCCAGCGCGCGCCCTTCAGCGCGGGCAGCGACTCGAAGATGGTCGGCCGGCCCTCGGGGTCTTCGCGCGTGGTCACTTCGCCCTCGGGCTTGTTGTAGATCAACACGCGCGAGGGATCGGTCAGCGCGCTGGCAACGAAGACCTTGCCGTCGAGCTCGACGCGGTCGCCGCCGCGGATCGACATGCCGGTCTGGGCGGTCTCGCCGTTGACCTTGACCAGGCCGTCGGCGATGCGCTGCTCGAGCGCGCGGCGCGAGCCGAGCCCGGCCTGGGCCAGCACCTTGTGCAGGCGCTCCTCGAGCTTCGGCGCATCGGTGGTGGGGGCGTCACCGGCGCGTTTCAGCGACAGTTTGCGGTTGGTGGGTTCAGTCATGGCGTACTCCGGTGCTGTCGCCGTCGTCGGCGAGGGCGGATGCGTCCGCGGCGTCGGCCGCGGGCGGGGTGGGGTCGTCGTCGGCGATGTCGGCGCCGTCGTGCGGTGGGTGGGCGATGTCGCCGACCGGCAGCGCGCCGCCTTCGGGCGTGCCGTCGAAGCGGAACTGCGGATCGAGCTCGGCGAAGTCCTTGAGCTCGGACAGCGGGGGCAGGTCGTCCAGACGGCGCAGGCCGAAGTAGTCGAGGAAGGTGCGCGTCGTGCCCAGCAGCTCGGGCCGGCCGGGGACGTCGCGATGGCCGACGACGCGGATCCACTCGCGCTCCTCGAGCGCCTTGATGATGTTGCTGCTGACCGCGACGCCGCGCACCTGCTCGATCTCGCCGCGCGTGATCGGCTGGCGGTAGGCGACCAGCGCCAGCGTCTCCAGCGTGGCGCGCGTGTATCTGGTCTGGCGCTCGGTCCACAGGCGCGCCACCCATGGGTGGACGTCGGCGGCGACCTGGAAGCGCCAGCCCGACGCGACTTCGACCAGTTCGACGCCGCGGCCGTCCGGGCCCGCCTGCAGCGTGGCCAGCGCAGCGGCGACGCTGCCATCGGGCGCCGGCGCGTCCAGCGGGAAAAGCGCATCCAGTTGGACTACGGTCAGCGGCTGGCTGGACGCCAGCAGCGCCGCCTCGACGATGCGGGTGATCAGGGCCTGGGGCATCTGGCCGTCGTCCGCGGCGGGCTGGTCGACAGGGGCATGGTGCATCTGCGAGTCGTTCAATGGGGTGGGTCCGTGGCGTCGTCGTCGAATTCGCTGTACACCGCCACCGGTGCGCCGCCATCGCGCGTCGCCAGCGACTTCAGGTAGATCGCCGCGGGGCGCATGCCGGCGACGGCACGCTCGGCGGCCTGCTCCTGCACGATGTCGAGCAGGTGTTCCTTGGCGAGCTCGAGGATCGACAGGAAGGTGACCACCACGCCGGCGCGGCCCTCCTGAGGGTCGAACAGCGTCTCGAAGCGGTGGAAGGCGCCGTCGCCCAATCGCTCCAGCACCTCGCCCATGCGCTGGCGCACGCTGAGGGCGTCGCGTCGGATGGCGTGTCCGGTGAACAGCTCGGCGCGCCGGAGCACGTCGTGCAGCGCCAGCAGCATCTCGCGCAGGTCGACGGGGGGCGGCAGCCGGACCGACGCCCGGTCCGGCACGAAGGCCTGCGCGACCGCCGTGTCGCGGTCGAGCCGGGGCAGGGCGTCGATGTCTTCCGCCGCCTGCTTGAAGCGCTCGTATTCCTGCAGCCGCCGCACCAGGTCGGCGCGTGGGTCGTCCTCAAGGCCTTCCTCGGCCGGTGGCCGCGGCAGCAGCATCCGCGACTTGATCTCGGCCAGGATCGCGGCCATCACCAGGTATTCAGCGGCCAGCTCGAAGCGCAGGTCCTGCATCACCCCGATGTAGGACACGTACTGGCGCGTGATCTCGGCGACAGGGATATCCAGGATGTCGAGGTTCTGGCGCCGGATCAGATACAGCAGCAGGTCGAGCGGGCCCTCGAACGCATCGAGGATGACCTCCAGCGCGTCCGGCGGGATGTACAGGTCCTGCGGGATCTGCAGCACCGGCTGCCCGTGCACCACCGCCAGTGGCATCTCCTGCTGCCGCGGGTGCACCGCCACGTGCGCGGCCGGGCCGTCGGCCGGGAACGGCGACGCGTCGGGCGCATGCGGGCTGTGGGAACCGGCTGGTGTCATACGGTGTGCAGCCCCTCCGGGCCACGTTGCTGCTTGCTGCGGATGGGCCCACGCGGTGCGGGGCCTGTCGATCGGTAACGGTGCTGCAGGCGGCGGCCGGGAGGCCGTGCCACGTGCCGGACGCCACGTGCGCACGCGCCGTCGCGGACAAGCGCGGGGCGGTAACGGCAGGAGGGTCGTCGGCGGAGCCGGTTGGGGACAGGCGGGGCGACCCGTCATGGGCGCACCGGTGCGTTCCGGCTCCGGAACTGGCCCTGAGGGTACGGGCTGTCGCGCGACGTGTCCACCGCTGCCAGACGGGGCCCACTCAGGCCTGGCGCGCGAGCCGCTCGATGATGGCGGGATCGGTGGTGCGTCGGATGCGCGGCATCGCCAGCGTCCGCACCAGCGATTCCGCCTGCGCGCCGCCCAGCCAGACCTCGATGCCCGGCGCTAGGCGCCGCTCCAGGTCGACGATCTGCGGCAGCGCCTCCTCGCTCAACCCCGCATCGACGCAGCTCAGGCCGACCGCGCGCACGCGCAGCTGGTTTGCCGCGCGTGCCAGCTCGGGTCCCGGCAGCTCGGTGCCGAGGTACAGCAGTGGCGCGCCGGCAGACGACGCCAGCAGCGCCGCGACCAGCAGCCCGTGCTCGTGGCGCTCGCCGGGCAGCGTGGCGAACAGCAGTCGCGGTGGCCGCTCGCGCGGCTGCGAATTGATCACCGCCAGCAGCCGCACGCGCAGCAGGCTGCTGAGCAGGCGCTCCTGCGCGATGCTCAGCCGGCCCTCGGCCCAGCGCGCGCCGACCTCGTAGAGCAGCGGTGCCACCACCTGGCCGACCAGCATCGCCGCGGGCAAGGTCGCGATGGCGATCGACAGCAGGCGGTCGAGGACGTCGATGCGGTAGTCGACCACCGCCTGCATCATCTGCTCCGCCAGCCCATCGACCGCGCCGTAGCCGGTGTGGGCCGCCTCGTCGAGCAGGTCCTGCAGGGCGCTGCTGTCGAGCACGGCGACATGGCGGATCGGGTGCCCGCGTTCTGTCAGCCGCTGCAGCAGCGCCAGGCGGTCGATCATCGCGGTGTCGTAGAGGCGACGCCCGCGCTCGTCGCGCAGTGGTTCCACCACGCCATGGCGGCGCTCCCACGCGCGCAGCGTCTCAGGCGTGAGTCCAGTGAGCTTGGCGGTGGCGGCGACGCTGTACATGCGTGCCGGAATGTACCGCCCTTCGCCGCTGCATGGCCGGCGATGGTGCGTCCTGCGGTCGCGCAGCACGCGAGGCTCGCGGTAGCGCGTTGCCCTTGTCGACATGCCTGCGCTCCATGCGGCGGCGGGTGGTGGATCGGGCAGGCCACGGCGAGGCAGTCATCGCGGCGGTCCCGTCCTAGAATGCCGCACCGGTTCCAGGAGGCGATGCGATGTGGTACGTGATCCAGGGGCGCGACGGCGCCGAGTCTCTGCAGCGGCGGGCAGCGGCGCGCGCCGCGCATCTGGCGCGGCTGCAGGCGCTGCTCGATGCCGGGCGGCTGCTGGTCGCAGGTCCGTGTCCGGCGATCGACGCGGAGGACCCGGGGCCGGCGGGCTTCACCGGCAGTGTCGTCATCGCCAACTTTGCGTCGCTGATCGAAGCGCGCGCCTGGGCCGACGCCGATCCGTACGTCGCCGCCGGTGTCTATGCCGAGGTCGATGTGCGGCCGTTCCGGCTGGTGCTGCCGTGACCGTGCCGCCCGACGTCGCGACGGCGCGGCTGAAGGCGATCCGCGCGGTGCTCGAGGAGGCACTGGCGCCAGTGCGGCTGGAGCTGCGCGACGACAGCCATCGCCACGTGGGCCATGCCGGAGCGCGCGATGGCCGCGGCCACTACAGCGTGCGCATCGCCAGCGCCGCGTTCGACGGGAAGACGCCTCTGCAGCGCCACCGCACCGTGTACGCCGCCCTGGGCGAGCTGATGGCGACGGACATTCATGCGCTGTCCATCGACGCGGAGTGGCCCCCGCGGGACTAAGTGCCGGCGGTCCGTCAGGTTGCGCGGGCGGTGCGCGCCTGCGCGACCAGTGCCGCCGCGTCCGCAGAGGCCTGGCGCACGCGCGCATAGTCGCCGGCGGCGAGCCACTGCTTCGGCACCATCCACGAGCCACCCACGCACAGGACGTTGGGCTGGGCCAGGAACTCTGCCGCGTTGTCCGGCCCGATGCCGCCAGTCGGGCAGAAGCGCAGCCCTCCCAGCGGACCGGCCAGTCCCTTCAGCATCGCCAGCCCCCCGACGGCGGTGGCCGGGAACAGCTTGCACACGCGGAACCCGTGGGCCATCAGCGCCAGGAATTCGGTCGGCGTGGCGCCGCCGGGAACGACCGGGATCGGCGCCCCGGCAAGCGCGGCGGCCAGCGCCGGCGGCGTGCCGGGCGTCACCAGGAAGTCGGCGCCGGCGTCGATCGCCTGCCGCATCTGGCCCGCGTCGAGCACGGTGCCAGCGCCTACCACGAGCCCGGGCAGGACGGACTTGAGCGCGGCGATCGCGGCCAGCGACGCGGGCGTCCGCAGCGTGAGCTCGATCACCGGCAGGCCGCCGGCGAGCAGCGCCTCGGCGAGGCGCAGCGCCTGGTCAACGCTGTCGACGGTGACCACCGGCAGCACGCCGGCGCGACGGAGGAGGGATTCGGCGCTGTCCTGGTGCGTCTGGATCGTCACGGAGGGTGTCTCGTCTCGGGGAGAAAGCGTCGCGATGGATGGATGCCGCGCAGACCGCCCGGCTTACGCGTCCTTGGCGTCATGCGGCGCCAGCGCCGCGGCGGCATCGTCGCCGAGCTCGTACTCGGCGTCGTAGTTCCACTGGCTGCCGTCGGCGGCCGGCGGGCCGCAGGAGATCGACAGCGCACCGCGGTCGGCGGGCTCGACGTTGGCGCGGTTGGTCGCGAACAGGCTGCGCCCGAGGTCGGTGGCGGCGGGCGAGGTGTTCGCCGCCGGCGTGCGCGAGTGCCACTCGGCGTCGTCGACCAGCACGTCGAGCGTGCCGGCCTCGCCGTCGAGGCGGATCATGTCGCCCTCGCGCAGCCGCGCCAGCGCACCGCCGCGTGAGGCCTCGGGCGTGACGTGGATCGCCGCCGGGAACTTGCCCGACGCGCCCGACAGCCGGCCGTCAGTCACCAGCGCGACCTGCCGTCCCTGGTTCTGCAGCATGCCCAGCAGCGGCGCCAGCGAGTGCAGCTCGGGCATGCCGTTGGCGCGGGGGCCCTGGAAGCGGACCACGGCAACGAAGTCATGCGGCAGCGCGCCGGCCGCGTGCAGCCGGTTGAGCGCCTGCGGCGCATCGACGACGACCGCCGGCGCGGTGATGCTGCGGTAGGCGGGCGCGACCGCCGACAGCTTGATCAGCGACCGGCCCAGGTTGCCGCGCAGCAGCCGCAGCCCGCCATGGGCCTCGAACGGCGCCGACACCGGGCGCACCACGTCGTCGTCAGCAGAGACGTCGACGCCCGGCGCGTAGCCAAGCCGACCGTCGGCGATCCGCGCCTCGTCGGCATAGGCACGCATGCCGCCGGGCACGATGGTGGGCAGGTCGGCGTGCATCAGCCCCGCATCCATCAGCTCGCGGAACACGAACGCGATGCCGCCCGCGGCGTGGAACCGGTTCACGTCGGCGTCGCCGTTGGGGTAGACGCGGGCCAGCAGCGGCACCCGCTGCGCCAGCGCGTCCATGTCGTCCCACGTCAGTACGATCCCCGCCGCGCGCGCCACCGCGATCCAGTGGATGGTGTGGTTGGTCGACCCGCCGGTGGCCATCAGCGCGACCAGCGCGTTGACGATCGCGCGTTCGTCGACCAGATGGCCCAGCGGACGATAGTCGCCGCCCAGCGCGGTGATGCGCAGCGCGCGTTCGACCGCGGCCTGGGTGAGCGCCTCGCGCAGCGGCGTGCCGGGGTTGATGAACGACGTGCCCGGCAGCTGCACCCCCATCGCCTCCAGCAGCACCTGGTTGGAGTTGGCGGTGCCGTAGAAGGTGCAGGTGCCCGGGCCATGGTACGAACCGGACTCCGCCGCCAGCAGCTCGTCTCTGGTGGCCTCGCCGGCGGCATAGCGCTCGCGCACCGCGGCCTTCTCGCGGTTCGGAATCCCCGGCGTCATCGGCCCTGCAGGGATGAACACCCCGGGCAGGTGCCCGAACGCCAGCGCGCCGATCAGCATCCCGGGCACGATCTTGTCGCAGACGCCGAGGTACACCGCGGCGTCGAACATGTCGTGCGAAAGCGCGACCGCGGTGGCCTGGGCGATGACGTCGCGCGAGAACAGCGACAGCTCCATGCCGGGACGGCCCTGGGTGACGCCGTCGCACATCGCGGGCACGCCGCCGGCGACCTGCGCCGTGGCGCCGAGTGCGCGCGCCAGCCGCCGGACCTGCTGCGGGTAGTCCTCGAACGGCTGGTGCGCCGACAGCATGTCGTTGTAGGCGGTCACGATGGCGAGGTTGGGCGACGCGTCGGCGGCAAGCCGTGCCTTGTCGGTGCCGTCGCTGGCGGCGAATGCGTGCGCCAGGTTGCCGCAGCTCAGGCGGGTACGCGTCGGACCGTCGCGGTGGGCGGCGTCGATGCCCGCGAGGTACGCGCTGCGCGTGGGCGCGCTGCGCCGGCGGATGCGGTCGGTGATGGCGGCCAGGGTGGGGTGGATGGGCATGGCGGTGTCTCGGTCAGGGGCACCAGTGGACCTGGAGCGGGGCGCCGGGCGTGGAATAGGCCAGCCGGACGGGGTACTCGCGGGCATCGTCGCCGGCGAGCACTTTGTCCAGCAGTTCGCGCTTGCGCGCGCCGCGGATCAGCAGCATGCGCGCAGCGGCGGGCGCCAGGCCTGCCGGGGTCAGGCTGATGCGCCGCTCCCAGCGGCCGGCACCGGCGCAGCCGGTGGCGTCGACGGTCACGTAGGGTGCCGTCGACGCGCGCGCATCATCGAACCCGCGCATGCGCGGGAACAGCGACGCGGTGTGCCCGTCCTCGCCCATGCCCAGCACCACCACCGCCGGCGGCTGCCGCGCCTGCAGGTTGGCGGCGGCCACCGCATCGGCCAGGCCGCGGCCCGGCCGCGTCATCGGCTCGAAGCGGGCGTCGCCCGCGCCCTGCTGCAGCAGCGCGTCGCGCACCAGCCAGGCATTGCTGTCGGGGTCGTCGGGCAGCAGCCAACGCTCGTCAACCAGCGCCACATCGACGCGCTCCCACGCCAGCGGCAGCCGGGCAAGGGCGGCGTACACCGGCGCCGGCGTGGTTCCGCCGGACAGCAGCAGCCGGGACCGGGCCTGCAACAGGAGGTCCCGGCACAGTGCCTCGGCGATCGCCGCGGCGCTGGCGGCCACCCACGACGCGATGCCGGCGTGGGCGTGGAACACCACACGGGCATCGCCATCGCCTGCCGGTGCCGCGGTCACGCGATGTCCCGGTGCGCGTGCGCGGCGATCGCAGCCGCTCCCAGCAGGCCGGGCTCGGGATGGGTGATGGCAAGGGTCGGCACCCGCGCCATGTTGGACGAGAACCGGCCCTTGTGCTCGAAGCGCTGGCGGAAGCCGGAATGGCGCAGCGCATCGAGCATCCGCGGCACCAGCCCGCCGGTGAGGAAGACGCCGTCCCACGCCCCCAGCGTGAGCACCAGGTCGCCGCTGATGGCACCGAACACCGCGCAGAACACGTCGACCGCGCGCATGCAGCGCGGGTCGCCGTCGGCGGCGCGCGCGGTGATCTCGGCCGGGGTCACCGGTCCCGGGTCGACCCCGGCGATCTCCGACAGCGCGCGATGGATGTTGACCAGCCCGGGGCCGCAGACCAGGCGTTCGTTGGACACCCGGCCGAACTGCGCCGACAGCCGGTCGAGGATCGCGAGCTCCTCCGGCGTGCCGGGCGGGAAGCTGACATGGCCGCCCTCGGTCTCCAGCGGCCAGGGGCGGCCGTCGCGCACCACCAGCGCGCCGACGCCAAGCCCGGTGCCCGGCCCGATAACGGCGTAGATGCGATCGCGCGGCGCGGAGTCCGGCTGCCACGACGGCGCGCCGACCGCGACCACGTCCTCGGCCTGCAGCAACCGGATCGCCATCGCCTGCGCGGCGAAATCGTTCACCAGCGCGAGGTCGTCGAAGCCGAGCGCCGACGCCGTGCGCCCGCGCGAGATGACCCAGGGGTGGTTGGTGATCCGCGCCTCGTCGCCGTCGACCCGACCGGCGACCGCGAACACCCCGCGGCGCGTCTCCCCGCCGATCTCGTCGAGATAGTGGTGCGCCGCTTCGGCAAGCGACGGGAACGACGCCACCGCGTACTTGCGCGCGCTGTCGCGAAGCAGCGGCTGCAGAGCGGTCGGGTCAGCCAGCGCGAAGCGCGCGTTGGTGCCGCCGATGTCGGCGACCAGCACGCGGTCGACGTCGGCCGCCGGCATCAGGACCGGCCCCGCCCGTTGCCTGCCAGCGTCGTCGGCAGAAATTCCGCGGCCTGGGCCGGTCCCCAGGAGCCCGCGGGATACGCGTGCAGCGGCGCATCGCACTCGCGCCAGGCGTCGCTGACGCTGTCGATGAAGCGCCACGCGGCCTCGACCTCGTCATCGCGCACGAACAGCGTCTGATCGCCCTTCAACGCGTCGACCATCAGCCGCTCGTAGGCAATGCGACGATTCGGTGTCGGCGACATCGACAGGTCCAGCGACATCGGCTGCAGCTCGGTGGCGCCCCATTCCGGTGCCGCCAGGCTGCCCATCAGCCCGAGTTCGATGGTCTCCTCGGGCTGCAGCCGCATGCGCAGGCGGTTGGGGCGCGCACGGTCGCGGCGCGGGCGCTCGAACACCCAGTGCGACACCGGCTTGAACGACACCACCACCTCGGTCGCGCGCGACGGCATGCGCTTGCCGGTCACCAGCCGGAACGGGACACCGGCCCAGCGCCAGTTGTCGATGTAGGCGCGCAGCGCGACGAAGGTCTCGGCATTGCCCTCGTGCTCGAACCCGTGTGCGGCGCGCCCGTCGACGACGCCGTCGCCGTAGCGCCCACGCACGCTGTCGGCGGCCGTGCACGACGGCGCCATAGGCCGCAGTGCGCGCAGCACCTTGCACTTCTCGTCGCGGACGCTGTCGGCGTCCATTGCCGCCGGCGGCTCCATCGCGATCAGTGCCAGCAGCTGCAGCATGTGGTTTTGCACCATGTCGCGCAGCGCGCCGTAGTGCGCGTAGTAGCCCTCGCGGCCGTCGACGCCCGCGGTCTCCGCGACCAGGATGTCGACCGACTCGATCCAGCGCCGGTCCCACACCGCCTCCATCATGGTATTGCCGAAGCGCAGTGCCAGCAGGTTCTGTACCGGCGCCTTGCCGAGGTAGTGGTCGATGCGGAAGATACGCGACTCGTCCAGCGCGGCCTTGAGCGTCGCGTCGATGTCGCGCGCCGAGGGCAGGTCGCGGCCGATCGGCTTTTCCAGCACCAGCCGCGAGCTGCCCTCCAGCAGGCCGGCTGCCTTCAGCCCGAGGCACGCAGGCCCGAACAGGTCCGGCGGCGTCGACAGGTAGCTCACGCTGGGACGGTCGGCGTACGCAGACAGCGTGGCGGCGATCGCGTCTGGGTCGTTCAGGTCGACCGCGTGGTAGCGGATGCGCTGCAGCAGGTCGTCGAGCGCCCCTGCACTGGCATCGTCGTCGTCGGCGATGCGCGCGCGCAGCCAGTCGCGGAAGCCGGTGTCGTCGTGGCTGCTGCGGCCGATCGCCACGACCCGGAAGTCCGGCGGCAGCAGCCGGTCGTGCAGCAGGTGCAGCAGCGACGGGAACAGGTAGCGCTGCGCAAGGTCGCCCGTGGCGCCGAACAGCAGGAGGGTGTCGTGCATGGTGCTCGCTTGACAGGGGCCTGGAGGGAAGGGCGTGGTGGATGAGGTGCGCCGGCCGAGAAACGGTTACAGGCCAGGATGCCGACAGGTCCCGCGCAGTGTAAGCGCCGTCTACGCGGGCAACGCTCGCTGCAATCGTATTCATCGCGGCATGTGCGGGAGGGGTGTCCGGCCTGGCGCGCGGTCACCGATATCACCGATCCAGACAATCCGTCATGGCGACGTGCCGTTCGATCGGGTCCGCAAGGTCAATCGCATTGCTGTCGCCGGTGCCACATTCGACATCGACGACGACGATCCGCTGGTACTGGCGGGGCGTCGGGCTGCGGCTGGCGCGCTGAGGCGCTGACCCTGTCACCCTGCCGCGGTGACCGGCTGCGCCCACAGCTGGAACATGCCGGCAAACAGGTTCGGGTGGGCAGCCTCCAGGGCGTCCCACGCCATCAGGTCGTAGCGGTCGCCGGCGTCGCCGAACCGTGCGCGGAACAGCCCCGCCTGGCGGGCGTCCACGTCCATGCCGATGAACCGGAGCCCGGCGCCGTCTAGCAAGCCGGCAACGCCGGCAAGGGTGAAGCGGTGCTCCTGTGCATCAAATATCAGTTCGCGGCACTCGCTGGTGGCGTGGAAGTCGGGAATCTCGGCGACCTCGCGGGCCCAGTCGACGCCCTCCATTGCCAGGATGTCCTCGCGACACGCGCGGATGCCCTCCGCCGTCGGCGAATAGCGGCGCCTGGCGACGTGCGCGCGCGCCGCGACCACCGACGCGCGCGCACGTTCGCTGTAGAGCGCGAGCTTGACCACGCCATCGTCGGCCAGCACCGCGACGAGCCGCGCGAGCCCGAGGGCGGGGTCGTCCATGTGATGGAGCACGCCGTCGGCCTCCACGAGGTCGAAGCGCTCATCCGAGGGCGCAAGCCCCAGGATGTCGCCCTGCACGAAGTGGACCTGGCGCAGGCCAGCCTCGCGCGCCTTGCGGACCGCGTATCCGAGGCTGGTGGCGCTGAGATCCATGGCCAGCACGCGCATGTCGGTGAACCGTAGCGCCGTCTCGATCGGATGCTGGCCGGTACCGCAGCCGGCGTTGAGCGCGGTCATCGGCGACCGTGCGGCCGGTGGGCGGTAGGGCCCGCCCGGGAACCGCCGACGCAGGTAGGCGTCCAGTGACTGCGGCCTCGCCGGCACCGCGGTGCCGACCCAGCGCGGGTAGGGATGCTGCTCGTACTGGTCGCGCACGCGTCGCGAGACCGGATCGACGATCGCGGTGATGCGCTCGACGCCCGCAGCGGCCTCGCGCTCGGCGGCCGGTTCGACGACCTGCTGGCGCAGCAGGGCGTCGAGCGGTGGCGGCCACCGGTACGCAACAAGTCGCTCGGCGCCTTCGATGCGGGACAGGGGCAGGTAGGCGCCGAGCGCGGCGATCCACGCCGGCGGCGGGGCGCGGCCGACGTCCAGGCTCGCCTCGCAGGTGCGGCGGAGGACCACGGCCTCGCCGAGTTCCGCGTGCCCTAGCGGGAACACGTATTCGTTGATGTAGCACTGGCGTGCAAGCGCGCAGCACAGCGCGAGGTCGTTGTCGGCGGGGATGTCGCCGCCTGGCGGGCCGGGGCGATGCCGCGCCTGGCCGTCGTGCGCTTCGGCGAGCAGGCCGTAGCGAAAGGCGGCCAGCAGGCGCTCGAACGCGGCATCGGCGAGTGGTGCGGCGCCCAGCAGCGCCAGCATCAGCGGGTCCGCCAGCAGGGCGCGGTCGGCGCGGAGCAGCGGCGGGCGCGCAGGCCAGGAGGCGGTGACGGTTGTCAGCAGCCGGTCGATACCCGGATCGGCGCGCAGCGCGGCGAGGACGGTCGGGACCAGTCGCTGCGGCCGGCACCAGGGGTCCGCCAGCGCGGCCAGCAGGCTGCGCCGGTAGTCGGCGTCGTCGTTGATGACGAAATGCCAGTCGGTCACGAGCTCGACGAATGCCGCGCGCGCCGCCAGCTCCGGCGGTGCGGCGGCCAGCGCGGGGCGCAGCGCGTCGAACGCATCGTGCAGCCTGCCGCGCCGCGCCTCGACCCGTGAGAGCTGCGCTGCCGGCTCCGCGTCGTCGGGCGCGAGCGTGCCGGCTTGACGGTGCAGGGCGGCGGCGGCATCCAGCCTGCCGAGGTCCGCCAAGACCAGCGCAAGGTTGCTCTGGGCGCGCGCGTCGGCGGGCCGGTCGGTGGCGACGGCCTGCAGCACGTCCAGCGCCTCGGCGGCACGCCCTTCCTGTCGCAGGCATGCGGCCAGCACGACCTGGGCGTCCACGTGCCCCGGTTCGAGCGCGAGCGCGCGCGCGCACGGTTCGCGGGCCTCTCCCAGCCGATCCTGCGACGCCAGCAACACGGCCAGGTTGGTGAGGATTGACACGCGGTCGGGCGCGTGCGACAGCGCCTCGCGATACAGCCGCTCGGCCTCACCGAGCCGCTGGGCGTTGTGGTGCTCCAGCGCCTGCATGAAGAGCGCCCGCGCCAGCTCCAGCGAATCCATCGTTCGTATCCCCAGGTGGACCGGCCTGCCTCCGCCCGACGCGCGCCCCGCTGCGACGACGGTCCTAGGGGGCGCGCACGCCGACAGTGTCGCGCGTTTGATGCATCAGCCTAGACGACAACCGAGTGCGCACGCACGCCAATGCCCCGCGTGATGAGCGTGGGAGGTCAAAGTCGCCTCGTGGGTATCGCAGCTCAGCGGCGGCAGGTGGCCTTGGGAGCGGCTTCGGCGGCCGCGCCGGAGGCAAGCGACGGGGTGGTGTTCCGCCGCTCCATCAGCCGATCCATGGACGGATGCGCGGGCCGGGCTGCCTTCAGCCACATTCCGGCAGATCCATTCCCGTGCGATCGACGAGGACGTTCGCGCAGTGTCGCGCTGGCTGTTCGCCGGGCAGATGCTGGACTGGCTGGACTGGGTGGGTGTCCGTCGTCTACAGCCCCATGCGCGGCAACAGGTTTCTCCTGGTGACCTACTACCGATCCTGCTGCCCCCCCCGATCGGACTGGTGGTGATTCAGCGAAAGCCAACGCAAGGCTGGCGGGTGTGCGGCAGCTCTCTCCCAAGGTGCCACCCGGCACCTTCGGGAAACGATGGACCCGGCAACCCGCAAGAAGCCGCCCCGCGATTCGCGGGGCGGGTTGGTGTTGGGCGGTGCGTCAATGCACCTGCAGCTCAGCGCTGGTGCTGATCGGGCTTGTTCTGGTCCTGCTGCTCATGGTCCTGCTGACCTGGCTGGCCGCCCTGCTGGCCCCCCTGGCGTCCCTGCTGGTCGCCCTGCTGGCCCTGCTGGTTGCCCTGTTGACCCTGCGGGTTGCCTTGCGGGTCGGGATTGTTCTGCTGGTTCTGGTTGTTCGCCATGTCTGTTTCTCCGTACGACGCCATTCGTCGTGCTCACAACATATGGGACGAGTCGTAAGTTCGGGATCAACGTGGGTTCAGCCAATCTATACCTTCCTTTACCCTTCGATCTGTCGCCCAGTTCACACACAGGTTCCCACCGTCTGGTGCGCGCTGCCGAGTTCCAGATCGAGACCTGATTCCGCATGCACCAGTCTTGATTCAGGTCGCGCCGACGCGCACGGCGCCGTTGTCCATACCTGAGGACATGGTGCTGGCGTGAGTCGGGTAGACGGCCGCGACGCCAAGCCGGTTTCACCAGCAGCCCGACATGCTCGCCCGGCCCGCGAATGCTGCCATCAGGTATGCGGTTGCCCCGTGGCCCCGGGCGCATGTTCCCCCGGGGAGCCAGGCGGGCTCTCGTATACTCCGCGGTCGGCACCATCGCCATGGTCGGCCCGGTGGCCGTCACCAGGGCCCGGCGCGGCCTTCCGCATCCACCGACCACGCACCGGACACCCCGGTGCCCAAGAGGCATCCACCGCCGCATGCGCCTGTCCACCATCAAGCTGTCGGGATTCAAGTCTTTCGTCGACCCGACCACGCTGCACCTGCCCACCAACATGACCGGCGTCGTCGGTCCCAACGGCTGCGGCAAGTCCAACATCATCGATGCCGTGCGCTGGGTGATGGGCGAGAGCACCGCCAGCCGGCTGCGCGGCGACTCGCTGACCGACGTCATCTTCTCGGGGTCGTCGGCGCGCAAGCCGGTGTCGCAGGCGACGGTCGAGCTGATCTTCGACAACTCCGACCACACCATCACCGGCGAATTCGCCGCGTTCAACGAGATCTCGGTCAAGCGCTCGGTCAGCCGTGACGGCACCAGCGCGTACTCGCTCAACGGAAGTCGCTGCCGGCGCCGCGACATCACCGACCTGTTTCTGGGCACCGGGCTCGGCCCGCGCAGCTACTCGATCATCGAGCAGGGGATGATCAGCCAGATCATCGATTCGCGCCCCGAGGACCTGCGCGTGTTCCTCGAGGAGGCAGCCGGCATTTCCAGGTACAAGGAGCGCCGCAGGGAGACCGAGACCCGCATCCGTCACACCCGCGAGAACCTGGACCGCCTTGGCGACCTGCGCGATGAGGTCGGCAAGCAGCTGCAGCACCTCGCGCGGCAGGCCCGCCAGGCCGAGCAGTACACCGTGATCCAGGCCGAGCGCCGGGTTCGCGATGCGGAATGGAAGGCGCTGGAGTTCCGCACTCTCGACGCGCGCCTGCAGGGGCTGCGCGAGGCGCTGTCGCAGCAGGAAACGCGGCTCCAGCAGCTGATCGCCGAGCAGCGTGAAGCCGAGCGCGAGATCGAAACCGGCCGCGTCGCGCGCGACGACGCCATGGCGACGCTGAACCGTGCACAGGCCGAAGGCTATGAGGTGGGCGGCGCGCTGGCGCGTATCGAGCAGCAGATCGCGCACCAGCGCGAGATGGGCGAGCGGCTCCGGCGCGCGCGCGACGAGGCGCAGGGTGCGCTGTCCGAGCTGGGTGCGCATATCAGCGGTGATGAGGCACGGCTGGCCGCACTGGTCGCCGCGGTGGCCGACGCCGAGCCAGCGCTGGCCAGCCGGCAGGCCGACGACGCGTCCCGCCAGGACGCGCTGCACGACGCAGAAGCCGCGGTCGCCGGCTGGCAGCAGCGCTGGGAGGCGCACACCCGCGCTCAGGCCGACGCTGCGCGAGCAGGCGAGGTCGAGCGCACACGCGTGGACTACCTGGACCGACAGTCGCTGGAGGCCTCGCGCCGCCGCGAGCAGCTGGCGACGGAGCGCGCAGGGTTCGACCTGGATGCACTTGCCGGCGCGCACGCTGCGCTGCTGGAGCGCCATGACATCCAGAAGGCCACGCTGGACACGCTGGGTGTGGGGCTGGACGAGCGGAAGGCGGCGGCGCTGGCACTGCAGGCCGAGCAGGGTGGCGCGCAGTCGACGCTCTCGGAGGTGCGCAAGTCGGCGCAGGCCGCGCGTGGCCGGCTGTCGTCGCTGGAGGCGCTGCAGCACGCCGCGCTGGGCCAGGAGCAGGGCGCCGCGGTAGCGTGGCTGCGCCAGCATGGTCTCGACGGCGCCACCCGCGTCGGCGAGCGGCTGCAGGTCGAACCAGGCTGGGAAACGGCGGTGGAGTCCGCGCTCGGGCAGATGATCGAGGGCGTGCTGGTCGACGACCCCGCGGCGCTGGTCGCGGCGCTCGGCGACCTCGGCGAGGGCCGGCTGGCGCTGGTTGCGGCGGCAGAAGGCGATCCGGCGTTCCCGCCGACGTCCTTGGCGGCGAAGGTGCAGGGGCCGCTCGCGATCCGGCGTCTGCTGGAATCGCTGCACGTCGCCGAGTCGCTCGGCGAGGCGCGCGAGCTGCAGCAGCGGCTCGCGGCGGGTGAGTCGGTGATCACCCGCGGCGGCGAGCGCGCCGGCGACGGCTGGGTGCGTGTGCTGCGCTCCGGCGCCGTCAAGCAGGGGGCGCTGCTGCGCGAACGCGAGATCCAGGCGCTGCGTGCGGAGATCCAGTCGCTGCAGGAGCGCGAGCGCGCGCTCGATGCACAGCTGGTGTCGCTGAGCGACCGCCTGCTGGCGGCGGAGCAACAGCGCGAGGAGTCGCAGCGTGGCCTGCACGCCGCGCATCGCGTGGTGTCCGAGCTCGCCGGCCAGCTGCAGGGCCAGCAGGGCCGGCTGGAGTCGGCCAGGGCGCGGATCGAGAAGATCGACGCCGACACCGCGCAGCACGTCGAGACCATTGACACCAGCGGCCGCGAGGCCCGCGACGCGCGCGGCCGGCTCGACGACGCGATCACCCGCATGGCCGAGCTGGAGTCGGCGCGCCAGGGGTTGGAAGCCGAGCGACGCACGCGCAGCGAGGCACGAGAGGCCGCACGTACCGCCGCGCGCGAGGCGCGTGATGCCGCGCATGCGCTGGCGCTGACGCTCGAGTCACAGCGCACCCAGGCGGCATCACTGGCGCAGGCGCTGGAGCGCATGGCGACGCAGCGCGGGCAGCTCGACGGTCGCCTCGGCGAGCTCGCCGGCCAGCTGTCGCAGGGCGATGCGCCGGTCAAGGCACTGGAGGCACAGCGACAGGCCGCGCTGGCCGACCGCGTGCGCAGCGAGCAGGCGCTGTCGGCCGCGCGCGTGGCGCTGGAATCGGTCGATGCCGGGCTGCGCGGGTTCGAGCAGACGCGGCAGCAGCGCGACGAACAGGCGCTCGCGCAGCGCGAGGCCATCTCCCAGCGCCGGCTCGACCAGCAGGCGCTGGTGATCCGCGCCGAGCAGTTGGCGACGGCGCTGGTCGACGCCGGTTTCGTGGTCGCCGACGTCATCGCCGGGCTGCCGGAGGACGCCGACGCGGCCACGTGGGAGAAGACGGTCACCGATTTCGACGGCCGCCTGCGGCGGCTGGAGCCGGTCAACCTGGCCGCGATCGCAGAGCACGCCGAGGCGCAGCAGCGCAAGGATTACCTGGATGCGCAGGACACCGACCTGACGACCGCGCTGGAGACGCTCGAGGACGCGATCCGCAAGATCGACCGCGAGACCCGCGGCCGCTTCAAGGACACCTTCGACCGCGTCAACGCCGGCGTGCAAGAGCTGTACCCGCGCCTGTTCGGCGGCGGCCACGCATACCTCGAGCTGACCGGCGAGGACCTGCTGGACACCGGCGTGGCGATCATGGCGCGGCCGCCGGGCAAGCGCGTGTCCAACATCTCGCTGCTGTCCGGCGGCGAGAAGGCGATGACCGCGGTCGCTCTGGTGTTCGCGATCTTCCGCCTCAACCCGGCGCCGTTCTGCCTGCTCGACGAGGTCGACGCGCCGTTGGACGAGGCCAACGTCGGCCGCTTCACCGCGCTGGTCGGCGAAATGAGCGAGCACGTGCAGTTCCTGTTCGTCACCCACAACAAGGCGACGATGGAGGCGGCGGAGCAGCTGTCGGGCGTTACCATGCGCGAGCCCGGCGTGAGCCGGCTGGTGTCGGTCGACCTGGCGGAAGCCGCGCGTCTGGCTGGTGCGGCATGACCTCGCGCTGCATGCAGGCCGTCGTGGCCCGTTCCACACGTTCCGGAGGAGATCGCGATGTCTGATGCCTGGTTGCTGCGGGTCGGGATCCTGGTCGCGGGTGTCTTGCTGTTCGCCGCGATCTGGTATTTCGGCACGCGGCCGCGCAACACGCAGGGGCGCCGCCTCGACCCCGCTGCACGCGAGGCGCGGCTGGAGCCGACGCTGGGCGCGCAGGTGGAGGAGGCGCTGGCCGCCGACGCCGACGGCCCGCTCGACGACGAGGCCGCGGTGCAGGCCGAGATGGCGCTCCTCGACGGCGCCGTCGGCAGCACCGCGGGCGCCGCGGCCAGCGAGCTCGGGCGCCGCGCCAGCGACGACTTCGACAAGATCGTGACGCTGTACATCGCCGCGCGCGCCGGCGCGGTGCTGCGTGGCCCCGACATCGTGGTCGCGGCGGAGAAGGCGGGCCTGACCTACGGCCACATGAACGTCTTCCACCGCCTGGTGCAGGGCCATCCCGAGCGCGGCCCGATCTTCAGCCTCGCCAACATCAAGAAGCCGGGCAGCTTCGAGATGGCCGATATCCAGTCGCTGGAGACGCCGGCGATCGCGTTCTTCCTGACCCTGCCGGCGCCGATCGACGCGCTCGACGCCTGGGACGCGATGCTGCCGACCGCGCAGCGCATGGCCGAGCTGCTCGACGGTGTACTGCTGGACGAACAGCGCAATGCGCTCGGCCGGCAACGCGTGGCGCACCTGCGCGACGAGATGCGCGCCTACGACCGCCAGCACGAGGCGCCGCCGATCACGCGCAGCCCGCGCTGGTGACCGCCGGGCCGGGCACGCCTGGGATCCCGTGATGCCGACGACACCCGCCGACCGCGCCGCCGAGCTGCGGCGCCAGCTCGACGACGCGAACCACCGCTACCACGTGCTCGACGATCCCGAGATCGCCGATGCCGACTACGACGCGCTGCTGCGCGAGCTGGAGGCGATCGAGCTCGCCGAGCCGTCGCTGGCGCACGCGGATTCGCCGACCCGCAGCGTCGGCGCGCGCCCCGCCGGCGGCTTCGCAGAGGTCGCGCACGTGATCCCGATGCTGTCGCTGGCGAACGCCTTCGAGGATCCAGACGGCGGTGAGGACGACCGCGCGCGGTACCGCGAGGTCGCCGAGTTCGAGCGCCGGGTCGAGGAGCGGCTGGGCACGCGCGCGCCGGTGTTCTCGGTCGAACCCAAGCTCGACGGGCTGGCGATCAGCCTGCGTTACGAGCACGGCGTGTTCGTGCAAGGCGCGACGCGCGGCGACGGCACCACCGGCGAGAACGTCACCGCCAACCTGCGCCAGGTGCGCGCGGTGCCGCTGCGCCTGCGAGACGCTGGAACCCCGACGCCAGCGGTGCTGGAGGTGCGCGGCGAGATCTACATGCCGCGCGCGGCGTTCGCGGCGTGGAACGCGAAGGCGCTGGCCGGCGACGTCCGCCTGCTCGCCAATCCGCGCAACGGCGCCGCGGGGTCTCTGCGCCAGCTCGACCCGGCGGTGACGCGCAGCCGTCCGCTGTCGTTCTTCGCCTATTCGGTCGGCGAGGTCGAGGGTCTGGCGCTGCCGGACACGCATTCCGCGACTCTGGCGATGCTGCGCGCGCTCGGATTTCCCGTGGCGCCGGAGGCCGACACCGCCATCGGATTCGACGGGCTGCTGGCCTACTACCGCCGCATCGGCGCCGCGCGCGACGGGCTGCCCTACGACATCGACGGCGTGGTCTACAAGGTCGACCGCTACGACGAGCAGCGCACGCTGGGCTTCGTGTCGCGCGCGCCGCGCTGGGCGCTGGCGCACAAGTTCCCGGCGCAGGAGCGCTCGACGCTGCTGCGAGCGATCGAGGTGCAGATCGGGCGCACCGGCGCGGTCACGCCGGTGGCGCGGCTTGAGCCGGTGCAGGTCGCGGGGGTCACGGTCACGAACGCCACCCTGCACAACGCCGACCAGGTCGCGCGACTGGACGCGCGCGAAGGCGACACGGTGATCGTGCGCCGCGCCGGCGACGTGATCCCCGAGGTGGTGCGCGTGGTCGACGACCTGCGCCCCGCCGGCGCCGTGCCGTGGACGATGCCGACGTCGTGCCCGGTCTGCGGCTCGGCGATCGTGCGCGAGGACGGCGAGGCCGCGCATCGCTGCAGCGGCGGGCTTGCCTGCGCCGCGCAGCGCAGGGAGGCCGTGCGCCACTTCGCGTCGCGGCGGGCGATGGACATCGAGGGCCTTGGCGATCGCCAGGCCGATGCGCTGGTCGAGTGCGGCTTCGCGCAGTCGCCGGCGGACCTCTACGCGCTGACGGTCGAGGATCTGGTGCGGATGAAGGTCGCGGTCGACGCCACGACCGCCGCCGAGCTCCTGCCGCTCTTGGCCGACAGCAGGGGCGCGCTGGCGCTGGATGCTGCCGGACAGGCGCTGTTGGCCGGCGACGCCACCGGCTGGCGCACCGCGGTGTTCCTGCGCACGCACCTGTCGGTCGACCTCGGTGGCAAGCTCGCGACGCGATGGGCGAGCAACCTGGTGGATGCCATCGCGGCCAGTCGGCGGACCACGCTACCCCGGTTCCTGTTCGCGCTCGGCATCGCCCACCTGGGCGAGACCACTGCAAAAAGCCTGTCGCAGTGGCTGGGGTCGCTGGACGCGGTCCGGTCGACCCCCGCGTCGGTGCTCCAGGCGCTGCCCGACATCGGCAGCGAGGTCGCCTGCGCGATCGCGACCTTCTTCTCCCAGCCCGGCAACGCCGCGGTGGTCGATGCGCTGCTGGCGGCGGGGATCGACTTCACCGATACCGCGGCGCCGGATGCGCGCCTTCGCGAGCGGCTTGGGCTTGCCCAGCTGCTGGCGCTGCTGCCGGTGCAGCAGCTGGGCGCCAAGGGCGCGGAGCGGCTGGCGTCGACCTACGTCACGCTGGACGCACTGCTGCGCGCCAACGAAAGTGGCTGGACCGGCGCCGGGGCGTCGGCGGCGGGCGCCGCGAGCCTGGCGTTACTGCTGCAGAATCCCGCTGCGCGCGCGGCCCTCATCGCCGACGACGCCGCGATGCACAGGCTGCTTGATGCCACGCCTGCGGAAGCCGGCGAGGTCGGCGGTCCGCTCGCGGGCCAGACCGTCGTCCTCACCGGCAGCCTCGCCGCGATGACGCGCGATGCCGCCGCTGCGCGGCTCGAGGCGCTGGGTGCCAGGGTCGCCGGCAGCGTGTCGCGGAAGACCGATGTCGTCGTCGCAGGCGAGGCCGCAGGCAGCAAGCTCGAGAAAGCGCGGGCGCTCGGCGTGCCGGTATGGGACGAGGCCGTGCTGCTCGCGTTCCTAGCGCAGCACAACCTGTAGGGCGCACCGGCGGCGATGGACGTCACAGGCGCGACGACCGATTGCACGTCCGGGTGGCGCCCCGGCGCGCCACTCGCCGCGCTCCGCCTGCGCGCATCGCTCTACGCGATGCTGCGCGCGTTCTTCGCGGCGCGCGGCGTGCTTGAGGTGGAGACACCGGTGCTGTCGGCGGCTGGCAACACCGACCCCAACATCGCCTCGTTGTCGCTGGACTTCCGCGGCCCGGCCAGCGCAGGTGCGCGCCGGCGCTGGCTGCGGACATCGCCCGAGTTCGCGCTGAAACGGCTGCTGGCGGCCGGCGTCGGCGACTGCTACGAACTCGGTCGGGTCTTCCGCGACGGCGAGGCCGGTGGTCGCCACAACCCCGAGTTCACCATGCTGGAGTGGTACCGCCTGGGCATCGACCACCTTCAGCTCGCCGACGAAGTGGCGACGCTGCTCAGCGAGGCACATGCACTGGTCGGCCGGACCCTGCGTGTGCGTGACACGACGTACCGCGCACTCTACCGGGACGCGATCGCAATCGATCCTTTCGAGGCCAACGACGCAGCGCTGCGCGAGGCGCTCGGTGACGTGGTGCTCGAGGCCGACGGCCTTGGTCGCGACGATTGGCTGGACCTGCTGATGACGCATCGGATCCAGCCGACGCTGCCGGTGGACCAGCTGCTGGTGGTCACCGACTATCCGGCCAGCCAGTGCGCGCTCGCGCGCATCCGCCCGGGCCAACCACCGGTCGCCGAACGCTTCGAGGTCTACATCGGCCCGCTGGAGATCGCCAACGGCTACCACGAGCTCACGGATGCCGCCGAGCAGCGGCGCCGCTTCGCATCAGACGGGGCCGTGCGCAAGCGGCGCGGTGTCGTGTCGCCTCCCCAGGACGCACTACTGCTGGCTGCGCTGGACGCGGGCCTGCCTGCCTGCGCCGGCGTTGCGGTCGGCGTCGACCGGCTGCTGATGGCGATGACTGGCAGCGCTTCCATCGGTGACGTGCTCGCGTTCGCGTTCGACGGAGCGTGATCGCGTTCGGTCGTCGGTGGCTGAACGGGGGTATTGCCACGACGTGGGCGGCGGGCTGGGTTGACCCCGCATTCATTGCCCGGAGCAGACGATCGCTGCGTCAACCACGCGAGGGGCCATCGATGAAGAACATCATCCTGCTGTCGGGAATCGGACTGGCGATCGGGCTGCTCTCTGCCCCGGTCGAGGCCCAGCGCTACGGTGGTCACCAGCCCGGATACGGCAATGGTCAGGGCACGATCGTGCGCTGCGAATCCGGTGGCAACCGCCGCGCGTTCTGTCCCGTCGATATCCGCGGTGGCGTCGAGCTGGTGCGCAACCTGTCGCGGACGCAGTGCGTGCGCGGCCGCAACTGGGGCGAGGACCGCAGTGGCGTCTGGGTCGACGCCGGCTGTCGCGGCGAATTCCGCGTCGGCTTCGCCGGCGGGCGCCCGGGCTATGGCCCCGGCTACGGCAACGGCAATGGGCAGCCGTATGCCAGTCGGCCGTTCCGCTGCGAATCCGACAGCGGCCGCACCCGCCAGTGCCGCGTCGACGAGCCCGGGCGCGCCACCCTGGTCCGCCAGCTGTCGTCATCGCCCTGCGTCGCCGGGCGCACCTGGGGCCAGGACCAGGGCGGCATCTGGGTCAGCAACGGCTGCCGCGGCGAGTTCGTGATCGAGCAGGGTCGGGGCAACGGCAACGGCAACCGTTGGGGTAGTCGCCGCCGCTGACGGCACTGCGTCGTCGCGCGCGAACGCGAGGCCCGGGCGCCTGTGCGCGGCCCGGCGATACACTGCCACGATGGACGACGCCGACTACGCCCGCTACGACCGTATCCGCCCCATCCGCTGGACCGGCGACGCGCTCGAACTCCTGGACCAGCGCCAGCTCCCGTTCGTCATCGCGCACGTGACCTGCGACACCAGCGACGACGTTGCCGCCGCAATCCATTCGCTCGCCGTGCGCGGCGCGCCGGCGATCGGCATCGCCGCCGCCTGGGGCGTGGTGCTGGCCGCGCGCAATGTGGCTGCCGCCCACGGTGCCGCTGCGGCCGACGCGCTTGCGCCGGCAATGGCGCGACTCGACGCCGCGCGCCCGACCGCGGTGAACCTAGCGTGGGCGCTGGCCCGCATGCGCGCAGCGCTGGTCGCAGCGGGCAGCGACTGGCGCAACGTCCTCGCGCGTGAGGCCGCCGACATCGCCACCGAGGACCTCGCCGCCAACCGCGCGATGGGGGCACTCGGGGCAGGGCTGATCGAGCCCGGCAGCGGCGTGCTGACCCACTGCAACACCGGCTCGCTGGCGACGGCGGGCTTCGGCACCGCGCTCGGAGTGATCCGCGCCGGGGTGGCGCAGGGCCGCATCGAGCGCGTGTTCGCCGACGAGACGCGGCCGTGGATGCAGGGCTCGCGGCTGACGGCGTGGGAGCTGCAGCAGGACGGCATCGACGCGACGCTCATTGTCGACGCCGCGGCGTCGCACCTGATGAAGGGCGGCAGGGTGCAGTGGGTGGTGGTCGGCGCCGACCGCATCTGCGCCAACGGCGACGTGGCCAACAAGATCGGGACCTACCAGCTGGCGATCTCGGCCCGCTACCACGGGGCGAAGGTGATGGTGGTTGCGCCCGCGTCGACCGTAGACATGGCGACCGCGAGCGGCGACCTGATCGAGATCGAGGAGCGCGACCCCGGTGAACTGCTAGGCGTCGGCAGCAACCGCACCGCGGCGGATGGCATCGCCGCCTGGAATCCGGTGTTCGATGTGACCCCGGCATCGCTGATCGACGCGATTGTGACCGAGCGCGGCATCGTCCATCGTCCGGATATCGGGGCGATGCGCGCGATGTTCGGTGGCTGAGGCTGCTTACCGCGCTCTCGCCGAGCATTGCGAGGCGTTGCGCGCTGCGTGGGCGATCGCGATTCCTTTGGGTATCGCAGTGTCCGCCAATGCAATCAAAGGCGTGGTCTTGGCTTCGGAAGGTGCCGGGACCACGGACGCATCGCTCCCCGGCTCGATCGGCCATCCATGGCCGACTCGCCGCCGCGGCCATCCATGGCCGCTGCTCCGCGATGCGTCCGCGATCCCGGCCTACAGTCCATGGATTGCCTCTCGCTTGGCAGCCAACGGCCAACGGCAAGCGGTAAGGGCCAAGCGCAAGCATCGAACAGCCAACGGCAAGCACCAAGCCGTCAACAGGGAGCAGAGAGCCACGAACAGAAGACGCCGCGTAACCCTTCCAACTTCCAACTTCCAACTTCCAACTTCCAACTTCCAACTTCCAACTTCCACCCGCGAACTGCGAGCTGCGAATTGCCAATTTCTCAAGCCCAAAGACATCAGGCGCCACAGCTTGGCTCGCCAAGCAGGAAGGCATGCGGCAGGGGGGGGGGGGGG
>PPFU01000609.1_pt1 | contig 24904 bp, 18 predicted proteins | sample 1535991 | NCBI WGS metagenome assembly PPFU01 (sample SAMN04901290, study PRJNA319586) | Hypolithon metagenome, whole genome shotgun sequencing project. | isolation source: Antarctic Hypolithon | place: Antarctica: Miers Valley | collected 2014
CACCCCCCCCGAATCCCGCGACGACGCCGCGGCCTACCTCAAACGCCTCGCCGATGACGCGGCGAACCACCGGCAGCGATAGTCCCCGTGTCCTGCCTCTCCGCCGTCGATAGGAGCCTCAAAAAGAGCCGCGCACGAAGTAAGCCGACTTCTCTTCGAGCCACTCACTCTGTGAATGGGTACTCCGGTGTAGGTCAGGATTCATCCTGACGCCAGCCGCGAAAGACGTCAGGATTCATCCTGACGCCAGCCGCGAAAGACGTCAGGATGAATCCTGACCTACAGGGCACTACCTGTGAATGAACATGTCGAGCTTCTCATCGTGATGCAAACCGGAGCAGAGCGAGTCTGCGAGCGTCGCCCCGGCTTCGGCCATGCGCTATTGGACCCGGGGCGACGCCACTCGCTGTTGCGCTCCGCTGAGACCCCGCTTGTCACCATCACAACAGGACAGGTGGCCCACCAGCGGTCCCCCGGGCAAGCCCGGGGCCATGTGCTTGAGATATCGTCATGCCCTCCCACCCGCCCCGCTACGTATCCAGCAGCAGGTGCCGATGCTTTCGGAACCGTGCGTTGAGGGACTCGGTGAGCGGGTCGCTCTCGCCCCGGGTGTGCAGGTCGCGGGCGAGTGAGATGAGCAGACAGATAAGGCCTCGAAAGTCGCAGAGGGAGATCATCTCAGACGCAATGAGGCCGTCGTCGCCCTGATTGTGATAGTTGCCCAACGCGAGACACACGCAGGTCGCGGTGTGGCCTAAATGTTGGTAGGCGGTGGCTTCGCACGTGCCGCCGGGCATCAGCTTCCGTTGGTACTTAAAAGCTTCGCCTTCATCGGATGCGGAAAGTTGTTGAGCGACACGGTCGGCCGCCCGGGTCAGCGCGGGGTCGAACGTGGACGTACGGTCTCCCACCCGCACGATCGGCCCACCCCCGAGGGGAGAGTCGGCGAAGCTACGCGACGCCTCCAAGCCCACGATCAGAGCCCCGTCCGGGATGATCCCGCTGTGGCAAGCCGCCATCGCACCCACGAATCCCACCTCCTCCGCACGGGTAAAAAGCACGCGGACATCCGGCAGTTCCCCATCTGCCTCGCTCAGTTCCGCCATCACTGCCAGGGCGGCCGCGGCGGGGGCGAGGTCGTCGCAGGCCGGGGCGTGCAACACGTCGCCGTCGATGAAGGCGGGAGGCAGGTCCCAGGTGATCACATCGCCGGGCCGGGCTTCGATGGACTCGCTGAACTCGAGCCTCGCCTGCCGGATCCCGCCGTCGGAGTCACCGATCACCGCGACGCGGCCGGGGGCGTTCTGCTCGTCGCGGCCATGCCACCTTACCGCCGCCCCGGGAAAGTAGCGATCCTCGACGCCGCCCCGAAACTCCGCAAAAACCGCGGCCGCGCCGGAGGTGCCGTCGGGCGGAGCCGTGACCACGAAGGCCGGGTGATCCAAGTGGGCGGCGAACACGATGGTGCGGGACGGAGGATCACCTCGCGAAGGAGTTTGCTGGCCAAACCGCTCCGTCTGCAGCAGCAGGTTGCCAAACGCATCGCGGCCGACCGCGACACCCGGGTGGCGTCGCGCCCACCCCTCGATCCAATCGATGACCCGCCCCTCCCGACCGGCGGCGGTGGGCAGCGACGTCAGTTCGAGCAGGTCGCGGGTGGCCAAGTCCATGCAGACAGCATAAGCGTTGGCCTCGCTAACGCGGCAGAGGCAGCCCCGCGTAGCATCGACTTTACGAAACCGCTTCACATTGTGCCACCGCATCCGTCGATCAATACCATCTCAAAACCACGATCGAGGTGAGCGGGGCCGGTAGAGCCGATGAACTCATCTTCGGCCACGGCGAGCTTCTTATGATGACACAGGCGGGACGCCTGCCTCGAATTGGGCGGCGGAGATCATGGCGAGAATGCTCTGAACCGCCTTGGTGGAGCATCCAACGTCAAAGGTATGGGACAAGCCGGGGCAGAGCGAGTCTTCGAGCGCCGCCACGGGTTCGGTGGCGAGGTTCGATACAAGCCTGAGGCGGCGCGGCTCTTGAGCGTTCAGAACTCGATGGACGCCTCACGAGCGAAGACCGCATTCTTCGTGCGCGGCTCCATGCCTAAGACGCGGCTGACTGCGTGTGGCCTCTTTTGGGTATTGGACGAAGCCGGGATCAACGCTTGGAGAACTGGAAGCGCTTGCGGGCGCCGGGCTGGCCGGGCTTCTTCCGCTCGACCTTGCGGGGGTCGCGGGTGAGGAAGCCTTCATCGCGGAGGGTGTTCTCTGTGTGGGGGTCGTACCCCTTGAGGGCGCGGGCGACGCCCAGCAGCACCGCCTCGGCCTGGCCGGTGGGGCCGCCGCCGTGGGCCTGCACGAACACGTCCAGCCCGCCACGGGTGTTGGTCGCCTCGAGCGGCTTGAGGCACGCCAATCGGTGTTGGGGGAGGGGGAAATAGTCGTTCATCTCGCGACCGTTGATCAGAAACTGTGGCTCGCGTTCATCGCTGAAGGGGCGGACGCGGACCCGAGCGACCGCGGACTTGCGGCGGCCGGTGCCCCAGACAAACCCGCCCGCGTCGGGCTTGGCCTGCTCGCCCAGCGGACGCACCGCGTTGACGGGCTTGCCTTCGCCCGCCTCGGACGAGGCGGAGGCGGAGCCAAGGTCTAGCCCGACGACGGCAGAATCGGCGTTGACGGCGGCATTGTCAGGAGCGGCGGTGGCGGTGGTTGCTTCGGCCATAGTCTTAAAGTTCGCTGGGGAAAAGGGCGGCTAAGCCGCGGGAGGCTGGGGTGATATCCCTTCGACGGTTAGGCGGCTGCCATGGGCGTGGGGTTCTGAGCGGCGTGGGGATGTTCGCCGCCGGGGTAGACTTTGAGCTTCTTGAGCATCGCGACGCCAAGCTTGTTCTTGGGCAGCATCCGCTTGACCGCCTGCTGGATCAGCCGCTCGGGGTGGTCCTCGAGCACCTGACGGTAGCTGTAGGTCTTGCGTCCGCCCGGGTGCCCGGAGAAAGTCTGAAGAAACTTCTGATCCAGCTTGTCACCCGTCAGGCGGATCTTCTTCGCGTTGGTGACCACGACAAAGTCACCCACATCGTGGTGCGGGGTGTAGATCGGCTTGGTCTTGCCCATCAGCTCCATCGCGATCCGCGTCGCCAGGCGACCCAGCACCTGGTCGGTTGCATCCACGTGGAGCCAGTTGCGGGGCTGCTCGTGATTTTTGGCAAGAGTGGTTTGGCGGTTCATCGCAGGCGCTGGTCAGAGTGAAGAGGCGGGGCTGTTTCGGGGGGAGGTAGTCTACACCGAGGTGAGTCGGTGTCAAACGCCCCCCCAAGCCGTCCGACACCACAAGGTCCAGACAACCGCCCGTCCCCGCGTTCATCTCCCCTCTCGCGGGCGGAAGTTGCGGCACGAGCGCAGCTTTAGTGCCCTTCCGCCCGCGGAAAGTTTACGCTTGCACCCTCGCGGCTGACCCGAACCAGCAGTTGACGCCCATCCGAGGCTAAACCGCGGTGCGCTCGCCCTCGACGCCCTCGGGAAGCGACTCGGCAGGATCTATGATACTCAATTTTAAGCACAAGGAGGGCAATGGTGCAGCGGCGTGCGGCCGCTAGCGTTGGTAGAGCGATTCAATTATTTTCCCACTCTCGATTCTCAAATGCTAGTGGAGTGGGCGTCCCACCCCACCATGAGCAGTATTTGAAGTTGAGCAACTTGTTTAATAGCTCTACGGAACACCGCGCCGCCAGAACACAGCAATGTTTAGCCGGGGCGGTGACGAAGGGGATGTAGAGCCGACTCCAGGCTATGGGGTCGATCGGCGGGGTGTCGTGGTGCGACATTGCCGAGGAGGTCCGCGGCGTTGCAGGCTTTAGTGAATCGCCACGCGTCGAGGGCGCCCCAGAAGTGGCTATCCACCCTACCGGGGATGCCCTTCGCGTCGCTTAAGTGCGGGGTTATTTCTTCTTTTTCTGCGGGGTATTGAGCCTCGTGTTGATTGCATTTTCGTCTTCATCGATCGTGAAAGAGAAGTTGCCCCCCCGGCGGCCGCCATCGCCCAGGGCGATGGTGTCGCCGTCGATTCGGGGGGTGCTGTTGACAAAGCTGTGTGACACGATCTGGGCACCCTTGCCGCCGACGGGGATGGTGGCGGATTGTTTGACGAGGTGTCGGACCCATTGCGGCGTGCCCGTGGCGGGATCGAGGGCGACGACAGTCACGCCGCCGGCCAGTTCGGCGTGCGTTCCGGCCGAGGCGATGAAGTGGCCTTGCTGCACCGCGACGCCGTAGACCGGCCAGGCGTTCTCAAGCTGGCCGTTCACACCGATGAGGCGGATCGCCGGGGCGACCTGGTAACGCCAGAGGGGTCTCCCATCCGCGAGCGAGACGCCGTAGACGCAGCCGTCGTGAGACCCAAACGCCACCACATCACCCACGACCACCGGCGGCGCGGAGATGCGACCGTCGGCGGTGACGCTCCAGATGACCTTGCCATCCCGCCTCGCCTCAAGCCGGTGCTGCTGCACCACCGCCACCAGCTCCACATCCCCGGCCATGAGGGGCTCGGTCTCGAGTTGACCCGCCCGCCACTGCCTTCGCCAGTCCTCCGCCACGGGGCCGGCGGGGAGTACCGAGGCGTCGGCAGTCCACGCGACGGGCATACCCAGATCGGTAACGCGGCGGCGGTCGTCGGGAGTGGGCGATGGGGCGGCGTCGCCTGTCATCGCCTGGAAGCCGCGGACCTGGGTGATGCAGCCGCAGGCGTTGGGGGTGAAGTAGGTCATACCGTTGGCGGGCACGTTGCCCATGGCACAGCCCGATCGTGCGACGGCGACCTGGGTCCCGTCGAAGTCGGGGGTGTAGAACGCCGACTGGCCGAACAAGAAGTAGTTAGGCGTGGCGGTGAAACGGGTACAGCGTTGATTCCAACTGTCGGTGAGCACGCGTTGCACCTCGCCGGTGGTGGGGTTGTATCGCCAGACGTTGGTAAAGGCGCCCGCGAAGTAGGCCCAGCCGTCACGGATCAGGACGTTGTAGGAGGAGACGTTGTAGCTCCGCTTGAACGGCTCATCGGTGGCGTGGACGAGCTCCCCGTCCCGCAGGTCGAGCGACGCGATGAACGGGCTCGAACCCCCCGAGATCGCCGCCGAGCCGAACACGATCAGGTGCTCCGGACCGGCTACGAGCTGCCCAACGCCACGCATCTTCACCTTGCCTTCCTCACCGGCGACTTCGCGGCTGGCGACATCGGTGTTCTCCCACACCACCCCCCCATCCGCGAGGTCCAGCGCCACCACCGCCCGCGTCGCCTGGCTCACCGGCCAACGCCCGCCATACACCCGCCGCTCCCCCTCAGCGATGACGCCCCGCACGATCGCGTAGACCCGCCCCCGCTCGGGGTCCATCACCGGCCCGAGCAGCACCCCGCCCTCGTCCCTTGCGTACCGCCACCTCAGCTCGCCGCTGCCGCGGTCGAAGAGCATGATCGCCTCGCCCGTCCCCACCAGCAGCGCATCACCCGCGACCCGCACCACCTGCACCTCCTCCCGCACACCCCCCGCCGCCGCGGTGCCCCCATAGGCCCGCAACACGCCGCCGTCGCGGAGGCTCAGCGCCACCAGTTCCTTCTGTGAGTCCAGCCAGCAGTAGACCTCCCCCTCGGCCGCGACCAGCGACAGCCTGTTCCCCGCAACCTTCTTGTCCCTGGGCAGCGTCCACAGCGGCGTGCCGTTGAACGCATCCCGACCCTGCAGCACCCAATCGTCCTGCTCCTTGCCCTTCGCGTCCTGAGTGCGACGGTTCACATCAAGGACCGCGTACCGGTCCCACACGCGGATGCCGCCCCCGGGGTCGTAGCCAGCCGGGTTGCCCTCGGACGGCGACGGCTGCACGCCGGTGATCCACTGCTGCATCTCCACGGGCTCGACCAGCGTGTCTGACGACAGCGGGTTGCCGTCCGCCCCGTGGTCGAAGTGCCCCCAGCTGTCCATCCCCTCCGGGCGGGGAACGAGGGTCTTGGACCAGACACCGCTCTCCTTGAGGAGCATGACACCCCCGGGAACAACGACGCGGCGGAGCTCCTCCGGTGTCGGAACAAACGGCGATTTGTTCAAAGCTTCGAGGTCCACCACGAGCAGGTTCACAAGCCCCGAGGCATAGGGCAGCTTGCCCGGCTCACGCCACCGCATGGCCGAGACCAATCCGGACAGACCAGCCCCGGCCCCCGCCTCGCGGACCCGCTCCACCCCCTGCGCATCCACGAGCAGGACGTGGACGAGGTAACGCCCCCCCTCCACCAGCTCACCCGCGACGGGAGGGTCCGGGACCCCGACCAACGCCACAATCCCCCCGCCGATCCCCTCCTCCCGCAGCGTCTCCTCCACCGGCTGACCGGCCGCGGAGCCCGCTAGGGAGCCTAGTACGGCCAGCACGAGCACGACGCTACGGACGAGAGAACCAACCTCTGCCAGCTTGATGAGATGGATCATGATTGGGTGCTCGGGGTGCCGGGATCGGCAGTATCGCGAAAGGCTGAGCCATCATACGCAATCGGCTCGTGTAGGAGCGGCCGCTCACACGGATGCCCTCAGATCGAGCCGCGCACGAAGTAAACGGGCTTCCGCCTTCAATATGAGCCGCGCACGAAATAAGCGGGTTTCCGCCTTCGGTATGAGCCGCGCACGAAGTGAGCGGGATCGTATGCATCATATGCCCCTATTTTCGGCGACGTGGCGGCGTGGCTGGGGCGGATCTTTTGATGTCCCGGCGATTGGGACTCAATGACGGGCGGACCCATGGAAGCGATCATACCCCCTGCTCCCTCGCTTGCCGCCCCCTCTCCCCGACGAGCCGCTAGATTGTCCGTATGGCGATTCTGCAGGCCAAGGGACTCGTGAAGCGATACCGCGGGCGGACCGTGGTGGACCGGGTGTCGTTCCACGTCAACGAGGGGGAGATCGTCGGTCTGCTCGGCCGCAACGGCGCGGGCAAGACGACCAGCTTCCGCATGACCATGGGCATGGTCGACCCCGATGAGGGGACGGTGCTTTTTCAGGGGAAGGACGTCACGCGTCTGCCGATGTACCAGCGGGCGCAGCGGGGGATGGGTTACCTGGCCCAGGAGCCGAGCATCTTCGGGCGGCTCAGCGTGGAGAAGAACCTGCTGGCGATCCTCGAGACCAGGCGGCTGCCCCGGGCGGAGCGGCGGCGGCGGGCCGAGGAGCTGATGGCGCAGTTCGACCTCATCAAGACACGGAAGCAGTACGCCCGGACGCTCTCGGGCGGCGAGCGTCGCAAGCTCGAGATCGCCCGGGCCCTGATCGCCGAGCCCGCGCTGATCCTTCTCGATGAGCCATTCAGCGGCGTGGACCCGGTGGCGGTGGAGGAGTTGCAGGCCGAGACGCGGAGGCTCCGGCGGGAACACCGCATCGCGATGCTCGTGACCGATCATAACGTGCATCATATTCTCGCTGTGTGCGACCGGGTGTACGTCATCTTCGACGGCAAGGTCTTCGCCGAGGGCACCCCGGCCCAGATCATCAAGAACGACCAGGTTCGGAAGCTTTATCTGGGGAGTACGTTCCGCGGAGACGAGTTTGATTGAGAATATCAAAACCCCAGTCCACATAGCCCCGCCGTCTCCCGTCTCGGCCGGGTGGGGACAAAACCCCGTTACCCCTGAATATGAGCGGCATCCAGCGGCCTTGAACCCGGACCACTCGCCGCGGCCGCCGGGCGTCTTCGTTGGCAGCGGCCCGAGGCGCGGACGTGATAGGCTTTCCAGATGCCCAATCCTCCCTGGATCGAGTCGCCGCGGTTGCGGAGCTGGCTGGTGGCGGTGGTGATGGTGGTTCTTTTCGCCGGAACCATGGCCGCGGCGTGGGGTCTGACCATTCGGCCGGGTGCCACTGGAGCAACGCAGACGAGCCTTTGGGTGGAGGGGCTGCGGGTGCACTTACCCGAGGATTGGGCCGCGGTGGACCAGACGGCGGTGCGGACGGTGTTTCAATCGCCCACCGGCGGCGCGTCGCTGGTGGTGGCGAGGGTCCAGACGCAGGAGCCCACCGACCTGGCCTCCGCAGTGGAGTGGGTGCTGCCGCGGGTGATGGGCCGCCCGACGCAGACGACGGGGCGGGAACAGACGGCCTTTCCCGGGGCGGACCCGCCCCGCGTGGAGCTGAAGTGGGCCCAGCTCGCCGGCGGTGCGGCGGCGGATGCGGCGGATGCGGGCGGGCAGGTCGTGGCGGTCTGGAAACTTGAAGCGCTCGCGGTCATCGCCGCCTCGCCCACGCGTTTCCACGTCGTGATCCTGACCGAGGTCGTCGGCGAGCGGGAGAGCCCGCAGCGGGCATACAGCGAGCTATCCGTAAAGCTGCGGCGGGCATACCTCGGGCAGGACGGTCGGGTCGAACTCCAACCCTGAGCACGCCACCCTCGCAGCCTCGCAACGTTCATTCCGGCTGCGTCGCGGGAGTCGAAACACCCGCGGGTTGCATCACCACATCCAAGGTGGGGCGGCTCTCCTGGGGTTCTGCTTCATCGAGTGTGACCGTGCCGACGAGGACGGACTCCCCATCCGCCCCCGTGGTCGTGATCCGGTAGTCGCCGTAAAACCCACGAAATGCGACCTCACCCCGCTCGTTCGCCGCCACTTCATCCATCCGCGTCCGCCACTCCTGCAGCACCAGTTTTTCGTAGATTTCGCCCGCTGGCAGCAGCGTCCAGTCCTCCTCCACCAGGGCCGCCGCGGGCTTCCAGTGCCGCTTCCGCCAGAACCCCCACATGTGGATCGATTTCACGCTCGGGTGCGAGAATGCCTCCCGCAGCAGCACCTCCAGCGACTCCGCCTTCCGCTGCTCATCTTCGCTCTGCACGCTGATTTCGGTCAGGTGGATCGGCAGGCCCAGCGGCGCCAGCTCCTCGAGCGAATCGTAAATCACCCCCGGCCGATGCGCATCCGCACCCGTCGGGTGAAACTGCTGCGCCCCATGCTCCTGAATCCCGATTCCCCCCACCACAGCCCCATCCGCCTGCAAGCTACGGATCTGCTCGATGAACGCTTGAGTACGGCCCGTGTTTCCCAAAAGGCTGTAGTCGTTGACAAACAGCGGGACCGTCGGGTCCAGCTCGTGGGCCCGCTTGAACATCCAAACCCGGATCGCTGCCCCAAGCCGATTCTCATAAAAATGCCCGTCGAGCATCTCGTTGTTGACATCCCACGCGATCAGTTGACCGGCGTACCTCGGTACGATCTCGCTGAGCCGCTGCTCCATCTCCGCCCGCAGCTCCTCATCGTTGAGGCCCTGGATCCAGTCCTGGATATATCTCTCTTTCCCCCAGAAAAGGCAGTGACCCCGCATCGTCAGGGCGTGCTCTTGGGCGAATCGCATCGCCTGGTCGGCGGCGTCATAGCTGAGCGTGCCCCGCTCCCTTTCGGTGGCATACCACTTCATCGCATTTTCGCATACCAGCGAGTTGAAGTGCTTCAATATGAAGTCGCGATACTTCTTTTCATTGAAGTTGTCGCCTTCGAGGTTGCCCCCGACCGCGGTGCCAAACTGGAACGTGCTCCGCGTCTGCTCGAGATTCACCGTGCCGCCGCCCATTGGCTTACCCTGGGTATCGACCAGTCGGATGCGAAAATCGCCCTTGCGGACCCGTTCGATCCGGGCGTCCGCCTGCTCCCGCCAGTCGGTCGCGTCCTCGGGAGCGGGAGCCGTTGTGTCAGAGGGTTCGCGTGCGGTGTCTGTCATAGCTTCGTGTGGGGTTTGAGCCGTTGCCGTCGCGGTGAGCAGCAACAGCAGGGAGATGAGCCAGGGGAGCTTGAACATAATGAATCTCGCATCGTAGAAAGAGGCGGGACATCTTGGCCCGCTGCATTTTGCGTTATTATAGCGACGCCATCCCGACCCGCTGCTCTCTTGGACAGCCATGACGTCGCTCGGGCGAACATTATTGTCGAAGAGCCCCATGTAAATCTCGAAGAGCAGGAAGGGTGACGATGCAAAGAGCGGCTCACCAGCCCTTACACCCCCAGCATACCTCCACGGCCCCCACTTCTACCCCGCCCTCACCCAACCGTCCCCCCCACCGCCCGTCACTCCCCCGGATTCTCCACCACGCTCGGCGGGTTCATGATCGAGTCCACCAGGTTCCGCGTGTCCTGCTCCTTCTTCGCAGGATCCTCGCCCGCGGGGGTGCCCGGTGTCACGCCCTGCGTCGGCGGTCCGGCCGGCTGTATGGGATCGGGCGTGACCGGGGGGGTCGGAGACGGTGTAACCGCCTTGGGCCCGTCGCCCATCAACTCGACGATGCCCCCCCCCGTGTCCACCTGCTGCCCCGCCTGACGATGCGGCCCATCACCCCCCTGCCCGCGCGGTGCGGGGTCCTGCTGCATCGTGAATGCGTAGACCGCGATCCCCACCGACACCCCCACCAGCAGCATCATTACCGCCGCCACCCCAATCAGCACCATCGACGCGCTGCCCCGCCTCGCCTTCGCCCTCGCCCCAGCCTGCACCGTCGCACGCGGCCTGGGCCTGTGCCGATCCCGGACGCCCCTCTCGTCCACCACCTCCGCCACCTCCGCCACCTCCGCCACCTCATTCATATCCAACCCCCCACGCCCACCCGCCGCCCCCTGAGCCCGCCGCACCGCCGCCATCGACGGCGCCATCTGCGCCATCTCACACTTGGGGCACCGCACCCGCCCCTCCGCCGCCTCCTCGGGGAGCTGCATAAGGATGCCGCATCGGCTGCATTTCATGGCGAACATAGGCAAGACTCCTGAGTTGATGCAACGCCGGCTCCCCACCTCACATTGCCCTCAGTGTACCCGCTCGCTCCCCCGCGCCGCCCGCCGCTCGCTCCCCCTCCGCTACACTTCGCCCCCATGGACACCGCGATCGACGCCAGCTCCCACGCCCACCCCCACCGCCCCACCACCGCCCCCGCCTCCCCCGGCCGCGTCATCGTCGTTGGCGGGGGCCTCGCGGGCCTCGCCGCCGCGGTGCGGCTCGCCGAGCGGCGGGTCGCGGTCACCCTCCTCGAGACCCGACAGCGGACCGGCGGCCGCGCCACCGGCTTCACCGATCCCGACACCGGCGAAGAACTCGACAACTGCCAGCACGTCTTGCTTAAAGCCTGCACCAACCTCATCGACTTTTACCAGCGGCTTGACGTGGCGGACGCGATCCACTGGCACGAAACCCTCCGCTTCGCCACCCTCGACGAGCGCGGCAACCCGCAGGTTGACACCCTCACCGGCGACGACCTGCCCGCTCCCTTCCACCTAGCCGCCTCCCTCATGAAGATGCGGATGTTTTCCATCCAGGAGAAGTGGGCGATCGTCCGCGGCATGGTCTCGATCATGCAGGTCAGCCGCGACGCCCGCCGACTCATCGCCGATGAATCCTTCGCACATTGGCTGGAAAACCACCGCCAGCCCGAGCGGGTGATCCGCCTCTTCTGGTCACCCGTCGTCGTCTCGGGCTGCAACGAAACCATCGACCGCGTCGCCGCCAGCTACGCCGTCCAGGTCCTCCAGGAGGGCCTGCTCTATAGCGAGGAGGCCTTCCAGGTCGGCCTCTCCGACGTGCCGCTCGCGGAACTCTACGACCCGGCCGAGGAGGTCATCACCCGCGTCGGTGGCCAGGTCCGCCTCGGCACAAGCGTCGCCTCCCTCGAATCGTCCAACGGCCGCATCACCGGCGTCCGACTCCGCACCTCGGGTGCCACCCCCGACTCCACCGCTCACCCCGGCGCATCCTCCGAACAGGGCGAACTCTTCCAGGCCGACGCATACATCCTCGCATGCCCCCCCGACCGCCTCGATCGCATACTCAGCGATGACCTCCGCCATGCCGACGCACGGCTCGCCCGCCTCAACGACCTCCAGACCAGCCCCATCATCGGCGTCCACCTCTTCGTCCGCCGCCGCGACGGCCAACCGGTCATGACCGACCCCCACCTCGTCCTCCCTGAGGCGGCCGCCCTCCAGTGGGTCTTCAACAAGGGCCTAGCCCGTGGCGAACCGATGTCGGAACCCGACGACGAGGACGGCGGACCCACGCAACATATTCACGGCGTCATCTCCGCCGCCCACGACCACATCGACGATACCCAGCAGTCTCTCCTCGAACGCGCGATGCACGACCTGCGCCGATTCGTGCCCGGCGGTGCCGAGGCCGAACTCGTCCGCGGCCGAGTCATCAAAGAACGCCACGCCACCTTCTCCGCACGCCCCGGCGTCGATCAGCTTCGCCCCCCCACCCGGGGCACCGTTCCCAACCTCCTGCTCGCCGGTGACTGGACCGCCACCGGCTGGCCCGCCACCATGGAGGGTGCCGTCCGCAGCGGCTACCGCGCCGCCCAGGCCGCCCTCGCCACACTCGGTCACCCCGCCGATTACCCCCTGGTCATCCCAGACGCCCAGCCCGGCCTGATCTACCGCATGCTCTCGGCATGACCCATCGGTGTACCACGCGCCATCCAACATACGCCTCAAAGCCGGGACGGAGCCGCGAGCGCCCGTGAACCGTGCCGCCCGGGTTCGTCCCCGCGTGGCCGCATCCCCACCGCCCGCGGGTACCATCCACCGATGCCCCCTCAACCCACGCCCACCCCGCCCGACAAGCGGCGGACGCTCTACCTCATCGACGGCCACGCCCAGATCTTTCGAGCCTACTTTGCGATCCGGGGCGGCATGACCAGCCCCATCACCGGTGAGTCCACCAATGCGACCTTCGGCTTCGTCGCAATGCTCCACAAGCTCTACAGCGACTTTCACCCCGACTACGTCGCCATGGCGATCGACTCCGCGGGACCTACCTTCCGCGATTCGATCTACCCTGAATACAAAGCGACGCGGACGCCGCCCCCCGACGATTTTCGGCCACAGGTGGCGCGGATCCTCGAGGTGTCGCAGCTCTACGGCATCCCCATCCTCGAACACCCCGATGCCGAGGCGGACGATGTCATCGCCACCGTCGTCGAGCGGGTGCTGGCCGACCCTTCGATGAATGACGTGTTCATCCGCGTGGCCTCCAAAGACAAGGACCTCGAACAGTTGATCGGCCCACGGGTCTCCCTGTTCGATATACAAACCGACAGCGAGACCGACCTCGACACGCTCCAACGCGACAAGGGTGTGACCCCCGAGCAGGTCGTCGACCTGCTCGTGCTGATGGGCGACAACGTGGACAACATCCCCGGCGTCAAGGGCGTGGGCGTCAAAACCGCCTCCAAACTCATCGCGGAGCACGGCAGCGTGGACGGGATGATGCAACAACTCGACGCGCTGACGCCCAAACAGCGCGAGAACGTCGAGGCGGCCGCCCCATTTTTCGGCCTGGCGAGGCGGCTCGTCACGCTCAAGCGGGACGTCGAGATGGCGTTCGACCCCGAGGCGGCGAGGGTGCGGCCGATCGATGTCGCAGGCCTCACCAAGGTGTTCACCCAACTGGGCTTCAACCGCCACATCCGCGAACTCAAGGGCCTCGTCGGCGGCAGCGACACGCTCGAGCCGACGCGGGTCGAGGTGGACCAGGACGCCATGCAGGGCGGGCTCTTTGGCTCCGCGGGCGACCATGAGCCGACGCTGCCGATGAGCACCACCCCCGCGGACGATGGGTGGCGGGCAACATACTCCAAGGTCACGACGCGGGAGGAAATGGATGGGCTAATCGAACATCTAAAGGCGGCGGAGCTGATCGCCGTCGATACCGAGACGACCGGCATCGCCGGTCGTGCCGACCTATGCGGGCTATGTTTCTCCTGGGAGGAGGGGAGCGGGGTGTATGTTCCGGTGCTCTCACCCGATCCCACCATGCACCTGGATTGGGAGACGGTTCGCGATATGTTGCGGCCGGTGCTCGAAAGCGATGATCTTCACAAAACGCTGCATCACGCCAAGTTTGATATGCAGGTGCTGCGGCACGCGGGGGTGGAGCTTCGGGGGGTGGTGTGCGATTCGATGATCGCGGGGTACCTGCTGCAACTGCCCGGCGTCGGGCTCGATGCCATGACGCTGGCGCTGCTGGGGCACACGATGATCCCGATCACATCACTCATCGGCGAGTCGGGCCGGGGCAGGACGCAGCTCACGATGGACCAGGTCGACCTCGATGCCGTCGCCCCCTATGCCGCCGAGGACGCGGACGCGACGCTGCGGCTGACGCGGTTGCTCACCCCCAAACTCGAGGAGCGGGGGATGGCGTCGTTGTTTCGAGATGTCGAGGTGCCCCTGTCGGGGGTGCTCGCTGATATGGAGTGGGCGGGTATCCGCGTCGATCCGGACACGCTCGACCAGCAGCGGGAGGTGCTCGAAACCCGGATCGTCGAGCTGCGGGATGAGGTGCGAGAGCGAGCGGGGGAAACCCAGGGCGAAAATGGTGGGGGATTTAACCCCGACTCGGTGATGCAGCTCCGCGAGGTGCTCTTCGAGAAGCTCAAGTTCCCGGTCATCAAGAAGGTCAAGACCGGCCCGAGCACCGACATCGAGGTGCTCCAAAAGCTCGCCGACCGCGAGGACCTGGACCAGGTCCCCGAGCGGGCGAGGCTCATCCCCGAATTATTGATCGAATATCGCCAGCTTACGAAGCTTGTAGGAACGTACTTAACGAGCCTGAAGGAAGCGATCCGCGAAGATACGAAGAGGGTGCATCCAAGTTTTAATCAGACGGTGACCGCGACGGGGCGGCTCTCATCCAGCGACCCGAACCTGCAGAACATCCCGATCCGCACGGAGGTCGGAAGGGCGATCCGCAAGGCCTTCGTGGCCGAGGAGGGCCACGTGCTGCTGGGCGCGGACTATTCGCAGATCGAGCTCAGGATGCTCGCCCACCTGGCGGAGGATGAGGCGTTGATCGAAGCGTTCGAGGGGGGCCGGGACATCCACGCCGCGGTCGCCGCTGAGACGTTCGGCGTGCCCCTGGAACAGGTCACCCCCGAGCAGCGGGGCAGGGCCAAAACCATCAACTTCGGGATTATTTATGGCGTCACGCCGTTCGGCCTCGCCCGCCGCATCGAGGGGATGAGCGTCGACGACGCCCGCACCCTCATCGACGGCTACAAGAGCCGATTCAGCGGGATCGACCGCTTCCTCACCGCCTGCGTCGACCAGGCCCGCACCGAGGGTCACGTGACCACCATCCTCGGCCGTCGCCGCGACATCGAGCAGGTCCACGACCGCAACCCCCAGCAGCGTGCCCTGGGCGAGCGGCTGGCGATCAACACCGTCGTGCAAGGCTCCGCCGCCGACCTGATCAAGCTCGCCATGCTCCGCGTCCATGGCCGTATCAAACGCGAAGCACGCCCTTACCGACTGCTGCTACAAATCCACGACGAGTTGGTCCTGGAAGTACCCAAAGAGGACGCGGAGGCAGCCGCCGAACTGGTCCGCGAGGAGATGGAAGCCGCCATGCAACTGCGTGTGCCGCTGCGGGTGGATGTGGGGTGGGGGGCGAGTTGGTTTGAGGCGAAATAGAAAATCGTGCGACCCTTCGGCGGTGCGGGAGGGGATAGTCCACTAGCCGGACACCGCCTTTTCAAAAAAAATTCGACTACTTATCTGCCTCCTCCCCGCGTCTCCGCGCCTCCTCGTGAGGCTCTTTAACATACGGAGCGATCGTCGCCTCCCACACCCCCTGCCGCTTGAGAATATGTTCCACCGCCTCCCGCACCGCCCCCCTGCCGCCATGGAGGGTGGTGACGAAGCGGGCTACGGCACGCACCTCTTCCGCCGCGTCGGCAACCGCCATCGGGTAATCCACCCGCCGCATCGCGGGCAGGTCAAGCAGGTCGTCGCCCAAATATGCGGCGTGTTCGCCCGTCACGCCCTCTTCCCGCAGCAGCGTCACCACATCCACGCCCTTGTCGCCCGAGCCTTGCACGATGCGGGTCACCGCCAGCTCCGCCAGTCGCCGCGACACCGCGGGGGAATCCCGCGAGGAGAGCACCGCCACCCGAACCCCCGCCTCCATCGCGAGCCGAATCCCCATCCCATCGCGGACGTGAAACCGCTTGAGCTGGTTGCCCCGCTCGTCATAGAGGATCGACCCGTCGGTGAGCACGCCGTCGACATCGAGGATAAGAAGCTGGATGTTCATCATTTGAATGATTTTCTCGCGGAGGCGGGGAGGCGTGGAAGTAGTCTCAGGTCAACCGCTCCTCTTTTCTCTTTCTCCGCGTCTCCGCGTGAGACGCTACCCCTCGATCACCTTCAACGCCGCCAGGTCCTGCACATCGACGATACCCAGCGGACGACCCTCCTCATCAACGATCGGTAGCTCATCAAACCGGCGTTCGCGGACGACGCGGACGGCATCGCGGACCAATGCGTCGGCGGAAAGGGTGGTGGGGCGGCGGGTCATAATTGCCTCGACCGGCCCGGTCCAGACGCCCGGTCCCCGCGCGATCAGCGCGGTGCGGAGGTCACCGTCGGTCACGATCCCCGCGAGCCTGCCACTGGGGTCCACGATGAGCAGCACCCCCGGGCGGCGGAGCTGGCCCCGCTGGGCATCTCGCTCTGCCGTGGCGTACGCCGCCTCGACGGTGGCCCCCAAGGGGATCAGCGGGAGGTTCTCGCCCACCCGGAACCGCATCGCCTCCACCGCCGGCATGAGCTGCCTCCCCAGCCCGCCGCCGGGATGCACCCGCTTGAAATCGTCCACGCCAAACCCCCGCCGCCCGCTCACCCCCAGCGCCAACGCATCCCCCAGCGCCAGCATCGCGGTGGTGCTCGCGGTCGGCGCGAGGTTGTGCGGGCACGCCTCCGCGACATCACCCACGTGCAGCGTGATGGTGACGATCCGCTCGAGCTCGCTGCCCGCCTTGCCCACGATGCCCACCATCGGCACGCGGTCCTGCCTCAGCACCGCCGCCAGGTTCACCACCTCCTGCGTCGTGCCGGTGTAGCTCAGCATCAACACCACATCCCCGCCACGGATGCGGCCAAGGTCGCCATGCATCGCTTCGGTCGCGTGAAGGTAATGCGAAGGGGTGCCCGTGCTCGCGAAGGTAGCGGACAGCTTCTGCCCGATCAGCCCGCTCTTGCCAAGCCCCGACACCACCACCGCCCCCCCACCGGCGACGCCGCCTTCGATGAGTTCGACCGCTGCGGAAAAGCTGCCGCCCAGGGCGATGCCGCCGATTGCGGCGGCCTCTGCGTGTAGCACGGCTCGGGCGAGCCGCAGATCGTCCTCGCACGCCGCCTGATCCATGCGTGCGTTATACCCCATGCCACGAACCCGCCTGCGGTAAGCTGCCCCCGCCCATGGCCGACTATCGCATTGAACTCGACGCCTACGCGGGGCCGCTGGACCTGCTGCTGCACCTGGTGAAGCGACACGAGATCGACCTTCACGACATCCCGATGGCGGAGCTGACCGCCGATTATCTGACGCACCTCAAGGTGATCCAGGAGGTGCGACCGACGCTGGACTTCGAGGCGGTGGCGGAGTTTCTGCTGATGGCGGCGACGCTGGTCGAGGTCAAAAGCCAGATGCTCGTGCCCCGCCCCGACGCAACACCGGGGGATGCCGAGGCGGTGGATCAAGCCGGCGATGCGGAGGCGGCCGACCCGCGGTTCGAGCTGGTGCAGCAGTTGCTGGCGTACAAGCGATACAAGGACGCGGCCGGGGCATTGGAGGCGAGGCAGGCAACGTGGTCGCAGCGATTCCCCGCGACCGCGGGTGGCGGTGATATGGCGGAGGAGGGAGCGAGTGAAGCGGGCGGGGAGGCGAAGCCGCTGGAACTGGAGGATGTGGATTTGCTGGACCTGTGCCGGGCGTTCGCCGCCTTGATGGACAGCCTCGGCCCGAGCGGGGTAAAGCGGCGGGGCGAGCATGCGGTGACCTATGACGACACGCCGATCTCGCTGCACGCCGCCGACATCGAAGATCGCCTGAGGCGGGCGGCAGAGCGGGCAGAGCGGGGAGGCGACCGCGACGGTGACGGTGACGGTGACCGTCAGCCGGGCCTGACGCTGCGGTCGCTGCTGGAGGGGCGGGCGACGCGGGCGGAGATGATCGGCGTGTTCCTGGCGACGCTCGAACTTGTGCGGCAGAGGCGGGTTCGGATCGTCTCGGGTGATCGTGGTGCCTCCGCGGCGGGATCAACGCCGCACACGCCGCCGGACGAGATTCGCCTCGAGCTCCGGCCGGAGGAGGAGCACCTTGCCGCCGATGAGGACGCCCCTGCCCCACCGGTGGAGCGCCTTAGCGAGCCCGACGCTACCGAGCCGGTGTACGACTGGCCGGATGAGCGGAGCCGACGGCGATATGAGCGGCGACAGCGGGTCCGCGCCAGCCGCGAAGCGCAAGGCGACTTTGAGACGCTCAAGCAAGTCGAGCGCCTAGACGACGAGGACGAGGACGAGGAGACAAGCAGCGAAAGTGGGAACGAGTAGACTCTGGCGGGACCCGTCCTAAGCCTGAAGTCTTCACCCATACAAGGAGTCAATATATGAGTTCCCGCAAGCGATACGCCGTCGTGGGCACCGGCGCACGATCCGGTATGTTCATCCGCGCCATCGAAGACACGTTCAAGGAGCACGCCGAGCTGGTGGCCCTATGTGACGCCAGCCCGACGCGGATGCAGTTCTGGAACGAGGAGGTGACCGCGGAAGCTGGTCGAGCGGCCGTGGCGATGTTCGCCCCGGAGCAGTTCGATGAGATGGTGAAGACAACTCGGCCGGACGTGGTGATCGTGACCACGGTCGACTCGACGCACGACCGCTACATCATCCGCGCCATGGAACTGGGCTGCGACGTGGTGACCGAAAAGCCCATGACCACCGACGCCCACAAGGCCCGTGCTATTCTCGACGCGGTGGACCGGACAGGCAAACGGGTGACGGTGGCGTTCAATTATCGTTATCAACCCAAGTTCACCAAGATCCGCGAGCTCATCCGCGACGGCGCGATCGGCGTGCCGACGCTGGTCGACTTCCAGTGGCACCTGGACACCAGCCACGGGGCGGACTACTTCCGGCGCTGGCACCGGGAGAAGGACAAGTCCGGCGGGCTGCTGGTACACAAGTCGACGCACCACTTTGACCTTGTCAACTTCTGGATAGCCTCCACGCCCAAGACGGTGTTCGCACTAGGCGACACGCGTTTCTATGGGAAAAAAAACGCCGAGGCGCGGGGTGAAACATACTCTTATGACCGGTACACCGGCGAACCCGCCGCCGTGGACGACCCGTTCGGCGTGTCGCTGACTCAGGAGGACAAAGGGCCCATGGGGGGTGAAAAGGCCAATAAGGATCGGCTCACGCGACTCTATTACGACGCGGAGGGCGATCCGGACGGCTTTGGCGGGACGGGGTACATCCGCGATCGCAATGTATTCAGCGACAAGTGGCCCCTGGACGCGGAGGACACCATGGCGGTGTGCGCCCGCTACCGCAACGGCGTAATCCTCTCCTACTCGCTGGTGGCCTACTGCCCCTGGGAGGGGGAGAGGGTTTCCATCCAGGGAACCAAGGGCCGCATCGAATACTTTGGCCGCGGCAAGGGGCATATCATCAGCGGACAGACAGCCGCGCAATTGGACAAGGACCAGTACCAGGGCGAACACTACCTTCGCCTGCAACGGCTGTTTGGCCCGCCCGAAAACGTCGAGGTGGACGAGGCAAGCGGGGGGCACGGCGGGGGCGACGACCGAATCCTCAACCAGATCTTCCACCCCAACCCCCCCGCCGACCCGTTCCACCGCTCCGCCACACACCTCGACGGGGCCGCCTCGATCCTGTTGGGCGTCGCCGCGAACCGGGCGATCGAAACCGGGCAAGTCGTCGATGTGGATGAACTGCTCCCCCTGCCCCTGGGTGAATGTACCGAATCGAGCTAGGAGCGGCGTAAAGTGGCTATGCGAGAATGGGATAGGACAGTCGGCGGCGGGCGAAGCGGATTGAGTGATGCCGCTCAGCCGGGTCCCCGTTTGTCCCGCTCGACCAGCGCATAAGCGTTGTGATTATGAATCGACTCGAAGTTCTCACTGTTTACGTGATACCACACGATTCGATCCTCCGCTTCCAGCGCGAGCGCGAGGTCGCGGACGATGTCTTCGACGAATTTTGGATGGTCGTAGGCGTCTTCCGTCACGAACTTCTCGTCGGGCCTCTTGAGCACGGCAAACACCTGCGTGGACGCGGCCGACTCCACCAATGTGAAGAGCTCCTCAAGCCACATCCGCGTGCCCCGCTTGAGCCGGACGCGGGCCTCCATCTCGCACCGCTGGTTGTGTGCGCCGTAGGCCGAGATCTCCTTGGAACAAGGGCACAGGCTGGTAGCGGGCACCTTGACGCCCATAATGAAATCATCGCCCCGCCCGTCGGTGCTGGTGCTGACCTCCAAGGTGGCCTCAATATCAATCTTGCCCGGCTGCCCCGTGACGGGTGCCTTCTTGTCAATGAAGTAGGGGAAGCTCAGCTCAAGGTGCGCCTCTTCCGCCTCGAGCCTGCCCTGCATCTCCCTGCAAACATCCAAGAGCTGATCGGATCGCAGCTCATCATGGTATTGATTGAGCACCTCCAGGAAGCGGGACATATGAGTCCCCTTTTGATAGTGCGGCAGGCCGACGTACATATTGACGCGGGCGACGGTGTGTTGCACCCCGCCGCTGGGCGGGTGATGCAGGCAGATCGGGTAACGGATGTGCTTGACGCCCACCTTGTCGATGGCGATTCGCCGGGTATCGCGGGCGCCCTGCACGTCGGCCATCGCCGCGGAAGGGTCGGTGGGGTCGGTGGGGTCGGGGTTGACCGGGGTGTCGGTTTGGCCGGAGGTGGGGGCGGTGGGGGCGGTGTGTGTGGTAGGGACGGTGGGGACGTTGTGTGTGGTGGAGGCGGAGTCGGGGGTCATGGGCGGGGGGTCTGGGGGCTCGTGAAGAGGGATCGTAGGCGAACCAGCGGATTTCGCCATCCCCGCGAGCGGTGACCCCGCTACCATCGGCGAATGCCCCGCCGCACCCTCATCTCCGTCGCCCACACCGCCACCACCTTGAGCCTGAGCGGGGCGAGCCACTACTCGATCACCGACTCCTGGTCTCCCGCGGTTAATGTCTACCAGCTCTTGGACCGGGTCGAGGTGTGTGTCGATCTGGCGGGGATCGATAAGGCGGCCGTCGACGTCCGCGTCGAACCCGGTCGCCTCACGATTCGAGGCCACCGCCCGCCCCCCGAGCCCCGCGAGATCACCGAGCGGGTCGAGGTCGCTCCCACACAGGCTGACCACGAACGCCCCGCCCAACCCGCCCGCCGCGGCCGCTCCGAAAACACGGTCCGCGTGCTCGCGATGGAAATCGACAACGGCCCCTTCGGCCGGATCCTGCCCATCCCGGAGGACACCGACCTGACCCACGTTGAGAGCCGCTACACCGACGGACTGCTCTGGGTCATCCTGCCCCGCCGACGACACACCGCCGACTCCGACTAAGCTCTCCCCCCACCCCCCATTTTAACCGCCGCCGCCCCGCTCAGCGAACCAGCCTTACTTAGCCGCCCGATCCCCACCCCATGGACCTCCCTCTCCCTCACAATCCGCTTCGATTCATGGGGCTCGCCGATGCCGCCTCCGCCGCCTCCGGCGTCGTGATCAACACCGGCGGCATCGACGAAGGCGAGGGCGGCGGCATGGCCGTCAAGCTCCCCGATGAGCTCCCCGTGCTACCGCTCCGCGGCCTGGTCGTCTTCCCCGGCACCATCATCCCCATCGGCGTCGGCAGGCCCTCCTCCCGCCGCATGCTCGACGACTCGCTCCCCCATCACAAGCTCATCGCCCTGTTCGCTCAACGCGACGAAGAGCAGGAGGAACCCGGCGTCGACGGCCTCCACACCATCGGCACCGCCGCCATGGTGCTCAAGCTCGTCCGCCAACCCGACGAAACCGTCACCCTCATCGTCCATGGCATCGGCCGCATCCGACTCGACGACATCACCCAGCGAGACCCCTACCTCCGCGCCAAGGTCTCCCGCGTCATCGAAACCGTCGGCCACGGCGAACAGTTCGACGCCATCATCGCCCAGCTTCGCGCCCAGGCAGACGACCTCATCGAAGCCACCCCCAACACCCCCGACCAGGCGAGGCAGGTCCTCCGCAACATCACCGACCCGAGCAACCTCGCCGACTTCCTGGCCGCCAATGTCGACGTCGAACTCGAACTCAAACAGGCGCTGCTCGAAGAGACCGACATCGGCAAGCGGGCCGCCCGCGTGCTGCAACTGGTGACGCAGCAGCTTGACCTCGCCCAGCTCCAACAGAAAATCCAGCAGGATGTCCGCACCTCCATCGGCGAGGGGCAACGGCGGCTGTTCCTCCGCGAACAGATGAAGGCCATCCGCGAGGAACTGGGCGACCGCGAGGACGGCGGCGAGGCGGTCGACCAGCTCCGTCAGAGGCTCGAAGAGGCGGACCCGCCCGAAGAGGTCATGCACGAGGCCCTCCGCGAGCTCGACCGCCTCGAGGTGATCCCGCCCGCGAGCCCGGAATACTCCGTCATCACCAACTACGTCGAGCTCATCGCAGAACTCCCATGGAACCGGCAGAGCCAGGAGCACCTCAACCTCGCCAAGGCGCGACAGGTCCTCGACCGCGACCACTTCGACCTCGACAAGGTCAAGAAGCGACTGCTCGAGTTCCTCGCTGTCCGCAAACTCAACCCCAGCGGACGAAGCCCGATCCTCTGCCTCGTCGGCCCCCCTGGCGTGGGCAAGACCTCACTGGGCGAGTCCGTCGCCGATGCGCTCAACCGCAAGTTCGCCCGCCTCTCCCTGGGCGGCATCCGTGACGAAGCCGAAATCCGCGGGCACCGCCGCACCTACATCGGTTCCATGCCCGGTCGACTCATCCAGGAACTCCGCCGCGCCGGCACCAACAACCCCGTCATGATGCTCGACGAACTCGACAAACTCGGCAGCGACTTTCGGGGCGATCCCTCCTCCGCGCTGCTCGAAGTCCTCGACCCACGTCAGAACAACAAGTTCGTCGATCGCTACCTCGACGTTCCCTTCGACCTCTCCAACGTGCTTTTCATCTGCACCGCAAACTACTTTGGCAACGTCCCCCCCCCGCTCCGCGACCGCCTCGAAACCATCGAAGTCCCAGGCTATACGGACAACGATAAACTCGAGATTGCCAAGAAATACCTCGTCCCCCGCCAGCTCAAGGAGCACGGCCTCCGCCGCAAGGATTGCAAGTTCCGCGTGGGTGGACTCAAGAAAATCATCAACGACTACACCCGCGAAGCCGGCGTCCGCGAACTGGACCGACAGGTCGGCGCCGTCTGCCGCGGCGTCGCCGCCCGCATCGCCGCGGGCATCGATGAGCTGCCCGAAGACGCCCCGCCTCAAGCCACCAAAGGCAACGGCGAACCCGCCGACGATGGCGACAACAAGCCCACCGGCGGCATCACCGCCGAGCAGCGGGCGTCCATCAAGCCCACCATCGTCGATGAGAAAATCGTCCGCGAGATGCTCGGCGCCGAACGGCACGCCCGCGACCTCGACACCGCCGTCGACATGCCCGGCCTCGTGCTGGGCCTCGCCTACACCAGCGTCGGGGGCGAAATCCTCTTCATCGAGGCAACCAGCTACCCCGGCAAGGGCCGCGTCCAACTCACCGGGCAGATCGGCGACGTGATGAAAGAGTCCGCCACCGCCGCGATGAGCCTCTTCAAGTCCCGCGCTGATAAGCTGGGCTTCGATATCAACATCTTTAAAGAGACCGACGTCCACATCCACGTCCCCGCCGGTGCCGTGCCCAAGGACGGCCCCTCGGCGGGCGTCGCCATGTTCACCGCCATCACCAGCCTCATGCTCGAGAAACCCGTCCACCAGAAACTCGCCATGACGGGCGAAATCACCCTCCGGGGCCGGGTCCTACCCATCGGCGGCGTCAAGGAAAAAACCCTCGCCGCCGCCCGCGCCGGCATCAAAAAGGTCATCCTCCCCAAGACCAACGAACGCGACATGGAAGAGGTCGATCCCAAGGTCGCCAAACAACTCGACTTCGCCTTCGTCGAAAACGTCGATCAACTCCTCCACGAAGCCCTGGGCCTTCAACTCTAATAGCCGCTCGCGGCTTAGCAGGTCCACCGCTCACCACCGCGAGGGTCGATGTGGAGTCACATGATTCCGCACCACACTCTCCAGGATCGGCAGCAGCGACGACCCAGGCGCCCGCTCCGGTGCCCGCAGCGTCACCGCCTTCGACCCCACCTGTTCGTCATAGACAATGTTCATCCCCAGCCGCTCGACCACATAATCGATCAACAACCGCAACTCCACCCCCTGCGGAAAGTTCAACTCCACCAACGCCTCCGCCTCTTCGTCACCACCCGCCCCCCCCGGCTCTCCCACTTGTCCATGAGCCAAACCAGACCCCACCGCCCCAAGCGTCAGGACCATCCAGAGCATGCATCGGAGGTTCAACGACAACATGACCCTCGCATCCTAGCCAGTCCGTGAGCCGACGGCAGATCGTCGCCCCCATCCACCGCTTCATCCGCCACGGGCTCATCCCGCCGGACTGGGGTTCCGGCGGGGCCATGGACCTGTGGGATTGACCGCCCCGCTGATCATGGCGTCCAGGCCCTTCCCAACCAAGTTCGCGCTCGCTCGTCCGCCGTGGGGTTCGAAGACTCACCCTACCCTACTACACCGCCCGCTCCAAAGTGATGGCGTTGTCACTCGGTTTTGAGGTTGCTCTCACGGCCCGGATCCGCAACGAACCCACCCTTTTGGAGCGGGCGGTGTACTCCATTTCACCGTATCCTAATTGCTCAGCAGGAAAAACGGTATCCGACACCCTCGCTGGCCCACTCGTCGCTGGGGTACGTGACCCCGGCGGCCTTCGCCGCTTCGCTGCGTGAGGCTCGGGTCGGGGCTCCGCCCCTCCCTCCGCCTCACGCAGCGAAGCCAA
>PPFU01006974.1_pt1 | contig 24821 bp, 21 predicted proteins | sample 1535991 | NCBI WGS metagenome assembly PPFU01 (sample SAMN04901290, study PRJNA319586) | Hypolithon metagenome, whole genome shotgun sequencing project. | isolation source: Antarctic Hypolithon | place: Antarctica: Miers Valley | collected 2014
GTCGAGTTATCGTGCGGTCAATGGCGGCAATCACCCGATCCACGGGCGCGCCGATCATCACGGCGTAGTCACGGGCGCGGCGATCACGCTCGGCGTCGAGGTCGTTGAATCGTGTCCAGTAGTCCGGGTGCCGGGTTTCGCGCCAGTCGTCGTACGTCGCCTCGGTGGCGCGGGTCAGGATGAGTAGCTGTCGGTAATAGGTGAGGGTCTTGGCCTTGGTCATGTGTGTGTCTCCTGTGGTGTGGGTCGCTCAGAACATGCGGGTCTGGTGGGTGTCGCCCTTCCGTTCGGGCGGTGGCGTCTGACCGGGGAGCAGGTACTGTCCGCCGTCTTTGGTCATCACGTAGGCGAGGGCTGGCGTGTGGTCGCGCTGTTCGGCGCGGATGCGGGCGAGCTCGGAGCGGGTCATGCCGAAGTTGCGGCGCAGGTCGTCTTGTGTGAGGCGGATAAAGTAGGCGATGTTGGCGGCGTCCTCCTCGTTGACGGGTCCGGCGTAGTGTTCGCTCCAAAGGCTGCGTAGCTCGTCAATCTGGCGTTGTTGGCGTTTGGATATTCGGCTCATGGCGTGTGCCTTTCTGTGGCGTGGGTTGGGGAGCGGTGGTGGTCCGCTCCCGCGTGTGGTGTGCCTATCGGATCGCGCTGTACTCGACCTCGGTGAGATAGCAGGAGGTGCAGTAGCGATGCCCGTACATCTCGGCGGTATCGCGTGCGGGTGTTGGCTGCTCGCACAGGTGGCAGGTGACGGGCGTTGGTGCGCCGCACTGCGGGCAGAACTTGTCAGCGGGGAGCGTTCCGGCCTTGCACTCGGTGCATATCAGGCTGTAGGTGATAAGGCTGCGGTATATCTCCTGTGATGCCCAGCCGTTGCCGGTGTGGTGGTCGCCGTCCACGATGGTGTTGTATCCGGCGTTCTCGTCAACCTGGAGATTCCAGTTTCGGAGTTCGTTGAGGATGCTGACCATATCCCGGTAGGCGGCGGCGCTGTGGCCCTGCTGGCAGTGGACATACTTGGACTGCGGGATATCGTCGCGGGTGTTCGTGTACTCGTACAGGTCTTGCATTCCGTCGAAGTTGCCATACTGGAATTGGCCCGTGAATGCCTGTACCTCCTTCGTGGTTGGTCCGTCTGTCCATCGGATGTCGACGCTATCCCCGCCAGCGAATCCGCGGCTCGTGACCTTGAACGTCGTGTGTGGGTACTCGGTCTTGAGGTGCTTGCGGATCATCGCGGCGGCTTTCGCCTGTGTGCTGCGTTCTCGCTTGGCCATGGTGTGTGCTCCTTCGTGGTGTGGTGTTAGTGCTTGCTGGTCCATCCGTGCGCCGCGACGTGTGCGATATACTCTTGTCGCTCCTCCGCTTTTCGTTGTTGGCGTTTGATTTGTCTTTGCCATGCTCGCTCGATGGCGGCATCGGCCTTGCTTGTATCCGCGACGATGATCTCTCGTTCGTGTCCGTAATAGGTCGTGATGTGATACGACGCTATTCCGTGGAATCGTGTGCATCCGGTAATGGTTGCATCCGCGAAGATGGCGACGAGGTCGCGAATGGTTCCGATGCCTTCGCTGCGTCCGTCTGGTAGCTGGTATGTTGCGACGTTCTGCATGGTGTGCTCCTCTCCGGGTCGTGCCCGGTTGGTGTGGTGTGGATCAAACGTTGCCGGGAATCTGTCCCCGGCCAAGTTGTCAATGTGCCTTCCGCTCCTGCATCGCCTCGCGCCTCGTGAGCGGGTTGGCGGTGGTCCCTGGCCAGCGGTGGGAGAAACGTTTTGTGTTCCTCGACCTACACATATGATCGCATGTATGAGGCCCATTGTCAACCGTTATTAGACACAATCTGGAAGCAATCTTCAATACACCGCCAACGTGGCTAATTGTGCAATGCGTCACAATCTCGCGTATCGTTGTGGCAACGAACGGCAACGGTGTTGCCACATCCGGCAACTCGCCGGGAACGAATGCGTCATCTGGTCCTGGTGCAGTCGGTCATGTGTGAAGGGGTAATGTTATGCCGATGATTCACTCGCAGGAAGACCGTGACCTGGCGTTGCAGGTCTGGGCGTTCTATGCGGATCGCAACGCCACGAGAACGGCGGCGATGTTGGCTGAGGAGCATGGTGTGGTTATCCCAGCCCGGACGCTTCGCCAATGGGCGCAAGATAATACGTGGCTCGACCGTGCTCAGGAATTGTATCGGCAACAAGCGCCGGACCTCTTTGATCAAACACGCTTTACACTCGTCGCCGCTGGCCCGCATTCGTCGCGGTACCTGTTTGATTGTGTCCGCCTCTTGCCGGATGGTTCGTATGCTGTCGCGAAACCCGACCGGGCCCGTGTCGCCGCCGCGTTTGGGAACCTGGATCGCATCGGCTTCTTGCCGGTCACGAAAGCGGAGGCTGCGGCCCATCATCCGACCAATGCGCCCATGCTTCCGGCCGGTTCCGACGAGACCAGCATCGCGGGGATGAGCGACGCCGATCTGCTCCGTCTCGCACACGGACACCTCGCCGCACCGACCGACACCGACGCGGAGTAACGCTGTCCCCTCGTGTCGTTGCCCCGTACCACCCACCACCACCAGCAGGGGTACCCCCCCTGGTCTCTCGCTCCCTGCCTCGTGCCCTGTGCCGATACCCCGTACCCCCCTCCCCCCCACACAGAGAGCGGGGAAGATTGATGATGGGTGATGGATGATGTGTGTGTGGGTCCCATCCCTCCGGCAATGAGGTGTACCGAGAATCTGGTGTCTCCGAGGTTCGTTTTGGTGGAGTGGGGAGCGCAACATACCAGCGGCGGAGGTGGTTCCGACGTGGCAATTGGGGGAATCTGGATAAACCTTCGGGAATCTTATAAGGGCATTTATACCGCTTTCGCTTTTTGCCTGTCAAGGAGCTTCTGACGGAGGGGGGAGACATTGGTGGGTTTGGGGAGAAGGACAGGGTAGCGGGTCTTGATGGTGGCGGTTGTGAAGAACGGTCGTTGTGGCTGAATGTGGCGACGCAGAAGGCGCATCGTGTCGAGGTAGTGCTTTTTATCGTGGCGGGTTGCGTGCGTGGGCACATCATCAGGCGAGGCTCGTTGGAGGGTGACGTAACAGGAACGGCAAACCGGCATGGCGTCTTCTCCTTCCCAGCCCATTTGTTCGGCATGATGGCCACAGTACCAACAGGCATGTTCATCCCGTGCCAGGATCGCCGCGCGAAGGTTGCGCTGACGAGCCGTGAGCGTCACGTTGTATCCATGCCGAGTTGGCGACGGATGTATGCACGCTTCTGCTCGATCGAACGGAACACGCGATTACCCGCGATGCGATTGCAGGTAGGGCAGGAGCAAACCAGGTTCTTCACCTTGTCCGATCCACCACGCATCCGGGGAACGACGTGGTCTGCCTGAACGCCCCTCCCGCCACAGTATCGACACCATCCACCGTCGCGCTGGACGACGTATTGACGCTTGCCCTTCCAGCTCTTCGTGAGGTAGTAGGAGTCCATGCCCGTGACCAGCGTGCGCTCCGGCCAATGGGCCGGAATATCTGTACGGGAATGGCGGGATTGCATTGTGTCGGGAAAGTTGGTATCGTTCATAGCGTTCCACTTCTTTGATGCTCCCCCGAGGGTTTCCGGCCCGATGATGGGGGAGCATTGCGTTATCGGAGGAAGGAGCGGCCATCGACTTGGCGATTGATCCGTAGTAGGAGAAGGGCGATATGTCAGCCCCCGGACCATGTACACGCCGCCCCTTCAGAAGTAGCGGTGCATGGATACGATCCATCTGGTGGCCCCCGTGAGCCGCACCGCATGGGTTCAGCATGGCACGATTGGGTTCCGTTCGCAACATTGTGAATCTTTGCACAATACCCATTCAGGACTATTGTGATTTTTTTCACAAACGAAATGAGCACAAGGAAGCCCGGCTGCATGTATCACAGCCGGGCTTCTCCTGAAACGATGGACTAGGCGGTCAGGAACTCACCAAGAAGAAGGATCATCGCCAGCATCAGGATTGCGCCGATAGTCGGGCCGATCCACGCCACTGCCGGATGCTCTTCCCAGCTCGGCTTCCAGTCCTTCGTCCAGTATTTCCCTTCCCGAATCAGGCGCTCCTGCTCCTCCTGACCCTCCTTCGCCGTCATGTCGTAACTCTCCCAGCTCATGATCGTTCTCCCGTCGCTTTTCGAGCATATCCGCCAGTACATCCAGCGGAATCGTCACCTGCGTCATCCGACCCGTGTCCGAATGTCGCCCAATCGCCTGGATTTCGATAGTATCCGGGTTGACCCAGGCCGTTTTCTTCTCTGTTGACGCCATTACCCCTCCAGTATACCGGATTTCCGCCCGGATTTCGCAAGATTTCGGGCCTGTTCTCGCCGTTCCCGCCGTCGCAATGGGCGGGTGGCGTCCCTGGCATCGAGATACGCCTGTTTTTCTTCGATATTGGCGATGAATCCCCGGTATCGGTCCACCTGATCGTCATACCGGCGCACCGCGTCGATGACGCCTGCGGAATCGGTCGAGACAATCACGTTGGGGTCGAACTGAACCTCGGCGGAAACACCCGGAGCGTCGATTACCCGCCGCATTTCGTCATGAATCGGGTGGCGGCAGCGCCCGTCGGGGCCGTTGTCGGGATAATGGTCGAACAAGACCACATGTTCCTCCGTTGCCCAGTCCCGGTCTTCTTCTGGTGCGCTTCCGGTCAGGATAATGTGGTTCTGGTCCATGTGTGTGCTCCATCGTCATCCGTGGATCGGTCATGTGCCGCTATACTGCGTACATTGTATCCGGTATGGAACCATGGAGCGACGCATGTACACGCTCGAATCTCTCTCCGACGAGACTGGCTATCCGGTGCGGACAATCCGGCTCTACCGGCGGCGCGGCCTGATGTCGCCGCCGATTCAGCGCCCCAACTACCGGGACCGGGCGGTGTGGGGAGACCTCCATATCCGCGAGTTGCGGCTCGTTCGCAAATACCAGGACGGCAACATGACGCTGGACGATATTCGCGACGCGATCCATCAGAAGGACGAGGCCTATGTCTGAAGATCGTGACCTGGCGCAGCTCAGGGAAATATATCCCGACCTGCGAGCATACCAGGTGCTCCGACTCAGTGCCGAGCACATCCCGACACAGGAAATCGTGTGGTTTGATGGTGAACAGTTGCATCGCGCCAAGGCGAAATCGCAGCCCGTGCCAATCACGGAAGTGACAGGAGTTGAATCCCTCGGCCTTGCGGCTCCCGGTAACGTTGACGAACCGCTATCCTCACGCCGATCTGAATAATGACCCTCCGTGCCGAACGTTCCGCCGTCCACCCCTGCTTCCTGGAACCGCCCCTGATCCCCGGCCTTCCGGAGCATCTTCAGGACGTGCCGACCGGGGCGGACGAATGGCGTGGCTGGCAGCGGCGGATAGCCGCCTACCGCGAGCTGACCCGCCGCGACATGAAGACCAACATGCAGCAGCGGGACGTGCAGGAGGAGCTGTGCCGACGCGACCCGGTGTACTTCATGGCGATGTTCGGCGTGTTGCTGGAGCCGCGCGATGTCGAGGGACGATCCGCCGAGTGGGTACCGTTCATACCCTTCGCGTTCCAGGTGCAGCTCGTTCGCTGGATACAGCAGGTGATGCGCGAGGACGATCTCGGGCGCGGTGATGGCATCGTAGAAAAATCCCGTGAGATGGGAGCAACGTGGCTGTTCTGTCTCTACATCGTCTGGGCGTGGCTGTACGAGCCGGTGTTCATCTGCGGCGTGATCTCCCGGAACGAGGAGGCGGTGGACGCCACCGGCAAGACCGACACCATCTTCAGCAAAATACGGGCGCAGCTCGGGCTGGAGCGCGGGATCCCCGCCAACCTGAAGTTTCCCGAATGGATGCTGCCGGACGGATTCAAGCCATCGATTCACTCCCGGCTGCGAACGTTGAACCATCCGACCCGGACAAACATCGTCCAGGGCGAGACGACGACGGAGCTATCCGGTGTCGGTGGCCGCGCCACAATGCGATTGAACGACGAGGCGGCGCGGTTCCGGGAGGCGGGCCACGCCTGGGGCAACCAGCAGGCGGTCAGCTTTCACCGGTTCGCGGTCAGCTCCGCCGACGCCACCAGCGGCATGTGGTTTCACAACCTCGCCCGCCGTGGCGAGAAGGCGCTGTCGCACCCGCACGAGCCGGGGCCGTCGTTCGCCCGGCTGGACTACTGGCTGCACCCGTTCCATACCGACGAGTGGTACGCCAACGAGCGGGCGCGAGCGGAGGATCAGGCGGTGTTTGATCGCGAGTACGGCATTGACTACTTCGCTGGGCAGGGGGACTGGGTGTATCCACGGGCAAGCGACATCGAGGTTGGCGAGTACCCCTACGATCCCCGGCTGGGCGGGCTGGACTGCGTGATCGACCCCGGCGTGGCCGATCCCACGTCGATTGTCTTCATGCAGGAAGACCCGCTGCCACGCCGGTTCCGCTGTGTGGAAGCGTTCGAGAACGACGGCAGCGAGGACGCCGAGTTCATGGCGTCGGTGCTGGTCGGCATCCCGATCTCCGGCGCGGGGTACGACTACGAGAAGTATCCGGGGTTGCTGGAGATGATGGACTGGCTCTACAACCTGCGCCGCCCGATCACGTTCTACGGCGACCCGTATGGGAATCACCGGGGCGGCGACGGCAAGCGCAGCTACTTCCAGACACTCGCCGAGAAGTCCAAGGAACTGACCAGGGGGGCGCGAACGATCCAGGTCCGCACGATGACCAAGGACGAGGCAAGAACGCACTTCGTCCGCAAGAACTCGCTGAACCAACTGCTGTCGCGGCTGGACTTCCACGACGCGCCGGGGCCGCGCTGGGTGCTGACGTGTCTTCAGCGCAGCAAGTACCCGCAGCAGCGGGAGGCCAGCAACCGTACCGTCGAGCGGCTGGAGCCACGACACGACGAGTACTCCCATGCACGGAGCGGGATCGAGTTCTGGGCCAACCACATCATCGACCTGGAGCGAGTCATGCCGACCACGCAGACCAGCCGGGCGCCGGTGCGCCAGACCATGAGCGGGAGACGACGATAACGGCATACCGGTGATGGTATGCTGACCATGAGTCCAGTCGCGCCTCCCGGAGAACGCTATCATGGTCCTGCCGCCTCAACCGCCAATGCCCCTGGGACCGCCCCCCGGTATGCAGATGCCGCTCGGTCCACCCCCGATGCCGATGGGAATGGGGGTGCCCGGTATCCCGCCACCCGGAATGGGCCCCGCCATGATGGGGATGCCCCCGCCTCCACCTCCCGGCCCGCCACCGGGCATGATGCCGTCGCCGCTGGGGATGATGCCGCAGCCTGGCGTGATGCCGCCGCTGGGGATGGGCGAGATGGACCCGGCTGCCGCGCTCCAGGACCCCGCTGTGATGATGGCGCTGATCCAGCTCATCATTGATGACCAGTCGATGCAGTACGGGCCGGTCTATCCGAAGTGGTATCGTCCCGGCAAATACCCGAAGCCGACCGCCGCGTCGGTGATTCACCGGGCAACCCAGGACAAAAGCCTGTTCGGCGACCTGATCCTGCGCTGGCAGGACGACCGCAAGCGGCTGCGCCTGGCGGTGGTCGGCACCTTCGGGGATCACGACGCCGACGCCGAAGAAACGTTTACCGACGCATCGCTGGCGCTGGACATGCAGCTCGTCACCGCGCTACTGGCCGGGGCGGACATTATCCACAAGGTGAAAGCCCCGCGCCGCGAGATGGACAACGACGCCGAGAAGGTCGAGAACTACCTGCTGCGCTGCCGGGAAGCCGCCGTACATCGCCACTTCCTCACGCACGGCACGTCGTTGTCGGTCGATGAAGTCAAGACCTCGCTGACCTACGGCCACCTGGTGACGCGCATCCTGCCAGACTTCGAGGCGGAGTCCGACGAGATACCGATCATCATGGACCTGCTGGACCCGGCCACCTGCTTCCCGACCTGGGCGGCGGGGCGCGGTCTGAACACGATGACCCGCGTCTACACGATGTCGATCGACGCCATCACCGGCACCTGGGATCGTGACGATACCAAGGTCGAGAAGAAACTTCTCGCAAAGCCGTACCGCAAGCAGGACGGATCGACGCGGGACCGCACGACCGAAGACGAGCTGGAAGTCACCGAGTATTGGGATTGTCGCTGGCACGCGGTGGCGGTGGATGGCGAGATCATCCACGAATGGGAACACAAGTTCGGTCGGGTCCCGTTCGTCTATTCCCGTTCGCCCATCGGCGAACCGGCGCAGGTGGCGGAACCGGCCACGACCACGACGGGGCTGTTCACGCGGCGCAAGGAGATCGCCGCCAAGGGGTTGAGCCATATTGCGTTCATGAAGAAGACGCACGAGCAGAAGGAGGCGATCTTCGGGCGGATGATGACGGAGGTCAAGAAGACTGGCAACCCGTCGCGGACGTTCGAGCAGGACCTGTCCGTCTACGGCGACGCGCCCCGGATCACCAACGCCGAGGGCGGCATCAGCATGATCCGGATGGGATACGAACGCGAGGTCCAGACACCGATGGCGCAGGGCTTCCAGCTCGCCCCGCCGGTGCTGGCCGCAATCGGCGACGCCGCCACGCGAGGCATGATGCCACGCGAGTCCTACGGCTCGGTCTCCAACTCCCAGCAGTCCGGAACGGCTATCGAAGGCCTGAACGAATCAGGCCGGGACAAGCTGACGCCGTGGATGATCATGTTGCCGCAGCATCACAAGGAAGCCGACGAACTTGTGCTGGGGTATATCCGGGACTGGGGACACCTGATGGGCTCGGACATGAAGAAGGGGAACCTGCTGTTCGACCTGGTGAAGCCGGGACAGGATCAGGATCGGCAGCAGCAGATCACCCCCGACATGCTGCGCAAGGGAAACTTCCGGGTCGAGGTACGGATGACCAGCCTGCGGCTCCAGAACCTCGGCACGATGGGGCAGGCCGTGCAGATGTGGAAGTCGATGGGATTAATGGAGGATGTCGAGGCGCTGGACATGCGGGGCGTGCAGGACGCCGAAGCCTACCTGCGCCGGGTGGAGATTCAGGAGTTCAAGCGAACCGAGGAGTACCGCAAAGCGCGGCTGGTGCAGTGGATGGAGGAAGAGGGCGAGCCCTTCGACATCATCCAGATCGTGCGGCAGCTCATCATGAAGCCGGAACCGCAGCCAGGCGGTGGCCCTCCGGGCATGGGACCGGGCGGTCCTCCTCCGGGGATGCCTCCAGGGATGGGATCCCCGACCGGCGTCAATGGGGGCGCGCCTCCGGGGCCGAACGGGCCGCAGATGGGCGGGGCCATGGCCGGGCTTCCTCCGGGGATGATGTCGCCACCATCAGCGCCGGGCATGCCCGGCTAAGATAAAGACAATGGCAGTGTCACCGTCCTTCCTATACTCGGCGTAACGAGCCGCGTATAGCGAAGGACATTCCTCATGGCACTCCCAAGAACAGGACTCATCGACGAGACCACGGGCGGCATCATCGAGCGGCTCAACAGCAACCTCGGGCAAAACTCGAACAGCAGTGCGACCGGCGTGGCGGGGATGACGGTCGATAAGGGCACCAAGCCCTTGTACGGCTTCTCCAATCGCTACGCGCCGGAAGGGGCCAAGCAGGCGTTCGACAACCCCTGGTACATCCTGCCGGACGTGTTCAAGGGCATCAACTCAACCTCGCCGGGCTATCAGGGTCTGCGCGACTTCGGCGGTGATCCGCTGTCGCTGTACAACATCATGTCCGGGAATGACCGCACCATCGAGGACCAGGGCGGCGGTGAGTTCATCAACTTCATGGCCGACCTCTACAAGAACCTCGGCACCGTCGGCGGGCGGGGCTTCAGCTCGCGTGGCCTGCTCGACAACATCATGTCAGCCAGCAAGGACGACAAGACCACGCTCGGGCAGATTCTCAGCGCGGGCGACCAGTCTACCCAGACCCGATCACTGTTCAACCTGCTGCGCGATGTGTCCAACGTCTCGATGAACCCGCTGGCGGCGAGCGGCTACCAGGCGGCGGTAGCGCGAGCTGGCGACGCCTACGGCAACGCGATGATGCAGTCCGACGCCGGTAGCGTGGCGGACATGGGTCCGACGCAGTGGATGATGCAGAACGCGCCATGGCTGTTTGGCCGCTAGGAGGCAAACAATGACATCGATATGGCGGCTATTAACTGATCGACCGGTTTCCTGTCGCTCCTGCCGTTCCCGGATTGGGTTCGTGACGTTGCGCGGTCACAAGCGGTGGTTGTGCGAACGATGCGGCAATGGACGCATCGTTGCAATCTAGGGGAGGGAACCAATGCCCTCGATCTGGGATACGCCGGGCCAACAAACGCAGACGTTCAACGCGCAGCCGTATGGTGAGTCCGCCTACTACCAGCCGGGCAACACCTACGGCGCGGATGCGAGCTGGTACGACACGCCGCTGAGCGGCATGATCCGCGAGCAGTCGCCGCAGGTCGCCTACGCGCAGTACGGCTCGAACCAGGGGATTGCCGACAACGACCAGGGATTCAACCGCTGGTTCTATCAGCAGTACCCGCGCTTTCAGCGGGCGTACGGTATGGCGACGTTGCAGAACCCGCTCATCACCATCGACGAGTTCATGAAGACCCTGCCGGGCGTGGAGGGATTGCAGCGCCAGTACCAGGCGTTGAGCCCCGGCGCTCGTGGCATGGATTACAGAAACTACTCGCCGGTTTCACGATGGATAGGCCGATAGGCCATGGCGGAAAGCTGGGGCGCGAACGATTGGGCGTCGCTGAACGGCGCGGCGATGCAGGGGCCGACGGCGTGGTCCACCACGATGCCGTCCCTGTTCGCCTACGACCAGCGCAAGACCGCCGGGCAGGAGTACGCGCCCTACGCCAAGGGGCTGGACTACGCGCCGATCAGCGGCTTTTCGTCGAAGATCATCAGCCAGACGGTTGACGAGTACCTCCAGCGTGAATACCCGGAGTATGACCAGTTTGAAACCGATCAGTACGGTGGCCAAAGCACGGTCGGACGCGTGGGGTCGAAGCCGGGGTTCGGTCAGTTCGACACGACCGCCGACGCCTATATCCAGAACTCGGCGCAGACATGGGGCATCCCGCCGAACCTGCTGAAGGCGATCATCGCCAAGGAATCGAGCGGCGACTGGAAGAACAACGACATCTATCACTACATGGAAACCCGCAAGCTGTACATCCTGCCGTACATCGGACTGACCGACCCGGCGACGCGGGCGATGGGCGTGGAGAACCCACGGTCGATGGTGGGCAACCAGGCCGGTCAGATCGACCTGCTGGCAAAGCTGCTGCGCTCCTTCTACGACAACCCCACTGTCGGCGGTCAGTACGGCTGGGACGGGGTGATGGCCTACCACTATTCGGGGAATCCGGATCAGAGCTACACGCCGGAAGACACCTGGCAACATGGCTCGACCGCGCATTACGTGCGGACCGCGAAAGAATGGTGGCGCGAGCTCGATGCCTACGCCGGAAACGAGGCCGGAAGCTTCGAGCCGGGCGGCCTGCCGGAGAACGCGACGATCCCGACCGGCGAGGGGAACCTGACGCAGGTCGAGGCGATCTGGGGCGGAACGCCGGGAAATGTTACGCAGCCGCTCGGCCAGACCGCCTTTTCGACCGGCGAGGGTGCGTGGATGTACGGGAACTCCTATCAGGTCGGCCACCCACAGGGGCATACCGGTGTGGATTACGGCATGGAGAACGGCACCAAGCTCTATAGCCCGGTGAGCGGTGAAGTGCGTGCGGCGGGCGGAACTGGCTTTTACCGGGACAACCGATACGGGAACGCCGCGCAAACAGGAGAGTTGCGGATTCTCACCGACCAGGGGCATGAGGTGATTCTCGGACATATGGGGCAGATTTACCCGACGGTGGGAACGCGGGTGAACCCCGGCGATTATGTTGGCCTGTCCGGCCAGTTCGGCACCGGCCCCCATCTTCATCTTGAGTACCGCACTCCAGGTGCGAACACGCCCAGCGGCTGGCTTGCCGTCGATCCGGCGGAGGCGCTGGGCGGTGCGTTTGCGGGGACGTTCCAGCAGGGTGTGTTAGGGGCGGGGATCAGCCGCCCGATGACGTTCGCCGACCTGATGCGGGCCGGAGCCAGCGGGCAGACGATCTACCCCGGCGCGACGATGTCCACCGGCTCCGGCTGGCACGACTGGCTGCGGGGGGCGATGAAGGGCGAAGCGATGTCCTACGACATGCAGCGACCGGCGGGCACGCCGTACGGCCCGGCCTACGGCAAATACACGCCGTCCAGGTTCGAGCCGGGGACGATGCCGGGTTCGTCGTTCTAGGAGGGATGTGAGACATGGTGATGGACTTCGATACCTTCCTGACCTCCCTGCTTGGGCCGAGCCAGCGGTCCAACAGCTTCCCCATGCTCACCCCGCAACCGGCGATGATGCAGACCCAGCCGTCCCCGCCGATCCAGGGTCCGGTGATCCAGGCGCCGTCCGCGCCAACGCAGCCACCGATCCAGCAGGGGGGAAGCAATGCCTTTGCCGCGCTGGAACGGATGGTTGGGCAGATGCAAGCGCCTCCTGTCCAGGGTGCGGTGTTGTCGCCGCCGCAACCGCAGCCGACCGGAGCGCCCCAGGGCCAGGAACAGCCGGCAGAAACCCAGACGACGACGACCCGCACATCGGACGCCTACTACCTGATCGAGTATCAGGCGCAGGACCCGGTCGAGGCGGCGAAGGGGCCGCAGGTGTTCATGTTGCCGGTGGAGCGGGGCGAGCTGTTGCCGGATGGTGCGCGGATCATGAGCGAGCCGATCAGCGACCCGGTCAAGCTGCAACGCGCCGAGGACGCCGGGCACCTGTACGAGCAACAATCCGACACGATCCGGGTGGCGTTCCGCACGTCGGAGGAGCTGTATCAGACATCCCAGCAGCGGGAAGCGCAACAGAACCTCGTGCCGGAAGCGGTGGATGTGAATGGGAATCCCCTGAAACCGGGACAGTTGTCCGATCCAGGCGGGACAAACACGTTCGAGTTCCAGCGGGTGTTGACGGAATATCCCGGCAAGACAACGGATGAGATACGAGCGACTGACCCAACCGGCGCGGATTTTCTCGAATCCCATGGGATCACCGAAGTCCCCGCCGGGATGGTTCCCAGAGTCAACGGCCAGGGCAAGGTCGAGATGGTCTATGCCGTGAATTGGGAACAGACGGAAGCCGAGAAAACACCGGAAGGGAAGGCCAGCGCAACGGTTGCGACCGCGATCGACACCATCACCAATCCGATGAAGCAGCCGCGAGATGTCTCGGTGTTGACGACGCGGCAGCTTCGCCAGACCGACGAGGCCAAGGCCAACCGGCTGGAGGCGGCGGGCATCTTCGAGATCGGCGTTGACGAGATGGTGGTGTCCGCGCCGGACGGGACGGTCTCGCTGGTGCCGTACCAGGCGGGGCAGGAGCCTCCCGAAGGGTACGAGGTCGTCACCTACGGCGGCGCGCCGGAGCGACCGGACAAGCCCGTGGTCGCTGGCGCATGGGACATCGTTGGTGGTGTGGCTGATGCGGTGGCGAGTCCAATCGACACGGCCAAGGCCGTCGGTGGCGCATTGTGGGACGTTGCTGACCCGATCCTCAACGTGCCGCTGGAGTGGTCGCAGGAGACGGTGACGGGCATTATCCTCAACGCGCCGGAGACGATCTCCAGCCTGACGACGGCCTACAACCTCGCCAAGCCCGACATGCCGGACGTGGTGCAGACGGTGATGGAGAATTTCGTCGAGCCGGTGTTCGAGAGTCCGGCGTGGGGCCGGATGGCCCAGGAGATTCAGGAAAACGGGTTGATGTTGATCCCGCTCAATCCGATCAACGCGAACCCTATCTCCGGTGGGGGGATCGCGGCTCCAACCGGACCGGGCATTGCCCGTGTTGAGCGCACCGGGATTGCGCCAATCGATCTGGCCTACTGGACATCGACCAACGAAGAGATCGTCGCTGATGTCATGGCGAACGGGTACGACGCCAACGGAGACGGGCAGGCGGACTTCACTGGCGAGCGAGCGGTATGGGAGCGATTCCAGGAGGACAACCCCACATGGCTGCGGGCGGTCTACGATGTGCAGCTTGACCCCTATACGTGGGCAACGGGCGGAGCCAGCGGGGCGCGACGTGGGGCGGCTCGGGTGCTTGGGCAGGCGGACGAGGTTCCGCTGTGGCGATGGGTAGCTGGGGGCGGGCTACAAAAGACCGCGAACATTCTCAACATCCCCGATCACCTGCTGGATCGATATGTGCTTGGCGGCATCGGCAAGATATTCCGGGGGGGCGGTTCCGTCGTCAAGAACATTCCCGTTGTCAAGAGCCTGATCGACTTCACGGATCGAACGGTGATTGATGCGGGCGTCAGACCGATAGCGTCCACCGTGAACGACATCCTCGCGAGAATGCGCGAAACACCGGGCGATGTGCCGCCGACCGCATCGACTCCGGGCGACATCGATCCCCGGACACCCGGCGGACCGCAGACGGCTCCGGTCGATCCGGACGTTGCGACGACGACGGGGACAGCACCCCCAATTCCACCATCGGCGGTCGCGCCGCCAACCCAGGCGAACCTCACGGTCAACGGACAGACGACGGTATCCGGAACTGATCCTATCTCCATCGTCACGGATGCCCTTCAACCGCCACGGACCGTAGCAGACGTGCCGACCGGCCCCGCGCAGATGCCCTTCGACGACACGGCGCTGGCCCGGCCCGTCGCCGATCTCCAGAAGCCGGACTGGGACTTCCTGACCCCGGTGGGCCGGGAGGAGGTGGAGCAGACGCCACGCCTGATCGACGCGGTGTGGGATGCGAGAGCGCAATACCCGGATCGGTGGGAGGCGTTCGCACGAGAGTACGAGCCACAGGCGCAACGATTCCGCCAGAACAACGAGCGCCTGAAGACGGGCCGGGTTGCGGATGAGCAGGAAACGGGGAACGGTCTTGCCGCCTACAAGAGCAAGGTCGCGCTTCAAGCGGTGCATGAATCTCAGCACGTCATCAACGATTTGCTTCCGGCCATCGAGCGGCACTTTGGTGATGTGATGCCGTTGCCGACGTACCGACCGCGCTACGATGTGCCGAACCCCAAGACCAACCAGATGGAAGCGGTGCTGATCGAGCGAGCGATCTTCAACCCCGACCAGGCGGTAGCGGATCAGGCGTTTGACGAGATCAAGCGTCGAGCGTTCAAGGTGGACGCCAACGGCGAGATTGAGAAAACCGTCAAGGGTGCGCAGATGGTCAGGGATTCGTCGCTGGCCGATGTCTACACCAAGGTTGAGGGGTGGCGCGAACGATACCGACCGTACCGGGAACGAGCGGCGGCACGGCAGGACATTCCCACACAAGCGGCACTGGAAACGCCACGGCCACCTGCTGCAACACAAGCGCCTCCGGCGGAATCTCCGGCATCTCCTGCCTTGCAGGTTCAAGGCGCGACGACGCCACTGGAAGGGATGCAGCCCGCGCCGGGATATTACCGAACCGACCCGGACACCGTTCGTACGGACCCAGACAGATTCCAGCCGCGTGAGGAACTCAACGACGCCCGCGTCAACCGGATGGCGCAGAACTTTAGTCGGGAGGCGCAAGACCCGGTTCGTGTCTGGCGCGACCCCAGCGACGGCGAAACGTATGTGCTTTCTGGCCATCATCGGCTGGAGGCGGCACGGCGTGCAAAGACATTGGGAAACCCTGATGCGCAGACCCTGGAAGTCCGCGTGTTCGAGGGCAGCGAGCAGCAGGCGCGGCAGATCGCCAACAGCGGCAATATCGGCGCGGCGCTGCAAAAGCCGATGGAGAACTATCGGTCCTACAAGAATCTTATTGAGCAGGGGATGAGTCCTGACGAGGCACGGTCGCAGTTCAATATCTCCGGGACCAACTACGTAAACCAATTGGAGCAGGCGTCCAACCTCAACCCGAGGATGCAGAAGCTCCTTGACGACAGCTACGACGAGTTCGGGAATCTGCAACGGGATGTCGGCAGCAGCGGGCTTAACGTCCAGAAAGCCTCGCGACTTGGGAGATCGATCTCGACCGGAAAGTACATGGACGCGGGCACTGCCGAGTCCTGGTACATGAACAACGCCTATGGCAAGACGATGAGCGATACCGAGTTTTCTGGCCGCATTGGGGCGCTGGAGGACTGGATCGACCTTAAACGTGAGGGCCTCGCGGTCAAGGGCCAGCCGCAAGCGCAGTTGTGGGACGCGGACGATGTCGCAACGGATGTCTTTGCGGTGGCGCAGGATGAAATCTACGAACAGCGAAAGGCGATCCGCAAGCTGGTCACTGAACGGAATCGTCTTGTCAATGCCAATGCCGTCTACACGCGGCGGGGAGAAACCCCGCCCAGGGCGAACGCCAGGCTCGCCAAGACCATTGACGCCGAGATCGAGGACATCACGCAGGGGATCGAGGATGTCGTCAGCCGCGCCGTTCCCGAACCTGCTCCGGTAACTCCCGCCAATGACCTGCTTCGTCCAATGACCGAAGCCGATGCCCGTGCCGCACGCCCCACGACACCCGCCCCACAGTCGATGGACCTGGGTGACGCAGCTCGACCGCAGTTTGCCGCTCGTGCGCAAGAGGGCGGTGTGGCGGACGCGAACGACCTGCTGCAACAACCGGAGCGCAGCGCCGCCGACATGATGCGCGACAGTGGCTCGCAATCCCTGTTCGCGGTCAACCAGCCTCGCCCTCTTGGCGACATGTTGCGCGGACTGCGGACCGATGCCCGAACCGTAGGCGAGCAGACGGTCAACCGCCCGATGGCGAACCCGCTGGCGTCCCAGCGTCGGAACGAGGACGTGGCACGGCGGGAACGGAGCTTCGGGGCAGAAACGGGGCGTCCGGAAATTTCGACGTTCCGGAGCACGATTATTGGCGAAGAGGAGCATATAGCACTTGCTCGTAATTTCACCGACGCTTCCGGTGCTGCAATCGACACGGTTGCGCAGCGATGGAACCGATATATTGATGAATTGCTGGAAGCGGGGATGGACGCCGAAAGCGCCGTCTCCGACGCGGGAAAGCGGGTGGTGGACGACTGGGCGGTGCAATCGCTCAAGATTCGGCCTGGCCGACACGAGAAGTACCAGCAAGCCTACGAGCGACTGACCACACGGGCGAAGAATCCGGTAGACCCCGCGGCTGCGCAGACCCGCGCCTTTGCCGAGGCGATTAGCGACGACAAGAGCTTGTGGCGGTTCTACGAGACACCGTTGGCGATCCTGCGCGAGATGACGCTGTACAACCCGGTCAGTGGTTTTCGCTACATCATGACGCAGATGGTCGGCAACGCGATCACGCTGATGCTGACCGGCAACAGCGATGTCGTGTTCTCGGCGCTCAGCCCGGCCAATGTGCGCGCGGCCTTCAACGATCTCGGCGAATATCCGAGCGATCTGATCAAGTCGTCCGACCAGCAGGCCTACGAAGCGCTGGGCATCATGGACCGCAACATCGACGCGGTGGTGAAGGACGAGTCAAGCCGTGGCGGCGTTGACCTGAACAAGGGACTCAACCTGCATCAGGCCACGGACCGGATATTCCGGCTGGGACGCACGAAGCTGCCGGAAGGGAAGACGCGCGGCGGGCCACGGGCGAGCTCGTTGCTGGCCAGCAAGAACATGCGCGACTTCGCCAACAGCTTCGACCTGTCGGCCCGTCGCGCCCTGAACGAACACATGGTGCGAACCAACGCCGCCATTGCCCGGCGCGACTTTCAGGGATGGGCGCTGGAACGGCTGCCAGCGAACGTGAGCGAACAACAATTCACCGAGGCATGGGAGACGCTGCCCGATCTGTTCAGCAGCGCGGACGTGCGAACGATCTTCCGCCAGCTTGGTGATGACCGGTTCGCCGACCGGATGGCGCGGGACTGGCAGAACGCGGTCAGCACGATCAAGAAGGATGCGCAGGCGGAGACCAACCGGGCGTTCTTCTCGGGCGACGAGCGCAACGCCGACAAGGTCCTGCGGCGGATCGTCTTCTTTCACTACTGGGCATCCCGCGCGTTTCCGCTCTACACCTCGTCCCTGATGAAGAATGTGCCGCTCCTCAACGCCTACATCCGGATGACCGAGCATCTTGCCGACAACGCCGAGGAGTACGGCCCGGCGGCGGCGGGCTTCGCCAAGCTGATGTCCACGCCGATGGGTTACAACATCTTCCTGCGCCCGGACGCCATGCTTCAGGTATACGGCTCGTTCTGGGACTCTGGCGGGTATTCGCCCGATGGCGAGAACCGGTTCGGCGCGTTCATGCGCGGCTTGCCCGTGATGGTCAACCCGCTGCTGGGCACGGTCGTGAACCTGTCCGGCTCGATGGGCGACACCTTCGCGCCCGACCCGCTGATGCTCGGCCAGCTCAACCGGCTGGTCGAGGACAGTGTGAACTACGCCCGTGCCCAGGGATGGATGGGCGACGACAACCAGACGCCGGTTCGTATCCAGTACAACGAGGTCCTGAACGAGTTTCGATCTGGCGCGACCGACGTGCTGGAGGAAGTCATCCCCGGCATCGACCACATTCCGTACCGGGACAGCGCGGTCTACGCGGTGCGTGAGCTGAACACGCTGATCCAGGACGTGGCTGAGGAGCGGGGCTACGAACGCAACGGCATCGAGGCGCAGACCGCGATGGGCAACGCGGACAGCCCGCTCTACCAGGAGGCGTTCCGGCGCATGGCCGACCAGGGGATGCTGGATCACGCGCTGCGCGTGACGCCGCTGTCGGTGTTCTATCCGAAGTCGCGCCCTGCCAGCGCCGACGAGCGGAACCTGGCGATCACCGCGCTGCCGGAAGGCGAGGAGCGCGATGCGCTGATGGACGAACGGGCGATGGCGAACATCGTGGACGAGGACAGCCGCGCCCTGAACATGGCCGCCGACGAGTATTACGGTATCGGTACCGAGGAAGAACGAGCGGCCTACCAGACCTACAACGCCATCGGCTTCGGCAACGTTACCGAGCCGATCACGGTGGGCGGGCAGGAGGCGACGCCGCAACAGCTTCGCGACACCGACGACGATACCCGCTGGCTATGGGCGGAGGCGTGGGCGGAGGAGAACGGGCATACCGGCGCGATCCAGATGATCAAGGACGAGCGCACCGCGCTGATCGAGCAGAACCCGGACTGGGCCGGATACCAAGAGTGGGCGAAGACCGTGCGGGATCATCCGGGCGGGGCGCTGGCCTGGTGGCGAATGACGGCGGCAGGCAACCCCAACGCCGAGCGGTACCTGGAGACGGCGCTGAATGAGTATGAGGGGCCGGTCAAGGACATCGACTGGATGCTGACCAACCAGGAATCCTACATGAACGTGATGGGAATTCAGCCGCGCTACAGCGACCCGTCGCCGATCTCCACCAACAACGGGCAGGCGCAGCCGTTCGTGGCGAGCGGGTCGCCACAAGAGAGCGGGCCGTCGTGGGGAGACGGCGCGTGGCAAGAGCCGAGCGAAGAGTCGATCACGGAGAGCCTGAACGAGTACGACCGCAAGCGAGCGGAGTACAACCTGATCGTCTCCGGGATATTCGAGCAGGAGGTGGACATCGACCAGCTCAACCCGATGGCGCGGCAAGCGGTGGTCAGCAACATTTACCGGGACTACGGCATATCCGTGCCGGAGCTGGGCGGGCACGGCGCGGACTACATCCGCTGGGCGGAACAGAATCAGGAGGGCGACATGTCGGTCGCCGCGTATCTGGAATGGCGGCGTACATCGCTGGGCGGTATATCTGGGGCTGGCCTTCTGAGCCTGGCGCCGGGCAGCGCGGACAAGCCGCTGCTGAAACCCGGCTTGTTCTGGTGGGATGATCGACCGGTCAACACCTTGCCGTACGCGCCGAGTGCGCCGCCGACCGGAAGATTGCCCTACGCGCCGGGAGCGCCGCCGTAGACGGGGACACATGCGGTGGCGTTGACATCTGTACATTACCCCCAAGGAGTCTCACATGGACCCGACACGTTTCTTTGGCGCAACGCAACAGCAGGGCTCCGCCAATTCGCCCGCTTCGTCCGACGACATCGCTGCCCAGGCCCGCAGCCTGTCGTCGCAGGAAGCCACCGGATTGCCGGGACAGACGGCACAGCCTGGCCAGGCACAGCCGAATGCCGACCCGAATGGGCAGCCGCAGGACGAGCAACAGCAGGCGCAAGCGCAGCATGAAGCACGCATGCGCCAGTTGGAGTCGGAAAACCAGCAGTTGCGGGGCACCTTTAACCAGGTAGAGCAGTGGGCGCGGCAGCAGGCGCAGACGGCGCAGCAGCAGCAGTTCCAGGGGCAGATACAACAACGCCTCGCGGGCATCCGGCAGACCGCCGAGAACATGAGCCCACGGGAGGCGGTGGAGTATCAGAACCAGGAATCGGCTCGCATGATGCAGGACCTGATGGGCTACATGGGCCATCAGGAACAGCAGATGCAGCAGCAGATGCAGCAACGCGAACGCCAATTGGCCACCCCACTGTATGCCCGGAAACTGGTCGAGGACGCGGGACTTCCGGCGGATGTCGAACAGCGTTTGCTGGAGATCGGTGATCCCGACATGATGACCCGGCTCTTGCCGGGGATCCAACGGGAACATCAGGAGCGCCAGCGGATGCAGGAACAATTGGACCAGATCGCCCGGACGACGCAAGCGAATCAGATGGTCCGCCAGGGGGCGGGTATCGCCGGGGGCACAATCGCGCCGCCGAGTATCCCGATCCCCGACGACGCGGATTCTGACACCAAGGCGAAGATGATCTACGCGGACATCATGCGCCAGCGGGCGGCGACGGGCTAACAGCCGAGGGCCTGAATCATGGCAGTGACAACCATTGCGGCGGCGCAAAACACGTATCCAACCACCATGACCGGCGGTACCCGTGACCCGAGTTCCGTTGATATTGACATCGCGCCGTTCGTGGACGCGATTGAAGAGCGCGATACCCACTTCCTCAACTCCCTGAAAAAGGGGCGCACCGTCAATCAGCGACTGGTGCAATGGGGGATGAAGGGGGCCAACCCGCGCGGCTCCACCATTGGCGCGGCGGCGCTGGCCACCGACCTTAGCATCACGGTGCCGACCGGGCACGGCGCACGGTTCCAACAGGGGCACGTGTTGCAGGTGAGAACGGCGGCAGGGGCGCGAGAGATCGTCTGGGTCAATGATGACCCGGCGCAGAGCACGCTTAGCGTCAAGCGCGGGCAGGGCGGCACGACCGCCGTGGCGTTCGCCGCTGGCGACGAGGTGTCGATCATCGGCATCGCCATGCCGCAGCTCTCCGACTTCCCGCTGGCTCCGGTCAGCCGTGGTCGGCGCTGGTTCAACTACTGCCAGGAGCTGAGCAAGCACGTCCCGATGTCTACCCAGAACCGGTACACCCCGGACGAGGAAAACCCGTCGGGCGACTGGCTCGCCGAGGACATGTTGCAGCTCGGCAAGGACATCAAGCTCGATCTGAACAACGCCCTGTTGTTCGGACGCAGGCAGGCCGGGAACCCGGATCAGGCGGACCTCTACCCCCCGCTGATGGGCGGGCTGGAGCAGTTCGCCGAGCAATCGGGCAACGTCTACAACCTGAGCGGCACGGGGCTGCTCAGCGTCGAGGCGATTGACACGGCGATGGTGGACCTGCACATGGCCGTTGGCCGCAACGCGGGCAAGCTCCTGCTGATGAGCCTACCGACCAAGCAGATATTCAACCGGCTGATGCACCCGTTCAAGTACCAGAGCGGCATGGGCGTCAAGGCGAACAGCGCCGACCTGACCTGGGATAGCGTGACGCTGGAGACCGGAACCTACAAGTTCAATCACATGCTCGGCATCCCCGACGACGTGATCTGGATTTACGACAACACCAACCTGGAATACAACCCGTTCGTGAACCTCGACTGGAAGGAAAAGGAAGTTCCGACCAAGGGGAACTACGTCTGGAAGGGCATTTCGGGCACGTACACCATGACCGCGAGCCAGATTCCCGGCATGGCCGTCATCAAGAACTTCGACCAGAACCTCGCAAGCTACCCGAAGTGGGGACCACCGGCCTAATCGCCTAACGGAGGCATGACATCATGGCAACCGTGCCAGACGAACAACGCGTGCAGCGCACGCACCACTACCAGGTGGGGATCAGCCACAACAGCAACAGCGAGGATTCCCCCGCCGAGCTGCTCTGGGCAGGAACCACACTGGGCAACACCGTCACGACCGACAAGGCGGTGGCGGCGAACCAGGCCGACCAGGCCGATACCGAAGCGCGGCTCCAGACCGCCTACAACGCGCTCTAGGCCGCTGGATACGCGATGGAGCGGGGGGCTTCGGCCTCCCGTTTCCGCAAGGATGACCGTATGACGACCACAACCACATTGCAGCCTGGCGTCGGCGATACCACCTACGAGAACATGTCCGACGACATGATCCAGGAGCTGATGCAGGGCGCTCCGGAGAGCTTCTCGGACGCGGGAGAGCCAGTCGAGCCGATTGTGCCGATCAACAGCCCGGCGGTGGAGGGATCATTGCCTGGCGTAGCGGACGACAAGGTGTTGCTGGTCAACCTGGACTTCGTCAATGAGACCGTGTTCTTCCCGCTGGAGGACGGCTCGATCAACCCCCGCGACAAGGCCAAGTTCAGCGAGGGGCATCTCATCACCGACCGTGAATCGGCGGACAAGGTGCTGGCGAAGTGCCCGTACGTGTACGAAGAGCCGAAAACGGGCGAACTGTTCACGCACGCGCCCAGCGGATTCCACACCCGCAACGCGGCGGGGTTCGTCAAATACGTATCCTACTGGACCGATAACAACAAGAGCTAGGAAGGATCAGCCATGGCCCAGGAGATCGTGCCGCGCCATGTCGCTGATCCGGACGGCACCCACGACAGCCGCTATTACACCGAACCAGAAGTCGATGCCCTGATTGTGACGGGCGGCGGTGGAGACGTGTCCAGCGTCAATACCCAGACCGGTGTTGTGGTGCTGGACGCCGATGACATCGACGACACGGCCACCTTACAGAAGTTCGTCAGCAGCGCCGATCTGACAAAGCTGGGGGGGATAGCTCCCGGTGCAACGGCCAACGACACCGACGCCAACCTGAAGGCGCGAGCGAACCATACCGGGACACAGAGCGCCGACACGATCACAGACGGCACTACCAACAAGGCGTTCCTGGCAACGGAGCGTACGAAGCTGACCGGCGTTGCATCAGGGGCGGAAGTCAACGTCAATGCCGACTGGAACGCGGCGACCGGTGACGCGCAAATTCTCAATAAGCCCGCGACGTTTACTCCTTCTGCACATACCCACGACGATCTCTATTTCACCGAAACCGAGGTCACGACCGCGCTTGCCGGGAAGTCGGACACGACCCACGACCACGATCTCGATTACGCGCCGATCTCGCATGTCCATGATGATCGCTACTACACCGAAACCGAGACCGACCTGCTGCTCGATGGCAAGAGCGACACGTCTCATAATCACGACGCCGACTATGCCGACATCTCGCACGCACATGCACTCGATGCGTTGAGCGATGTCGTTATCACCACGCCGACCAGCGGGCAGGTGGTGAAGTACAACGGCACAGAGTGGGTAAACGGCACGGATGACACGGCCAGTGGCGGGACGGGAGCAACGCAGCTCAACGATCTAACTGATGTGACGATCACCGCAGCGGCAACGGGGGAGTTCCTGCGGTACAACGGCACGCAGTGGGTTGACACCGTACTCGTCGCAGGCGACATCCCGTCTCACAGCCACACCGCCGCCAACGTGAGCGACTTCGACGTTGAGGTGGGAAACCATCCTGACGTAACGGCCAACACCACCAACCGGCACAGCCACGCGAACAAGGCGCTGCTCGACACCTATGCCCAGACGGAAATCAACCTTGCCGATGCGGTAAGCAAGCGCCATGCCCATGCCAACATCGCCGTCCTTGACGCAACCACCGCCTCGTTCCTGACCGCCGACGAAACCAAGCTTACTGGCATTGCCACCGCAGCGACAGCGAACAGCAGTGATGCGACTCTTCTTGCCCGTGCGAACCACACTGGCACCCAGAGCGCGGACACCCTGACAGACGGGTCCACCAACGTCGCGTTCCTGGCAACAGAGCGGACGAAACTTACGGGCATCGCAGCGGGAGCGCAGGTCAACACCGTCGATAGCGTTGCCAGCAAAACTGGTGCGGTCACACTGGTCAAGGCTGATGTCGGCCTGGGCAGCGTCGATAATACTAGTGATGCCGCCAAGCCCGTTTCGACCGCCCAGCAGACCGCCCTGAACCTCAAGTCCGATACGACGCACGGTCACACGATCACCGTCGGTATTCCGCTCGTGCTGGACGGGGGCGGCGCAGTGCTGACCACCGGCGTCAAGCTCAGTGGGATCGAGATACCGTTCGCGGCCACGATCACCGGCTGGACAGTTACTGCTGACGTGAGCGGGTCCATCGTCTGTACCGTGAGCAAGGCCACGTATGCGAACGTCCCTACGTTCACGGCGATCAGCGGAACCGAGAAGCCAACGTTGAGCAGCGCCCAGAAGAACCAGGATTTGTCACTCACGACGTGGACGACGGCGGTGGCTGCGGGCGACCTGTTGGAGGTCAGCATCGACAGTGTTGCCACGATCACGCGAGCGACACTTAATATACGTATGACGAGGACGGTCTGATGAAACGCTACGCGATCTGCCCGGTGATCGGTGACGGCACCGAAGACAACTCATTTCGCGCCAAGGTGCCCGCTGGCCTCAATCATGTCGCGGTGATCCCGTCGAATCCGGACGGGACGCCGCGCT
>PPFU01001182.1_pt1 | contig 24774 bp, 21 predicted proteins | sample 1535991 | NCBI WGS metagenome assembly PPFU01 (sample SAMN04901290, study PRJNA319586) | Hypolithon metagenome, whole genome shotgun sequencing project. | isolation source: Antarctic Hypolithon | place: Antarctica: Miers Valley | collected 2014
AGATCATGCCTTCGGTCGGCCACATCCGCACCTTCGATGGCGAGATCATGCCTTCGGTCGGCCACATCCGTACGTTCACCGGAGAGATCGACCCATCGGTCGGTCACATCCGCACCTTCATCGGCGACCTCACCCCCTACGTGGGCCACATCCGCACCTTCATCGGTACGGTGGACCCGTCGGTGGGCCATATCCGCACCTTCGACGGGGAAATCGATCCCTACGTGGGCCATATCCGCACCTTCGAGGGCGATATCGATCCCTACGTCGGCCATATCCGCACCTTCTGGGGCTCACTGACACCCGAAGCGGGCGAACTCGATCCGCAAGTTGGCCACATCCGCACGTTCTCGAACGCTTTCCTTCCGCGGAGCGGCGAAGTGTTGGCGGCCTGGGCCGCGAGCCAGTCCTCGGGCGACTACGCGGCAATCGCAGGGCAGCTGCGTCAGCTTGAGGCGGATGGTGCTACACTGTGGGGCGATGCCGTTGCCAAGCAGACCGGCACGAATTTCGCGCAAGGCTTTTCCGACGCATTCCTCACCAAGTGGGGTGTCGACCTCTCGAACCCGCAGACGCTCGCTGGATGGGACGTGTTCGAACGCCAGCGCTTCCTGCTCGACTGGCACGATAATCTCATGTTGTTCTCGGGGATGGACAGCCCCGATCACTGGATGAACGCCGTCAACTGGACCCCCCGGCTGACGCAGACCCAAGGTGGCGGCTCCCGCGCGGTCATCGGCCTTGTCGATTTCTTTGCCCCCAGGGATCCCGATGTCGCTTCCAAGGTGATCTATTCTGGCGGTTACCAGAACATCGACCACCCGCACGGCGCGGCGGTGGGCAGCCTGATCGTCGGCTCGCACGACGGACGCGGTGTGATGGGCATCGCGCCGCAGGCGAAGGTCGCCGTCTACAATCCGTTCGACGAGACACTGAGCGCGAGCTGGGAAGACGTGACCCAGGGCATTGCCGCAGTTGGCCGGCAGGGCGCAGGGGTGATCAACCTTTCGCTCGGCGTGCCGGGGAGCACCCTGGCTCCCGAATGGCGCGACGTGTTCATGGCCTCCGCGGTCGATGCGCAGAAGAACTCGGCGCTCTATGTCATTGCCGCCGGTAATGACGGACTGGCGCAAACGCAGAACATCGAGATGAAGGGCGCGCTTGATTCGACCTTCCTGGTGGTCGGCTCGGTCGATCCACTGGGGCGCATCTCGCACTTTTCCAACACGCCCGGCACCGCCTGCCTGACGGAGGGCGGCAAGTGCAAGAACAGCAGCGTCTGGGACGAGAGCTCCAACAAGTTCAGAAAGGCCGACCATTTGTCGGAGGGCGGCCTGTTGATGAACCGCTTCCTGGTCGCGCCGGGCGAACTGATCCTGGTTTCGGATGGCCAGGGCGGGGTGACGCGGATGACCGGCACCTCGTTCGCCGCACCGCTGGTCTCGGGCGCAATCGCGCTGATCCATGACCGCTGGCCGTGGCTCAAGAAGCACCCGCGCGATGTCGCCAAGATCGTGCTGGAAAGCGCGCAGGACCTTGGCGCACCCGGGGTCGACCCGATCTACGGGCACGGTCTGCTCGACGTCGAGGCGTCCCAGTCGCCGCTCGATTTCGGCAAGCTGAAATATTACGAAGTGAGCGGCAACCGGATGCGCGGGATGTCAGTCACATCGCTCCAGCGCACGGGCATAAACCCGCTCTGGTCGACGCGCGATATGTACTTCATTGCCTTCGAAAAGATCGACAGCGCCGAGCGTGACTTCCTGATCCCGCTCTCCAGTCGCCTGTTCGACAGCAGCCTCGGCGGTCAGGCCTTCCAGGATTTCGTCTACCACCGCATGGTCGACTGGCTGGGCAGCGCCTCCTTCACCGGCAGGCTGTCTGACACCCGCCTGGTGCAAGGCGGCACGCTGGCGAACGGCTGGAACTTTGCCATGACCGGCCGCACTGTTCCTGCGATGGGGGAGGGGCGCACCGGTTTGCGCGGCAGCGTCGAGCTGACGAACCCGGCGGGCACCTTCGCGCTCGGTTTCGGCAGCGGTGATGGCGCGCTGGCGCTGGCCGGCGGCAACGCCTTGGCGATGAGCGGCGACTTCGATCCCCACACGGGTGGCGCCAACCCGCTGCTGGGCTTCGCCACGGGCGATGCACATGTCGCGAGCCGGATCGGCGTCGCGCGCGGACTGCAACTGACCATGGGGGTAACGCGGCAGGATCGCTCGATCGATGAGCTGCTGTCGCCCAGCGGCTTGGGCTTTGCGGACTCGCAGGTGCTTCGCTCGGCGGGCGGTACAGATGCGGAGGCGACCATGGCCAGCCTTGCCTGGCAGGCCAACCGGGCACTGAACCTGTCGCTTTCCTATACACGGCTCGCTGAGGAAGGGGCGTTCTTTGGCGTCCGCTCGCTCGCGGTCGGCGATTTCGGCCGCGCGACGGTGTCCGACGGCCTGACGCTGGCGGGCGATGCCAAGATTGGCGGCGGGCTCAGCCTCTTCGCTTCGGGCACAGTCTCGCAGAGCCGCTCGCTGGGAGACGCGGCGCTCGGGATCGACGGAGTGCTGGGCACTGCATTTCAGCTCGGCGTGGCAAAGAGCGGCCTGTTCACGAGTGGCGATCAGCTGAGGCTGAGCATCGCCCAGCCGCTGACTGTCGAGAGTGGCTATGCCGAGATGCGCATGGTGGGCGTGATCGACCGCGAAACTGGCGAGACCGGCCTCATAAGCCAGCGGATTGCGATCGGCGCACCAGAGCAGCGGCGCTACCGGCTCGAGGCGCTCTACGGCACAACGGTGCTGGAAGGAACCGGGACTCTGGGCATCTTCGGAGCGGCCGAACTGCGCGGCGCACCGGCCGGGCTGCCGGCGATGACCGTGGGTGGCAACCTGAAGGTCGCCTTCTGATCGCACGGTGAGCGGTTGCGCCATTCGCAAGTCTTTAACGGTTAACGGGATAGGAGGCATGGGATGATCATCCGATGCCTCCTTTTCCTGTTTGCGGCGCTTCTGCTGCCCGCGGTTTCGCACGCGGCCATTGCGGCGGAACCGCGCGCCGCTTTCGAACAGGCAATCGAGGAAGCGAAGGCCGAAATGATGGCCGATCCGCAGGATGCACTCGCCAAGGGCGATATCGCGCTTGCCCGTGCCGCCGCCCTGCCGCCCGCCGAGGTGGGGCGTGCGCAAGCGACCGCGCTGTGGCTGAAGGCGGAAGCCAACCTCTACCTCAACCGGTTCGATGATGCGGCCGCCCTGCTGGTGGAGGCGCTTGCACTTGCGCGACAATATGCGCGCAACACCAAGCTGCAGGGCGACCTGTTGCGTGCACGCGGCGCGGTGGAGGCCTCGCGGGGGCAGCTACAGCCCGCGCTGCGCAGCTATCTCGCCGCGTACCGCATCTTCCGCGTGGCGGGCGAGAGGCGCAGCCAGGCGATCATGCTGCAGGATCTGGGCCTCGTTTATCTGGACGCCGGCGATTACGAGCGATCCCTGCGCTATTACGCTCAGGCGCTCGAGCTCCATGGCGAAGATCCGTATTTCGCATTGACCATGCGCAACAACACCGGCGAGGTCCTCAAGCTGCTCGGGCGCGAGGAGGAAGCGGAGCGTGAGTACCTGTCGGCCTTGACGCATGCCCGTACGATCCGCAGCCCAATGCTGGAGACACGGATTCTTACCAATCTCGCTTTGGTGCAAGCCGATCTCGGCAAGCTCGAGCCGGCGGAGCGTAACGCACAGATGGCCTTGCGGCTGAGCAGGGGAGCCGAGGGCGCCGACTGGCAGCCCTTCGTCTACGGCGCACTGGCCAAGGTCGCCGCCCTGCGCGGAAACCACCAACGCGCGGCTGAGTTGCTTGAGCGCCTGTTCGCCGGGGTTGACCTGAACAAGACGGAGCTGGTTTTTCGCGAGTTCCACCAGATCGGGTTCGACATTTACAAGCAGCTGGGTCGGCCCGAAGCCGCGCTTGCTCACTTGCAGGCCTATCAGCGGCTGGACAGCGAAGCGCGCGACCTGATCGCCTCGGCCAGTTCCCAGCTGCTGACTGCCCAATTCGATTTCACCAATCAGAACCTGAGGATCGCGCAGCTGAAGCAAGGTCAGCTGGAGCGCGATGTGAAGATGGAGCGGCAGCGTGTCACCTTTCGCACCACGCTCTTTACGGGCCTCGCGATCGCGGGCGCCATCGTGCTGGCGCTCATGACCTTCGCCTTTCTGTCCATTCGCCGCAGCCGCAACAAGGTGCACGCCGCCAACGAGGTGCTGACCGGGGTCAATGCGGAGCTGGAGAAAGCGCTGAAAGCCAAGACAGATTTCCTGGCGATGACCAGCCACGAGATCCGCACGCCGCTCAACGGCATTCTGGGCATGACGCAGGTGATGCTGGCCAACGCGCGGCTCTGCGGCGAGGAGCGGGAACAGGTCCAGCTGGTTCACGGCGCCGGCCAGGCCATGCGCGCGCTGGTGGACGATATTCTCGACGTCGCAAAGATGGAGACGGGGCAGGTCAGCGTCGAGTTGGCGCCCACCTATCTGCGCCCGGTGCTGGAGGATGCCATTGCCCTGTGGCGGGGGCAGGCAGTAGCCAAGGGGCTCGTCCTCGAAGCGGAGCTGGAGGCAGCGCCGGACCTCGTCGAGACCGACGGTGGCAAGGTGCGCCAGATCGTCTTCAACCTGCTCTCCAACGCGATCAAGTTCACTCCTGCCGGTCAGGTGCGCCTCGTCGCGGGGTGCGACCGCGCTGAGGGCACCCTTTGGCTCTCGGTGGAAGATAGCGGTATCGGTATCCCCGAGGAGCAGCAGGCGAAGATCTTCGAGGCGTTCCACCAGGTCGACAGCGCCATGACTCGCCAGTTCAGCGGCACCGGCCTGGGGCTCGCAATCTGTCGTAACCTGGCTGTGGCGCTCGGCGGTACCATTGCGCTCGCTAGCGAGCCAGGTCGCGGCTCGCGGTTTACGGTGACGTTGCCGCTGCGCGAAGTCGCTGCCACCCCGGCGGCTGCGCGGCCGCTCTCGCTCGGCGATGCCCGCATGGGCGTGGTCGAGGCCAACGAGATGAAACGGGGCATGATCCGGGGCCTGATCGGCCCACACATCGCCGCCGCCCTCGATGCTTCCAATGCACAGGACGCGCTCAACCTGCTGGCGGCGGGCGCGGTCGATCACCTTCTGCTCGATGCTGCCAGCCTTGGCGAGGAAAAGATCCCGGCACTCTCCGCCATCATCAGCCGCGCGCGCGAGCAGGGCGTGCTGACAAGCGTGCTGCTCGCGCCAGAGGGCGCGCCGACACTCGAAGACGTTTCCGCGCTCGAACCGACCGTGATTTTGCTAAAGCCCATCAAGGGCGCCGAACTGCTACGTTCCCTGCGCGGCGCTTATAGCGAGCGAGAGCCAAGCGCCTTGAAACGCGTGGCATAGGAATCTCTTAGCTCTCCGTTAACCTTGGCAAGCTAGGAACAAGGGGCAACGGAGTCGAAAGAATGCAGATTCTCTTTGTCGAAGATGATGCGATGAACCGGCGGGTCGTGCGGGACATGCTGCGTGTCGTTGGCAACGACATGGAGGAGGCGGCGGACGCCGAAACCGGCCTCAGAATGCTCGACGAGCGGCCCTTCGATATCGTGCTCATGGACCTGCGCATGCCCGGTATGGACGGGCTGACCGCGATCGAGCTGCTGCGCCGGGGAGAAACCTGCAATCGCGACGTGCCGGTGATCGTGGTCACCGCCGACACCGCGCCCGATCTGTGCGATCGCTGCATCGAGGCCGGGGCGGACGAGGTGATCGTCAAGCCCGTCTCCATGGCCGCGCTGCTGGAGGCTGTTGGCCGCCTTTCAACGCGTCAGAACGAGGAAGATTTCGTCCTCGATTGAGAGTGAACGTACCGCCCCTTCGTGTCCGATCCGGAATTCGGATGTGCTGCTCCTTGCCAGATCGAAGCCCGCCATCCGTCGCACGCACCAACCCAGGCCTTGGTCGGGGCGCGCGGGTCCCCGGCCAGATTAAGCCCCTAACCGGGCCATCTCAGGCGGCTGCAAAGCGCCGCCGCCCATGCGGTGCCACCATGCGGTGGCGGCCCGCCCCGGCAGCTCGGCCGAACGATGGTATGGAGGAACGTCCATTCGCCCGTCGCCTGCTCGTGAGTGAGCTCGACGGTGAGGTAGCCGCGGCGGTAGGTATTGGCCCACAGCAGCTGACGGTTGTGCGCGACGATTGCGCCTGCGACCTGCTCGGGCGGGGCGGAAAGGTAATTCTCCAAGCGGGGCGAGGTGACGCTGTGCCCGGCGAACTCGACCCCCACCGGCGTGGTGCCGCTGCCGCTATCGAGGTCGAACGCCCAGCCATTGTGACTGTCGCCCGAGAGCACCACCAAGTTCGCATCCGCTTCGCGAGCGGCGTCCAGCAACAGCGCGCGCGCCGCCGGATAGCCGTCCCATCTGTCGAAATAGAACGGCAGCCCCGCCTGCGCAGCCGTCAGCCCCACCTGCGCGCGCCTCCGCGCTTCCTCGTTTGCGATGCTGCCACGAAGGCCGCCATCTGGGAACTCAGCGAGAGCGAGCCCATGATCAATTGCTGCTCAAACACCTGCCAGCGCACGCGCTCGGCAGCTGAAAGGCGCAGCTGCTCATACACCCAGCGCTCCTGCTCCATGCCCAGGATCGTACGCTTGGGCGCCTGGGATATCCTGCCGCGCGGCCGCATGGGGATAGGCGTTGAAATGGCCGAACGGCAGGTTCGAGCAGCTGAACACCGCGATGGAAAACCGGCCGACCGATCCGTTGGGCAAGGTGCGCGTCCGCCCCACCGGCGAGCTGCGGCCGCTCTCGTCGAGGAAGCGGTAGTAATACCAGGCCCCGGGCGCCAAGCCCTCGGCCACCGGCTTCACGCAGAAGTCGCGCTCGGGCGTGGCGAGCGCCTCGCCCTCGGCCACGCGGCGAGCGAAATCGGGGCTGGTCGCCACCTCCCAGCGCAGGCGCCCACTGCTGCCGGCCGCGGGCACGTAGCGGGTCCAGAGCACCACCTTGTAGTGCCCCGGCTCGCCGCTCGCCACATTATGCGTAAAGCCGCGTGCGCAAGCCATCTGCGCGAACGCCGGAAACGCCAGCGCCCCCGTGCCCAGCACCGCGCCCTTGATCAGCAGCCGCCGGTCGATCCGCATCGCATAAGTCGTCCAGAACCGTCCGCCGCCTGCCCGGTCAGAACCGCGCCGTCGCCTCCACCCCGTAAATCCGCGGCTCGCCCGCGATTAAGGTGGGCAGGGCCAGCGCATCGCCGGTGTTGCCCGCATCCTTCAATAGCGCTCGTCAAACAGATTGGTGACGTAGGCATCGATGCGCAGCCCGCCATCCCACGCATAGCCGAGCCGCGCATTGGCCAGCGCAGAGCCGCCCTGCAGCTCGTCCTGCACCAGATCGGCGACCAGCGCGCGCGGCGGCTGCTGCAGATCGGGCCGATCGTTGTCGTCGTCGAAGAACATCTCGGATTGGTAAGTGACGGTCGGCACGAACTCCAGCCGCCCCGGCCCGATCGGCAGCCCCAGCGAAGCGCCCAAAGATGCGCTGTGATCGGGCGAGAGGCGGAAGCGGTTGCCCTCGCGGATGCCCGCCTCGAACCGGCTGCGGTTCCAGGCATAGGTGCCGAACAGCGCCAGCGCCTCGCTCGGCGCCCAGCGCGCCTGCAGCTCCACGCCGTAGCTCTTGGCCTCGCCGGCAGTGGTGGTGACGAATAGCGTGCCCTCCTGCACCGTCGTCCGGAAATTGTCGTAGAGGTAGTAGAACAGCGCCGCATCGAGGAACAGCGTGCGGCCCAGCGTCTCGGTGCGCGCGCCGATCTCGAAGCTGTCGACCCGCTCCTTCTCCACCGGCTCGAAGCGCGGGGCGCCGAACGGTGGCGCCGGCGTGGCGGCGGAGAGCAGCTGCGGGCGGCGGCCGCGCGCATAGCTGGCATAGAGGCTGCTTACAGCGCCGAGCGCATCACGCGCGTTCAGCCGCCAGGTGAAACCATCGTCCTTGATCTGGGCAGACACGATGTTGCCATTGCCCGCAGAGGGCTGCAGGCCAAGCCCGAACAGCGGCACGGGAAAAGCGGCCGAAGGCGAAATGCTCGCCGCCCCCGGAACCGAGAGCGCGCCCAGCAGCGCATTGCGCACGGGCGCCGGCTGGCTCAGCGCGCCGATGAAGGCGCCCAGGATCGAGCGCCCGTTCAGCACCGCGCCGGTGATCGCCGAGCGCTTGTCATCGCTCGTGTAGCGCAGGCCCGCACCCAGTTCGAGCGCATCGGTCAGCTGGAAGGTGGCATCGGCGAACAGGTCGATCGCCTCGGTGCGGCCGAAATTGGTCGCACTTTCCAGATGCCCCGGCTTGAGGTTCGCGGCAATCGCCTGGGCTTGCGCGGCGGACAAAGCCACTCCGCTGGCCTGCGCCACGCCCCGCAGCAGCGCGCCGGTAATTGCGGTGTTGGCGAACACGCCCAGCGGCGCCGGCTGGTTGGCCGGAGTGCCGGGGATCGGCCCGTTCAGCGCCCCCGCGAGGCTAGCCAGCACCGCCCGCTCGTCGAATTGCGCGGGCGTGCGCTGGAAGCCGTCCTCGCAGAAATAGGGCGCGCCGATAAAGGCGTTGACCCGCTCCCCCTCGAAGCTCAGCCGCATTTCCTGGCTGAACTGCTCGCCGAAGGCGTTCTCGGCGGCGGTGAGCACCGGCAGCGAGATGCCGTCCGCATCGAAGATCTCGAGGCTGTCGAACTCGCGATAGGCGGTGATCGAGGTCAGCCGCACGCTGTCGTTCAGCCCCGCATTGATGATGACGGTCACGCCCCACACCTTGCGGTCGAGACCGAGCCCGCGCCCGCATTCGAACCCGTCGGGCGCCGCCAGCGCCGCGCCCGTGGAAGGGTCGCTCGGGCCCAGCGCTGCGCCGGTCACCGGGTCGGTCGGCAGGAAGCCGAGCGATTTGAACGAGGTGCCGCTCGCGCGATCCTCCTGGTAATTGCCGATTACGTCCACGCTGAAGCCGGCTACCGGCTCCAGCCGCAGCGCCGCGCGTCCCGCGCCGAATTGAAATCCTCGCCCCCGAGCAGGCTCTCGACATAGCCGTCACGCTCGCGGTGGCGCCCGGCCACGCGCACCGCAGCCACGTCCGAAACCAGCGGCAGGTTCACCATGCCTTCCGCCATCCGCTAATCCAAATTGCCGATCGCCCCGCGCAGCAGCAGCCGCGCGACTTCGAGATCGAAACGCCATCCTGATACACCGAGATACGCGGCTCGCCGAAGGCCGTGCCGGTGTCCGAGGTGATGCCGCGCATCACGAAGCCGGGTTGTTGGGCGACTGGTTCTGCACCTGGAAGCCCGGCACGAAGCGCGAAACCTCCTCCAAATCGCGGATGCCAAACCGGTCGAGGAACTCACCCTCGCAAGCGGTGATCGCCAGCGGCACCTCCAGCAGCGTCTGCTCGCGCAATTGCGCGGTCACGATGATCGGCGGCGCCATGCTCTCGCCCGCACCCGCCTCGGGCACCGGCCTGCGAACCCGCCTGCGCTTGAGCCGGAGCCGCAATTCCGAGCGCCAGCAGGCTGGCGGCGGTGAGGCGGGTCGAACGGATCATACGTGCGCTCCAGGAAGGATGATCCTGGCCGCCCCTCTTTCCATGGACCGTTACTGGTCGATGACAATGTTGCCATGAAGCCAGAGCTGCGGCTTCGATGCAACAGTACGCTCTATCACGCCGGGGCGGAACGCCGCGCCGCCTGTGCCATTCCCTTAAACATGAGCGATTTCAAACGGGCCAGCCGCTGGTGGCGTAGCGAGACGATCTACCAGATCTATCCGCGCTCCTTCTCCGATCATTCCGGCGATGGCGTGGGCGACCTCGAGGGCATCCGTGCCCGCCTGCCCTATCTGCGCGACCTCGGCGTGGACGCGCTCTGGCTCTCGCCGATCTTCGCCTCGCCGATGAAGGATTTCGGCTACGACATCGCCGATTACCGCGCCATTGATCCATTGTTCGGCACCATGGCCGATTTCGACCGCCTGCTAGCCGAGGCGCATGAGGCAGGCCTCAAGCTGCTGCTCGACCTCGTGCCCAACCACAGTTCGGACCAGCACGCATGGTTCAAGGCCAGCCGCTCCAGCCGCGAAGACCCCAAGCGCGACTGGTACATCTGGAAAGACGCCGCCCCCGATGGCGGCCCGCCCAACAACTGGATCAGCAATTTCGGCGGCCCCGCATGGGCGTGGGACGAAGCCACCGGGCAGTACTATCACCACGCCTTCCTCGCCTCTCAGCCCGATCTCGACTGGCGCAACCCCGAAGTGCGCGCCGCCATGTTTGATGCGATGCGCTTCTGGCTCGACAAGGGTGTGGACGGCTTCCGGGTCGACGTGATCTGGCACCTCGCGAAGGACGAGCACTTCCGCGACAATCCGCCCAATCCCGATTACACGCCCAGCCAGCCCGAGATCGAGCGCAACCTACAGGTCCACTCGGCCGACCAGCCCGAGATCCACCGGATCGTCGCCGATATGCGCAGCGTGATGGAGGAATATGACGAGCGGCTGCTGATCGGCGAGATCTACCTGCCACTCGAACGGCTGATGGACTATTACGGCGAGGGCGGGAGCGGGGTGCACCTGCCCTTCAATTTCCAGCTGATCCAGACCGACTGGCACGCCCAAAAAGTCGCCGCACTGGTCGCCGAATACGAAGCAGCCATACCTGAGGACGGCTGGCCCAACTGGGTGCTAAGCAATCACGATCAGCCGCGCATCGCCGCCCGCACCGGCGAGCGGCAGGCGCGCAACGCCGCGTTGCTGCTGCTCACCCTGCGCGGCACCCCGACGCTCTATTATGGCGAGGAGATCGGCATCGGCGACGTGGAAATCCCACCCGGTCGCATCCAGGACCCGTGGGCGAAACAGGAGCCCGAAACCAGCCGCAACCGCGACAAGGCCCGCACCCCGATGCAATGGTCGAGCAAGCCCCACGCCGGCTTCTCCACCACCGAACCCTGGCTGCCGCTGAGCGCAGACTGGCAGCGCCGCAACGTCGCCGCGATGACAGGGGAGGGCAGCTCGATGCTCGAACTTCACCGCTCGCTGTTGCACCTGCGGCGCCAACACACCGCCCTCAGCACCGGCGACTACCGCCAGCTCTCCGTGGCCGACGACACCTTCACCTTCGAACGCTGCGACGCACAAGCGCGATTTGCGGTGCTGCTGAACTTCGCTTCCGAACCGCGTGAGGTGGCCTTGCACCCGGCTTACGAGGGCGGTGCGATCCTGTTTTCGACCGATGCAAAACGCACCGGCGCGGCCAACGCGCCGTTCACGCTCGGCCCCGATGAAGGGGTCATCATCCAGGGAGATCCGCCATCATGATCGAGCAGCGCTGGTACAAGAACACAATCATCTACTCCCTCGCGCTCGACAGCTTCCTCGATTCCAACGGCGACGGGATCGGCGATTTCGGCGGCCTTTTGAAGCGGCTCGACTATCTGCAAGGCCTCGGCGTCGGTGCCGTATGGGTGATGCCGTTCCACCCTTCGCCCCGGCGCGATCATGGCTACGACGTGGCCGATTATTACGGCATCGATCCGCGCTACGGCACACTGGGTGATTTCGTCGAGTTCACCCACGCCTGCCGCACTCGCGGGATGCGGGTGATGATGGACCTGGTGCTCAACCACACGTCAGACCAGCACCCCTGGTTTCAAGCGGCCATCGAAGACCCCGAAAGCCGCTACCGCGAATTCTACATCTGGGCCGACAAGAAGCCTAAGAACGCGCACGAAGGCATGGTATTCCCGGGCGTGCAGGACAGCACCTGGACCTTCAGCAAAAAGGCCAAGGCGTGGTATTACCACAAGTTCTTCGAGTTCCAGCCCGATCTCAACATCGCCAACCCGCAGGTCCAGTCCGAACTGCTCAAGATCGTCGGGTTTTGGCTGGAGGCAGGGGTCTCCGGCTTTCGGCTGGACGCGGTGCCGTTTCTGATCGCCGCCGACGAAAAGCATCCGAGCGATGCCGAGCCGGCCTTCGATTTCCTGCGCCGCATCCGCGAACTGGCGCAATGGCGTAAGGGCGATGCGGTGTTCCTGGCCGAGGCCAATATCCCGCCCGAGGATTGCATCAAATATTTCGGCGAGTCGGGCGATCGGCTGCACATGATGTTCAACTTCCCCGTCAACCAGACGCTGTTCTACGCGCTTGCCAGCAACGACACCGGTCCGCTGCGCGAGAAGCTGGAGGCCAGCCGTGATCTGCCGCAGACCGCGCAATGGGCGCATTTCCTGCGCAACCACGACGAGCTGGATATCGGCCGCCTACCCGACGATCAGCGCGCGGCGGTGTTCGCCGCCTTCGGCCCGGAGGAGCACATGCAGCTTTACGATCGCGGCATCCGCCGCCGGCTGGCGCCGATGCTGGGCGGCGACCGGCGCCGGCTGGAACTGGCCTACAGCCTGATGCTGACCATGCCCGGAACCCCGGTGATCCGCTATGGCGACGAAATCGGCATGGGCGACGATCTCGACCTGCCCGAGCGCGAGGCCGGCCGCACCCCGATGCAATGGTCGGGCGAGCGCAACGGCGGCTTCTCCCCGAGCGATGATCCGGTGCGCCCGCCGATTGCGGAGGGGCCCTACGGCTTCCAGACGGTCAACGTCGCCCGCCAGCGCGCCCAGGAAGGGTCGCTGCTCAATTGGACCGAGCGGATGCTGCGGATGCGCAAGGAACTGCCCGAACTCGGCCACGGCAGCTTCACCATCTTGCCCGCCCCGGCGCACGTCCTCGCCATGTGCTATGAATTCGAGGACAACCTCTCCGTTTTTGTCCACAATCTGGCGGAAGAGCGGATCGACCTCAAGATCGAGCAGCTGCCGCAGGATTGCGCGCAACGCCCCCTCGTCTGCCTGCAGACCGATCACGAGATCCGCCCCGATGCGGAGGGCTGTTACGATCTGGTGCTGGAGCCCAGCGGCTACAAATGGTTCCGCCTGGGCGGGCTGGAAGACATGATCGAGGGCGATGAGCCGCAAGCGGATCGGCCGCGTAAAGGCTAGCCGCCGGTCGCCTTGTGTGGCTCGTAGTACCGCCCCATGAGCGCCGAAAGCACATCCCGCGAGCCGCAGGGGCAGGGCGATAGAGACAGGTCCACAGCGCCTGCGACATCATCCCCGCAGGCTGCGCGTTCTGGCCGCGCGGCAGAAGCGGGTACAGATCGTGGGTGCGGTGCTGGCGATCGGCAAACGCAGCTTGGGCCTCTAGCTGCTGCTCCCCGCACTGCTGGAGATCAGTCCGCTCGGCGCGGCGGTGGTGCGCCGCCGCCCGCGACCGGCAGAAAACATTTGACCGCCGCGCCTCTCCCAGCGACCTGCACAGCCGATGGCTCCGCTCACACCGATCCCGCTTTCCAGCCCGCCGGCGCAACTCGGCGCCCAATTGGGTGCCGCCTTCGAGGAGCATGGCTTCGCGGTGGTCAGCGAGCACGGCATCCCTCCCGAACTGATCGCGGAGGCCGATAAGCAGGCGAGGGCGCTGTTCGCGCTGCCGGAGCCGGTGCGGCGAAGCTACCACCAGCCCGGCGGCGGCGGCGCGCGCGGCTACACGCCGTTCGGGGCGGAGCGGGCCAAGGGCGCGCAGGTGCATGATCTCAAGGAGTTCTGGCACATCGGCCGCGATCTGCCCCCGGGTGATCCGCTCGAGCCCTTCATGGCGCCCAACGTCTGGCCCGCCGAGCTGCCCGCTTTCCACGAGACCTTCACACGCCTCTTCGCCGCCTTCGATGAATGCGGGGGGCAGATCCTTTCGGCCATCGCGCTGCATCTGGGCCTCGCGCCCGATCATTTCGACGCCAGCGTGGAGCAGGGCAATTCGGTGCTGCGGCTACTGCATTACCCCCCGGTGGAAGGCGCCGCCGAGGGGGCGGTGCGCGCCGCCCCGCATGAGGATATCAACACCATCACCCTGCTGCTCGGCGCGGAGGAGGCGGGCCTGGAGCTGCTGACCCGCGATGGGCGCTGGCTGGCGATCACCCCGCCGCCCGGCGCGCTGGTGGTGAATATCGGCGACATGCTCCAGCGCCTCACCGCGGGCCGCCTGCGCTCAACCACGCACCGCGTCGTCAATCCGGCCGGCCCGGCGGCGCAGCGCTCGCGCTACTCGCTGCCCTTCTTCCTGCACTTCCGCCCGGATTTCATGATCGTGCCAATCGGAGAGGGTGGGGAGCCGCCGATCACCGCGCACGATTACCTGATGCAGCGCCTGCGCGAGATCAACCTCGCCTAGCGCGATCCGCCGCTATTGCGCCGGCTCGTCCAGATAGCCGCCGCCCAGCAGCAGCAGGATCTTCACGTCGATCCCGTGCCCCTGCGCGCGGTGCTCGGCCACCACTTCGACGACGCGCGCCAGCGGCACGCGGTGCACGGTAATCGACTCGCTCTCGGTGCCGCCGCCGTCGCTGACGCGGGTGAGCCCGGTCGCCTTCACCAGCGTGAAGCTTTCGGAAAGCATGCCGGGGGAGGAGAGGAATTCACCCAGCACCTCCCATTGCGCGGCGCGATAGCCGGTCTCCTCCTCCAGTTCACGCCGCGCGCTTTCCAGAGCGCCCTCGCCATCGGTCTCGTCGCCGATCAGCCCGGCGGGCAGCTCCAGGCACCAGCGCTGCGAGGGCACGCGATATTGCTCCACCAGGATCACCGTGCCGGCATCCAGCGCCAGGATCACCGCCGCATGGATGCCGCGCGTGCGCCCCGCATATTCCCACCGGCCGCGCCGCCGGGCGGTGACGAACTCACCGCTCCACTCGATGATCTCCGGCGCATTCGCCTCGGGCGGGAGCGGGCGCCCGGCATCGCCCGGCTTCACAGGTGGGCTCACAATTCGATCAAGCGATCGGGCAATTCGTTGCGCTCGCCGTCCTGTCGCGGCAGGTGCTCGGCCAGCACCGCACCCACGCGCTCGATCGCGGCGATCATCCCCTCGGTGATGCGCCCCTGCTTCAGCTCGGCCAGCATCGCCACCATCGCCTCGCCCCAGGTCTCGTCGGGCACCAGGCTGGCAATCGCCTCATCGGCCACGATCTCGGCCCGGTGCTCCTGCATCGACAGGTAGATCAGAATGCCGGTGTGGCCCTCGGTGCGCCGCTCGGCGCCTACCTTGAACAGGTCGATCGCGCGGTTCTCCGCCCGGTCGGTCTTGATCCGAGCAGGGACGAGGGCGAAACGGATCGCCGGCACCATCTGCACCGCCAGCACCAGCAGGAAGGTGGCGATGCCGATCGCCGCCGCAGCCGCGAAGATGCCCGGCGCCTCCCATGCCACGTTCCAGCCCCCGTGCAGCGGCGCCAGCGCGTTCAGCACCGGATCCGCCACGAAGGGTAACAGCGCTAGCACCAGAAAGGCCAGCAGCGCGGCCCAGGCCAGCGCCACGTCGGTATAGCCGTCAGAGCGATCGGCGATGATGGTCACGATCTCGCCCGAGCTGCGCCCCTCGGCTGCGGCCACCGCCGCGCTGATGCGAGCGTGTTCCTCTGCGTTGAGATAGGCCATCGCGCCCGAGCGCCTACCAGCTGCCCGAGGCGCCACCGCCGCCGGACATGCCCCCGCCAAAGCCGCCGAAGCCGCCCCCGCCGCCACCTCCGAAGCCGCCACCGCCACCTCCGAAGCCGCCCCCGCGAGAAGCCGCACCCACCGCGCTGCCGATCGCATGCCACAGCAGCACATTACCCACCGTGCGCGCCGCGCCATAGCGGCGATGCGGCCGCCCGCCACGCCCGCGCCCGAACAGGAACATGAAGCCCAGGATCATCGCGCCCCAGAACACCGCGCCCATGATCGTGCTGGCGCCCGGCCCACCCTGCCGCGCAGCCCCGGCGCGCTCGGCCGCCGCCGCGGCCTCGGCCACCGCCGCGGCATCCTCGGGCGAGCGGTTCAGCTGCGTGATCAGCGTATCGACACCCGCCCCAATCCCGCCGGCAAAATCGCCCTGCCGGAAGCGCGGGGTAATCTCCTCGCGGATGATCCGCCCCGAAAGAATGTCGGTCACATAAGGAGTCAGGCCGTAGCCGACCTCGATCCGGACCGCGCGCTCTTGCGGGGCGACCAGCAGCAGCAGCCCCTGGTCGCGCGCCTCGCCGCCGATGCCCCATTCGGCGAACAGATCGGCGGCATAGCGCTCGATCGTCTGCCCCTGCAGGCTGGGCACGGTGGCGATGATGATCGCCCGCCCGGTCTGCGCATTATAGGCCCGCAACCGTTGTGCGAGCGCCGCCTCCTCGGCCGGGGGCAGCAACTGTGCCTGGTCGAGGATCGGCCCCGCAGGCCGCGCCGGAAAGTCCTGCGCCGACGCCGGCCCTGACACCAGCACTCCGGCCAACATCACCAGCGCAGCCAGCCATGCCAGCAGCCGTTCCAAAGGTGCGGTCACGGTGGCTCAGTTCGTCGCAGCGGCGGGTGCCCGCGTCGTCCCGACATTGTCGTTCGCCGGCGCGGCCGCACGGGCGCCGCCGCCCATGTCACCGAAATCGACCGTCGGCGCCATGTCGGAACCCGGCGCCGCCTGGAATGGAATCCTCGGCTCGGCCCCGTGTACCACCTTCGCGCCGATGATCGAGGGGAAGGTGCGGATCTCGGTATTATAGTCCTGCACCGTCTCGTTGTAGCGAATGCGTTCCACGTTGATCTGGTTCTCCGAACCCTCGATCGCGGTCATCAGATCGGCGAAGCGCGGCTGGCTCTGCAGCTGCGGATAGGCCTCCACCACCGTGCGCAGCTGGCCCATCGCCTGGGTCAGCTGGTTCTGCGCCTCCTGGAAGCGCTGGAACTCGGCCGGATTGGAAAGATCGTCGGAGGTGATGTTGATCGAGGTGGCGCGGGCGCGCGCATTGGTCACCTCGGTGAGGATCTGGCTCTCCGACCCGGCCGCCCCGCGCACGGTGGAAACCAGGTTGGGGATGAGATCGGCGCGGCGCTGGTACGCGCTCTGGACGTTGGCCCATTGCGCGTTCACCGCCTCTTCCTTGGTGGGCACCGAATTGATGCCGCACCCGGCAAGCGGTGCGGTGAGCGACAGCGCGGCAACGGCCAGCAGGCCTTTTCGCATCGCGGAGCGGATCGAAGCAGAGATGGTCACGGCGGCTGATTCCCTGTGAAAGGCGTCACTGTGTTACGCCGATAGCACACGCGCGCCCCGGTGCAAGCGGGCAGGCTTGCCGCGGCGCAGCGATGCGCTAATCAAAGGCGCAAGCAGGCGAGGGGGGTAAGCGCGTGTTCCTGGAATTCAAGAAATTCATCGCCCGGGGCAACGTGCTCGATCTGGCGGTGGGCGTGATCATCGGCGCTGCCTTCGGCCGGATCGTCACCTCGATGACGGAAAGCATCATCATGCCGCTGATCGGCTGGATCTTCGGCGATGTGGATTTCTCCAATTGGTTCGTCCTCCTGGGCGAGATCCCGCTTGGCTACAGCGGAGACCGCGGCAATTACGCGCAGCTGAAACAAGCCGGCGTGGCGATGATCGGCTATGGCGATTTCGCCACCCAGCTGGTCGATTTCCTGATCATCGCCTTCGCGCTGTTCCTGCTGCTCAAGGTCGTGAACCAGATGCTCGATGAAATGCAACGCAAACAGCGCGACACGATGGATAGCTCAACCAACCCCGAGATCCCGACAGACCCGCAGCTCGATGTGCTGAAGCAGATACTGGCCGAACTGCGGGCGGGCGGCTCGCTCACAGCCGCACCGCTCCCCACGCCGCCGAAAGCCCCGCCAACACCCTGAGCCGCGCCCCTTCACAAGCTTTGCGCTTGCGCCTATATCGGCTTCGCCGGCTTCGGCCGGCTATGGTGATAAAGTGCATTGTGCAATAGACGCAGCGGACCCGGGGGCAGTACCCGGCGGCTCCACCACAATCCCCGGGAAATCGGGTGTTCTGACGGGGCCGAACTAGGATCGACGTGTGTTCAAAGACAGTGTTTTTGCCCGGGCTGAGTAACCCGTTAAAGGCTCAAAACCCACAAGTGCCAACGACAACGAAGCACTTGCTCTCGCCGCGTAACCTGACGGCCTAACGGCCTGATCTTACAAAGCTATGAGCACGGTTCGGACCGAACCGGGTAACAGAATCGGAAACCGGGGGCCCGGGGCGCGCCCAGCAACAGAAGCGCCCCACCTCTCCCAGAGTCGATCTCCGGCGCGGTGTCGCGCGAGGGCCGCTATATTAGAGCCGGGTTCGCGTTCGGCATCAACGGCGGCAGACCTGCAAAAGACCGGCGGCCGCGATGCGCATTCGCGTTTCAGATCGATGACCGATACCAGACCCGCAATCAAAGGCGGGACAGAAGCTCGGTCTTCTTCCCGGTGAACTCCTCGTCGGTGAGGATCCCCTTTTTCGAGCAACTCCGCAAGTTTTCTGATCTGGTCGACGATCATGTTCGTCAGTTCGGCAATCTTCGCCGCTCCAGTCGCGAAGTCTCCGAAGGTTCGTTCATGCCCCGATCTCTTGGTACGATCCTAGAGGCTGGGATCATACCAGCACTTCAAAGCGTCCTCACGCAACGTCAGTAGGGGCTGATGTCGTTCTTCCACCCACCGCCATTCCAACCCTCTACTCGCGGGCACTCGCCTTGGCCGCCTCCGCCGCCTCCCGCTCGTAACGCAGCGCGTCGAGGATCTTCGCTCCGCCGAGGAACACCGCGCCCGAGCACGCCAGCAGCAGCAGCCAGCCGCCGATGCCGGGGAACTGCTCCAGATAGGCGGAGCCGCGCTGCATGGCGCCCATCGCCAGCGCGAAAATCACCAGAAGGGCCTCGCCCCGCGTCTTGATGATGAACAGCCGCGCAACTTTGTCGAGCATCCCGGGCGCCTTTCCTTCAGGCCGCTAACCTGCGCCACCGGCGCGCCCCGCGCCACCGCCATGCCGCCATCATCCCGACGCGGGACAGCTCAGGCGAGTTCCTCCAGCCCTAGCGCCGCCAGCAGGTGCCCCCGCGCCGCCGCCACACTTTCCGCCAGCGCCGCATCGCCCAGATCGGTCGGGTCGATCTGCTCGGGCCAGTAACGCGCCACCACCTGCTCGATGCGTTCGGCTTTGGCCTCGTCCAGCAGGAAGCGCGGGTCGATCGTGGCAGGATCGGCCACCACCCGCAGCCGCAGGCAGGCCGGCCCGCCGCCGTTGGCCATGGATTGGCGCACATCCACTGGCACCACCCGGCCAATCGGCCCGCCCGAAGCCACCAGCTCGTCCAGCCAGCCGCTCACCGCTGCGCTCTCGCTGGCCTCGCCCGGCACCACCAGCGCCATCGTGCCATCGCCCGGCAGCGTTACCAGTTGCGCATTGAACAAATAGCTGCGCACCGCCTCGGCAAGGCTGACGCGGCTCTCCGGCACCTCGATGATCGTCGCTTCGGGCAGGCGCTCGCGGATCGCGGCATAGGTCGCGGCCGGATCGGCAAAGGCGCGCTCGTGGCACAGCAGCACCGGCCCGTTCGCCACCGCGACCACGTCGTTGTGGAACGCGCCCGCCGCAATCGCTTCGGGCGCCTGCTCGACGAACAGCGTGCGCGCCGGATCGAGCCCGTGAGCGCTCGCCACCGCCCGGCTCGCCTGCTCGCTCTGGCGCGCCGGAAAGCGCGTGCCGCCAGCGCCCTCTCGCGAGCGGCCATAAACGAACAGCTCCACCCCCGGCTCGTCATGCGCCAGGGCCAGCCGCATGTGGTTCGCCGCGCCCTCATCGCCGAATTCGGCCGCCACCGGCCCATGCACCGCGAAATGCCGGCTGTCGCCAAAGGCCAGCTCCAGCTGCCGCAGCGTATCGGGCAATTCGTGCGAGCGGTGCGGCATGGTGACGAGGTTGGCGACGGTCAGGTGGCAGCGCCCATCGGCCGTATCGGGGGCGGGGGAGACCGTGGCCGCATTGGCCGCCCACATCGCGCTCGCCGACCAGGCCGCCGCCAGCAGCCCGCGATCCACCGCTCCGTCGCCACTGTGCTCCGCCAACCATCGCGCATTGGGCCTCGGCAGCGGCAGGAACACGCCCTGCGCGAGCCCCAGCGCCATATTCGCGCGCATCTTGACCAGCCCCTGCAACGCCGCGGCGCGTGGGTACGAGGGATCACCCGCATGCTGGGTGGCCGCCAGATTGCCCAGGCTCAGCCCGGCATAATTGTGGCTCGGCCCGACGATCCCGTCAAAATTGATCTCGGTCAGCCTCACCGCGGCACGCTCCACACCACATCCCCCTCGCTAACGCGGAGCAGTTCCGCCGCCCGCGAGTCGATCGCCACGCCGCCATCGTGCATCGCCCGCGCGCCGAAGCAGCAGCGGAAATCGCCCAGCCGCCCCGCCGCCAGCAGCGCCTTCTCGCCAATCTCCAGCGCCGTTTCCACCACCGGCGCAGCAACGGCCCCGCGGATGCTCGCCACCGCATCCGTGCGCGCGATCATCGTCGGCCCGCCGTCGAAAATGTCGATGAACCCCTCATAGGCAAAGCCCTCGTTCTCCAGCATCCGCATCGCCGCGCGGCCGGTGGGATGGGGCAGGCCGATCACTTGGGCGGCGCTTTCGGGCAGCATGGCGGTGTAGACCGGGTGCTTGGGCATCAGATCGGCGATGAACTGGTTGCCGTTCAGCGCATTGAAGCTGTCCGCCTCCTGGAAGCTCATGCCGAAGAAGCGCCCGCCCACAGCGTCCCAGAAGGGCGATCCGCCGCGCTCGTCGATGATCCCGCGCAGCTCGGCGAGGATGCGCTGGCCGAAGCGCGCCCGATGCCCGGCAACGAACAGATAGCGGCTGCGCGCCAGCAACAGGCCCAGCCCGCCCGCGCGCTGCGATGGGTGCAGGAACAGCCCGCCCACCTCGCTCGCACCCTCCAGATCGGTGACCAGGCTCAGCAGCTCGGCGCGCACCGTGCGCTGCAATTCGCGCGAATGCTGGGTGTGGAGTGTGAGGCGGTAGGAATAGAACGGCCAGTTCTGCCCCACCTGCGTGAACAGCTGGCCTGTCCCGCGGACTTCGCCGGTCTCGGTATTCTCGAGCACCAGCACGAACAGCTCGTCTTTCAACTGGTCTTGCGCTACCTGGCAAGCCGCCTGCGAGCGCTCGAGCTTGGCGGCCAGCGAGCCACGGTCCGGCGGCAGGTTGGTGAAGCCACCGCCGGTCAGCTTGGCCATTTCGTACATGGGTTGCAGGTCGCTTGCGGTGGCGGTGCGGACCACGAAGCTCATGGCTTCATCCCGCTTGCCAGCCGATGCAACACCAATGTGGAAAGCCGCGCGCGCTCTACCAGCGAGGGGACAATCAGGAACTCGTCCGCCGAATGGATCGCTCCCCCGCGCACCCCCATCGTATCGACCACCGGTACGCCAAGCGCCGCAATGTTGTTGCCGTCACACACCCCGCCGGTGTTCCGCCAGCCGAAATGCTGGCCGAGATCCGCACCCGCCCGCTGCACCAGCTGGAACAGGTCCTGCGCCCCTTCATCCACCGGCTTGGGCAGGCGGGAGATCCCGCCGTGAACCCGCAGAACGACCTCATGAGCGGCCTCGAGTTCGGCTATCAGGCCCTGCAGCCGGATGGCGAAATCCTCGCCGGCCGCACTCGTCTTCGGGCGGATGTTGAACCGCAGCAGAGCATGGTCGGGCACCACATTATTGGCCGCGCCGCCCTCGATCCGCGCCGGGTTGATCGAAAGCTCCCCATGTTCCAGGCGCTTCAGCCGCACCGCCAATTCGGCCGCCGCGACCAGCGCATTGCGCCCCTCCTGCGGGTTGCGCCCCGCATGGGCGGAGCGGCCGCTGACCACCACCGCATAGTTTCCGCTGCCCCCACGCGCATGGGCAAGCGTGCCATCGGGCGCGGTGGCCGGCTCGTAAGTCAGCGCCGCCGCCTTGCCGCGCGCCAGTTCCGCGATCAGCCCGGCGGAGGCAAGCGAGCCCGTCTCCTCATCGGCGTTGATCATCACATCGTAGCCGACGTCGCCGGATAAGTTGCTGACCTCAAACGCTTTCAGCGCCTCGAGCAGTACGCTCAGCCCTCCCTTCATGTCGGCCGCGCCCGGCGCGTTGAGCGTCTCCGCATCGAGCCAGCGAGCCCCCTGAAACGGGTGATCTGCGCCGAAGACCGTGTCCATATGCCCGGTCATCAGGAAGCGCCTACCAGCCTCGGGGCGGACGCGCAGCACCAGATGGCGGCCGTGCTCCTGCGCGATCTCCTGCCCGGCCGCATCAAGCGCGGTGACCGGCGCCGGCTCCACCAGCGCGATCTCGCCCGGCAGCACGGCAAAGGCATCGGCCAGCGCGCCCGCCTGCTGCGAAAGCCCGGCCAGATTGCCGGTACCGCTGTTAATCGCGCACCAATCCTGCGTCCGAGCGAGCAGGGCGCCGGCATCGATCGGGTCGATTACTGCACGCTCGTTGTGGGTCAGCATTTCCATGCCCCGTGACCTAGCCGCTCGGTCGCCGCTGTCCAAGTGCGCCCTTCTGAACGACCCGCGATCGCGCCGGATGCAGCAACGCCGCCGGTCGCTAAACCGGCGGCGTTCATTGCCCCCTCAAGGAAAGCAATCAGTTGTAGGTGACGGTCAGGGCCCTGCGGCGGCGGCGGCGGCGGATGGTGGCGCCGAGCGCACCGGCGCCCAGGCCCAGAACCGCCCAGGTGGCGGGCTCGGGAACCGAGCCACCGCCCGACAGGCGGAACATCGCCGAAGTTCTCGGGCCATCCTCACCACTGCTGGAAACGTCGCTGGGGGCACCCGCCGCTTCTACCGGCGCGCGATCTCCCGGAGACAGCGGCGCCGCCCCCGCGCTCGACGCCCCGAGAGCTGCCGCCGCCAGCGCTCCCACGACAATCGATTTGCTCTTGAGATCCATCATAAACTCCCTCTGCGCCCGCGCACACCACAGAACGGCGCGCGGCGGTCCGCTAAATTTCCAAATCTGACAGGACCCACCCACGATCGTATCATCGCCGCGTAAGGTCCGAACCTTAAGATCCGCAGGCCTGACGGGCAAACACTGAATGGTGCGCTGCACAATCGGTTCCCGCGGATCCGCTCTGGACTCCGGCACATGGCTTAACAGTGAACCGCCCCGCCGGGTGCTGTTCAGCTGGAGAGCAGGCGCGCCAGATCCACGAAGGTGGCGATGGGCAGCGTCTCCGCACGGCGCTGCGGGTCGATCCCCAACGCCTCCAGCGCCCCCACAGCACCGGGCATGCTTTTCAGGCTCTGCCGCAACATCTTGCGACGCTGGCCGAATGCGGCGGCGGTGAGGCGCTCCAGCGTAGCCGCGTGCACGCCGTCTGGTGCGGAAGTTGGCGCGAGATGCACCACCGCGCTCATCACCTTGGGGGGCGGGGTAAAGGCGCTGCGGTGCACCTTCAGCGCCAGTACGGGCCGCGCCCGCCACTGGGCGAGAATGGCGAGCCGGCCATAGGCATCGCCGTCCGGCGTGGCGACGATCCGCTGCGCCACCTCCTGCTGGAACATCAGCGTCAGCGAGGTCCACTGCGGCGGCCAATGCTCGCCACCCAGCCAGCGCGTGAACAGCGCGGTGCCGATATTGTAGGGCAGATTGCCGGCGACGGCATGGGGCTCGCCCATCAGCGCATCGTGGTCGAGCGCCAGCGCATCGCCCTCGATCACCCTCAGCCGGCCCGGAAATACTTCGGCCAGTTCGGCCAGCGCTGGCAGGCAGCGGCGGTCCATCTCGATCGCCGTCACCCGCGCGCCGGCCCGCAGTAGCGCGCGGGTGAGCCCGCCGGGCCCGGGCCCGATTTCCAACACAGCGCGGCCCTCCAGCGGCCCCGAGATCGCGGCGATGCGCGCCAGAAGCTGCTCGTCGAATAGGAAGTTCTGCCCCAGCGCCTTGGTCGCCGAAAGCCCATGGCGCGCGACCACTTCACGCAACGGCGGGAGCGGCGGGGCCATCGCGCGGCCTCAGCGCGCCTGCGAGGCAGCGCGCCGCGCAGCCATCGCGCCGGCCATGCGGATCGCGGCGATGGTCGCGCCCGCGTCGGCCAGCGCCCGCCCGGCAATGGCGAAGGCGGTGCCATGATCGGGCGAGGTCCGCACGATCGGCAGGCCGACTGTCACATTGACCCCTTGGTCGAACTCCAGCGCCTTCAGCGGCACCAGCGCCTGATCGTGATACATGGCGATCGCCACGTCATAGGTGGCGCGCATTCGGGGCGCGAACAGCGAATCCGCCGGGTGCGGCCCGCTGGCGTCGATCCCGGCAGCCCGCAGCGCGGCGATGGCGGGGGCGATGATGTCGATCTCCTCGCGGCCCATGCGCCCATTCTCTCCGGCATGGGGGTTGAGCCCGCAGACCGCCAGCCGGGGCTCGGCGATCCCGAAATCCCGCCGCAACGCCTGCGCGACAATGGTGCACCGCCGCTCGATCAGCGCGGCACTCAGCCGGCCGGGCACCTCGGCTAGCGAACAGTGAACGGTGATCGGCACGGTGCGCAGGGTCGGGCCCGCGAGCATCATCACTGCGTCTTCGGCCGGTACCCCGCAGGCTGCGGCGACGAACTCGGTCTGCCCGGGATGGTCGAAGCCGATCCCGGCCAGCGCAGCCTTGGCGACCGGCCCGGTAACCAGCCCGCCCGCTCGCCCCTCCACCGCCAGCCCCGTCGCCCGCTTGAGCGAGGCGAGGGCGAGGCGCGCCCCGTCCGCATCGGGCAAGCCCGGGCGATAAGCGCCATCCTCACCCTCAAGAACCGGGAGCGCCGACGAGAACACCCCAGCCGCTTCCGCCGGCTCGGCAATCGAGTGGATCGGCAGGGGGGGACC
>PPFU01000682.1_pt1 | contig 24732 bp, 19 predicted proteins | sample 1535991 | NCBI WGS metagenome assembly PPFU01 (sample SAMN04901290, study PRJNA319586) | Hypolithon metagenome, whole genome shotgun sequencing project. | isolation source: Antarctic Hypolithon | place: Antarctica: Miers Valley | collected 2014
CCCCGCGATCACGCGCTCCTCCGGCGTCTCTGGTTCCGGCGAAACCTCCAGCGCCTCCCCCGCCCGCCCCGTCGCGATCAGCGCCTCCGCCAGCTCCCGCTCCGCCGCGCGCCGTTCCCCCGCGGGAGGATTTTCCGCCAGGAAAGCTCGCAGCTTCACCACCGCTACCGCCGGCACCAGTGGAGCTCCAAGAACCGGAACCCGGGAAATTTCCTCCGCCGCCCCCGTCGCGAGCGCGACGCACGCCATCATCGCGCACCAAAGTTTCTGCATCGGCATCAGATACCCCCAGACCCCCGCGCCAGCAAGCGCGCGGCAGTCACATCGCAAGACTCAGCGCGACTCTGAGGGTCCCGCCCGCTCGCGGCGCGGTGGGTTTCTTTTCGCCGCCGGAATGCGGTTGGCAGCCGCCGATGGCCAGCTACGTTCCCCGCGTGATGCCTGTCCGCCGCCAACGATGCATCGCGCGTGTTTGCCTGTACTTGGCGGTGCTTCTTTCCGGCACATGGCCGCTGGCGGCCCGCGCGCAGGTCATCGGAAAACCGGACGACTTCAACTTTGCCTCGGACACCGCTCCGAACGCCACCGTGCGCGCTCTCGTCGTCCAGCCGGACGGGAAAGTGTTCGTCGCCGGTGATTTCTCGGCGATCGGAGCGACGGCGCGCGGAGGCATCGCCCGCTTCAACCCGGATGGCACACTCGACACCGCTTTTGCCGCCAGCGCGGGCGCGAACGGCCCGGTGCGCGCCATGTCGCTCCAGAGCGACGGCAAAATCATCATCGGCGGGGAGTTCACGACCTTCGACGGTGAGCCCCGAAATCGCATTGCCCGGCTCCGTCTGGATGGCACCTTGGACGCGACTTTCAATCCGGGAACGGGCGCGAACGACACGGTGCATGCGGTGGCCCTCCTCGGCGACGCGGTCATCATCGGCGGAGAATTCACGGCAGTAAACGACCTGGCGCGCGGACGCCTGGCCCTGCTCGCCTCCGATGGCGCAGTGGATCCCGTCTTTAATGCCGGCGCCGCCGGGGCGGATGGCGCCGTCCACGCGGTGGCGTCTTCGGCCAGCGGCGCGCTCTACGTCGGGGGAGCGTTCAAGCATTTCAACGGCTCGGTGCGCAGCCGGCTGGCGAAAGTCGACTCATGGAACGGCGCGCTGGACCCCGACTTCGGAGCCAACGGCGCCGGGCCGAATGCGCCGGTGCATGCGCTGGCTTTGCAAAGCAACGACTTCTCCCCGACCACCGCCTCGGTCTTCGTCGGCGGCGAATTCACCCACGTCGCCGACCTCGCGCAAGCGCGGCTGGCGCTGGTGCGCGGCGACACCGGCGCGGCTAATCCCGCCTTCACGCTGGCCGCCGATGGGCCCGTCCGCGCGTTTGCCATCCAGCGGCTCGGCGAATCGATCGAACTCGTCGTCGGTGGCGATTTCACCCAGATCAACTCCACCTCCCGGCCCGGTGTGGCCCGGCTGGTGAGCGCCGGCAGCCCCGGTGATCCTTCTCCGGCGCAATGGAGCCTCGACCCCACATTCGATCCAGGCACGGGTCCGTCCGGTCCGGTCCTCTGCCTCGGCGCGGAGTCCGATGGGAAGACGCTGCTCGGCGGCGCGTTTCTCACCATCGACGACCGGCAGCGCCCGCGCCTCGCCCGGCTCTATGGCACCGGCGGCAGCGTCCCGCCCTCCGCTCCTGGCGCCCCCGTCGTCGGCCCGGGCACCGATCAGCGGTTGATCGTCGTCTGGTCCGCGTCAGCCTACTCCTCCGGCACGCGCATCGAGCGCAGCCCGGACGGTGTGAACGACTGGGTGCAAGTATCTACCGACCCCGCGCCCCCCTACCCGTTCCTCGACGGCCCCGGGCTCGAGGCGGCGACCGGCTATTCCTACCGCGTGCGCGCCTACAGCACGAACGGAGTCGGCGCGCCCTCCCCCGCGGTCAGCGCGATGACGCTCCCCGCGCCGTGGTCTTTCGCCGGCGCGGCGGACGCACCCTTCCACGCGGGCGTGGCCGGCAGCGTGAACTCGTCGGTCTATGCCAGCGCCATCCAGCCCGATGGAAAAATTCTCCTCGGCGGCAGTTTCACTGCCACGGTCGGCCAGGCGACGCGGAGGAATCTCGTCCGCCTGAACCCGGACGGCACGCCGGACGCAAGTTTCATCACCGGCTCCGGGCCGAACAACTCCGTCGAGGCGATCGCCGTGCAGCCCGACGGGCGCATCCTCATCGGCGGCTATTTCACCAGCGTGGATGGCGTGACCCGGCTCCGCCTCGCCCGGTTGAGCGCGGGCGGCAGCCTCGACCTGGCGTTCGTTCCCGCGAGCATCCCCTCCTTCTCTTTGAAAAGTATCGTCGTCCAGCCGGACGGGCGCATTCTCATCGCGGGCAGCTTCTCCACCGTTCGCGGTCTCTCCCGCAACGGCATCGCGCGGCTCCACTCGAATGGATCGCTGGACTTGTCGTTCGATCCGGGCACCGGGTTGAGCTTCTCTAATGGCTACACGCTCGGTCTGCAGCCGGACGGGAAAATCGTCGTCGGCGGTTTTTTCCAATCGGTCAACGGCATCGCGCGCGGCAACATCGCCCGCCTCCACGCGGACGGAACCCTCGACGACACCTTCGCCACCAGCGGCACCGACGGCTGGATCGAGTCGCTGCGAGTGATGCCCGATGGGCGCATCGTGATCGCCGGGCCTTTTTCCACATACGCCCAGGTGCCACGCCGCGGCGTCGCGCGCCTGAAAGCCGACGGCACCCTCGACCCGTCGTTCGATCCCGGCACGGGCGTCGAGAGTGGCTGGGCCTACGCCGTCGCCGTCCAGCCGGATGACGGGGTGATCCTCGGCGGTTGGTTCAGAGTCGTGCGCGGCGTCCCCCGCCTGCGGCTGGCCCGCCTCCGCGCCGACGGGACGCTGGACGACACTTTCCAGCCCGGCCTCGGCGCGAATCGAGACGTGAGAACGCTCACCCTCCAGCGGGACGGCAAGATCATCGCCGGCGGGTTATTCACCAAAATAAACGACACGGCCGCTCCCTACGTCGCCCGCCTCCTCGGCGACGGCGGCAACCTGCCCCCCGCCGCGCCCGCTCTTCTCACAGGCAGCGCGCTCTCTGACAGCGCCGTCTCGCTCGCGTGGAATGACGTCTCCTACGAGAGCGCTTACATCGTCGAACGACTCGATGCCGGCGATTGGGCGGACGTCGCCGCGACCGGCCCGGACGTGACGACCGTGAGCATCGGCAATCTCGCTCCCGGCATGGCCCACTCCTTCCGCGTCCGCGCCCGCGGCACCTACGGCGATTCCGCCCCCTCGCCCATCGCGCTCGTCACCACGCGCACCGCCTACGCGCAGTGGAAACTCGACCATGACCTGCCCGCCGACGCCCCGGACGACGGCGACGCGGACGCCGACGGTCTATGGAACCTCCTCGAATACGCGCTGGACACCGACCCGCGCGCCGCCACCGCCGCCGACGCGCGCCCCCGCGCGCTTGTGGATGACACGACCCTCGCCCTCACCTATCTCCACGCCCGTGCCGAAGTGCTCTACACCGTTGAATCCTCCACCGACTTGCGCGAGTGGACTGCGGACGATGTGGACCAGGGTGGCCCCGGCCCCGGCGTCGTCACGGCAACGACCCCGCGCGGCAATGCGCCGGCGAAGTTCCTGCGCCTGCGGGTCGAGCGCTGAGGAAGGGCGCGCGGGCGAGGGTGGCGATTCGCCTGTTCTCCCCAATGCCAGCTCACAGCGCCGCCAGGCTCCGCGCGTAGCTGAGCGTGTCGATGCTCTCGGGGAGCTTGTCGCGGCGGATGGCTTTGATGCGCGGGAAGCGCATCGCCAGGCCGCTCGCGTGGCGCTTGCTCGGCTGGATCGAGTCGAACGCGATCTCAAGCACGATCTCCGGGCGGACTTCGCGGAAGCGGCCTTTTTTGGCGATCGTAGTTTTTGTAAAATGCGCGGTCAGCTCCTCGATCTCGACGTCGGTGAGGCCGGAGTAGGCTTTGCCGATATTCAAAAGAGCGCCCGTGGCGTCGTCGCGCACGGCGAAGGTGTAGTCGCTCAGGACGTGCGCGCGTTTGCCGTGGCCGGTCTCCGCGCCGACAACCACCACATCGAGCGTCGCCAGCTCTTTCTTGAGCTTGAGCCACGCGAGACCGCGGCGTCCGGGGGAGTAAAGGCTCGCCGGATCCTTAATGATGAGCCCCTCGTTCGCTCGCGCTCGCGCGGCGTTGAAGGCGGCTTCGATTTCGTCTTCCGAGTGTGCGCGCGTGACGGCCACGCGCTCGAAGCCGGCGGGAAAGTCGAGCACTTCGAGCCGCTCGCGCCTTTGGGACAAAGGCTCGCCGAGCAGCGGCTTCCCCGCGAGCCAGAGCAGATCGAACGCAAAATACGCGACCGGGATGTCGCTCCCGACGAACAAATCGCCGCCCCCTTTTCTCCCGAGCCGCTTCTGCAAATCGAAGAACGTCAGTTTCCGCCCCGCCTCGAAGGCGATGATCTCGCCATCGAGAATCACGTCGTCGTGCAGTCCCCTCCCCCGCTCCACCACGTCTTGAAACTGCCCGGTCACGCACTTCAGATCGCGCGTGTAAATTTCCACGCGCTCGCCGACGCGGTGCAACTGCGCCCGGATGCCGTCAAACTTGTCCTCGACCCACGCGGCCTCGCCGACGAGCCGTTTCCACACAGCGCCAGCGCTCGGCTCCGGGCTCGCGAGCATCACTTTCACCGGGCAGAACGGCGTCAGCTCCGCGCTCGCCAGCTCGCCCCGCCGTGCGAGCAAGGCCGCGCGCCCGAGGTCGCCCAGCAGCATGTTCGCCTCGCGCACTTCCTCCGGCGGCGCGTCGAAAGCCGCGGCGACCGCTTCCTCGACGAGTCCTTCCTTCAGCCCAATGCGCAGGTCGCCGGTGAGGATTTTCACCAGATACTGCGCCTCGGTCGGGGCGAGTTTTGCGAGGCGCTCGCGGAGGAGATCACCCTTTGCCAGCGGGCCGCGTGCTGTCTGGAGTTCGACGAAAAAATCGCGCAGCTCGGCGAGCGCGAGCGGTTCGGGAGTGGTCGCGCCGAGGAGCGCCTCGTAGGTCGTGCGTCCGGCGTCGCTGTGGAGATTTGCCAGCTCGCGGAAGCGCGGCTCGCCGATCCGGCTCACCGCCAGCACCGCGCGCTTAATCACTGCCCAGCCGGTCTGAAGCGTCCGCCCATCGGCCTGGGCAAAGGCGCGTCCGGTCAGCGCAATCGTCGCGACCGGCAGCGCCGAGTCGTCCAGCCCGCGCAGGTAATCCGCCAACAGCGCGATTTTTTTCAACCGGCTCGCCGTCTCCCCAACCGCCTCCCCCAGCCGCGCAAACTCCCCAAACTCCGATCCCGCCGCCGGCTCTGCGACCGTCGAACCGATGGAAGAACCGCCAAGACGCCAAGACGCCAAGTTTGAAGAAGAAGCCAGAGTTCCCCCCTCCCCTTCCGAACTTGGCGTCCCGGCGTCTTGGCGGTTTAAACCTCCCATTGTCAGCGACAGCTCGAGCTGATTTTCCCCCGTGAGCGCCCAAGCCTCCACCCCGAGCGCCCGCAGATCGCGCGCGAAGTCCGCCGCGAACCCGTGCAACGTCAGCACCCGCTTCGGCTTTACCAGCTCCACGTAGCGGAGCAGATCGGTGTAGTCCGCGTGATCCGAGAGCGGGAAAGCCGCATCGCACTGGTAGCGGAATTGCGCGCCCGGATCCATCGCCCACCCGCTGAGCATCGCCACGCGACGGTTCTTGATTTTCGTCAGCATGAGCGAGCGATTCGCGCTCGGCGGGCAGATGAGGACTTTCCCAGCGACCTCGCCCGCCTCGTAGCGCACGCACGAGCAAAGTGAATCCGGCCTGAGCTCTTGGTAGATGCGTGTCATCTTCCAGACAGCGCCGTGGAGCATCGGCGTGAGGCCGGCGGCGTCGAGCGCGCAGAGGATTTCTTGCGCCTTGCCGAGCGAATAGCCGAGCAGCACCGGCACCCCGCCGTCGTCGAGCGTCTCGCGGCAAAAGGCGATCATCCGCGCGATGACCTCCTCCGTCGGCGGCAGCCGGTAGCGCGGTCGCCCGTAGGTCGTCTCCATGATGAGCGTGTCCGCAGTGCGCCATTCCGAGGGCTCGGCGGAAAGGCCGGAGCGCAGCTTGAAGTCGCCCGTGTAGAGGAGCGAGCCGCGCTTTGTCTCGAGGAAAATCTGCGCCGAGCCGAGGATGTGCCCCGCTGGGATGAGCGTGATGTCGAGCCCGCGAATCGTCGCGCGCTGGCCGTACTCGAGGAGGTGCTCGACCCGCTCCCCCGGCATCCTTTCCCGCATGAAAGCCGACGTCCCCGGCGTCAGAATGATCTCGCGGTGCCGCCCGAGGTGATCCGCATGCGCATGCGAGACGAAGGCGAAGTCGCGCGGATCATGCGGATCGAGCCAGAGCCCAAGTTCCGGCAGCTCGACGCCGCGTTGATGTCGGACAGCGATCATCTGTCGGAGAATCGCGAGCCGCGAGAGAAGCGGTCGACTGCGTCTCCCAATCTCCACCGCGACAGAACAAGAAGAATTCTGGTTGCGAAACCACAGCCCGGCTCGAGCCCCCTCTCCGCCGACCTGTTTCACCGACGACGGCTGCAATTGTCGTTTCGCCCTTTTAGCGTTTTTAGCGGGCAAGAATTCTGATTAGTCACGCTCCATGATCCCACTTCCCATCACCCACTTCCGCGCCAATCACCAAGCGCTCGACCGCGCCTACCGCATCGCCCTCCGCGACCTGCTCTCGAACGTCCACCCGTTCTGAATGGCGCGCAGATCGCTAGCTGGTTCACATCCACCCGCACGCATTTGAACTCATTCTTCACCACCCTCGGCCGCACCGTCTCCACCCGCTGGCAGACCGCGAATTTCTCCCCCGCCGCCTTCCCCGAGATCGCCCGCACCGCCTTCGTCGAACAGCCGCCCAGCGAGCACGTCGATGTCCCCGCCCTGCTGCGCGACTTCCTCCTCGACGACGCGCAGTCGCTCCAGACCACTTCCGGCTTCGGACAGCCCGAGCTCATCGTCCACGACGAACCGCGGTTTTACATCCAGGTGCTCTGCTGGCTTGAGGGCACCACCGACATCCACCAGCACAGCTTTTCCGGCGCGTTCCATGTCCTCGCCGGCTCCAGCATTCACTCGCAATTCGAGTTCGAGAACGCCGAGACCATCTCCGCGCATCTGCGCATCGGCGACCTGCGCCTCCGCGAAACCCACCTGCTCGAGACCGGCGCGACCGTCCCGATCCACTCCGGCCCGGCGCACCTCCACTCGCTCTTTCACCTCGATACGCCGTCGCTCACCGTCGTCATCCGCACCCACACCGATCCCGGCTCCGACCCGCAATTCACCTACCTCCCGCCTCATCTCGCGATCGACCCGCTCCACGCCGACCCGCTCACCCTCCGCCGCAAACAAATCCTCGATCTCCTCGAAACCACCGGCGATCCCGAGCATCCGGCGCTCGTCCGACGCATGCTCACCCAGCTCGATTTCGAGCGCGGCTTCCTCATCTTGCAAAACAGCATCGGCGCCCTCCGCGCCGCCGGCGAGTGGGATGAGACGCTTTCCATTTTCGAGAAAAAGCACGGCTCCCTCGCAAACGGCGTTGCCTCCACGCTCGACGAAATCATCCGCCGCGACGCCCTCGCGGAAATGCGCGCCTCCGTCACCGAGGTCGAGCACCGCTTCTTCCTCGCCCTGCTGCTGAACGTCCCCGACCGCGCCACCATCCTCCGCCTCGTCGCGGAGAAATTCCCCGGTCCTCCCCTCGACACCATCCTCCGCTGGGCGGGCGAACTCTGCGAGAGCTACGACGCCACCCGGATTCTCGATCTCGCCTTTCCCGAGGAACTCGACCCGCCGCTCGAAGATCAGCCCGACGCCCTCTGGCAGGCGTTGTACCAATGCCTCGTCGAGGAAAACACCTCGACCCCGTGGCGCGAAATCATCGCCCGCTCCAGCTTCAAGGCCCTGCTGCCGTGAACGCCTCCAGCTCCGCCCACCGCGCGTAGAGCGCCGCGACGCCCCCGCGCGCCTCCTCCAGTTCCGCCGCGAGCGCCGGCGCTTCCGCCGAGCGCGCCGCGTAAAACTCTGGATCGTTGAGCGTCCCCTCGATCTCCGCGACCCGCGTCTCCGCCCGCAAAATCGCCTCCTCCATTCCACTCAATTCCTGTTGCTCCTTGAATCCTAGCTTCCGCGCCTTCACTACCGGCACGGCTGCGGGAGCCGCAGCCGTCGCCGTGAAAACCCGCTGCGCCTCCGCCTGCCGTGCCCCTCTTTTCTCCAGGTAATACGAATACGTCCCCGGCTGCACCACCGCCCCGCCCTCCTCAAACGCCACAATCTGATCGCACACCCGGTCGAGAAAATACCGGTCGTGACTCACCACCAGCACCGCGCCAGCGAAATGCACCAGCGCCTCCTCCAGCATCCGCAGACTGCCGAGATCGAGGTCGTTCGTCGGCTCGTCCAGCACCAGCACATTTCCGCCGCGCTTGAGCACTTTCGCGAGCATGAGCCGCGCGCGCTCGCCGCCCGAGAGCAGATCGACCCGCTCCTTCACCCGCTCATCCGAGAAAAGAAACCGCCGCAAATACCCGCGCACACTCATCGCCTGCCCGCCGAAATAAACGACCCCGTCGCTGTCCTCCACCTCGCTCATCACCGTCCCCGTCCCGTCCAGTTGCATCCGATTTTGGTCGATGTAGTTGAAAACCGCGCGCTTCCCGATCGTCACCTTTCCCTCGTCCGGCGCGCGCTCGCCGAGACAGAGCCGCAGCAGCGTCGTCTTCCCCACACCATTGCGCCCCACGACTCCAGTGATCTGCCCCGGCCGCAGCGAAAGCGATAGATTGCGGAACAGCCAGCGCTCCTCCTCACCCACACACGCCCCGGATTTTGTTAGCTCCACCGCGATGTTTCCCAGCTCCGGCGCGGGCGGGATGAGCAAATCCATCTCCCGCTCCTCCGGCGGTGCTTCCAGCCCCGCGACCACATAAAACGAATCCAGCCGATTCCGCGACTTTGATCTCTGCGCCCGCACACCTGCCCGCACATATTCCAGTTCCGCTCGCAAGAACCGCTGCCGCCGCCTTTCCGACTGCCCTGCGATCTCCTGCCGCACCGCCCGCGATTCCAGATACGCCGTATAGTTTCCCGGATGCGAAAAGCAGCGCCCCTCCGCCAGCTCGATGATCCGCGTCGCGATGACATCGAGAAAATAGCGGTCATGCGTGATGAACAACACGGCGCCCGCGAAAGTCCGCAGATAACTCTCCAGCCAGTTGATCGACTCCGCGTCGAGATGGTTCGTCGGCTCATCGAGCAGCAGCAAATCCGGCTGGCTCACCAGCGCCCGCGCCAGCGCCACGCGGCGTTTTTCCCCGCCCGAGAGCGGCGCAGTCGGTCTCTCCAGCGGCGGCGCGTCGAGCGAAGTCGCGATGCTTTGTATCCGCTGATCCAGCGTCCAGCCATCCGCCCGCTCGATGTGATGCTGCAGGTCCGCCAACTCCGCATCCGACCCCTCGCCCTCCTCGTAACGCCGCACCCACTCCGCCAGATCCGCCGCCCCGTCGCGGATGTTCTCCCCCACGGTTTTTGTTAGGTCCAACTCGAACTCCTGCGGCAGATAACCGACCCGCAATTCCCTGCGCCGCGAGATTTCCCCTGCGTCCGGCTCGTGAGACCCCGAGAGGATTTTCAAAAAACTTGTCTTCCCGCATCCGTTGCGCCCCACGAGACCCACCTTTTCCCCCGGCGAGAGCGCCAGCGTCGCCCCATCGAGCACCATCTGGTGACCATAAATCAAACGAACATCCTTGGCGGAAAGCAGCGAAGCGGCGGCGGAACTCATGAGCGCCCCACCATAGGCGTGCGGGCCGCGGAGTGAACTGCGGATTTGCAGCCGCCCAGCCGCCGCGTAGGATGCCGCCCCCGTGAGCTACCAGGTCTTCGCCCGCAAATACCGCCCCCAGACCTTCGACGAAGTCGTCGGGCAGGAGCACATCACCCAGACGCTGAAAAACGCCATCGAGCAGCGCCGGCTCGCCCAGGCGTACCTCTTCGTCGGCCCGCGCGGCGTGGGGAAAACCTCCACCGCCCGCATCCTCGCGAAGGCGCTCAACTGCGTGAACGGCCCCACCACCCAGCCCTGCGGCGAGTGCGTGCACTGCCGCGAGATCGCCGCCGGCACGAGCCTGAACGTGATGGAATTCGACGCCGCCTCGAACACCCAGGTGGACAAAGTCCGCGAACTCGTCATCGAGAACGTCAAATACGCCCCCGCCAGCGGCACCCACAAACTCTACATCATCGACGAGGTCCACATGCTCTCGAACTCGTCGTTCAATGCCCTCCTCAAGACGCTCGAAGAGCCGCCCCCGCACGTCATTTTTGTCTTCGCGACCACCGAGGTGAACAAGCTCCCGCTCACCATTATCAGCCGCTGCCAGCGTTTTGATCTGCGCCGCATCCCCGCCGCGCTCATCGCCTCCCATTTGCAGCACATCGCCGGTCTGGAAAAAATCACGCTCGAGTCCGACGCCGCCGCCACCATTGCGCGCGGTGCCGAGGGCGGCCTGCGCGACGCCGAGTCGATGCTCGATCAGCTCGTCGCCTTTTGCGGAGACATCGTGAAAGAAGACGACGTCCTTTCTGTCTTCGGCTTCACCGCGCACGAGACCGTCGCCGCGCTCTGCGATCACCTCATCGGCGGCGACACTCCCGGCGCGCTCGCCGCCGTGCAGGCGCAGGCCGATGCCGGGAAAGATTTGAGCCGGCTCATGGCCGACCTCATCTCGCACTTGCGGAATCTGCTCGTTGCGAAAGCCGATCCCGCCGGGATGAAAAGCGAAGTCGGCGACGACTCACTCGCCGCCCTCGCCGATCAAGCCGGCCGCCTCGCGATGGATCGCCTGCTCGATCTCATCGAGCAGTTCGCCGCCGCCGAGTCGCGGATGAAATACGCGCCGAACAAGAAACTGCATTTCGAGATCGCAGTGATCAAAGCGATCCAGACCCTCAGCCAGGCGACCCTGACCGAGGTGATCGACACCCTCACCGCGCTGCGCACCGGCGGCGAAGCCCCCATCCGTCAAGCCGCTCCCACTCCGCGCCCGGCACCCGTCGTCGCGCGCAAACCGAGCGAGACACTCCGAGCCGCCGAGCCGAAACAAACGCCCTCAGCTCCCGCCACAGCCCCCGAATCGACCGCAAAGGGGGCAGAATTTCCGCCCGCTCCCGCCCCGCCTGCCGCCGAGCCTGTGAGCACCGAAGACCTGTGGCCGACGCTCGTCCGCGAAGTTGCCCGCCGCCGCCCCCTGATCCGCTCGTGGGTCGAGGCCGGGCAGGGCCAGGGACTCACCGACGACACTCTCACCATTGCCTTTCCCCCCGAGCAAAGCCTCGCGATGGAATCCGTGCTGCGCGCGAACAACCGCAAATTCATCGAGGAAGTCCTCACCAGCCTGACCGGACGCCCCACGACCATCCGCGGCGAGTTGCGCGAGGGAATCGTCGTTGAGCCCGTCATCATTGCCGCCGTGGAAGCCCCGCCGGAGATCGATCCGATGGAAGCCTTCAAGAACGACCCGCTCATCCGCAAGGCCCTCGAAATTTTCAAAGGCGAGATCCAGCCAGCGTAGCTTGGGAAAGGTGGCTGGGATGGGAAGCGCGGGGATGTGACCGCCCGCCCACGGTGACGCTGCGCGTTGGGGTGGGTGTTTCGGCGAGGGCGCCGAAACCAGCCCGCGAGGGCGCGGGCGCTACCGGGCGCTCTCCGTGAGCATCGCCACGGCGTATTCGGCGTTCAGCTTCGAGATGACGGTCGCGCTGATCTCGGCGGGGCAGACGGCTTCGCACTCGTAGTGGTTCGTGCAGTTGCCAAAGCCCTCGGCGTCCATCTGGCGCACGGTCGCGAGCACGCGGCGGCGGCGTTCGGGCTGGCCCTGCGGGAGCAAGGCGAGTTGCGTCACTTTTGCCCCGACGAAAAGCATCGCGGACGCATTCGGGCACGCGGCGACGCACGCGCCACAGCCGATGCAGGCGGCGGCCTCCATCGCGAGGTCGCTTTTGTCTTTCGCGATCGGAAGGGCGTTGCCATCCGGTGCGGAGCCGGTGCGCGCAGTGATGTAGCCGCCCGCCGCGATGATGCGGTCAAAAGCGCGCCGGTTCGTAATGAGATCCTTGATCACGGGGAACGATTTCGCCCGCCACGGCTCGACCACGATGGTCGCGCCGTCGCGGAAATGCCGCATGTAAAGCTGGCAGGTCGTCGTGGCTTTCTCCGGCCCGTGCGCGATGCCGTCGATGCTCAGCGAGCACGCTCCACAGATGCCCTCGCGGCAGTCGTGATCGAAGGCAATGGGCTCCTCGCCGCTGGTGATGATCGTCTCGTTCACGATGTCGAGCATCTCGAGGAAAGAAGCGTCGGAGGGGATTTCCCGCGCCTCGTGATCGGCGAACTTTCCTTCGGATTTTTCGTTGGATTGGCGCCAGACGCGCAGGGTGAAATTCATGGGACTGAGGTGAGGAATGGGACGTTAAGCACTACACGGCGTCTGAGGCTCTCGGCGGCTATCAACATCAACACTCAACTATTTGTAGCTCCGCGTCGCGAGGTGGACGTTTTCAAAAGTCAGCTGCTCTTTGTGCAAAATCGGCTCCTTGTTCTCGCCACCCGATTCCCAAGCGCTCACGAAGGAGAAGTCCTCGTCGTTGCGCAAGGCCTCGCCTTCACCGGTCTGATGCTCGAGGCGGAAGTGGCCGCCGCACGATTCCTCGCGCGCCAGCGCGTCGCGGCACATCAGCTCGCCAAACTCCAGGAAGTCGGCGACCCGGCCGGCTTTCTCCAGCGATTGATTTAGCTCCGCGCACTCCCCGGGGACACGGACATTTTGCCAAAACTCCTCACGCAACTCCGGGATGCGGCGGATCGCGTCGTTGAGCCCGGCGGCGTCGCGCGCCATCCCGCACTTGTCCCACAACAGCAGGCCCAGCTCGCGATGGAACGAATCGACGGTGCGCTTCCCATTGATCCCGATGAGCCGCCGCGTGCGCCCGGTCACTTCCTCGACGGTCCGCGCGAACTCCGGCGCGGCTGGATTTACCTTCTTGCCGAACTGCGTGGATAGGTAATTACCGAGCGTGATTGGGATGACGAAGTAGCCGTCCGCCAAGCCCTGCATCAACGCGCTGGCACCAAGGCGGTTCGCGCCGTGATCGGAAAAATTCGCCTCGCCCAGCACATGCAGGCCGGGGACGTTGCTCATCAAGTCGTAGTCCACCCAGAGGCCGCCCATCGTGTAATGCACGGCGGGAAAAATCCGCATCGGCGTCTCGTAGGCACTCTCGCTGGTGATCTTGTGATACATGTCAAACAGGTTGCCGTAGCGCTCCTGAATCGTCTTCTGCCCCAGCCGTTTGATCGCGTCGCGAAAGTCCAAATAGACGCCGAGCCCAGTCTCCCCCACACCGCGTCCGTCGTCGCACGCCTCCTTCGCGGCGCGGGAGGAAATGTCGCGCGGTGCGAGGTTGCCGAAACTCGGATATTTGCGTTCCAAGAAATAGTCACGTCCGTCCTCGGGAATGTCCGACGGAGCCCGTTTGTCCTCTTTTTTCTTCGGTGCCCAGACGCGTCCGTCGTTGCGGAGCGACTCGGACATGAGGGTCAACTTCGACTGATATTCACCCGACACCGGGATGCAGGTCGGGTGGATTTGCGTGTAGCAGGGATTCGCAAAATACGCCCCGCGCTTGTGCGCACGCCACGAGGCGGTGACGTTGCAGCCCTTGGCGTTGGTCGAGAGATAGAACGCGTTCCCGTAGCCGCCCGTCGCGAGGATGACGGCATCGCCCGCATGCGACTCGATCGCGCCGGTCACCATATCGCGGACGACGATCCCTTTCGCATGCCCGTCGATGAGCACGAGATCGAGCATCTCGGTGCGCGGGAACATCTCCACATTCCCGAGCCCGATCTGCCGCTCCAGCGCCTGATACGCCCCGAGCAACAGTTGCTGCCCCGTCTGCCCGCGCGCGTAAAAAGTTCGCGAGACCTGTGCGCCGCCGAAAGAGCGGTTGTCGAGCAGCCCGCCGTATTCGCGGGCAAAAGGCACGCCCTGCGCCACGCATTGATCGATGATCGCGCCGCTGACCTGCGCCAGCCGATAGACATTCGCTTCGCGCGAACGAAAGTCGCCGCCCTTGATCGTGTCGTAAAACAGTCGGAAGTCAGAATCGCCGTCGTTCTGATAGTTCTTCGACGCGTTGATCCCGCCCTGGGCCGCGATGCTGTGGGCGCGGCGCGGACTGTCCTGGTAGCAAAAGCATTTCACCCGGTAGCCAAGTTCCCCCAGCGTCGCCGCCGCCGCGCCGCCCGCAAGGCCGGAGCCGACGATGAGTATATCGTATTTGCGCCGGTTCGCCGGGCTGATCAGCTTCGACTCGAACTGATGTTTCTCCCACTTTTTCTCCAGCGGCCCGGAGGGGACTTTCGCATCCAGGATGTCGCTCATAGTTTCAAAATATCTAACAAAACCGCGACGGGGATCGACGCGTAGCCAACAAAAATCGCCCACGCCAGCACCCGTCCGCCGAGGGCCAGCCGCGGCGCGAGCCCCCGCGTGGTGAGCCCGAGCGTCTGGATGAAGCTCGAGAACCCGTGGCTCAGATGGAGGCAGAGCAGAAACACGCTGAGCAAATAGAACAAGCAGACGAACGGATTTTGGAAACCGGTGACAACGACGGCATAGACGTTGGGATGCTGCGTGTCGGTGAGCAGGTCATTCAGGCCCGGATTCGTGACTCGCACCGTGAAGTGCAGCACATGATAGATGACGAAGCAGAGCACGAGGAGCCCGCTGAGCGCCATCGTGCGGGAGGCAAAGGTCGAGCGCACCGGCACTTTCTCGGCGTAGCGATGCGGACGCGCGGCGCGATTTTCCACCACAAGCTGGATGGTGACGATGATGTGCGCGACAAAAGCCGCGAGCAGCGTGAGCCGCGCGACCCAAAGCCACGGGCCGAGATCGTGCAAAAACTGCGCGTATTCATTGATCCGGTCGCGCCCGAGGAAGATCTGCAGATTCCCGACGAGATGGCCGATGACATAGGCGATCAGCAAGAGGCCCGTCACCGCGACGATGATTTTTTTGCCGATGGAGGAGTGGTAGAACCGGGCGACGACGCTCATTGCAGGTGCGGCTCACCTTTCCACGCTGCCACGCAAACCGTAAACCTCCAATTTTGCCGAAACGTGACGCGCGCTTGCTCCGCCGTCCACGATCCACCACCGAACCCCATGCCCGGCGCCTCCCCCCATCCCTCCCCGCCCCCGCCCGAGCCCACCATCGTGCCGCCCTCGGAGCCTGCGACGAAGGTGCGCTCCTTCGCCCTCACGGCGCTCCTCGTCATGGCAGTGTTTTACACCGTGTTCATCATGCGCAGCTTCCTGCTCCCGGTCGTGATCGCCGGCGTCTTCGCGCTGCTGCTCGCCCCTTTCGTCCGCGCGCTCGACCGGTGGCGCATCCCGCCGGTCATAGGGGCGGCGCTCGTCATCCTGTTCGTCCTCGGAGTCTTCGGCTACGGCATCGGCCGACTTGTCCCCACGGCTGCAGAGTGGGTCGAAAAAGCCCCTGCAAGCCTCCGTATGCTCGAGGATAAACTGCGGCCGCTCCAGGCTCCGATGCGCAAGGTGCAGGAGGCGACCGCGAAGATCGATTCCATCACCGCGCCCGAGACCGCGACCGAGGAGCAAAAAACCGTCGCGAAAATCGAGAGCGGCAGTTGGTTCAATGACTTTTTCATGAAGCAGACGCCTGCCTTCCTCGCCTCGCTCGTCGCCACGGTCATCCTCCTCTACTTCATGCTCGCGTACGCCGAGGACATGCTCTCACAGCTCGTCCACGCCGCGCCGCGCCTCTCGGAAAAGCGCCACGTCGTCCAGATCGCCCGCGAGACCCAAAGCACCGTGTCGAAGTATCTCGTCACCATCGCCTGCATCAATACCTGCCTCGGCCTCGCCGTCGGCTGCGCCATGTGGCTCCTCGGCCTGCCCAATCCCGTCCTCTGGGGCGTCATGGCCGGCATCCTGAATTTCGTCCCCTACCTCGGCGCCGTCATCGGCATCACGATCATGACGCTCGCGGCCATTCTCAGCTTCGACAGCCTCGCCTGGGCGATGGTTTTCCCCGCCACCTATTTCATCATCAATTCGCTCGAGGGCAATTTCATCACCCCGATGATCCTCGGCCGCTCCTTCACCCTGAACCCCATCGTCATCATCATCGGCCTCCTTTTCTGGGGCTGGATCTGGGGCATCCCCGGCATGCTCCTCTCCGTCCCGATCCTCGTGACGTTCAAAATCTTCTGCGACCACATCGAGCCGCTGAAGCCACTGGGCGATTTCCTCAGCACCAACCGCGGCCAGGCCACCGAGTCGCCCGCGTCGCCATGAGCACCTGCATCATTTTAAATCCGACCGCCGGGGGTGGCCTCGACCCGAGCGAACTGCGCGAGCGCCTCGCGTGCATCACAGATGCCGAAGTCCGCGAGACCAGCCCCGAGTGCGGCGCGCGCGAGTGCGCCGCCGAAGCCGTCGCCGCCGGCTGCGATACCATCATCTCCGCCGGTGGCGACGGCACCCTCAATGGGGTGCTCAACGGCATCGCGCCCGATTTCGACCGCGTCACCCTCGGCGTCCTCCCGCTCGGCACCGCCAATGATTTCTGCCGCTCCATCGCCGTGCCAGACGATCTCGACGACGCGCTCCAGACCCTCTGCGCCCGCCGCACCGCGCCGATCGATGTCGTCCGCGTCGTCAGCTCCGACACCCGCTATTTCATCAATGTTGCCGCCGCCGGTTTCAGCGGGCTTTTACATGAAAATTTGACCCCCGAGATCAAGGAAGCGTGGGGTCCGCTCGCCTATCTTCGCTCCGGCATCGCCACGCTCCCCGACCTCACTGCCTACGCCACTACCATCATCCTCGACGGCGCGACGACCCTCGATACCTCCGCCTACAACTTGATCATCGCCAACGCCCGGTTCGCCGCCGGCGGCCTACCCGTCGCGCCCGAGGCCCGGCTCGACGACGGGTTGCTCGATCTCATCATCGTCCCCGAGACCTCGCTGCCGCGCCTCGCGCAGCTCACGCCGCTGGTCCTGGCGGGGATGCACTTGGAAAGCGAACTCGTCGCCTGGCATCGCGCCGCGGAGATCGAGTTGAGCAGCACGCCGGGCATGTGGTTCAACTGCGACGGCGAGCTAGTGGGGAACGAACCGGCAACCTTCCAGGTGCTGCCCCGCGCCTTGCAAATGATCGTCGGCGCGGAGTGGGGGCCCGCCGCGGAGGAGCCGACCGATCCCGGCGCACGCTCCGTTTGACACTCTGTCCAACGCCCTTACCGTCCCCGCTTTCATTGATGTCACACCACTCTCCGGCTCGTCCCAAATCGTTCATCTCCCACGCCCCCGGCCACTGGCCCGATGTCGCTCCCGAGCAGTGGAACGACTGGAAGTGGCAGCTCAAAAATCGCGTCACCACCCTCGCCGGACTCGAGCAGCGGCTCGAGCTTTCCGCCGAAGAGCGCGCGGGCGTCATCCTCTCGGGGAACAAACTCGCGCTCGCCGTCACGCCGCATTTTTTCAACCTGATCGAGCGCGACAACCCGGACTGCCCGATTCGGCGCCAGGTGATCCCGCGGCTGGAGGAGACGCTGACGACGCCTTTCGAAATGGCCGACCCGTGCGGCGAAGACGCGCACATGCCGGTGCCCGGCCTCGTCCATCGCTACCCGGATCGCGTGCTCTTTCTCGTCACCGATCGGTGCGCATCGTACTGCCGGTATTGCACGCGGAGTCGCGTGGTGAGCGGCGCGGGAGAGCAGGAGCTGCATACGGAATTCGAGCAGGCGTATCGGTATTTGGAGGAGCACACGGAGGTGCGCGACGTGCTGCTTTCCGGCGGCGATCCGCTGCTCTTCTCCGACGACAAGCTCGAGGGGATTTTGAAAAGGCTGCGCGCTATTGAGCACATCGAGTTCGTCCGGATCGGCTCGCGCGTTCCGATTTTCCTCCCGCAAAGGATCACGCCCGAGCTCTGCCGGATGCTGCAAAAGTACCACCCGCTCTGGATGAGCGTGCATACGAACCACCCGCGCGAGCTGACGACCGAAGTGCGCGAGGGACTCGAGCGGCTGGCGAATCACGGCATCCCGCTGGGCAACCAGAGCGTGCTCCTGCGAGGCGTGAACGACGACGCGGAAGTGATGCGCGACCTCGTGCAGAAGCTGCTGATCTGCCGAGTGCGACCCTATTACATCTACCAGCTCGACCTGATCCAGGGCTCGTCTCATCTCAAGGTGCCGGTGAGCAAAGGCGTGGAAATCATCGAGGCGTTGCGCGGCTATACGACCGGCTACGCGGTGCCGCAATACGTGATCGACGCGCCCGGCGGCGGGGGAAAAGTGCCGATCAACCCAGCTTACACGCTCTATCACGACCCGGAGAAAATCGTGATCCGGAACTACGAGGGGAAAGTCTATGAGTATCCCGAGGACGGCGTGCTGGGGGATGTGGAGCGGCGGTTCGAGGCCCCCGAACCGCACGAGTATATCTACTCGTAGGGGCGCGCTTCAGCTTTGCAGCGTTGCCATATCCTGCTCGGTAACTTGGTGGAATGACAGGCGGTACCCCTCGTAGATCGCGATCCCGTAGAAGAGGATATCCATCGGGCTGAAGGTGACCTTCAGCAGCTCCATCGCCATCGCTGGCTCGAGCGCCAGCAGCACTTGCATGAAAGTCGCCTCGGTCGCCTTCGCCACGAATTCACAAGCGGTGAGGAGATTCCCGAGCAGACAGCCAAAGAGCGCCAGCAAAGCTCCAGCGATGCCGAAGACTTTCGTGATCCCTTTGCCAAACTGCCGGATGGCGTAGCCGACGAGAAAGCCGATGCCCACGGCCATCCAGCCGATTTGGTAGCTCGTCACGACGGTAACGACCGTCCAGATGACCGCGCCAAGCACGGCAGCGACGAACCCGACCGCGATGCCGAGCTTGAGGTTTTGCTCGGAGATTTTCCGGCGATACAGCGCCTCGACGCGCTCTGGATTGATCTGCGGCTCGGGGAGAAGGGGTTCAGGTTCCATCGCGCGTGTCTGGCCGCCTCGCGCGCGGGCGTCAACGCCTTTTCCCTCCATCAGCGACGCCAGCATTGAACTCCCGCACCTTGCTCCGTAGCGTCCCACCGCATGACTCCAGACCACTCCGTCTCCGATCACGACGTCGCCGCCATCGACGAACTCGGGCGCATCAGCGGCCGCATGCGCGAGGAACTGGCCCGCGTCATCATCGGCCAGGAACAAGTCATCGAGCGGCTGCTCATCTGCATCTTCGCCCGCGGCCACGCGCTGCTCGTCGGCGTCCCCGGCCTCGCGAAAACGCTCCTCGTCCGCTCCCTCGCCGACGCGATGTCACTCGATTTCAGCCGCGTGCAGTTCACCCCCGACCTCATGCCCTCGGACATCACCGGCACCGAGATCCTCCAGGAGAGCGACTCGGGGCGCCGGATGTTCGAGTATGTGCGCGGCCCGATTTTCGCGAACATCGTGCTCGCGGATGAAATCAACCGCGCCCCCCCCAAGACGCAGTCCGCCCTGCTGGAGGCGATGCAGGAGCAGCGCGTCACGGCGGGTGGCCACATCCACGAGTTGCCGCATCCGTTTTTCGTCCTCGCCACGCAAAACCCGGTCGAGCAGGAGGGCACCTACCCGCTGCCCGAGGCGCAGCTCGACCGCTTCATGTTCCTCATCGACGTGAGCTACCCCACGCTCGCGGAGGAGCGCCGCATCGCGCGCGAGACCACGGGCGGGGCGCCGGCCGCTCTCGGGAAAACCATCGATGCCCAGCAGCTCATCGATTTCCAAAGCCTCGTGCGCCGCGTGCCGGTGCCCGATCACATTTACGATTTCGTCGTCGATCTCGTGCGCAGTTCCCGGCCCGGTGCCGAGGGTGCGCCGGAGTGGTTGAAAAATCTCGTTACCTGGGGCGCCGGGCCACGCGCGGTGCAGTATCTCATCCTGGGAGCCAAAGCGCGCGCCGCGCTGCACGGCAGCTACCTCGTCCGCATGGAGGATGTGGAGGCGCTGGCCGAGCCGGTGCTGGTGCATCGCATTCTCACGAGCTTCCACGCCGAGAGCGAAGGGATCGGGAGCAAGGAGATCATCGCGCGGCTGATCGAAGAGCGGCGGGATTGAGCGGGGGAGAAATTCTGCGGCATCGTCGCTTGCCGCCTTCCCGGACTCGCCACGAGCGGAGAAAACGGATAGATAAACGCCCCGCATGAAGACTCCCCTCCTCCTCGCCCCGGCGCTCGCCTTTTTCCTGCTCCTCCCGGCCGCGCGCGCTCAGCAGGAGATCCCGCCAGCCGAGGCGGCGGCGATGCTCTCGAAGCTCAAGGATTTCAAGGAGACGAACAAAGAGAACGTGAAAGCGTACCGGGGGAAGGTGGTGCAGGAGATCGCGGCCGCGGCCCAGAGCAACGCGTCGGCCATCGCGTGCTATCTCGAGGCGGTGAAGGCGACGGATTTCAGCGGGAAAAACCGGGAGAACACGCAGTTCCGCGATTGGAAAAAAAAGAACGAGGAGAAGATCAAGAGCCCGGACATGCAGAACGCGGTGCGGCTGCAATTGACTTATCTCGTGCTCACGCTCCAGCACGCAGCGGGGATGAAGACGAAGGATTTGATCGGGCCGCTGATGCAATACTGCAATCAAGTGCTCGAAGATCCCGAGCTGGAAAAGCAGCCGGAACTCAAGAAGCCCCTCTCCGAGAGCCTGATTGTGAAATGGTATAACATCGGCGGGCTGCTGCCGGACGGGGAGGGAGAGTGGGAGATGTCGCCCGGGAATGTGGAGGGGATATATGAGACGACGGTTTTGCCGGCCTTGCGCGAGGTGAAGGACCCGCGGCTCATCCAGTATTGGGATGCGAAAATCGCGCGCGAGGGGAGCCAGGCGCGGCAGTCGGCGCTGGCGTTCAATGCGGGGAAATTCATCGAAGTGCGCAAGCCGGCGCTGCTTTGGAATCGCGCGGAGGACCTGCTGGTGCTAGGGCAAAAAAGCAAGGCGATCGGGGAAATGTTCGCGCTGATCAAGGCGCACCCCTCGCATCCGCAGGTGGGCGGTTGGATCGGGACGCTCGAGGGGATCTTGTCCGCGGCGGCTCCCGCGCCGGCTCCTTTACCCGCAAGCTCGCCGGTGCCGGGAGCGACACCGCTGCCGATCCCGCCCGCCGAGGCGGAGGCGGAGATTCAATAGCCGATGCCCGCGACGCTCGAAGAGATCGAGGAAGAGACTGAGGAGGCGCTCGACCTGCCGTGGAACGTGATCGTCCACAACGACCCGGTGAACTTAATGACTTACGTGACGATGATTTTTCAGAAAGTGTTTGGCTTCAACCGGGAACGGGCGGAGCAGCACATGCTGGAGGTGCATCAAAAGGGGCGCTCGATCGTCTGGTCGGGGCACCGGGAGGCGGGCGAGCATTACGTGCAGCTCCTGCACGGGCATCTGTTGCTGGCAACGTTGGAGCAGGCGAATTCGTAGATGAAGATCCTGCGCGCGCCGGATGGTTCTGTGACGTTTGCGGAGTTGGAGCCGATTCTAATGGACCTGCTGCGCGGCGTGCCCGATGCGGCTGATCCCGGTGAAAGTACGGCGGCGCAGGAGCGGCTGCTGCCCGACCCGGCGCCGGACGATCCGGAGCTGGGGGAGGAATGGCGGGAGTTCGTCTGCCCGGATTTGCGGCACATTTTCCAGACTGCACAGGAAACGCTCGCGGGCGACGTGAAGGAGGCGACCGTCGAGGAGGAGACGGCCTCCGTGCGAGTGCCGGTGGCGCACTTCGAGGCGTGGCTGAATGCGCTGAATCAGGCCCGACTGGCGCTGCATGCGCGGCATGGTTTTGCCGACGAAGAAATGGAGGGAATGGAGGCCGATACGGACACGGAGCGGAACCTGGCGATGTTCCAGATTCATTTTTATGGGGTGCTGCAGGAGTTTCTGCTGCGCGGCGAAGAGGCGGATTGACCGCAATGCGCACCGGATCGTGTGGAAGGCGGAAATCAACTGCCGTCGAAACTCCGAAATGCCCGCTCAGTCGCCGGTGCCGGCTTTTTCAACAACGCTGCGCCATGAAAACAGCCGCCAGCATCACCATGCTTGTTAGTAGTCGAGGCATCGCAATCACCTACTTCGGCCTTGCTGCATCTGGTTTCATTTTGCGCAGGTGTCGTTGGGATGTGGCGGTGTCCAATAGCCAGCTTCGCCGACCCCTTCGCTGCTGAATTTCGCGGGGTCGGCTGAGACCATGGCGACCTGCGAGTGGCCATGCTTGTTGTCGGGCCGGATGAAGAAATGTCCTTCACCGCCAAGGTCGCCTTCCTGCGAACACCCACAAGCCCACCGCATCCCGTCCCCTCTGAAAAATCTGATTCGCCCGCCCCGGCAGCCATGCTATCACGACACCAGAAACTCACCCGATCTCCGCAAAAACTGAGGTTTATCCACCCAAATGGCATGATAAGCAGACCTGCATAGTCACTTGTTCGCCAATCAGAATATGAAGTCCACCATCTTAATTGTTGCGTTCCTATTAATCGCGACCGGACTCAGTGCAGAGGCACAAGATGTCACGAAGGGAAACCTGGATGATCAATTCCGAAAGGCGGCAGTAACCTTCTATGAATCACCCGGGTTCGCGACCATGGATGTTCAACAAGTGATCGAGAAGATAGCCGAAATGGGACGGACCGTATACGGACCGCATGCGGCGATTCTCGCAGAGATTGCCGCCGAATCTTTTCGAGATATTCCAAAGGCATCCGAGGATCAAATCGTCCGTGTCGAATCGCCGTTGGTTCTTCCCATCAGCGATTTAATGAAATCGGAGAAGGATTCCGGGCGCTCATTTGAAGGCTACCTATCCTCTGGCAAGGGCAGCATTGCGTATCTCAATAACTTGGACTTGCGATCAGCGGGTAGAATGGCGATTCAGATGGCTGTTGCTCAATCCAGCCGAGCGGATGTCATCGGGAAACGCTCTATTTTGAGTGGATACGTGAAGGACAGAGTGTATCGCCTGAACGACGACCCCGTGCATCCGTTAATTGCCATTGATTCTCTTGGCGAGTGGTTTGTCGTGGCGTTCGACTGGATGGAACAAGGATTCTATTTCCCGGCCCGTATTGAATGGCACAAGAAAGGTGAACAAGGCGGTGCTGGACAACCGCCTACCCGCCTCGAGTCAAAATAATCAACGTAGCTACAACCATTAACCCACAGTCGGAGGTGCGCTGCCGGTAGGCGGTGCCAGACCTTGGACGATTGTGTGAAGGAATGAAACCCGACGAAGCCAACGCGAGATTCGTGCTCGGAAAGCTTAGTAGCGGAACGATTCTCGATCTAGCGAACGCTTGGATCGAGGACGGGATCTACTCTAATTCACTGGGAGAGCTTTGCACCATAGTCAAACCGATTATGTCTGACGTCGGACCACTCTTTGTCTCCGCGATGAGAGAACTCGGAAAGTCTAAGCCAAGCAGAAGAGAAGCAGCGATAGTAGTGATCGAATCTGCCTTGAAGAGAGTATCAGGTGGGTGCACAAACCCTCTCAAAGAGGCGGAATTTTTATACTGGGACGTCCACCATGAACTAACAGGCGAGATTCCCGACAAGGAATACGTGGGCGACAACCTCGGACTCGAACACTTGTTCTGCTGGTTACGCGAGATATGGGATTGCCGTGATGGATCGATGATCCTGTATCACACTGATCTCCCGCGTGAGAAAGCTGAATTGAAGTTCTTTGAACATCTACAGGAAGCAGCCACCGATTGGCTCCGCGACAACACACAACAAGCGGGTGGAGTCAACGCGCTACCGCGCGCGACTCACCCTTAGCGTTCGACAAAATGATGAAGGCAGCCCGATTCGTTGTCGCCGTTGCCGCACTGATCGGGGCACTGACTTATTGGCGGACTCGTCCGATTGTTGTCAGTGACGATCAGTTCGCGAATTTCATTGATAGCACGATGCCGAGAACCACGGTTTCAGGATTTGGATCATTCTACTTTAACAACGGCTCTTGGTGGCAAGAGACGCCGACCTTATCTACGCCCGATGGCAAGCCTATCACGCTGCTATTCGACTCTTCAGATGCCCATGCGTTGGCAGAACCAACGAAGGACCAGATTAAACTTGCCCATTTGAGTCGGAAAACCGTGCTTTCGAAGTGGGATGTAATGGAGAAGGACTTCTCTGCCTATTTTGCTGAGATGGATGATCCTGCGAAGTGGGAGGAAACTACGGAATGGGAGATCAGCGTCGATGGGGCTTCAGATCCACAGGGATGGTCGATTAGTGCAAAGGTTCCAGGTGGCGATGCCGCTTGGTACACCAAGGACTTTCAAGGCGATGAAGGATCGTCCGTCCATGCTGCATACTAACATGCAGTCGAACAAATGGATGCAGAGAACCGCTCTGGGCGCGCTTCTCCCCGCCGCCGTGCGAGTCGATTGCGGTGGCCCGAATCACGCGGCGGGCTGGCGACGGGCCTTCCGGTTCGTCATGAAGAGCACCAGGAAGATCACGAAAAGTATCGCCGGAAGGATCGCGACTTTTTCCAACGACTCGAGGCCG
>PPFU01008804.1_pt1 | contig 24730 bp, 17 predicted proteins | sample 1535991 | NCBI WGS metagenome assembly PPFU01 (sample SAMN04901290, study PRJNA319586) | Hypolithon metagenome, whole genome shotgun sequencing project. | isolation source: Antarctic Hypolithon | place: Antarctica: Miers Valley | collected 2014
TCGACTCGGCGTGGTCTTGGCATGTCGCCAGTTCATCACATTTCGTCTCATCTTGAAAGCGAATTAGAATGAGGCGCGGCGCGGCGATCTCGCGCTGGCGCAGGGGCAGGCGGCCATCCTCGAGCATCAACTCGCGACGCTGCTCGGGCGTGCGCCGACCGCCCGCGTCGCGCCGCGCGTGTCCGAGTTGCAAATGCCGGGGCCGCTCCCGGCGACCGGCCTCCCCGCTGCGCTGGTGCAGCGGCGGCCCGACATCCGGCAGGCTTACTACAATGTCCTCGCCGCCGACCGTCGCGTGTCGCAAGCCGTGGCCGAAAGGTTCCCGCGCATCACTTTGACCGCCGGCGTCGATGCAAATGCCGCCGGCGTACGCGACCTGCTCGACAACTACCTCGCCACGCTCGCCGCGAATTTCATCGCCCCGCTCATCGACGGCGGCGCGCGGGCGGCGGAGGTGCGGCGCACGGAGGCCGTCCTTTCCGAGCGGCTGAACCGGTACGGCCAGACGATCCTCGACGGCTTCCGCGAGGTCGCCGACGCGCTGGCGCAGGAGCGGCGGCAGCGCGAGTTTGTGCGGAGCCTGGAAAAGCAACTCGAGCTTTCCTCCGCCGCGCTGAAACGCATCCGCCAAGGCTACCTCGCCGGGACGAACGACTATCTCCGGGTGCTCGACGCCATCTCGACCGACCAGCAGTTGCAACAGCGGTATCTCACCGCGCGCCGCACTTTGATCCAGCAACGCATTATCCTCTGCCGCGCGCTCGGCGGCGGCTGGGAGTTGAAATCTCCGCCGCTCGCGAGGATGGTGAAATGACTCGTGAGCAGCCCGGTTTTAAGACATGCACATCCAAGTGAACAGAATCCCTGATCCTGCGGCGCAGCAGCCGCGGGCGGTCAATCCCCGCCCTCGACAATGAAGTTCTGGCTGATCCCCATCATTGCCTGGTTGGGCGTGGCGCAGGTTGCGTCGGCCACGCAGCTCCGGATCGAGAGCGTGACGCAGCCGCTATACCTGCACGGTTCAGACGCAGACCGTCGGGTCTATTTTCAGACTGTTCCTTTCGTTACTTTTTCTTCCGACCCAGAATGGCGGTTTTCCGCGATATCCGCGCCGTTCATCCCACCCAGCGCCGGAACATGGCACCCACAGGACGTCAATCTAACCTCGCTCTATCGCATCACCGTCAGCGGAACCTATAAGACTGAGGGCAACGACATTCTCGTGAAGGTCGATGCGTCGAAAGCCGTTCGACCGGAGAATTATCCGTTCACTCTCGAGCAAGTCATCGAAGCGGTGGTGACGTGCGTTAAGATCATGTATCCCACGCGCCCGCCAGGTGAAGGAAACCTGGAGATCGTCATAATCCAACCCGAGCAACAACCCAGCCGTGAGTGACGCCAAAACGCGCATTGTGATTTGCTAACAATCGCTGGCACTGGCACCGCGTTCAGCCGTTCGAAGCTGAGATTCCCGCCGCTCGCGCGGATCGTCCGCTGAGAGGGCTTGCCGTTGACGCGCGCGTCGCGGTGATTTTACCTCGCTGCAAGCATGACTGGGAAAATCCACTCCATGAGCCGGCGCGCCTGCGCTATCGGGGCCATCCTTCTTGCGTGGACGACTCCGATCCACAAGTCCGTGGCCTGCTGCCCGGTGACTCACGACACTCGCGCCGTGGTGAATGCGGATCAGACGGTCATCATGGTTTGGGACGCGGAGAAACAGACCCAGCATTTCATTCGTCAGGCTTCGTTCAAAAGCGACGCCGACGATGTGGGCTTTCTTGTTCCCACACCTTCGCGTCCGCAGTTGGAAGAATCCGGCGACGCCGCTTTCTCCACGCTCCGAGCCATCACTGCCCCGCCAGTACGCCGGGGTGGGATGAGCTTCGGTTGTTCGGCGGTGGATCCGGCCCCGGCCTACCGTAGCTCCGTTCGCGTCATCGAGGAAAAGCGGGTCGCGGGATTTGATGCCACGGTGCTGTCTGCAGCTTCCGGCGCGGAGTTGGCCGCGTGGCTGCACGAGCACGGCTACAGCTTTTCACCCGAGGTCGCGGACTGGGCGCATCCCTATGTCGCGGGCGGGTGGATGATGGTGGCGTTGAAAGTGGCGAAGCCGGCTGCAGGAGAGGCCACGACCGGCCTGAGAGCCGCCGCGCTGCGGCTGAGTTTCCAGACCGAACGCCCACTATTTCCCTATCGCGAACCCGAGTCCGCCCTCGCCGCGAAACGTCTCGGCGCGCCCGACCGACTGCTGCGCATCTACTTCATCGGCGACGGGCGCTACCGCGCGACGGAAGGCCGGGACGCCTGGAGCGGACGCGTCGTCTGGTCGGGCGACATCACCTCATCCCGCGCCGGGCTCCTCGCCGACCTTCGCCTTCCCTCGGACACCGGTCCATCCCGGTGGTGGCTGACGGAATTCGAGGATCGGTGGCCCTACGAACGCGCGTCGGGCGACGTGTTCTTCTCCCGGGACGCGAGGCAAAGCCGCGTGGAGCCCGCGGTTGATCGTGATCGCGGCGGCTACGACGTGAGTCTCATCGCCTGTCTGGGCGCGGTCACATGCCGGCGAATCCGCCGGCTCCTGGCGCCTCGCGGCGAGTGCGACGCGTGAGCATCCTGCGACGCGGTGCCGCAGCTACGTGTCGGTCTTTTTGAAAGTTTCGTGGCATCACGGCCTTTCGTGGCGAAAACTCCGCCGCTCTTCGCATGTCGCTGCCCGAACCCGCTTCTCCCACGACCACCCGCACCCCGCTCTGGCTCCGGCGCGCGCTTCCGCTGATCGTCCTCGCGGGGGCGGTGGCAGCTTGGTTTGCGCTCGTGCGGACGCCGCCGCAGACGAAGCCGAAGCCGAGCGAGCGCCCGGCGACGCTCGTCGAGGTCGAGACGGTCGAGCCGCAGGATGAGGTGGTGAAAATCGAGGCACTCGGGACGGTGCGGCCGGCACAGCAAATCGAATTGCTCCCGCGCGTCGGCGGCGAGGTGCTCTCGGTGAGCGACGACTTCGCCCCGGGCGGGCTTTTCGAAAAAGGAGCGACACTCCTGACCATCGACCCGCTCGACTACGAACTCGCCAAACGCGCCGCAGAGAAAACGGTCGCCGAGGCGCGCATGGCGCAGCGCGTCGAGGAAGGAGCACAGACGGTCGCGAAGGAAGATTACGAGTTGCTCGGCGATGTCGTGACGGAGAAGGATCGCGATCTCGTGCTGCGCCAGCCGCAGCTCGCGATGGCGCGGGCCACGCTCGAGGCCGCGGAGGCGGGGCTCGAGCGCGCGGAGACCGATCTCGCGCGGACGAAAGTCGTCGCGCCTTTCAACGCCATCGTCCAGGGCCGCCCCGTGAATGCCGGCGCGCGCGTCTCGCCCACCACGCCGCTGGCGACGCTCATCGGGACGGACGCGTATTGGATCGAAGCGACGCTGCCGGTCTCGCAGCTCCAGTGGATCGAGGTGCCGGGCGCGCAGGCGACGATCCGCGACGAAGCCGCGTGGGGCGTGAAGAAATCGCGCACCGGCAGAGTGCGCGGCCTCGCCGCCGGGCTCGAGGAACAGGGCCGCCTCGCGCAGCTCATCGTCGAGGTTTCCGATCCGCTGGGCCTCGCCGATCCGTCGCAGCCGCGCATGCTCATCGGCTCGCTGGTGCGCGTGGAGTTCACCGGCCGCGAGTTGGAAAACGTGATGCGTCTGCCGCAAGATCTCGTCCACGAGGGCGACCACGTCTGGGTGCTCGCGCCGGATGGCACGCTCGACATCCGCGAAGTCGAGGTGGCGCTGCGCGAGCGCGATCACGTCGTCGTCACCGGCGGCTTGCAAGCCGGCGAGCGCATCGTGACGACCAATCTCCCCGCCCCGGTGCAGGGCATGGCGCTGCGCACGGAGCCATGAGCGGCGACCGCCTTTCCACGGAAAAAGGCATCGTCGCGTGGATGGCGGCGAACCGCGTCACACCGAACCTGCTCATGCTTTTCCTCATGATCGGCGGGCTCTTCATGACCTCGCGGATCAAAAAGGAAGTCTTCCCCGAGTTCGATTCCGACACCGTCTCGGTGAGCGTCTCGCTGCCGGGCGGGAGCCCCGAGGAGGTCGAGCAGGGCGTCGTACTCGTGGTCGAGGAGGCGCTGCGCGGGATCGACGGTGTGAAACAAATCACCGCCACCGCGGGCGAAAGCTCCGGGTCGGTCTCCGCCGAGATGCTGCGCGGGGCGGATCGCACGCAGGTCTATCAGGACATCAAGCAGGCCATCGACCGCATCACGACTTTTCCCGAAGAGGCCGAGCGCCCGCGCGTTTCCTTGAACCAGCGCCGCCACGATGTGATGGACATCGAGATTTACGGCGCGGTCTCCGAGCGCGTGCTGCGCGAGCTGGTCGAGCATGTGCGCGACCGTCTGCTGCAAAGCCCCGGCATCACGCAGGTCGAGATCGACGATTCGCGCTCGCCCGAGGTGCTCGTCGAGGTGCCCGAGGAAACGCTCCGCCGCTACGGCCTCTCGCTCGCCGAAGTCGCGCAGCGGATCAACCAGGCGTCGGTCGAGACCGGCGGCGGAAAGGTCGAGACAAGCGCCGGCGAAATTCTTCTCCGTGTGAGCGACCGACGTCAGTTCGCGAAGGAATTCGCCGGCATCCCCATCGTCACCACGCCCGGCGGCGGCATCCTCACGCTCGGGCAGATCGCGCGGGTCACGGAGTCTTTCGAGGACTCGAGCAAGTTCGCCAGCTTCGACGGCCAGCGCAGCATGGGCGTCGATGTCTATCGCGTCGGCGACGAGACGCCCATCGGCGTCTCCGACGCGACGAAGGCCGCGCTGAAGGAGATCGAGCCCGAGCTGCCGCCCGGCGTACACCTGGCGATCCGCATCGACGACTCGGACACCTATCGCCAGCGCCTGTCGCTCCTGCTGAAAAACGCGTTCTTTGGCTTCATCCTCGTGCTGCTCGTGCTCGGCCTTTTCCTCGAGTTCAAGCTCGCCTTCTGGGTCACGATGGGCATCCCGACTTCGTTCCTCGGCGGCATGCTTTTCCTCCCGTTGATGGACGTGTCGATCAACATGATCTCGATGTTCGCCTTCATCGTGGCGCTCGGCATCGTGGTCGATGACGCCATCGTCGCCGGCGAAAACATCTACGAGGCGCGCGAGCGCGGGCTGGGAGCATACGAGGCGGCGGTCGTCGGCGCGCGCGGCGTCGCCCTCCCCATCGCCTTCAGCATCCTCACGAACATCGTCGCCTTCCTGCCGCTGCTTTTCATTCCCGGAGTTTTCGGGAAAATCTGGGGCGTCATCCCGGTGGTTGTCATCACGGTGTTCCTCATCTCGTGGCTGGAGTCGCTGCTGATTTTACCCGCGCATCTCGCGCACACCCGCAGCCGCCCGGCGAGTCGGCTCACCGCGCGTTTGCACGGGTGGCAGCAGGCTTTCGCGCGCAGCGTGCGGCGTTTCATCGAGACGAAATACGCGCCGTTCCTCGAGGCCACGCTGCGTTGGCGCGGGCTCACCGCAGCGCTCGGGATCGGCGCGCTCATCCTCGTGCTTGGCTATGTCGAGAGCGGGCGGGTGCGGATGATTTTCATGCCGCGCGTCGAGGCGGATCAAGCGGTCGTCACGGTGCGGCTCCCGCTCGGCAGTCCGCTCGAGCGGGCGCGGGAGGTCGAGCGGCGACTCACGGCATCGGCGCGGAAAGTCGTCGCGGAAAATGGCGGCGGCCAACTCGGGATCGGCGTCGCGTCTTCGATCGACGAGAACGAAATCGGCGCGCGGATTTATCTCCAGGAGCCCGGCATCCGTCCGATCAGCACGACGCGGGTGACCGAGCTATGGCGTGACGCGACCGGCACGATCCCGGGCGTGGAGTCGATCCGATTCGAGGCCGACCGCGGCGGACCGGGCTCGGGCGCGGGCCTCACCGTCGAGCTGACCCACCGCGACACGACCGTGCTCGACCGCGCGGCGGCGGCGCTCGGCGTGCGGCTGGCCGAGTTCCCGAGCGTGAAGGATGTCGATAGCGGCTTCTCGCCGGGGAAGCGGCAGTTCGACTTCAAGATCACGCCCGCCGGCGAGACGCTCGGGCTCACGTCGCGCGAGATTGCCCGCCAGGTGCGCGGCGCATTTTTCGGCGCGGAAGCACTCCGGCAGCAGCGCGGACGCAACGAAGTGAAAGTGATGGTGCGCCGCCCGGAAGCCGAGCGGACGAGCGAATACGATCTCGAGCATCTGCTCATCTCGACGCCGGATGGGAAATTCGTGCCGCTGATGCAGGTGGCGGAGGTCGAGCGCGGGCGATCGTATCGGGCGATCAAGCGGCGGGAAGGCCGGCGCACGACGACCGTCACCGGCGACGTCGAGCCCATCGGCGACACCAGCATCGTGATGGCCGAACTCGACGCCACGGTGCTGCCGCAGCTCGAGCGCGATTTCCCCGGCCTCTCCGCCGGCTACGAGGGACGACAGGCGGATCAGCGCGACAGCATGGCGAGCATGCAGGTCGGGTTTCTCTTCGCGCTCATGGCGATCTATTTCCTGCTCGCGGTGCCATTCCGCAGCTACACGCAGCCGCTCATCGTGATGTTGAGCATCCCCTTCGGCATCGTCGGCGCTGTGCTCGGGCATCTGGTGATGGGCTATAACTTGAGCATGATCAGCGTGATGGGGATCATCGCGCTCTCCGGCGTGGTGGTGAACGACTCGCTCGTGCTGATCGACTATGCGAACCAACGCCGACGCGAAGGCTCGACCCCGTGGGAGGCGATCCGCAGCGCGGGCGTGCGTCGTTTCCGACCGATCATCCTCACGACGCTGACGACGTTTGGCGGCCTCGCCCCGATGATTTTCGAAACGTCGCGGCAGGCGCGATTCATCGTCCCGATGGCGATATCGCTCGGGTTTGGGATTCTGTTCGCGACGGTGATCGCGCTCGTGTTGGTGCCGAGTTTCTATTTGATCCTGGAGGACGCCGCGAATTTCCTGCGCCGCGACGAGGACCGCGTGGCGACGCGATCCGGGTAGCGAGTGCCCTGCGGACCACTGGTCTGCATCGGGACGGCCGCACCGTTCAGATTAGACGGAGGGGAATTTGTGGCATTGGCGGCATAGTAGGTCACCGCGACGTACGTCCAGCCGCTGGTGGGCACGGCCCCGGCGGAGGAGCGGAAATTCGACGTGCCGCCGGTGCGTTCGGCGGCGAATAAGAAGCCGTTGTCCGGCTCGGACGCCGGGCTGCCGCGAACGACGCCGAAGCGCGTTGCCAAGATCGAAGAAAGCCCGGGTAGGCGCTGTTCCCCGCGCCGCCCGGCCGTCCCGCATCCGACCATTCATGGGCAAACGGAGACGCTCAACTCGGGCATTATGTTGCCCATAACTCGTCCCGCCCTATCGCTTCGCTGGAAACGACCCAGCGGCCTGCGAGCATCACGGTTTTCGGCAGCTCGGGGACGCCGTAAGAGTTCGAGTAAAGCTGCTCGACCACGAGATCAACCGCCGCCGCGCCCTGCCGCGCGTGCTGCTGGTCGATGCCAAAATCAGATCCGTCGCCGGGCTGCCAGTTCAGGTTCACCAGCTTTGGGCGCGAGGGGCGATCCGGCTCGATCCACCACGCCAGATCGTGGTGGAAGCTCAGAATCGCGTCCGGCCGATGGCGGTCAAGCCAGCCGAAGACCACGCTCTTCTCCACCGCCGGGACGATCAAGGTCGGGATGCGCTCGGCGGCCCTGACTTGAGCGTGGTAGTGGAGCATCAGGGAGCTCAGCACATGCTCGGCGCGCGCGTCCTGCCTCTCATCGAGGATCAGTCCGACGCGGCGGAAGCCGAGCCGGTGCAGCTCGCTCCAGGCGGTGCCGAGATTGCGGCGGTGCCGCGTCTGCGCGCGGTGGAGAGCTGGCTCGACGAGGGAGGTGCCGAGGGCGGCGGCGGAGAAAGGCGAGAAGTCCATCGGGAAGCTCCCCATCGCCGGCAGCGGCGCGACGATTACCCCGCGCAGCCCCCGCGCGTGGAGGATGGCGCCCAGCCGCTCCGGCGACACGCCGGCTGCGGGCAGGTTGAACTCCTCGAGCTTGAAGCCCAGCTCCGCCGCCCGCAGCTCCGCGCCCGCGTGCATCTGGCTGGTGAAGCCGTAGCCGGCCCACTCCGAGTCCGGCGCATAGGCGGTGATGTAGGCCAGAGTCGTGGGCGCCGTATCAGGGCGGGTGCGGCGGAGATTGGTCATCAATGCCGAAACCAGCGGGTTGGGCCGGTAGCCGAGCCTGTCCGCGACCGCGCGGATGCGGTCGCGGGTGGCTGGCGGGATGGAGCGATCGCCCCGCAGCGCGCGGGAAACCGTCATCCGCGAGCAGCCCGCGGTATCGGCAATGCTTTGCAGTGTGGGAGCAGGCGTCACGCTACGGGTAACGTAACGTGAAAGTTGCTTGCGTCAATCTCACGACTAGTTTGCCCCTGTTCTAAGTCATCAATCTATTCACAAACTCCAATCCGCCATGAAAAATATTCTCCCCACTGCTGCCGCTATCTCGCTGCTTGCCTCAACCGCCTTCACCCAAACAATTCTCGTCGATGATCAGTTTACCGATGGCAGCAAGTTGAAAACCGGTGCGTTGGACGCCGCCTTTTTCACTCAAGGAAGCGGTACTGCTGCATCCATTCAGAGCGACGATACGACGGGTCCGAATGAAGGAGGCAACGACAATGCGCTCGAGTTGACAGTTGGTGGTCAGGGATTTCGCGGACTAGTTGCTGCATTCACTCCGTTCTCGCTGGTTTCGACGGGTGACAACATTACCCTCACGCTCGATTTGCGATACACCGCCGATCCGGGGAACGCCGCGGCCGGGTTTCGCTTTGGCCTTTACAACTCCAACGCTACGCCAGTGATAGCCGATGCAACAACCCTCTCGGGCGACGACGATGGATATGCCGCTCGCTTTCCGACCGGCGGTAATACAACAGCGGTCACCATTGGGGAAGAAGACGGTGCTGGCGGCGGCGCGCTTCCCACAAGTGGGAGTGACGTTAGCGTTTTGTCGGGAGGAACGGACGGAACAGTTACTAGCATCTCAGGAACCACGAATTACTACCGACTCCAGCTCAGCATAACGCGGAACTCTCTCGGTGGACTGGATTTCGTGGCAAGCCAGGGAGTCAATACTCCAACCCTAACCACGGCTTACTCGGTGACCGATGCGACTCCGATCACCACGACATTCGATGAGATCGTCCTTTTCAATGGAAGCGTCACGCAGGCATTTCGCGTGGATAACGTTTTGGTGACAGTAGTCCCTGAGCCCTCCACATTCGCCATGCTCTTCGGTGGCCTCGGGATGTTGATCGGTACGCGTCGGTTCCGCCGGGGTCGCAACGCGTAAACTATCTCTTTAGCCGGATTTGGAAAGCGCCTCTCCGGCTCAACCCGGAGAGGCGCTTTTTTCTTTCCCACCATTGAGACCTTCACTTCCATGCTCAAGGTTCCCTTCCTTCGACTTCTGTTCGCAATCTTCTTGATTCCGATGCAATTCGTTGTCGCTCAGACGCCGGTAACGCTCGTGTCCGACGGAGCGTGGACGTGGTTCAACGACCCGCGCGCGGTCTTCAAGAACGGCAAGCTCTACTTCGGCTACATGCGGGCGGGGGATGGGAAGGCGGCGCTGGGCGTGTACGATCCTCAGACAGCGGCCGCGCCGACGGTGCTCTGGTCGAGCACGTGGGTGGAGAAAGACGATCACAATAATCCCGGCCTGCTGCCGCTCCAGGATGGACGTCTCATGGCCTTTTACGCGAGGCATGCGACGGGCGTCATGTCGTTCAACCATCGCCTTTCCACGAGCGCGAGTCCAACCGCGCCCGGCGACTGGGGCGCGGAGCAGACTTACAGCAGCACGGAGCGAATCAGCTACGCCAATCCATTCCAGCTCTCCGCGGAATCCGGCCGCATCTACAACTTCATGCGGAACCTCAACTACAATCCGACCTTCATTACCACCGATGACTTCGGTGCGTCCTGGTCCACCGCAAAAATCCTGATCAAGACCGGCACCGGAGGCGCCATCCGCCCCTACGTGAAGTATGCGTCGAACGCCGCAGACCGGATCGACTTTCTCTACACCGATGGCCATCCGCGGGATGTGACCAACTCACTCTATCACGCCTACTACAAAAATGGCTCGCTCTACAAAACCGATGGCACGTTTCTCAAGACGCTGGCCAACGCGCCGCTCCTGCACGATTCGGGCGAGCGCGGCTCGGTGTTCTACCAATACAGCGGTGCCGCCACGACAAACCCGAACGATCACATCCCGACCGGACGCGCCTGGTGCTGGGATCTCGTGTATGACTCTGCCGGTAATCCGGCCGCGACCTTCTCCGTGCAGCGCGATAACGTCACCGGACCGTCCTGGTCGGACGACCGCATCTATTATTACTACGCTCGCTGGGTCCCCGGCACTGGCTGGCAAAAGCAGTTCGTCGCCCATGCGGGCCGTCCGCTCTACGAGTCCGAGGATGACTACGCCGGCGGCATTTGCATTGATCCGAAGGATTCCAACGTCATCTACATCTCCACCAACGCCGCCAATCCGTTCAATCTGGGCGATACGACAAATGTCCCGCTGTCAACGAGCCAGCGCTACGAGATTTACCGGGGCGTCACGGCGGATGGCGGACTCACTTTCACCTGGCAGGCGATCACGAAAAAATCCGCAGTGGACAACCTCCGGCCTTATGTGCCGCGCGGGCCTCGGGACTTCGCGCATGCGCTGATATGGTTCGCGGGCACTTACACTTCCTACACGTCGTGGAATGCCTCGGTGAGAGGCTATTTCTCGGACACGCTGCCGAATCAAGCTCCAGCGGTCACGATCACAAGCCCGGCGGGCGCGGCGGCCGTCCTCTCGAGCAGCACGGGAAAGATACGCCTCACGGCCGCGATCTCGGATGACGGACAGCCCGCGCCGGTGAGCGCGCAATGGTCGGTGGCGAGCGGCCCGGCGGGCGCGACCTTTGCCGATGCGGCGAGCGCGGACACGATCGTCACGCTCCCGCAGGCCGGGCGCTACGTGCTGCGCCTCACCGCGAGTGACTCAGTGCTCACGGCGGCCGCAGATGTCACCGTGGAGACGGGGGTGCCGGCCGCGCCGCCAGGCGCGACGCTTTGGCTGAAGCTGGATGAGGCGGGCGGCGCGACGGCCACCGACAGCTCCGGCGCGGGCAACCACGGCACGGTCGCCGGGGGCACCGCGTGGCAGCCGGCTGGGGGGCGGATTGCGGGCGCGCTGGAGTTCGGCGGAGCGAGCGGCTTCGCCGGCGTGCCGGACGCGCCGAGCCTCGAGCCGGGCGCGGCGTTCACGCTCACGTTCTGGCTCCGTGCGACGGCTTACAACTCGAACGGCTCCGGCCTCGTCTCAAAGCGCGACGGCTTCGACACCAATAACGCCTTCACCACCTACCTAAATGGTAACCCCTCCGACGCCCCCGGCTACCAGCGGATCACCGTCGATATCGTCGGCGTCGGCGACCGCTTCACCAGCAATGCCCGGATCGATCTCGGCGCGTGGCGTCATGTGGCGCTGGTTTTCGACGGCTCCAAGCCCCCATCTGGGCGGGCGTCGCTCTACATTGACGGCGCACTGGACAAAACGGCGACGGAAAGCAGCGCCGCCGTGCCCGACTACACCTCCTCGCTGCGGGCCGGGCTCACGCATGCCGGGGCGTCCACCTGGCTCGCGGGGAGGCTCGATGACATCCGCTTTTTCCAGCGCGCCCTCCCGCCCGGTGAAATCTCCGTCCTGGCGGGCTCGGTAAATTTTGCCCCATCCGTCACCGCGGGTCCCGCGCCCGCCGCCGTGCGCGGCGAGTCCGCCAGCCTGCAGGGTGCCGTTTCCGATGATGGGAAAGGCGGCCCGCTCAGCTCCGCGTGGAGCCAGGTGAGCGGGCCTGGAGCGGTCGCTTTCGGCGACCCGGCGAGCGCCGCCACGAGCGCTGTGTTCAGCGAGCCGGGCAGCTACCTGCTGCGGCTTTCCGCCAGCGACTCTACTGCGGAGACGAGCGCCCACCTGGCCGTGAGCGTGAGCCCGAATCCGAACGTCTATGCCGACTGGATCGCGGCGGCCTTTCCCGGAGAGACCGATCCAGGCGTGATCGGCGCCCTCGCCGATTCCGAGGGCGACAGCATCCAGAATCTCATGGAGTTCGCCCTCGGACTCGATCCGTCGGTCTCGGATGCTGCGCCCTTCAGCGAGGGCCGCGCGGGCCTGCCGGTGGCCGCCATCCGCGACGTGGCTGAGGGCCAATACCTCACCCTCGAGGTGCGGCGTCCCGCTGGCCGGGCCGGCGTCGGCTATTCCGCGGCCGTCTCCGGCGATTTGACGCAGTGGATGAACGGCGTCCAAGCCGGACCGGCAGTGGCGAACGGCGATGGTTCCGAAATCGTGCTCTTTCGCGACGTCGTCCCGGTGGATGATGAAACTTCACGCTTCATCCGCCTCAAAGTTAGATCCGCTGAATAGAGCGCCTTCATGCTACGGGTAACGTAACGAACCTTTTGCCCGATGCGAGTTGAGACCTCACTGTTCGACAACCCACCAATGTTAGGAAACGCATCACCCGTTCTGCACCCGAAAACATGTCCAACGACTCATCGACCGCGCCTTGCGCGAGCCAAATTATGAAACTACCACTCAACTTCACCATCGCCGCCACATTCTGTCTTTGCAGCGTGTCGGCTCTCCAAGCTCAAGCACCGTCGGCGATGACCTCCGAGGCGCTTTGGAAGCGGTATGCCGCTGCGCCCAATACCGATCCGAACATCCCGAACAATTCTTTCGCCGGATACCACCGGGGCGAGGTGGCCATCCCATCTCCTCAGGTCGTCGCGAATGTACGGCAGCTCGGCGCGAAAGGCGACGGGCAGGCGGATGACACGGCGGCGTTCCAGGCGGCGCTGAAGGCTGCGGGCGCGAAAGGCGGCGCAATCCTCGTCCCGGCCGGCCGATACAAGGTCAGCGGGCTCCTTCATTTCAAGGACAACGGCGTCGTCCTGCGCGGCGAGGGCATCGACAAGACCACGATCGAGCTGACCCAGTCCCTCACCGATGCTGTCGGCCCAATGACTCAGGAGGGGAAATCGGAATGGTCCTGGTCGGGCGGGCTGATCTGGATCGCGCCAGCGGATGCCTTCGGTGCCGATGGGAAAGTGGCGGGACGAGACTCTGGCGTAAGTCAGGGCGCGGAGGTCTGGCACCCCGGGCCCACGCTCGCGACGGTCACCGCGCCGGCAAAGCGGGGCGACTCTATCGTGGAGGTGAGTTCCACCGCGGGCCTGAAGCCGGGTGCTCTCGTGATGATGACATGGGATAATCCGGCCGACGCCTCACTGTTAAAGCACATCGCAGGGCATCCGCTGATGGAGACCTACGACTGGTCGAGCGCCACCTGGATCCTGCCGCCGCTCCTGCCGACGTGGCAGTGGCCGGTCGAGGTGAAGGCGGTGCAGGGCAGCAAAGTCATGCTCGCACAACCGCTCCGGGTGGACATCCGGCCCGAGTGGAAGGTCGCATTTTCCGAGATCGGGCCGGTCGTGCAAGAGGTCGGCATTGAAAACCTGAAGCTCGAGTTGCACGCGCCGAGTGATCACAAGCACCTGATGTGCGTGGGATGGAATGGCATCTACCTCGACCGCGCCTACAACTGCTGGGTGCGGAACGTGGAAATCCAGAGCGCCGAGAACCCGCTCATCCTTGCAAGTTCGAAGAACGTGACAGCCGATCACGTGACGATCTCCGGTCCTGCGCAGAACCACCACAGCATCGCGGTGCGCGTGGCCTCGCATGACAACCTCATCCAGAACTTCGTGGTCGATGGCCCTATCCGCGTGAAGCACGGGATCAACATTGAGTGGCTCTCGAGCGGGAATGTTTACAGCAAAGGCCGCATGGCGAAGGGGACGTTCGACTCGCATCGAGCGCTCTCTTTTGACCTCATCCGCACGGAGATCACGCTCAACAACGAGGCGGACGGCCCGGGTGGCGCGGGGCAGGCGGGGCCGTTTCTCGGGGCGCGCGTGGCGCATTGGAACATCGAGCTCAAGGATTCGCCGCGGAAGGATCCGTCTGAATTTGTCTATATGCCCGAGGCGATGCCGATGGGGGCGCTGGTCGGCATCCGTGGCGCGGCGATGAGCACGGCCCCGGCTCTCGCGATGCCGAAAGGCGAGAAAGGCGCGGTCGTGGCCGACGATGGCAAAACGCCAACGCCGCCGAACCTGTACGAGGCGGAGCTGAAGCTGCGTCTCAAGAAATAGGGCCGGCCTTGCGGCGATTTTGTAAGCCGCTCAACGACAGCCCGATGCTTTCACCATGAAAAACCGCCTCCTCCTCGTCTTCGTGTGCGCACTGACGCATCACTCTTTTGCAGAAACCACCGCGCCTGCGGGTGGCATGACGCCGCTCCCACCGCTGGATAATTCCGGCCCCGTGAAGCTCGTCTCGGCATCGTGGTTGGGAGGTGCGGGCGAGGATGCTTTCGTCGCGGCGGCAATAGATGCCGCCGGCAATATTCTGCTCGCGGGGAACGGAGGCGAGATCGGCCGGCCGGGGCCGGAGACCGTGTCCCTGGGCGGCGGCGCGATTCCGAGCGAGGGTGGTTTTGTCTTCGCGATCACCCCGGATGGCCGGCGCGTGCTGCGGCTGGCGCGCTTTCCTGCGAATGTCACTTTGAGCAAACTCGACCTCGATGGCCGCGGAAACATCTACGTGCTCGGCGAGGCAAAAGGAGAAGTGAAGCTGGGAGCGGCGACGGGCTCGGGAACATTCGTGGCAGTCCTGCCGCCGAATGCCGGAAAGGTGGAGCGCTGCCAGTTCATCGACCGCGCGACGGATCTCGCGGTGGATGAAAACGGGGACTTTGTCGTGCTGGAGAACCGCAAACTGAGCCGCTACGTGCTCGGGACTGAGGCTGCTCTCTGGACGGTGAACTGGCCGACCCACGGCGATAATCGCCCCGGTGGCATCGGCCTTTCCCGCAAGACCGGCATTGTCGCGGTCGTCGGCTACGGCATGACGCACACCGGCCATGAGCCGTGGAAAGATCCGTACGGCTACGGCTTCGACCGCGCGGGGAAGCAGGTGTGGGCGCTCTGGAATCCCGATCCGAAGGATCAAGCCGACGCGCAAAAATATGGCGGCACGGGCTTGATGGCCGACACGACCGGGAGTTTCGTCGGCACAACCGGCACCGGCGATTTCCTGCTCGGCCTCTATGCGGACGGGGGGAATACGGTGCTGATGCGCGACCCGCAGAACCCGCGCGAAAAACTCGACCCCTCCGTGTTTGCCGGCGTGTTCCAGGACGGGCCTGGCTTCGGGTTCAAAGGCGCCAGCAGTACGAGCGCGGTGCTGCGCGCAAATCCCGCGGGCAAGCTCCTGAAGGGCACCTTCATGTGCGCGTGGCTCACTCCGCAGCGCGCGAACGGGCTCGGGATGTCGGACGCGACCGGCAATGAGCGGGGCGACCTTTTCGTCGCGGGCGGCAGCGCCTACGGGTGCCCGGTGAAAAGCCCGTGGTTCGAGGTGCCCGAGGGCGGATATAAAGGCGGCGGGTTTCTGGCGGTGTTCGATCCGGATTTCAAGATGAAGCAATGCGGATATTTCCCCGGCACGAGCGTGACCTGCGTCGCGACCGGGCGCGGCGTGGCCGTCATCGCGGGGAACGCCCTCGAGTCCGCGAAAGGGAGCGACAGGACAAAGCCCAATGCGCCCGAGATCACCTATCCCACGGCGCTTCACCAGCCGGTGCAGCCGCAGTTCGGCGGAGGTAAAAAGGACGCGTGGTTCGCGATTTTCAAAACCCCGTGAGGCGGGGCGGGCGCCCGTAGCGCCATTTAGCCGGCCGGGGCCGGCTCACGATCGACCAGCTTTACTTCCCGAGGTGAGGTGCGCGGCTGTTTTTGCGAAAGGAAGAGGGCGTAACGCCCGTCTCGCGGGTGAAGATCGCGTGGAGCTGCTTGGCCTGCCCAAAGCCGCTCTTCTCGGCCACTTCGGCCACGGAGAGGCCGGTATCCGCCAGCAGCGCGCGGGCTTTCTCCACGCGCAACCGCAGCACCTCGGCGTAGGGCGAACGCCCGATGGCGGCCTTGAAACGCCTCTCCAGCATCCGACGCGAGAGCGGGATTTCCCGCACGATCTCGTCGATCCGCACCGGCTGGTGAGCGCGCTCCCGGAGCAGGCGTAGCGTGCGCACGATCATGGGGTCGCTCACGGCGATGAGGTCGGAGGAGGCGCGGGTGACGACGCGCTTGGGAGGAAGCAAGATGGGCGAGGCTGGCGGCGGGCGGCCGCCAATGAGGTCGCCGAGAACGCTCATGGCTGTGGAGCCGATGTTTTCGAGCTGGAGTTCGACGCTCGAGAACGGCATCTCGGACATCCCGTCGGCCAGCTCGCTGTTGTCCACTCCCACCACGGCCACCTGCTCCGGCACCTGAATGCCATGCCACACGCAGCATCCGATCACGTAGCGCGCGTAGATGTCGTTCATGCAAAACACTCCCAGCGGGCAGTGCCCCTGTGCCACGCGCGCCTCCATGCCCGGGATTTCCGCGCGAATCGCCCGCCCTTTCCCCCATTGGAAATCCGGCCACAGCAACTCGCAGGGATGGCCTGCGGCACGCAAAGTTTTCTCGAAGCCCAATTGCCGCTCCCGGGCGACAGTCGTATCGGTGTGCCCGAAGAAGGCAAACTGCCGGAAACCGAGTTCGAGGAAATGCCGGGCGGCGAGCTTTCCCACCGCGAAGTCATCCGACACGACGCGGGGGGTATTGTCGCCCGGCGGCAGCGAGTTGGAGACGTTGACCGCGGGGATCCGGGCCGCCTCCAGGAATTGCAGGAGCGAGGCGTTCATGGCGAAAGCGACGACCCCGTCCCACTCGCCCTCCAGCAGCCAGTCCCACGTGGGCGAATCCTGCGGCATCACCAGCTCGCACATCCAGTCCTCCCGGCTGCGGACGGACTGCCGGATGCCGATGAGCACGCAGCGGCAGTAGAAGTTGTTCAGGTCGAGCAGCGCCGCGATGCGGAGGGGGCGGGGCGGCTTAGGCATTGGGGCGGGCGGCGCGTTATGGGCGGAAAATTTTCGGGCGCCCATTGAAGGGCTCAATGGTGAACACGGCAAAATTCGCGGGCAGTCCCGGCACTTGCGTTCCCGATTTGGACGCGCTGTCGGCGTGAAGCGTCAAGCAGGCTTTTTCCAAAGGCACGACAGCGCTCCCACTCGAGCTAAAGAAAAATTCCGCGAACTTGCGGCCTTGCGCGTCGGTTTTCCTCGAGAGATCCAGGAGGGGGGAAAAGGCCGCATCGGAGCTGATGACCACGCCTAATGGGAGCGACTGCTCGCGATCCAAAGCCTTCCACGAACTGGGATTTGCCAGATCTTCCTGCTCCCATACTTGATACCGCATGAACGGGGCATCACTCGCGCTCCCCTCGGCAAAAAACCGAATCGAGACAGTGCGGCTGAATGACGTGGCCCGCTGCCGGGCTGAGCTGATCGTGGCGGAAATCTCCTCGCTGGCTGCCGTGATCCCCACGCCTCCAGCGATTCCCGTCACCGCTGGGATGATCAGCGCCATCAGGATCACGATTATCCCGATCACGACCAAGAGTTCGACGAGGGAAAAGCCCGGCGCGGGACGTTTTGCCGACCGATATTTCATGGGGCGAATTGCCGGACCGAGAGCACGCGGAAGCGATAGAACTTGTCGATCGGAGCGGGGTTCGTCGCGGTGGCGTAGTCAGGAATGCCCGGTTCCGCTGGATCGAGAAAGCGCTCGATGGTGGTGGCCCCGCGATACTCGCCGACGATCTGATCCTTCCCTTCGACCCATTCCTCCCAGTTGCTTCCGGCAGTCGGGACCTGCTTCAGCGCCTGAACGCGGTAGTGAACGGTATAGGTGTTCGACTTCGTCGTCACCCGGGAGTAAAGCGCGTTATAGGGAGCCTCGCGCAGGTTATCACCGGTAAGCCTGCGGGCGTTCCACCAGGCCGGGAGAGTAGAAGTTGTCTCTCCGGTGGGGACGAGCGGAATGGTGCAAACTTCGGAAGCGGAGCGAAAAATATCGCCAGCTGCAAAGCGATCCTCGAATGCCTTGAGCGAACCGTCCGACGTGGACAGATTTAAATTGAACCGGCTGGTCCCAACGTAGAAGTGGCCGGTGTTCGTGATGTCATCGGCATTTTTCTTATATCGCGTGGAGTCGGTGTCGAGCACCCCCGCGAGTTTGACTGATTTCATCAACGCATAAATGCCTGTCCCCCGGTTGATGTAAGTAAACGGGGCGATCTGATAATTCAAGTTCACCTTCCCTGCCGTCGAAAGAGGCTCGCTGACGGCGTAAGGATCTACGGCCGGCATCCACCACAAATCGAGGAAGAGATGGTCCGGCAACGCCGTAAAAGGAGCCTTGGCGGCGGAACCCACCCCGCTGTTTGAAATTCCGAAACCGGGATGGGTCGATCCTGCCAAAGGATTCGCGCAAAACAGAAGCGTTTGCCACGGAGCCGGTTTTCCATTTGAGCTAATGGAAGGCAGTGTGCCCAATATCACGGGTGAGGGAATCTGGCGATTAGGTTCCGCTGCTTGACTCGCGTCGTCCCTATAATTGGTGCCACCGTCGTAAAACGCGCCTCCGGGCATGCGCAAGCTTCCGAAGTCCGGGATGACTATGCTCGCGCCATCCGGGGTAGGACCATACCCCGAAGAGAAATCGCCACCGGCTCCGGTCTGGTTTAGCGCTTCAGTCAGTCCTTGCGGAACGACCGCGGTCGCCGCGGAATTCCAGGGATCGCCCATCGTCAGGTTGGCCAGGAGTCCTCCCGGCCGCACCTTCTGGACGTTGGATTTCGTGGCGTCAAACCCCGCTACCAAGGCGGCAGCATGGACCCCGAGATCTATCCGGGGAACATTCGTTTGCGGGTTCGCTGCGTTGATTCCGTCGGTGAGCCCATATTGGAAACTCCAATTGTACGGACTGAAACCAATCGCCCAGCTGTCGTTTCGTAGCGTTTCGGCAAAACGATTTGCACGTGCGTCTTTGGTATTGGAGCTGTTCCCTGATGTGTCCAGCGCGTACGCAACAACGGTACCGGCATTTGAAGGATGAGGTTCAAACCAAGTGGCTGGAGGGGCACTCTCAAACGCAAGCAGACGAAGATCTCCCTTATGGGGAGCGGTCGGCTTGCCGCTGAATCGAACAGAGCGGACAATGTCACCGCCCTTAATGATCGTGAGTTGTGGCGACGACGCGAGACGATCGTCGAATTTTTGAGCAACGGCTGAGTCGAAGTTGCCCAAGGAGTTCACCGCTTGTGGCAGGGGAAGTGTAGCGGAACTGCCAAAGTCGAGGGTCAGTGTCTGTATAGTCTGCGGGGAGTTCCCTTGAATTTCGAGACTTTCCAAGGTCACCACGCCGCCGGGGAAACTAAACGTATCACTAGCGGAGACGTCGATTTCAGCGGAGACGAATGGAAATTGGGTCTCCATGTCCGATTGGCCTGCTGTCCGGGGCCCGTATCCACCTTTCGCCTGATAGAACATTCCGTGGGCCCCGACGAAGGAGTAATTTCTGCCAGTGCCGGAGGCTCCGCCGTTGCGGGTTGCATGCCTGATGGTGCCGTTGATGCCAAAAGTTGGAGCAGATACTTTCAGGCGCAAAGCTGGCGAGGCAGCGCCCGAGGTTGGGTTCGGCCGATAGAGGTTGAAGATCATAAACGACTGCATTTTGGTCGTCTTATGGGTGACCGGATCAGCCGCGGTCGCGATGTAAACAATCGCCGCCTCGGTGACGTAAACCATGCGTCCCATTCCCTGGGTAGTGCCAATCTTGATGGGCATGATATATCCCCCTTGATCTGTTCCCAAAGGGATCGGCACTTCATAGCCCCAAGACCCGCTGTTTTTTCTGCCGCCCTTGAAGCCGGAGGTTACATCCCGCGCCTGGTAGAGATTTGCCCCGCTTCTTAGATAATCATAGGCCATGGTGGTAATCTGGTTGTCACCAGCGGTGCTCCACTTGGAACTAAACTTGGCGCCGAACCCCGGGATATTGTTGTCCAGCATCCGTCCGAGATAACCGTAGAGATCCTTGTTCCGAGGGATATTGACATAATCCGCCGTGAGACTATTGGCCGAGGAAGCGCTTTGGTTTCCTGTAGGCGGGGGACCTGCGGCGATACTGTCGCGCTCGAAGTAATAGTTTTTCGCTCCGATCTTTCCGCAGAAGGAAATCAACTGATCCCGGGGGTCTTGGGCAATGTGGCCCGGAAGCTTTTGCATCGGCCAAAGGACCACGCGAGGCATGCCAAAGAGGTTGGTTTCCGGGGATCGGCTGTTCGCTGTTAGAAAAAAGTCGCGACGGGAAAGCTGGGTCGCAAGTTGCTTCTCGCGACTTGATTCGTTTTTGGAAGGATCGGTGGGATCAGGGGCGAGGAGATTGAACCCTCGGTCAGGCTTAAAAAGGAGCTCGTCGGTGGTGGCATAGAGCCGGTGAGTGTCATAGATAACCGGTTGCCCACGCGGAGTGCCAAAGTCGCCGTCAGTCATCGCTCGGGCTGTCGTGTCGGCCGATCCGGCTCGGGAGGTGTTTCCAAAGGATCCGGCTGAGTTGGTGAGCACGCTGGTCTGGTCTGAAACGCGGGGAGTTAGCGCATAATACGGTGCATGGTAGTTGGTATAGTCACTCGTGGTGATGCCGAAAACCGGCAAAGGGCTGGCAGGTCGGCCGATCAGTCCTCCAAGCACCGGGCTGAGCGCAGTCGTGGCGGGATGTCCGCTGACTGCTTGAAACTCTCCGCGAACCGGAATGCGCCAGGCCATAAGTCCTTCGCTGCGGACATTCAGCCGGGGCACGTCCCAGAAGCTGCCTTCGCTGGCAGTATTTATGTTGACCTTCGAGGTATCGTCATCGGTCCAAAAGGCAATGCGGCCGGTGATAGGATTGGCTTGCGAAGGGACTGTGCCGATGAAGGCTGCCGTGGGGGTCGACGCGCCGGCTGCGGAGGGAGCAATGAGGCTGCCATCCCGAAGGACATAGAGCCATTTCACTGGCATCGGCAGGCGTTGGGCATCCGAAGCTGCACCTGTCGCGGGGACCACTCCCGGGATCGAAGCGTTGTAGGAGAAGCCTTCAACGGTGGGCCTGCCGTCAGCCGCATTGGCCGCGGCACGCGGATCGACAATGGGAAAGACAGTCGCATCCGTCGTGCTGGCGGGATCAGTTGGGTCGGGGCGAGGCACGATGGCGGGTGCGTTCAGATCGACGAAGTGTGCGGGCTGTTCCTGCCATTGCGACATCGCCGCGGTTTCGTTCGCCATTTCCGCCGATCCAAAGGCAGAGGGAACCATGTCGTCGGAGGAATAGAGCTTGAACGCCCGAGCGAGGCTCCCGTCGGTGCCATAGCTGCGAATCATTCCGGGCTGCGAAGCCCAGGCGCTGTCGGCCATGGTGGTCGCATCGCGTATTTGCGACATGACGACGCTGACGCTGGTGTCGGCGAGCCTCAGCGTCTCTTGAGAACCGGAAAATGTGCTGGCGTTTTGGCGGTCCGCTCGCGCACTCGTCAGGAAGGCGAGCACCACCGCAGTGATGAGCACCAAAAAGGCGAGCGCGATGATGAGAGCTGCGCCAGCAGGGCGGCGGGGAGGCAGGGAATGGTGCGTCACGGGAGGGAGGCGGTTTTCTAGTTGGTGTTCGACCATTTCGCGGCTCGCAGACTGATCACCGAGCTGAAGACATGATATTGCACACGTGCCGCGACGAGGCGGCTTTCGAGTGTGGCGAGATTTTCCTCCAGCTTGTCTGGATCGACGAAAAGATCACTGGTGTCGAACGCTGCCGGCGGAGTGTTGCCATTCGTCAAGCGCGCGGCATCGCGCTCATCCACGGAGACCATGACGAGACGGATGAGCGGAGGCATCTGGGCGAACTGCATCTTGTCCTTCGCGGCCGTCCGGCCAGCCCGGGAATTGTAGCTATACCCATTCGTTAAATTCCACGCCTCGGACAGGCCGGCGGCCGCCGTGTCCTGCTCGGCCAGCTCGGGACGGATGACGACGGCAATGACATTTTCGGCGAGGAAATGCTTGTGCACGGAGCCCTTCAGCCCGCCGGCGGCGGAGATCCAGTTGTTATCGTTGCCGGGATCGGTGTCGGAGAGCGCCGGATAGCCGGTGAACTCCTGCGCCGGTTGCACGACTTCGACGAGCCGGTAGCGGCTGCGCGCCGGGACGCCGCCGTTTTTTAAAAACTGCGGCACCTCGGCCGAGTCGTCGGCAAACTCCACGAAGTACGCCACGGGATTGAGCAAATTCGGCAGGTCACGATAGTTCGCGTGGTTGTCCGTGTATCCAAGTGGGGCAAGAAAGAAGACCCCATGGGCCGCGCTGTTCGTGCCACTGCCTAGAATCCCCGAAGCCAGGCCGGAGCGGAAGTGGAGATCGGAGGCCCGGCCATAGGAGGCCGGAACAAACGCGTCGGCGGCTGCTTTTTCGGCAGCGGTGGAGGTGGAAGTGATGGCAGGGCGGCGGCTCCCGCTTGAGTCGTAATAGTCGAGGTATGTGTTCAGCGTCGCTTGCGAAAGGCGCCGGGTCATCACGTCGAAGGCGGCCCGTGCGGAGGCAAACGATTCGGTGGATCCGGAGGACCTGCGCCAGAGCTTTTGAACGCTGTCGGTGAGCAAGAGCAGGACTATCATGAACAGCGAGAGCACTGCCATGGAGACCAGCAGTTCAACTAGTGTGAACGCGCGCCCCTTGTCCGAAAGCCGGGCGCTCATGGCTCGGGCCCCGTCTTTGGAACGAGGATGGAGCCGGTGGGCTTCGCCGCAGCCGGAACCCCCCGCCGTGCCGGATCGTGCAGCGCATAGAACGTGACCTTTTTCATCGACCCGGCCAAATACGCGGCGGGAATGGACGCTGGCGCCACCACCATTTTAGAGGTGAAGATGATCGGCCTCCCGGCATTGGGTGCGTGCGGCTCAAAGACTTCCAGCCCCTCCGCATCGAAGTAGCGCAATTTTCCGTTGAGCTGATCGATCTTTGCATAATCGGTGAGAAGCGCCTCGGCCGCCAGGCGCTGGTGGATCTGAGCCCGGATCGTCTCGATCCTGGCATCCAGATGCGTTTGCAGCGCGATCGGGATCAACCCGACCGTGGCGATGATGCCGAACGCAAAGATGCCAAGGGCCAACGCGACCTCCACGAGAGAGAAACCACGCGAGCGGCAACGAATACCGGCACGGGTGGTTTTTCGAGGAAACGGAGTGTCCATGGAGGGAGGCCTGTATTTACGGAGTAGCTACTTGAGAAGTACAGCGGGACCTCGCTCCTGTCTATCCGTGATCACGAATATGTTATCCGGTATTGCGGCATTCTCTCTTTGGCATCCTTGTTTTCGCCGACCATCAGACTCGACAGACATTCTCTGTATCCATAGCAGTTCGAGGCAACATGACTTCCGATTCAGGACCTGCCATTCAACGCGGCCTCGACGATTCCACACCGGTGCTCGAGCTACCCACGGGCCTCCATCTCGTCGGGCGCACGTTGCGCATTCGCTCGGGGAAAACGCTGCGCCTCGCACCCGGTGCCGTCCTTCGCTGGATGGACGGGGCGGGGCGAGACCCCGGCGACTATTTGCTAACGAACGCGAACCCCGCCGGGGGCGACCGTGACATCGTCGTCGAGGGCGGCGAGTGGGATGGCAACAATGCCGGCAATCCACGCCCCTCGGGCTCGCTCTTTGCGATGGGCTACACCGGCGCGATGCTCCATTTCGAGAACGTGCGCAGCCTCACGCTGCGCGGCCTGCATCTGCGCGACGCCGAGGCCTACCACGCCCGCTTTACGCGGGTGCGGGATTTTCTCATCGAGGACATCTGCGTCAGCGCCACCCGCCTCCGGCCGAACAACGACGGCATCCACCTCGGGGGCCATTGCGAGCACGGCGTCATTCGCCGGATTCGCGCGACGCAGTCCGGCGTCACGGGCGACGATTTGGTGGCGCTGAACGCCGACGACTCCCTCGAGCGCACAGAGGTGCGCGGGATGACCTGCGGGCCGATCCGCGACATCCGCATCGAGGATCTGGAGGCGGAGGGCTGCCACACCTTCGTGCGGATGCTGAGCGTCTTCTCGCCCATCGAGGACATCGACATCCGCGGCGTGCATGGCGGTTGCGAGGTCTCGGCGCTGAATTGCGACGCCGCCCGCGGCTGCCGCGTGCCGCTCTTCGACGAGGCGCGCCCTCCATTCTCCAATGGCGTGGGCCTGCTGCGCAACATCCGGGCACGCGACTTCCACGTCTTCAAGTTCGCCGGGCACGACGCGCCACTGCTTCGGCTCGAGACGCGGATGGAAAACTTCCGCGTGGAGAATTTCACACGCGACCTGGCCTGCGACGCCTCGCCCGCGACCCCGACGGCGCGCATCCGGCATTGCGCCGTTGCGCGGCTGGAAGCGCCTGGCGCGCCCGCGGCCCTGCGCTTCGGCGAGGAGTGGGAGACCGGCGCGGAGAAGATCGCGACGCTTTTCTGCGATGGCTCCGACGGGTAACGGGCAACCGCACATATGGCCGCCTCGACGAGCGGAGGCCGGAATTCGACTTCGTCAGCGCCCGGATTTCCCGCGCGTCTTCGACTGCCGGTCGGTCACGAGCCTGACGAGCCGTGCCCTTTTGCCTGCTGCGGCTTCGGCTGCGGCTTGTTGCC